>Ga0209253_10004153_pt1 | contig 12642 bp, 10 predicted proteins | sample FrelakmetBRP12BR_FD_187145 | JGI IMG/M metagenome (GOLD analysis project Ga0209253, IMG submission 187145) | Freshwater lake sediment microbial communities from the University of Notre Dame, USA, for methane emissions studies - BRP12 BR (SPAdes)... | ecosystem: Environmental > Aquatic >...
AAGGCCATGTATCGGCGCTGTTATTGTCAAGGCATTTGAGAGAGATCAATACTATCTGATTAAGCCAATGAAAAAATAGTCATAGCAGGCTGTTGAAAAACACCCGTCTGTCCCGACATGCGTCGGGATTGTGCTCATTCCCGATAATTATCGGGATCAATGCGACGTACGATACAGTACGCCGCATTCCTCTTGATTTCGCGCGCCTTGCATCCGGATGTTTTTGACCAGCCGGGGAGAAAACTGCTTTTTCAACAAACTGTTAGATTCATCTTGATAAGACAGCTGCCATTAATTGCTCGGTTTTCTTATTAATTGTCCCCAACTCCCCAACTCCTCAACTCTTTAACTTTTATTTCATGAGATTTTTTTCTTCATCCTGCTCAGGCTCAGGGCAAAGATGATAATCCCGCACAAAAGCAGATAGAGGCCCTGGTCCCAGAGTACGTCAAGCCCCACGCCCTTCAGAAAAAGCCCCCGCACAATAATCGCGAAGTAGCGCAGCGGCAAAAGGTAGGTGAACCACTGGATCACCGCCGGCATGTTCTCAATGGGGAAGATGACGCCGCAGAGCATGTTCATGTTCAGGATAAAGAAGAACGCGATGATCATGGCCTGCTCCTGGCTGCGGCTCACAGTGGAAATAAAAATGCCCAGGCCAAGGGTTGAGAAGAGAAAGAACCCGGAAAAAAGAAACAGGAGCACCAGGCTGCCCTTTACGTGCACGTCAAAGATGAACAGGGCGGCAAGCACGATGAAGATGACGTCGAGAAAGCCGATGATGATAAAGGGAATAAGCTTTCCCATAAGTATCTCGCTTGCTTTTACCGGTGTCACCATCAGCTGCTCCATGGTGCCGATCTCCTTTTCCTTGACCAGGCTGAGAGATGTCAGGTTGGTGGTAACGATCAGAAGGATCATGCAGATAACGCCGGGAACAAAAAAGTACTTGCTCACCAGCTCCGGGTTGTACCAGATGCGCATGGCGTCATCTACCAGCAATGATTTGCCGATGGCGCTGCGCCAGGTCCCGAGGAAATCCCCCTCGCGGAAGGCAGCGGTGTCTATGCTCTGCAGGATGAGCTTTGAAGCGAACTTCTGGGAGATGATATTCACATAGGTGAGGCCGATGGTGGCGCTGTTGGAGTCAGCGCCGTCGACCAGCACGTGCACCTGCGCCGGCAGGTTTTTTTTCAGGTCCTTCTGGAAGTCCCGCGGGATATCAATTCCTATTTTTATGTCACCGGCATCAAGCAGGCGGCACAGCTCGTCGCGGGTGCGGGCGCGGTAGAGGATGGAAAAGTACCCATTATAGGTGAACGCGTCGGTGTACTGGCGGCTCATGTGCGTGTTGTCCTGGTCAAGGATGCCGGTGGGGATGTTTTTTATATCAAAGGTTGCGGCATAGCCGAGCACCACCAGCTGAACCAGCGGGGCGGTAAACAGCAGCGGATACATTTTCTTGTCCCGCTTCAGCTGGAGCAGTTCTTTTATAATGATTGCAATAATACGCTGAAGGCTCATAACCTATGCGATACGTTTTTTGAACCTGAACGAGCTCACCGTGATGAGCACCACGGCAAAGCCCAGCAGTATCAGCGCCTGCGGATACAGTACCGTCAGGCCCACCCCTTTCAGGATAATGCCGCGCAGTATGGTGATATAATATTTTACCGGCAGGCTGTAGCTGATGATCTGGATGGGCCACGGCATGCTCGAAATCGGGAAAATGAAGCCGGAAAGAATGATGGACGGCAGTATGGTCGTCAGGAAGCTGATGAGCCAGGCGACCTGGCAGGTCTTGGTAATGCTTGAGATAAAGAGACCCGTGGAAAGGGCGGATGCCAGAAAGATGAACGACAAAAACATAAACAGCCAGAAGCTTCCCCGGAACGGGACCGCGAAAAAAAAGCGGCTCAAGAGTATTATGAGCAGCAGGTCAGTGACGGCGATCATAATGTAGGGCACGATTTTTCCCAGCATCAGCTCAAAGGGCTTCAGGGGCGAGACCATGATGGCCTCAATGGTGCCGCGCTCCTTTTCCCGCACGATCGACACCGACATGTTGACCACCGCGACCACCATCATGATGATGCCGATGAGGCCCGGCACCATGAAATTGATGCTGCGCAGCTCCGGGTTGTACCAGATATCGGGCCGCACATCCAGGGAGGGCAGGGCGGCAAAGCTCGTTCCGCCGCTTGACCGCAGCAGCTCAAAGAGCGCGTCCCGCGAATGCTCCTGGATAATGGTGCGGGCGTAGCCCATGACCACGGTCGCCGTGTTGTTGTCGGTGCCGTCAATCAGAACCTGCACCGGCGTGCTTTTGCCTTTCAGGACGTCGCGCTGGAAATTATTGCGGATTTTGAGAACGACCTTGACCTCGCCGCGGTCAAGCAGCCGGTTGATCTCTTCCTCAGAGGAGAGCCGCGTAACGAGCACAAAATAGCCGGAGGTGACAAAGCGGTCAACCAGGGTGCGGGAATTTTCTGTCCGGTCATAGTCGAGCACGGCCAGCGGGATTTTGCGGATATCAAGATTAATGGCAAAGCCGAAAATAAAGAGCAGAAACGCCGGCAGCATGAAGAGCAGCATGAGGGCGATGGGATCACGCTTGATCTGGATCAGCTCCTTGCACACGACAACGTAAATTCTGCGAAACATGCGGCGCCTACCCGTTGCTGGTGGTTTTGGACAAAGACACAAACACGTCTTCAATAGAGGGCTGAATCTGCTCCAGGGTTTCAACCGTGTGGTGCGCTGCGGCGAGGGATTTTTTCAGCTCGGGGATGGCGGCGGCGGCATTTTCCACCACCAGATGTATTTCATCGCCATAGAGGTTGACATCTTTTACCAGCCCGTGGGTGCGCAGATATTTGTAGGCGCTGTTCAGGTCCGGGCACTTCAGGCTCAGTATCTGCTCATGCATCAGGCCCTGCTTCACGCCCTCCGGGGTGTCGCAGGCCACCAGGTTGCCCTTCCAGATGAAGCCGATCTTGTTGCAGCGCTCCGCCTCCTCCATGTAATGGGTGGTGATAAACAGGGTGGTGCCCCCGTGGGCAAGCTCGTAGAGAAAATCCCAGAGGATTCTCCGGGATACCGGGTCGATGCCCGCGGTCGGCTCGTCAAGAAAAATGAGCTGCGGCCGGTGCACCACCGAGCAGGCAAGCGCCAGCCGCTGGCGCCAGCCGCCGGAAAGATTTGCCGCCAGATGTTTGCGGTAGGGGTCAAGCTGCAGCAGCTCAACCACTGCTTCGATGTGCTGGAACGCGGTCTTGCGGTCGGCAATGTAGAGCCGGGAATAAAATTTGAGGTTTTCCTCCACGGTCAGGTCCTGGTAGAGGCCGAAGCTCTGGGACATGTAGCCGATGATTTTTTTTATCTGCTCGGACTCCCGGTTGATATCAAACCCGCCCACCTGGCCGTCGCCGCTGGTGGGCTCGAGGATGCCGCAGAGCATGCGGATGGTGGTTGACTTGCCGGCGCCGTTGGGGCCGAGAAAGCCGAAAATCTCGCCCTTCTCTATGGAGAGATTCAGGCTGTTGACGGCAGTGACGCGGTCAAATTTTTTGGTCAGGTTTGTCGTGGAGATTGCCGGCATGGTAATAATCTATCTTTTAGAGCGTGGCGATGGTTCAGTTCTGGCTTGCGCTGATGACAACATCCGCGGGCATGCCGACTTTCAGAAGTTCTTTGGTGTTGTCAATCTGCACCTTGACCGCATAGACCAGCTTCACCCGCTCTTCCTTGGTCTGGATGTTTTTAGGGGTGAACTCCGCCTCGGTGGAGATATAGGTAACTTTTCCCGGGAACGGTTTTTGCGGAAAGGAGTCGACAAATACCTCGGCGCTCTGGCCGAGCTTTATTTGCCCGAGGTTCTTCTCAGAAACATAGGCCATGATCCACATATCATGCAGATCGGTGATGGTGGCAAGGATGCTGCCCGGCGTTACCAGCTCCCCCAGTTCCACATAGCGCACCTGCATGATGCCGTTCGCGGGGATGATGACGGTCGCGTCTTTGATGCTGCGCTGGATGAGCCGGATTGCCGCTTCAGCGCCTTCCTTTGCAGCGCGCGAGCGCGCTATCTCTTCCTCCCGGTAACCTTTTTTAATCATCTGATAATCGTTATTTGCCGCTTCATAGCGTTTGCGGGATGATTTGTAGGCGGTCTCGGCCCGGTCCTTCATATCAGGAGCAGCTACCTTCTCCCGATAGAGCTTGAGCACCCGGTTATATTCACGCTCCGCTTCTTCCATCTGCACCTGCGCTTCAAGAAACATCTCTTTTGCTTTGCCCACCTCTTCCACTCTGAACCCGCTTTGCAGCTGCGCCAGCTGGGCCTCGCTTTCCCGGAGGCGGGCCTGGGCCTCCTGGAGCTGGTATTCAAGCTTTTCCCGGTCGATCTCGGCAAACAACGCGCCCTTTGTTACCCGGTCGCCGTCGTCAAAGTTGAGCTTAAGGATTTTTCCCCCGACCTCTGCCCGGATATCAATCTGCGTGGCTTCGAGGGTGCCGGTAGATTCTACCAGGCCGCCTGAGAGCTGGTTGCACCCGAGCAGCAGGCAGAGAACAAGAGGATACAGTTTTTTAATCATTGGTATGCGACCCGTCATTATACATTATATATATTATTGTATTGTAGGAGCGCATTTATGGGCGCCCGTCATGAGCAACGTCGAATGAATGCATTCGCGGCTGTAAGCCGCTCCTACCTGTCATGAAGAGCGTCTATGAGTTGCTGCCGTTCGGCGCACAGGTGCCCTGCAAGGTGTTATAGCATTCCAAACACAATGACTCACCTTGCCGCAGGTAGTGCGCGGCGTGCGTCAGCATGAGTCCGCACGAGTTGCAGAAACTGTACTGGATGGAACCGACGCAAAGATCATCATTCTCGTAGGGAAGCCAGGGCATAATCGTCATGCAAGCCGGTGTAATCAATTATAAGAAAAGAGAATAGCCGCTGCAAGTCTTTAAGTTGCCTGAACTAATACCATATTTTACAAAATCACGCTATAATAACCTGCTCCGGGGAATGGCCATAGGGGTACGGTTACGTTTTATGGAACCACAGAGGCCATTGAGAGTTAGCGCGTTGAGGGGTTAAGGAGTTTTGGAGTTATTTTATTTGATAAACGCAACACGTTAAAAACAAGCGCGATACGGTACGCAGGTGCCTGCCACAATATCCTTGACAAGGGTTATGGTTTATGAGGTAAAGTCAAATCATAGGGGTTAGAATTTCGGGATTAGGGATTGGCAGTTTAGAAGGACGCCAAGATCCGAACTCATTACTCGTTACTCAGCACTCAGCACTACTTGGGTGGCTGATAGCTTGCAATAAATTATTTTAACAGGGGGTTTTTATGAGCATTTTCAAGAAAAATGCTGAAACAGATACCCATGTCCGGTATGAATCCGCGGAAGCAGTACCGCGGGATACTGTTATCGGCAGCGGCACCATGATTGAGGGAATAATTTCCTCCCGGGAGAATGTCTGCGTGGAGGGCGTGTTCAAGGGCAAGATCATGAGTGATGCCTGTATCATCATCGGTGAGACCGGCAAGGTGGAAGCAGACATTACCGCGGACACGGTGCTCATGAGCGGGGAAGTGCATGGCAATATTGTCGCCAAGACCAAGCTCGAGATTACTTCTCACGGCAAGCTCAGGGGCAACATAAAAACCGGCAGCCTTATTATTGCCGAGGGCGTGCTCTTTGAAGGCAACTGCCAGATGGTGTGGGAGGAAAGCCAGGTAAAGAGTGCTGCAGCAAGCGACCTGCTGGACACGGTCCGGTAGCGGCTTCGCGCGAGCAGAGGGCGCAGTGTATTTTCAGAAGGCAGGAAAAGAAAACACGCAGGAAACCCTGCGGATTGCAAAAGCCGAGGCAGTCAAGCGGGGCATCGGCTTTGTTCTTGTTGCCTCAACAGCCGGTGAGACAGGGCTTGCGGCAGCACGGCTGTTTCACCAGGGCGGCATTCAGGTAATTATCGTTACCCATAACAGCGGGTTTAATGAGCCTGGAAAGCAGGAGTTTAACGAGAAGGCGCGCGAAGAAATCACGCGCCTGGGCGGCATCGTCTATACGGGAACCCATGTGCTGCGGGGGCTGGGTGCGGCGCTTCGCACGCGCTACAATTTTTCCCATGAACAGGTGGTGGCGGACACCCTGCGGATGTTCGGCCAGGGCATCAAGGTGTGCGTGGAGATAGCTGCCATGGCGGCTGATGCCGGGCTCATCCCGGCCGGCGATGTGATAGCGGTCGGCGGTTCGGGCCGCGGCGCGGATACCGCGGCTGTTATCGCGGCCGATTCTTCAAACCGTTTCTTTAATATCAAGGTGCGGGAGATTCTGGCAAAGCCGGTTGATTTTTGACAACACCCGCAGAGAATAGAAATAGTTCTTTAACTTTAATTAGAACCTTCCCCTTTCCTGCTGGTATAAAAAAGATTGTCCCCTGAGAAAGAAAAAAACATTCAATAACCCAACCTTTATGACAAACAGCCAAACAATTCAACACATAACAGAATGGGTGGAACGAGCTGTTTCACATTACTGGCAAACGCGAGCTGCGCAACGCCGCAAACAGGAAGAGAGTGGAAAAGCTGATCAGGGTCTGCGTAGTGCTGTAACCGGCGGTGCACAAATGGATGGCTTCATTGACCTCTTTACCGAGCTAATCTATCGGGACTGTGGTTGCATGCAAACATGAAGATCATCTATCATCCTGCATATCTTAAAATCTACAGCTCAGACCCGGCCAGCAGGGCGGGGCGGATCGAGGCAATTCACAAAGAGCTGGAGGGAAACTATACATTCCTCGAACCCCGGCCTGCCGCTGAACAGGATATAAAACGGGGCCACGGCGCCCGTCATATCAGCTCAATAAAAGAAGACCCGGAGCTGTACGACATTTCCTGCCTTGCGGCAGGCGGCGCCATCATGGCGGCGGAAACGGCGCTGGCAGGGGAGCCGGCATTCGGCCTGATACGGCCGCCCGGACATCACGCCAGCTCCGACCACTGCTGGGGCTTCTGCTTCTTTAACAATATAGCTGTGGCGCTGGCAAAGCTGCGGGCGGAAAAGAAAATCGCGAAGGCGCTGATAATCGATTTTGACCTGCACTTCGGTGATGGCACCAATAACATTTTCACCGGCACGCCGGTTGTCTATTTCCAGCCAGATGCGGATCACCGGGAAGTTTTTATGAAGAGGCTTGCCCACAAGCTCGGGGAAGAATCCGGCTATGATATCCTTGCAGTATCCGCGGGATTTGACCGGCACGTTGATGACTGGGGCGGCGAGCTTACCACAGAGGATTACAGCGCCATCGGTACTATGACCAGGGAAGCTGCTGAGCGAGTCTGCCGGGGCCGACGCTTTGCCGTGCTCGAGGGCGGCTATAACCATAGCGTGCTGGGCAAAAATGTGAGAGCATTTATTGAGGGATTTGAATAAAAAGATGAATAGTTAATCTGGAACTCAGGAACTCAAGAAGAAAAAAACATATGAAATTTACTGCCAAGACTATAAAGATTAAAGGCATTGCAGTAGAATGCTTCCTGCCGGAACATGAAGCGTCTCCCGACCCGCTTCTTTTTATTCACGGCTCTACCTGCGGCAGTTGGTGCTGGGAAAATTTTTTAAACTACTTCGCCCCTCGCGGCTGGACCTGCTACGCGCTGAATCTGCGCGGCCATCATTTAAGCGAGCCGGTTAGTGACTGGGGAGATGTCGGAGTCAGCTCGTATCTTGAAGATATAGATATTGTAGTCAAGTGGCTCGGCAGGGCGCCGGTGCTGATCGGCCACAGCATGGGCGGGGTGCTGGCGCAGAAATACGCTGAAACAGGGGCCCCGGTAAAAATGGTTCTCCTGCATACCGCACCGCCCAAATCAGTCGTGGAAAAGATCGATTTCAATGCCTTCATGAAGCGGGGACAGGAGCAGGGGCGCGTGATGACGGAAAAGACGCTCCAGCCTGACAAGGACCCGCAGAAGCTGATCGGCTACATGTTTGATCCGGGAAACGTTGAGCCGGACGTGCTGCAGATGTGCCACCAGAAGATGTGCGTGGAATCAGCGCGGGCGCTTTTTGAGATGAAGGATGTGGACGTGGACGCGCTGAAAGTAACGTGCCCGGTGTATGTGATCGGGTTTGATCTGAAAAAGATCGGCCTTGATTACCCGATAGACCTCGGCCGGGAGTTGGCCCGCTATTACCGCGCTCAAGACTTTCAGGTCATCGAGCCCGGCGGCCACATGTTCATGCTGGAGAAAAACTGGGAGGAGTTTGCACGGCTGATAGAAAAATGGCTGAAGGAATAGGCTGCAATAAACAGTTCATTGAAAGAGGAACGTTTACATGAAGATCATGGCATTTGTCGGCAGTCCGCGAAAAGGTTCTAACATTGATACGCTGATTGATAAAGTCATTGAAGGCGCAAAAAGTAAAATAGAGGCGGAGGTTGAAAAGATATACCTCTATGAGGCACATATTAAAAACTGCACCGGCTGTCTTGCCTGTACCGCCTTCAGGGGAGGTCAGGACTGCCCGCTTAAAGATGATATGGCCGGCATTCTTCAGCGCATGATTAAGGCCGATATGCTTATTTTCGGCTCGCCGAATCATGTGCATTCCATGTCCGCGGCATTGACAAACCTGTTCTGCCGGATGCAGCCGCTCATAAAGATGCAGGCCATTAAGGATGAATCCGGGAAAATACTAAGCGCTACTGCAACGACACTCATAAGCGGCAAAAAAGCGGTTATGGTTGCAAGCCAGGGTGATTTCAGTCCCTCGGCATCAGCGCTGCTCTTGAGAGCGCTTGATTCCAATTTGAAAGACTTCAGGCTGAAAAAAGTCGCCGAGGTTTTCAGTACCGGCAATCTGGAGATAGCCAATGTTAAAAATAAAGAAGCAGATTTGCAGCAGGCATTTGAAGCCGGGGTTAAACTGGTCATCCTGTAAGAGATGAAGAGAATTTACCATCAATAATGAGGGTTACCATGCCAGCAAGGCCACAGGTCGCATACGATGTTACGGTTATTCATGACTGTATTGTCCGGGATACGGATATTTACCGCAACTTTAAAACTAAAGCACGCAAGCTGTCTCTGTATCGCGAGCAACAGAAGCTTCTTGACCGGCACCCGGAAATAAAGCAGCTGATAGATGCCACATATGTACAGTCCCTTGATGAAAAAAGAGGGCAGTATGTGGCAAAGGTCGGCTGGCTTCCTGCAAGGATGGTAATTACTGACCAGCGCATCAGGGAGATGTGCCGCAACATGTTTACCCTGCCCAAGGCCTACACCGAAGCCACGGGCGTCAGCTTCGGCCCCTGTCCCGGGCACGGAAAGATGTCCGCCTGCCCGCCGTACTCCTTTACCGCGCAAGAGGCCCGGGAAAAACTTGACCAGGCGGATATTTTCATAGCCATACAGTCAAAATCTTTTCTTGACCCCCCGGAGCATCGCGGCTGGCAGGATCACATCGTAAATAAACTCAGAAAGGCGATAAAGAGCGCTGCAGGGGAGGAGTCGGTTGTAGCAGCGTTTGGCGCCGGACCCTGCCAGCTCTGCCACCCCAACCCGTGCCTCGGCGACGGCGAGTGCCGCATACCAGATCACCGCGTCTTTGCCCTGGAATCCTGCGGCATCCCCGTAATCCAGCTCTGCCGGGATATGGCACTCGTCACTGGAGACAAAGACTGGGAAACAAAGTTCGCGAAATATTTTGCCACTCCGCGCCAGACCAAAAAAGAATGGAAGCTGACGTTCGGTCTTGCAGTGAAGTTGCAATGATGAGATTACTTCGCATGCGCTCCTAAGAAACTTCCGTTCATGCACAATTCAAAAACATTGTGCAGGTGGTTCATGTATGCAATGACACCCCCCTGTTTCCCCCCTTGCCAAGGGGGGATGTAAGAGGGGTCTCCCGAGACTTGTTTCTTTCATGAACAACCCCGAAGCGCAGCGCCGGGGTCAGATGCTCGTAATAACAGGGGTACAGTTAGCTGACTTTTTTATGGATGGTAAAATTCTGTGTAGCCTCAGCCTTGTAGCCGTAGGCTTTATTGCCTGCGTTTCTTATACGCAAACTAAAGTTTGCGCCTACAAAACAATAAAAAAACGGGGCCTGCAGTGTTACCTGCAAACCCCGTTCTCTATCTATTCCCCCGGGTCATCTTGCCCCCAGGGTACATTTCTTTTATTTTAGAAGAACAGACCTTTCACTGTGAATGTCGCTGTACCGTCAACGCCACTCACCGTCACGGTCTTCGTGCCTTTTCCACCAAACAGTACTGGCCGTGTCTGGATCGTAACCGTCAGCTTACTGGCGGAATCCACTTTCACGCTCTGCACATCCACGTTGCCGCTGATCGTCACGGTCGTGGTGCTGTCAAACTCGCAGCCACCAGCTCCCGTTATTGTCAGGTTGGTCGTACGCGGGAACAAGAAGCCGGTGCTCACTGAGGTCGGGGCCACCGTGATCGTGCAGGGCACATTTATAACCTCAAATGCCTGGCTGCAAATCAGTCCAACATCGCCCAATGGACCGCCTTTTACTGTCACATCACGCTTGCCGGCTGCTGCATCTGCTGCAATTGTGATCTCAGCATCAATCTTATTCGGCGTTGCGCTGTTGGCCGTAGCGCTGTTTACGGTGATGCCTGTACCAAAACTGACATCAGCTGCGGTCACACCGTTAGCATCACATTCGCTACCCAGCGAAATAGTGACCGCTACCGTTTTGCCCGTTTCTGCTGATTCCGGACTTACACCCGAGCATGTATCACAGAGTGGTGTTATCTGGAACGCCTGCGCACAGGTCACCGTTTCTGCTCCGGTCGTCACCGTCACGTCGCATTTCCCAAGACCTGCATCTGCTGCAATCGTGATGTTGGCGGTTACTTCGGTTGAGCTGTTGGCTGTCACGCTGTTTACCGTGATGCTTGTGCAGCTGAAGGTTACCGTCGATAAGGCACTAAAGCTGGTGCCTATACCGGTGATGGCAACATCAAGGGTTTCTCCCTTTTTACCAAATGCCGGGTCAACAGCACTGCATGATACTTCTCCACAGGCCTGCATAGTTGCTGTCCTGACGCCAGCAGCTTCGTTGTTGGCCTTATCCTTGACAAGTATCTCAAGGGATAAGCCAGTCGCAGTTTGATACTGTGATTTGAATTCAGGCTTCACGCGGTACTGTATGGTGCCGCTGGTCGTACCATCGCCAACATCAGTAGGGTCAAACTGAGCAGTGATGGTTTCACCCGTCGTACCATTCTTTATCACTACTGTAGAGCCTGCCAGGTTCACTGCCTTGTTGTCAGTTACCACGATGTCAAACCCGCAGGACACTCCGGTGATCGTGCCAATTACCGGTTTCTCAAAGTCGGCATTGAAATCCAGTGTCAGCGTGGTTGAGCCGGCATCTGCATCTCCGCCGTCTGCGCTGATCGTCATGATCTTGCTGGCTACGCCCTCATTCACTGTTGCCGTGAATTCCTGGGATGGAACATCCGTGGTCAGTGCCAGAGTGAATTCATCGCCCAAAGACGTGGTGCCGTCTACCGTCTCAAGGTCTACATCATAAGTACCAGGACCGCCTGGGGTAATATTCGGGGCAATCATCATACCCGACTGGTCAGCAAAGTTCAGCTTTACCGGTGTCTCGACCGCCTGCCCGTCATTGCCCATGAGGGGTATAAATACGCTCTTCAGCGAGGTCTGCTTCAGCGCGCGCACTTTGTATGTCATCGTTGCGTTGCCGGCACCTGCTACGATCTTAACCTTTGCGTCACCACTGTCAGAGGTGATGTCATTAAGGTTAAAGCTCACAATAAGGTTATCCTGATCAACTTCCCCCTTTGCTCCGGGATACGGAGTAGTGCCGTCTGCTTTTAATACCGTTATCGTCGGTTCTGCATCCTCAAGCACTGAATTGCCTGTATAGCTGTTACCAAAGGCATCTATCAGCAGAATGCTTGGGATTGGAATACCAGGGGGTGAGTTATCAAGTATTATCTCGCTGTAGTCGGTATCCAGTACTGTCCGTACTGTTTGAAGGATTAAGCCAGCTCCTGTAGGCGGAAAATCACCCGGGTCAGCAGCATATATTCCATCACCAAGTAGCTGTACCCTCTTGGTTACCAGCGTCTTATTGCTCTTACCTTCAAATAAGTAGAAAATTATATTCTCACTTGATGACAGGCCATTTACCTTGGTGAAGTAGACAATATCTTCCTCAGCGTTCGTTGTAGAGCCGTCACGGGGGATGTTTACATTCTCTTTTGCCGTTGTCTGGTCTTTGACATTCAATTTTACGGTTACACCTTTTTTATTCTTAGCCCGCAGGACAAAAGAATTTTCATCTGCAGTGCCGTTGATGGTAATGGTCTGATCATCATCAGCTACGGTAAAACCATCGGATGTGGCAGGATTGAATGTCACACCGGTCACATTCGCTGCTGCATTGAACGTCACGCCTTCAGCAAGGCTGTCTACGTTTTCATATACTGTCGCCGAAGCCAGATTTGATGCACTGATGTGCACATCAGTGGCTGCAGTACCATTAAATGCGATCTGGAATGGTATGAACGCTGTATAGGGGATGGCAGCAGTAATAACACCGCCA
>Ga0209253_10004154_pt1 | contig 12641 bp, 12 predicted proteins | sample FrelakmetBRP12BR_FD_187145 | JGI IMG/M metagenome (GOLD analysis project Ga0209253, IMG submission 187145) | Freshwater lake sediment microbial communities from the University of Notre Dame, USA, for methane emissions studies - BRP12 BR (SPAdes)... | ecosystem: Environmental > Aquatic >...
CACCGCCAAAAACAAGGCGTATGGGGCGCGTGGTGCTGTCAAAAATTACCCGTCCGTATTGATCCTCCTGTACGAATTTTTCTTTTGCAACTTTATCGCTGATTTCAATATGTTCAAATAGTGCCTGACGGGTCCCAGCCTTTTTCACCTGTATTTCTTTAGCAGGATCCTGCATGGCCTGTGACAGCTGAGCCTGGAATCTGCTGATCATCCAGTCCGGCGTTTTCCAGAAAACATAAGCAGGAGCGAAAATACCTATTGCTGCCAGTAAGGAAAACCAGGAATCTGCAATATCAGGGTGATTGAAAATATCAACAATACCCTTTACCAGCATGATGCCGGCGATTAAAAACCAGAATGCAGCAAACCAGCGGCTGTATTTACGAATCGCCAGAAGGGTCTGCAGAACACCATTTTCTTCCATTAGTATCAGCTCTCTAAGCAGATGATACACCCGTCAGCAGCACGAGCGAACATAACAATTCCTATACACCATAAAGTGCCTCTATTGTCAAAAGCATTTCCCGGTTTCTATTCCTCCCCATAACCCGTGACTCGGAAAAGGCGACAGGAACGAGAGAAGTGATAGGTGCTGAGTCCTCCGGCAGAGCCGGAGGTTTACCTGTGATTAATTAACCGCAGAGCACGCTGGGAACGCAGAGATAAAACTATCAATGCTCAGCGAACTCTGCCATTCGGCCCCGAGCCATTCGGTCACGGGCCACGGGTCACGAGTCACTTATGGAGTGGCGAGTTCTCAGCGGTGAAAAGTTGCTTACTTTGACCATTTTATTTTTTTCGTGTCGTGGCACTCGTTGCAGTGGATGGGGGCTTTTTTTGAGGTCTCCTGATCGCGCTCCCGCTGATGACACCCGCGGCACAGGTCCATCGTGACGTCAAAAAAGCAGATCGGGTCCCCTTCAGCAGTATCTTGCTTCTTTTTATGGCAGCTGCGGCAGGCAGGGGTCTTTTCGCTGCCCTTATGGTGGCACTGGACGCAGTTCTGTTTCAGAGAGCGCTGGTGTTTGCGGTGGTAAAAAAGAACAGGCCCGAGGTCAGCTTCAAAGGTTATGACCTCCGGGCCTGTGTTGATTTTAGCGGGTCTGGTAAAGCGGCAGCAGCTGAAAAACAGGCATATGATAATAGCGCCGGTCAGCAGCTTTGTAATCATATAACATCAGGGCCAGTACAAAACTTCCGCGGTTGCTTTATTATAGCCCTTGGCCACTTGCGGCGGCGGGCTGAATTGCGGCTTTTTATAAAAATAGATGGGATATTCTTTTTTCAGCTTGAGACTGCTCAGGCCCTTTGCCCGTGAGCCGAAAAGGCGGTAGGCCTCGATTTTCAGGGATTTTACCGCCTGCTCTTCACTCATGCCCTCGGGCGTGGTGTCCCGCACCGTTACTTTCCCCAGCACTTTGAAGTTGCGGTTAAAAAGTTCATCTGAGGAAACAACAACAATATTTTCAAGGGAAGGGATGGTGCCGCCGCTTTGCACTGAGGCCTGTTCCCCTGCTTGAGCAGCCCCCCCCGCGGTTGCCATGGTCATCACCTCTGCTGATGCTTCACGATAGATGTTTTGTCCTGAAGAAAACAGCCCGGACTTCTCCTGGTATTCAATTTTAGCAATCCCCTGGGCAAGGGCGCCGAAGCGCTTGAAGGCCATTATCTTCAGATCCTTCTCTGCCTGTTCGCTGGTGAAGCCTTTTTTGTCCTGGCTTGTTACGGTAATGCGGCCCAGTGACGAATACCGGCGCTGGCTGAGTTCCTGATCAGCTAAAACCGGAATGCTTGCCGGAGAGGTGCTCTCCCCCGTAACTTCTGCAGAGGGTGATGGTTCCAGGGCTGTTGTGTCAGTCTGAACAGAGGCTGCTGGTGCTTCGCCGCCGGCTTTCTGCCCGGTATGGATAACTACGGGCGAGCGCAACTCGATGAATGAGCATCCCGAAATACATACTAATGCAATTACTATTGCCGCACCTCCGGCCTTGTTCATTTTCTTCTTCATGCAAGACCCCCTGTAAAAAGTTGTTCTCTGCACACCACCCGGTACATTATAATTATGTGTACCCTTATATCAAAAGTCCTTAACAGTCAATTAAATATCACCCGTGCAACAAATAAATTAAATATTACTTAATCTAATATAAAATAAAATTAAATTTTTTCTTGAAAACTCTTATTTTTAGGGCTATAAGTAGAGCGGAAATATTATATATTTAATAAAAAAAACGCTTGACATTATAAAATCAAGGTGTTTAGTTAAACGTAATACTCCGGCAACAGGGAGTTGGGGATGGTTAGAAAAACCATTATGGTTATTAACTCAGGAGAAAAAGATTACTTCTACTATTATGATGCCGCTCTACTATTATATTGAACTGTTACAGCTACTATAAAAGCAATAGCGGCGGCATCTTTTTTTTAACCGAACAACATAATTTTTATAACTCTTTTTAAAAGAGACGCTATATAGGGGAAGTTTTTCTTGCAGCTCAAAAACAAAATAATCAGCACGGAGGTATCTATGAAAGTAATAAAGGTTTTATTATTAGTTGCCTGTATCGGTTTAATCCTGATTCCTTTCAATACTGCCATGGCAAAAGAGGAAGGCGCAGCCCAGGAAAAGACACTTGCGGGGCACCAGGTCATCAAGGTTAACTATCCCAACGGCATTAGTCCTGAAACCCTGAAGGTCAATCTCGGGACCACAGTAATCTGGCTCAACGAAGCCATGGCACCGGTGTCAATAATATTTCCCGATAAAGAGATAACAACTGCCTGCGAGAACCCGGTCAATTTCAACAAGGATTCAAAGGGCGGTTTTATTGCCAAAAAGGTTAAATTCGGGGCAGTGGCAAGCATCTGCTTTATTGAAAGGGGAACATACAAGTATACAGTTACACGGCCTTCCCAAATGAAAGCCGCGGGGCAGAAGGGAGCAATCGAAGCAGGCAAGGAGTTCACGGGCACAATAGTTGTAGAGTAAAAAACAAGGGGTAAAGAACTGTTAACAAACCAAATAAAAGGGAGGACACTATGTTAAAAAAACAAAAACTATTAGCTATTTGCTTTTGCGCGGTTCTGTTAATCGGCATTTCTTCAGTAGCCGCAAACGCTCAAACAGTGCTGACAGGAAGCGTGTATCGGTTGTCGATTATGACATCAGTCGGTATAAACCTCAATGCAGATGCTACCTTTCAAACAGACACTGTTTTCCTGCTTTCGCTTGGGGCTGGCAAAGGATCATATTACACGTATGACTTGGCTCCAAACACATACTTTCTTACTACCTATAGCGCTTACGATGTGGAAGTTGGCGGCATAGCTGCTTCAAGCCTCTCCATGTATTTTACCGGCGCGATACTTAGTGAAGGTACGAGCATGTTAGGAGTGGGCCTTGCATTGCTGAAAGGGGAGGGAGTTTCCACAGATCCCATTTTTTTCTTCTTTAGCGGCTCAAGAATTGTAGCCCCAGAGGCCCCAGAATAAATTTGATAGAACGAAAACTGGCGAGATATTAAAACTTAAAAACTAAATGAAAGGAGTACATAATGGGTAAAAAATTTCTTCTAACAATTATGCTTGGCCTCATGGTGTTTTCGTTCAGCACCGCGGTGCTTGCCCAGGAGGACAAGGAGGAGCGGCCTACCTGCAACCTCTCCTGGACATTCTATTCAAAGTATGTGTGGAGAGGGTATGAACTGAGCAAGGACAGCCTGGTGATGTTCCCCTCCATTACCGTTTCCTACAAGGGGTTCAGCATGAATATGTGGGGCGATCTTGATACCGCATATAAGGGGAACCCGGGGGAAGATTCCCAGAATAAATGGTGGGAAACCGACTGGATACTCACCTACAGCAACAGCTGGAAAAAATTTAACTACACCTTAGGCTACATCTATTACGATATCGATCCCTCCACTTACACCAGAGCCAGCCAGGAACTGTTTACCACCCTGGGCCTTGATGTGCTGCTCAAGCCGACCCTCAGCATATACCGGGAAGTCGCCCTGGGCGGAGACCGCTGGTATTTTAATTTAGGGGCATCCCACTCTTTTTCCACGGGCAAACGGGAAATCTTCGGTTACTGCGGAGAACAGTCTCTGGATGTGGGCGGATGGATCAGTTACATGCGCGTCAACAGCACCGAGTATGACTACGAGGCCATGCACGACGCTAATATCTGGGCGGCATACAACATTCCGCTCAATAGCTTTGTGACTGTTGTACCGTCAATTAACTACTCATGCCCGATGAGCAATAAAGCGCAGACCAATATCAGACAGAGCAGTTTCAATGCTATAACACGCGGCCCCGACTCAAATACAAATTCCAGCTGGGTCTATGGCGGCGTTACTCTTAAAGTGGCTTTTTAAGCTGACTGACAACTATGATTTGAAAGAAGCGTACAGCTAAACAACCCCGCCTGAAAAGGCGGGGTTGTTTACTTGAGTAAAAAAAACGAGTCTTGGGTTTTACCGAGCAGGACGCAAACAACCTAAATAACCTATTTTATATGGGAGGGATCAGCGTATGAAACGATTTATTGCGATCACAGCGATGATTGCCCTCGGGGTTTTTGCTTTCAGCACGTACAGCAGTGCCATCGCCATTAAGGACGTCAAACCCGGTGAAGATGTATTCAAATATATTGAACGGGTTAAGGGTTCTTTTGACCAGACACTGTATCAGCAGGTCATTGGTGCGGCAAATGCCTTTAAAGAGGGTGACCAGGCAATCGGCGTATGTGCCGACGATAATACCAGCAGGGAAAATGCCCGTAAGCTTTTAGCTAATACCAAAATCAAAGACATCACTGAGCATCCCCTGCTTAATGACAGCCTTTACAAATTTATAGCCCAGTCAGTTGATGCGGCCCAGTACGACAAAATAAAGGACTGGACCATGGGTCAGATGAAAACATTTCTCCTGACCAAGCCTGAAGCTGAAATCAAGGCAGTCATGTACGGCATGAACAGCGAGGTGGTTGGCTGCCTGCCCAAGCTCATGAGCAATCAGGAACTGATTGCAATAGACAAGAAAATTTTCAATCCGCTGCCCGGCACCAAGATCGGCGCAAAGGGCTATCTGAGTGCCCGTATTCAGCCCAATTCACCCACTGATGACCCCGAGGAAATTGTCTGGCAGACGTTTGATGGCTTCTCCTACGCTGTGGGCGATTTAGTAATCGGGACCAACCCGGTGGACGGAGCAAAAGAAAATGTAATAAAGATCGAAGAAGCCCTGAAGGATGTTGTTGAAACATTCAAGTTAAAGGGAATCGTTCCCTGGTGCGTGTTAGCTCATGTTGACGTGCAGGGGGCAATTTTTAAAGAAAAACCGGAGCTGATTGATTTCATGTTTCAGAGCCTGGCGGGAACTGATGCGGCAAACAAGGTATTTGATGTGACCGTGGAAAAGATGGTTGATCATGCAAAATCACGCGCGGGTCTGCGCTACGGGCTCTATTATGAGACCGGCCAGGGCTCCGACTTCACCAACGGCGCAGCCGAAGGGGTTGACATGGTCGTGCTTGAATCCCGCAAGTACGGGTTTGCCCGCGGCCTGAAAAATGAGCTTACCAAAGTGCAGCCAAAGGGCGCCTATACGCATTTTAATGATGTGGCAGGATTTATCGGCCCTGAAGTTTTCAGAAGCAAGGAGCAGCTGGTTCGCTGCTGCCTTGAAGATATATTAATGGGGAAACTGCAGGGGCTCGTTTCCGGTCTTGATGTCTGTTCAACCCTGCATATGTCGGTCAGCCTTGATGACCTTGACTGGTGCCTGGACCAGATTATGCCGGCCAACCCGGCCTATCTTATGGCACTCCCCACCAAGAATGACCCCATGCTGAGCTATCTGACCACTTCTTATCAGGATCATGTACGCCTGCGCAGCAAATTCGGTTTTAAGATAAACGATGACATGTGGGCTTTCTTTAAGCGCATCCAGATTATCGATAAGAATGGCAAACCAACAAAACATTTCGGCGACCCGGTTTGGGTATATTATCAGTACCGCCTGGCCAAAGGCGACACACGGCCTGAACAGGAAATATATGCGGAAGGCAAAAAGAAGTTTGATGATATCCATGAAACCTGGCTGAAGACCGGCTATCGGGTGCCTCTGGCTGCTGGCAAGGGTAAAAACCCGTGGGATCTGAACCCGAATCTTGACAAAAAAATTCGTGGCCTTTACGCCGATGCCAAGAAAGCGATATGGGCGGAGTTTACCCCTGAGTTTATCAAGACTATTCCCAATGCTGTGCAGGTTGCTACCCTGTCAAAGGACCGTGAAAACTATATCGTCCGCCCTGACTCGGGTGAAAAACTGAGCGAGCAGGCTGTCGCAACCCTTGATAAGCTGCGGGAGTCGTGGGCAGGTAAAGACCCTGATGTGCAGATTGTTATTGCTGATGGTTTAAACGCCAACTCAATCATGGCTCAGGGGCACCTTGAACCGTACCTCAACGAGGTGAGGAAGGGGCTGCAAGAGGCAGGATTGACGGTAGGAGAGCAGAACATTGTGGTAACCAGCGGCCGCGTGAGAGCCGGGTATGCTATCGGAGATATTCTGTTCGGAAAATCCGACCCCAATAAGAAAAAGGTTGTACTCAATATTATTGGTGAGCGTCCCGGGACCGGTCAGAATGCGTTCTCCGTTTACATCGCTGCTCCCAAAGCAACCGTCTGGGCAGAAAAGAAGTGCGACCACAATATCGTGAAAGTGGTATGCGGCATCTCCACCATGGCAACAAAGCCTGAAGATGCTGCCAAGCAAACAGTTAAACTGGTTAAGGAAATGCTGCAAGCCGGTTAATATTCATTAGTAGAAAAGGGGCACTCATAAAGTGCCCCTTTTCTACTAATTCCTGTTCCTTCCCCTCTGAAGTGGTATAGGCACAGTACTACCTTCATACTGCAAACAGGTCAGAGTCATTGCCGAGCTTCCGCACATGGAAAAAGACCAGACAACTACATACCCCGGCTACACACCTCCGGCTTTACCGCAAAAAATAAAATTATATATTTCAGCCCTTATCTCAGTGCCCTTTTATCGCTATGGCGAGGCGGGCAATATCTGCTATACTATCGGGAAAAACATCCTTGACGGCGTGATTCTCTATACCATGTTTTTAATGGCCGAGCAGGAGCTGAAAGTTGCTGCAATCCTGGGGGTGCTGGTGAAATACGCCTATCCGGGGATAACCATGATTTCGAGCACCTACACATCGGAATTCATAGATCAGCTGGAGGTCGCGCAGAACCCGCGCTTCCAGATTCCCCGCTTAATCAGGGCGCAGGTGGCAATCGCTGTCGGTCAGTCCCTGGGGGCAGTCTGCCTGCTCCTGTGCTTTCCGCCGGTTTTTAAATACTTCTTTCAGAGCATCTCATTTGCTCCGCACCTGCTGGTAATACTCTATCTGCTGCACCATGTGTGCGACGGATCGTCCCAGATTGTTGAGGGCCGGACCTGGTTTAAAATCATTGAGATAAAAATCCGCAGGGGCGATATTTTCAGGCTCTCGCAGAACTTCTGGGTAATATATACCCTGGCCCAGAACTTCCAGCTGCTGCTGGGGCAGATTTTCATCTGGGCAGCACTCGGCATAACCGCTGAATTCTCCCCGGACCTGACAGCAGCGGCAATAAGCATATCCGTATATTTTGGTTTCTTCTGTGTCGTGGTAGCAAAATTTATTCTGCCGGTTGCATACCGGTTCAGGCTGTGCTCATAGGACTGCTGCCGTATGCTCACAATACAGGATATCCATTTTTCAATTGAAGATAAAAAAATCCTTGACGGGGTTTCAGTCCATTTTGAACCCTGCAAAATACACGGCATCATCGGCCCGAACGGCTCCGGTAAATCAACCCTGCTGAAAAATGTCTGCCGGATATGGGAGCCGCAGTCCGGCACCATCCTGATAGAGGGCAAAAACTACCGCACCATACCGAGAAAAGAGCTGAGCAGGCTGGTTACGCTGGTGCCGCAAAACACCGCGGTCAGTTTTCCCATCTCGGTGTTTGATATTGTTTCCATGGGGCGCAACCCGCATCTGGGACGCTTTGACGGCGTGCAGCAGAAGGACCGGGTAATCATCGAGCGGGCCCTGCAGCAGACCGCTATGTACGCACTCCAGGACCGGTTCATCAACGAGCTGTCCGGCGGAGAGGCGCAGCTGGCGATAATCGCCCGCGCTCTGGCAACGGAAGCATCCCTCATCCTGCTGGATGAGCCGACCGCCGAGCTCGATATCAAACACACGCTGGCAATTATGAACATCCTGTTCGAGCTGCGGGCACAGTGCAAAACCACCCTGGTAACCATGCACGACCTGAACCTTGCGCGAAAATGCTGCGACACGATATCGATTATTCATCGCGGGAGAATATTTTTTACCGGCTCGCCGCAGGATGCGTTCTCCCCCGAGAACATTAAACGGGTATTTGATGTGCAGGTACGGGAATATAAAAATGACAGCGCCACTTTTCTCGATTTTTATGCATAACAGCCGTCGGTGGTCTGCAGCGCGCGCGGCTTTCAGTACCGGCCTGCTGCTCTGCTGCCTGCTGCTTCCCGCGGCGGGGAGCGCGCAGTCCGGGGGTTCCCCTCCCCTGCCCATGAATGATTTAAAAAAAGCGCTGAGCCTGGTCAGGGGTGAACCGCAAACCAACAGCTGGCCGCGCACCATACCCTATACCTTCAAGGTGTATGATTTTAAGACTGATGCCTTCCGCAGTGAAGAAAAAGCGTTCACCCTGGCGAAGCAGCCCGTGCGCATAATTCCCCACGCGGTGGGCGTTGCGGAGTTATTATGGGCAATCTGCCCGCGTGAGCGGCTGACAGCCTTCAATGAATTTTCCGCTGATCCTGAATTCAGCTTTATTGCAGATGAAGTACGGCAGCGGGGCCCGATTTTTAAATCAAAACAGACAGAGCTGGTTATCGGCTTTCAGCCGGACCTGGTCTTTACCGTTTTTTATTCCGGCGCTGAGTTTAAAGAAAAGCTCAGACAGGCGAAAATCCCCTGTTTTGACCTCGGCTATTTTGGTTCAATTGAATCCATTAAGGAGCAGACCCTGCTCATCGGAAAAATTGTCGGTGAAGAAGCCAATGCGCAGGCACTGGTTAACCTAATCGATGCAAAAATCGCGGCACTGAAGTCTGCCATCCCCGGTGGCAATAAGCCGGTTCGTGTGCTCTATTACGATGAAGGCGGGTATATCCCGGGCCGGTCATCAAACTTCAATTCCATCTGCAGCATCATCGGCGCCGTTAATGTCGGGGCTGAGCAGGGCATTAAATCCTGGTCGCAGATTGATAATGAAACACTGCTTAAATGGAACCCCGATGTTATTATCGTTCCCCGGGGAAGCAGGCTGAGAGAGCTGCTGCTGTCCAGTAAAGTTCTCTCCTTTGCGCAGGCCATACAACAGGGAAAAGTGTATGAGGTTCCCGGGGTGTATCTGCGGGTTGATTCCCAGTTCATGCTCTTAAGCGCCGATCTGCTTGCCGGAGTTTTGTATGCGCAACAGCCCTAAGGCTTCAGCAGCGCTGCTGGCCGGCGCATTGTCAGGGCTCATTGTACTGGGAGGTTTTTTTACCCTGACGTCAGGGGAGTGGCCCATTGCCATTATAGATGTATTTAAAATTATTCTTGCAAAACTCGGGTTCTATACAGGAAGCGTCAGGGACGTTGAAGCCGCCATCGTCTGGGACGGCAGGCTGCCCCGCTTCCTGGTAGCGCTTCTGGTGGGATTTTCTCTCGGCGGCGCCGGCACCATCATGCAGGGAATCTTCAAGAACCCCATGGCAAGCCCGGGGGTTATGGGTATTGACTCAGGGGCGGCGCTGGGTGCGGTGCTGGCGATCTATGCCGGCCTGGCAGCCCATTCGCTGTTTGCCCTGCCCGCCGCCGCCATACTGTTTGCCGTGTTGACGCTGGTCATGGTCTTTGCCATCGCGACCTCCCGGGGGCAGACCTCGGTGGCAACGCTGCTGCTCGCGGGGATAGCGCTCAATTTAGTATTCGGCGCACTGACCTCCTTTGTCATCACCCTGAGCACCAGGGAGTTTGATGTGGGCCGGGTGATCGTGACCTGGCTCATGGGTGATTTGAACAACCGCTCCTGGGAGCATGTGGGCATAGTATTCCCCACCACGGTCGTAGCGCTGGCAGGGACCCTGTTCTATGTCCGGGATTTGAATATTCTCATGCTCGGGGAAGAAACAGCGTCGAACCTGGGGGTCAATATCAAGCAGGCACGAAACGCGCTCCTCTTATTTTCATCCATCGAGACCGGGGGCGCGATTGCCGTGTCAGGAGTTATCGGTTTTGTCGGGCTGATTGCCCCGCACATTATGCGCAGCCTGATCGGCCCCGACAACCGGAAGCTCGTTTTCTTTGCCGGGCTGCTGGCGGCAGTCTTTATTATTTATGCCGACCTGTTTGTGCGGCTCATCATTAAGGTTGACTTGAGGATCGGGATCGTCACGTCGCTGCTGGGCGGCCCGTTTTTTCTCTATCTTATAATAAAGTACCGCAAGCGTTTTGAATATATGTAGCATGGCTGGTATGCTGATGCCGTAACAACGGGGACCTTTCATATGCAGAATCAGGTGACAGCGGGTGACGGCACGAAAGAGCAGTTCACCCGGTATGCACAACAGATCCAGCAGGTAAAAGCTGAGATCGCAAAAGTTGTAATCGGCCAGGAGGAGATGATCAGCCTCATCATGTACGCGCTTCTGGCAAAGGGCCATATACTGCTGGAGGGGGTCCCGGGCCTGGCAAAGAGCCTTGTTGTTGAAACCTTTGCAAAAGTGATCAGCGGCAATTTCAAACGCTTCCAGTTCACCCCTGACAAGATGCCCAGCGACATAACCGGCACCATGGTGTGGAATGAGAAGGACAGGAAATTTGATTTTTACTTCGGCCCCGTTTTCTGCAACATTTTTCTCGCCGACGAAATAAACCGCGCATCGCCAAAGGTTCAGTCCGCGCTCCTGCAGGCGATGCAGGAAAAGGAAGTAACCATCGAATGCCTGAGCTACGCGATACCCAATCCCTTCATGGTGCTGGCGACCCAGAACCCTATTGAGCAGATCGGCACCTACCCCCTGGCGGAATCCCAGGTTGACCGGTTCATGGTAAAATATGACGTCGGGTATCCGCACAAGGATGAGGAGTTTGAGCTGCTGCAGAGAAAAAATTCTAATTTCGACCAGCTGAAAGCAGCGGTGCAGAAGGTTTTCAGCCTTGAGGATATCATTGCCATCCAGCAGCTCATCCATGACCGGGTGCGGGTGGGCCGCAAGGTCATGAGCTACATATTAAATATCTGCATTGCCACCCGGCCGAATGAAACCTATAAAGAGCAGGCTGCAGCCAGCGAGGTGCACCAGTATATCCGGCTCGGGGCCTCGCCGCGTGCGACAGAGTCGCTGCTGGCGCTGGTAAAGGCCTATGCCTTCTGTCGCCAGCGGGATTTTGTCACCTTTGATGATGTGGCCACCTGTGCAGTTCACGTCCTCAGACACCGCATCCTGCTCAACAGCAGCGCCCTTTCCCAGCAGATAACCTCCGACATGCTGGTGCAGGAGATACTGCAGACCATACGGCCGTACTGACGGGCACTATGAAAACAGAACAGAACCTGCTGTCAAAAAAAGAGCTGATTGATATATTTATCAATCACCGGGTGAACGCGCCGTTTCCCGGTGACTGGGAGAGCACCTTCAAAGGCCTGGGCTATGAATTCTGGTCGCTGCGGGAGCTTGAGCCGACCGACCCGTTTAAAAACATCGACTGGAAGGCAAAAGCAAAGACCGGGAAATATTACGTGCGGGAGTACCTTGCTGAAAGCTATTTCAACGTCATGCTGCTCTACGACATCAGCAGATCAGTGAGCTTCGGCCGCAAGGAGCTTGTTCAGGCGCACATCGCGGTGTCGCTTGCCTACAGCGCCATCATGAGCAACAACGGCTGCGGGCTGATCCTGTTCGCCGATGACATCATCAGCTATATCCCGCCGCGCATGGGCCGGTCTCATTTCATGGAGATTCTTGCGGCCATTGCCCGCGCGGAACCAGTGGCGTGCCGCTCCACCAGCCTGCAGATCGCCCTGACCAAGCTGGTCACTGAAGTCCCCGAAAGTTTGACGTTTATTCTGTCGGACTTCATGTATCCGCTTGACTTCAGCTACAGCTTCCACCGCACGGTCCACGGCACTAACAAACACGATGTGAAAGCAGTGCAGGTGCTTGAAGAAAGCGAGGTGGCGCTGCCCCCGTACTCCCGGGGCCTGCTGCCGCTCTATGATTATGAAACCGGCGCAACCAGGCTGCTTGATGTGAGTAAATGGAAGGCTTATAATGAAACCATGGCGCAGGGGCGGGAGACGCTGGGCAACCGACTCTTACGGGCCGGTATTCCCCTGGTGACGATAACGCCTGAAGATGACCGTACCAACAAGTTACATGAGTTCATGCAACGGGCTCCGTTAACCTATTAGATTCTTACACATATATAGATATGAGAATTTATCTCTCAGGAAGTATTATAGTGCATTTATCGACCTCCCCTGCCCCTCCTTGGTAAGGAGGGGCAATGTACTCACCCTGCCAAGGGGGAG
>Ga0209253_10004155_pt1 | contig 12639 bp, 8 predicted proteins | sample FrelakmetBRP12BR_FD_187145 | JGI IMG/M metagenome (GOLD analysis project Ga0209253, IMG submission 187145) | Freshwater lake sediment microbial communities from the University of Notre Dame, USA, for methane emissions studies - BRP12 BR (SPAdes)... | ecosystem: Environmental > Aquatic >...
CGGCCCCGAGCGCATGCGAGGGGAACGGTGGAGGGGGCAAGTTTCCCTCGCAGATAAGTCGTAGAAAAGACCAGCCCGGGAGACTTGGAACGGAAGAAAAGGCCCCAGCCTGTCCAGGTGTGGCAGTCCCATGTAACCACTTTTGAACGTTACCAATTTTTTTGCCTGATGAATGCCATTAAGTATTTGACTAGCCTACCCCTCGGGTGTATAGAACGCCGCATGTGGCGGCCCGGTAGACTTTCAATTTGGGCTAAGGGAACCGGTTTGCGGTAATGGAAAGGATTTGAAGCGTGACAGACTCGAGGGTGCAGTTCTCACTTCCCGACAATGGTGGAAGGCGATCAGGGATTGATCGCAGGAACTTTTCTTACAGCGCCCACATTCCTGAAAGGCGACAAGGTCTTGACCGGAGGAGCGACCAGGATCGCAGGCAACTGATGAGCATTAGAGACAGGCGCATCCGAAATAGGGTGTCAGGTCCCTTGGGCAAGATGTCAAGGGGGTTCGAAAGAAGGATTGCTCTCAAACGCCTGCCGGCTGCCCCCTAAAGACCTTAGAACCAGCGGCTTTTCCAAGAAACCAGTTGCTCCAGATACGCCCCTCGATTTCTCCCCCCCAATGCAGGCCTCAACCCTCTTGATTTCTAAGCTTTTTCGTGCTATGCTTTCACTCAATCGTCGTAATACCGCCCTATCTTTCTGGAGACTCCTTCTATTTTGTTTTCGCTTTCCCTCTGCCCCCGGACCAGGGGCGGAAGGGGCGGTGTGAATGAGATAACCGCAAAATTGAAGGGAAAACCATGAAAAAGCTTTTTCTCACCGTTCTCGTAATCGCAATCGTGATAGCCCTTGGCAGTGCCGTAAAGCCCTACTGGGACAAGTACTGGATACAAAAGGAGCTCGAAGTCGGAGCCGTGTACGGTACAAAGAACAACTTGGAGCACACGCAGAAATTCCTTCTCAAGAAACTGAAAGAAGAAGGTTACGCCATCAGGGAAGATGACATTATTATTGAGAAAGACTCAAAGAACAGCGTCACTGTAACGGCACGGTATTCTGACAAGATTTCTATTTTCGGAATGGAACTCAAGAAGCTTCACTTCACGGTCACTGCGACTGCAAAAGAAGTCAAAGCATACTTTTAGCGCACTCAGGGCTGAGCACAGAACTTGTGCAGCCGGGTCCCCTTACCTCTAAACGTTCTAGCACTTCTTCTTCCTTGCCCTCCCTCGACCCTTCATCGAAAACCGTCCTCACCTTGATCGCTTAAATCCTCTTGCACGCCAGGCAGAGCGAGTCTAATATGGCGCATCCCGCTTGTTCCGGAAGCCGGGACAAAACCCATCGTTTGAAGGGGACGACACATGAAAAACATCCGAATCGATCTCTTTAGCGACACGATCACAAAGCCCACCCAAGGGATGCGAAAATTTATGGCGGAAGCAGAGGTGGGAGATGAGCAACAAAAGGAAGATCCGTCTGTAAACAAACTGGTGGAAATGGTCTGTGACCTTTTGGGCAAGGAAGATGCCGTCTATTTGCCCTCAGGGACGATGTGCAATCAGATCGCCTTCCGTGTCCACTGTCGTCCTGGCGACGAGATCATCATGGATGAAACAGCCCACACCCGCCACTATGAAACAGGAGGCCCAGCAGCACTCACAGGAGCCATGATCTATCCTCTTGCCGGCAAACGGGGAGTCTTCACTGCAGAACAACTTGAAGCGGCCGTGCGCCCTGCCAGCAACCATTTGCCCCGTTCCAGAGTGGTTCTCGTGGAGCAGACCTCGAATCTGGGCGGCGGAGCGATCTGGCCTCTGGACGGCATTCAGGCCGTGTGTGATGCAGCTCACAAGCACGGCATGGTCTGCCACATGGATGGAGCCAGGCTTCTGAACGCTGTTGCAGCCACGGGCGTCAAGGCTAGGACCTATGCAGACCCCTTCGATTCCTTGTGGATTGATTTCAGCAAAGGACTGGGCGCGCCTGTGGGTGCCGCCCTGGCCGGATCAAAGGGCTTTATTAAAGACGCCTGGCGCTGGAAACATCAATTCGGAGGCGCCATGAGGCAGGCGGGAATCATTGCCGCCGGAGCGGTCTATGCTCTGAACCATCACGTGGAGCGTCTTGCAGAAGACAACGAGAACGCCCACATCTTTGCTCGGGGTCTGGCTGAAATCGAAGGAATTGTGGTCGAACCGGTGGAGACCAACCTCATCTTTTTCGATGTCTCCGGCCTGGGGGTCACTGCCGAAGCCTTTAACGATCTTTTAAGAGATAAGGGGCTACGCATCTCTTTTCTTGGAAAAACAAGGGCAAGAGCAGTCACCCATCTCGATGTGTCACGAGAACAGGTGAAGGAAGCGCTCGAAACCATTCGACAGGTTGCCGGACAAATCACAAAGAGGAAGACCTGGCCTTGAGCCCTGACGCCCTTGTTGCAGCCTTCTCAGATCTCATCATTGCCGAGAGGCCCGACGGCCCTGTTCTTGACCTGGCCTCGGGAGACGGCCACAACGGGCTTTTCCTTGCAGCCAAAGGGGTTCCCGTGATACTCGCCGATCGTTTCGACGAAGCTCTCAGTAAGGCTAAACAGACGGCGGAAGGGATGCAGGGAGAGATCACCCTGTGGAAGGTCGATTTGGAGAGAGCAGGTGAAAATCCGCTCAAGGAGGATGAGTACTGCGCCATCCTTGTCTTCCGATACCTTCACCGGCCCCTGATCCCTTGCATCAGAAAGGCTCTAAGAACGAGAGGTTTTCTTGTTTATCACACCTACACGGTGGATCAGGCGCAGTTTGGAAAACCTCGCAACCCTGATTTCCTGCTCAAGCCAGGGGAGTTGATGAACTGGTTCAAGGACTGGCATGTCCTTCATCACTTTGAAGGCATTCAGGAGAATCCCAAGCGGGCGATCGCGCAAATCGTGTGCCGGAAACCATCATCCTAATTTTTGATTTGGGATTGCCGATTTCCGATTGAGTATAGAAATCAAAAATCGCAAATCGCAAATCTAAAATGCATTGAGGCAATACGTTATGGCCGTCAGAGAGATTCTTCTTCTGGGAAATCCCAAGCTCTACGAGGTATCCGAAGCCGTCAGAGAGGATGATCTGAAAGATCTGCCTTCTGTGGTTGCAGATCTCCACGACACCCTTTTGGAGTTCAGAAGAAAATACGGTGCGGGCAGAGCGATCGCAGCCTGCCAGATCGGTTTCGCGAAACGCCTCATCTACATGTTCATAGACAGGCCCGCTGTTTTCATCAATCCCGTGGTGGAAGACAGAAGCAAAGAGATGATCGAGGTCTGGGATGACTGCATGTGTTTCCCTGACCTTCTCGTCAAAGTGATGAGGCACAAGAGCTGTACCATCCGGTTCAGAGACCTGCTCTTCAAAGAGCACACGATGAAACTGGAGGACGATCTGTCAGAACTGCTTCAGCATGAATATGACCATTTGGATGGCATCCTGGCTGTATCGAGGGCCGTAGATGGACACTCCTTTACTCTCAGAAGCCAGAAGCTTTACCGGAAATAAGACGGGGCAAGGGACCTAGGAATACAGGCACAAAGGCACAGAGGGCCAAAGGTCCAGAGCGGAATGGTTTTTCTGCTTTGTGCCTTTGTGCCTCTGTCCCTTTGTCCCTAGATCGTGTACGCAGGAAACAAACGGAATAAGGAGATATGAGAAATGGAAAAGAAGTATCAGCGCATCGACACCAAACTCATCCACGCCGGAGAGCCGGAACCCCGCATTCTCGGGGCAGTGAGCATGCCGATTTTCCAATCCGCCATGTTCGAGTACGGAGGAGAGAAGAGCTACCATGACCTCAAATACATTCGGTTGAACAACACGCCCAATCATGCAGCCCTTCACACCAAGCTGGCAGCCCTCGAAAACGCAGAAGCTGCTCTGGTCGCAGGAAGCGGCATGGCGGCTATCTCCACGGCGCTCCTCGCCGTCCTCTCTCAGGGAGATCATCTGCTTGCCCAGGATTGTCTCTATGGCGGGACTCACGATTTGATTACCAAAGATCTGCCGGCCCTCGGCATTTCCTATGATTTTATCGATGGGAATGATCCTGATTCATGGAAAAAGAAACTCCAACCTCGAACAAAGGTCATCTACGTGGAGACCATGACCAACCCGCTCATCCAGGTTGCGGATCTCAAAGCGGTTGTGAAATTCGCAAAAGGCCACAACCTTGTTTCCATGATTGACAACACCTTCGCGAGCCCCATCAACTTCCGGCCGCCGGAATGGGGTTTTGACCTTTCTCTTCACAGCTGCACAAAGTATCTGAACGGCCATTCTGACATCGTGGCCGGCGCGGTCATTGGCAGGGCTGACCTCATCGAAAAGACGATTCACAAACTCAATCATCTGGGCGGATCTCTGGATCCTCACGCGTGCTTCCTGCTCCATCGGGGGATGAAGACCCTAGGGGTCAGGGTCCGATATCAGAACGAGAGCACCCTCAAGATCGCACGGTTCCTTGAAGGCCACCCGTCTATCTTAAAAGTGAATTATCCCGGCCTGCCGAGCCACCCGGCTCACGAGAGAGCAGTCTCTTTGTTCGAGGGATTCAGCGGGATGCTGAGTTTCGAAGTGAAAGGAGGGTTAGAGGCGGCTGAACGGTTCATGAAGAAGACGACCCTTCCCGTCATCGCGCCGAGCCTTGGGGGTATCGAGACCTTGCTCACGCGGCCGTCAACCACTTCTCACTCGGGCCTATCCCCGGAAGAGAGGCACAAATTGGGGATTTCCGACGCTCTCATCCGCATGTCCGTAGGCATCGAAGCCCCGGAAGATATCATCGAAGATTTTGAGCAGGCGCTGATGCTCTAGACCAGATGTTACAAGTTCACGGTGCGAGTGAATCGCACAATTCCAGGAACAAATGATGCCTCGATCAAACGACTCCCACTCGGTCATCCGAATCAGGGGTGCCCGGCAACATAATCTCAAGAACATCGATCTCGATATCCCGCTCAACCGCATCACGGTCATTACCGGCCTGAGCGGGTCAGGAAAATCCTCTCTTGCCTTTGACACCCTCTATGCAGAAGGGCAGCGCCGGTATGTAGAGACCTTCTCCCCCTATGCCCGGCAATTCATGGAACGCATGGACCGGCCCCAGGTGGACCGGATCGAAAACATTCCTCCTGCCATTGCCATTGACCGAAAAGACCCCGTGCGCACGTCCCGCTCCACGGTGGGAACCATGACGGAGCTCACCGACTACGTGAAACTCCTCTACGCCCGGGCAGGACAACTTCACTGCAGGAAGTGCGGCAAACCGGTGATCCCTGAAACTCCGGAGCGAGTCTGGGGTGTTCTGGAGCAGCGGTCTGAGGGGACAGAGGTGATCATCACCTTTCCCGCCAGCATTCACCCCCACGCTGCCCTCCCCCGTCGAGGGGGAGGTTCACCCGCCTCTGGCGGCGCCGAAGGCGACCAGGGGTTGGGGAGTGGGGAAGGTTCCGCGCAAAGCCTCGAAGCGGAGGATTCATGGAGGATACAACTCGATGAACTTGGTCGGATGGGGTTTTCCCGCTTTTATGAGGGCGGAGAAATCAAATCGTTAGCGTCGTGGACAGGGGAGAACCACATCCATGTCGTTGCAGACCGCATCTTCTTCAAACGCTCCGATCGCAAACGGATCGTTGATTCTCTGGAGCAGGCCTTCCGGTTCGGCGGCGGACGAATCGATCTATGGATCCAACCGGATCAGCACCTCGCTTTCACCGACAGGCTTGACTGCCCGACCTGCAACATCACTTACAGAACCCCCTTTCCCAACCTCTTCTCCTTCAACAGCCCGGTGGGCGCGTGTGAGACCTGCCGCGGATTCGGAAAAACGATTGAGGTCGATCTGAATCGGATTATCCCCGACCCCTCCCTTTCGCTTGAACAGGGAGCGATCAAACCCTTTGGAGGGATCAAGGAAGGTCGGTTTGAGTTCAAAGACCTGAAGGCCTTTTGCAGGAGCAGGAAGATCTCCATGGATGTTCCCTTCAAGGATCTGGCGGAGTCACAGCAAGAAGCCCTCATTGAGGGAAGCAGGGAGTACTATGGGATCAAAGGGTTCTTCAAGTGGCTCGAGGGCAGAACCTACAAGATGCACGTGCGGGTCTACCTCTCCCGCTACAGAAGCACGGTGACATGTCCTGATTGTCATGGCACTCGCTTCAAGTCGGAGACTCTCCTTTATCGGGTGGGCGGGATCACCATCGGTGAACTTTACAGCATGAGCATCGGCCGGGCCGCAGCCTTTTTCAATTCCCTTCATGTTTCCGCGGAAGATAAAGCGTCGCTTCTCATCCTTGAGGAGATCCGCAGCCGCTTGCGATATCTGCAGGAGGTCGGTCTTGGCTACCTGACCCTCGATCGCCAGTCCCGCACCCTGTCGGGAGGAGAGGTGCAGCGTGTAGCCCTCACTTCCGCGCTCGGTTCCTCGCTGGTCAACACCCTGTACGTTCTGGACGAGCCGAGCATCGGCCTTCATCCAAGAGACAACCACCGTCTCATTCGAATTCTAAAGGGTCTCAGGGATCTTGAGAACACGGTCGTTGTTGTAGAGCACGATCCCGAGATTATCAGCCAGAGCGATTTCATGCTGGATCTGGGACCGGGTGCCGGAGAAGCCGGCGGCAAGGTCATGTATTTCGGTCCCACGGCCGGCGTGAACGGTTCCTTAACCGGGCAGTACTTGAGGGGAAAGAAATTCATTCCCGTGCCCGAGAAACGGCGAAAGCCCAAAGCGAATCGCTGGCTCACCGTGAAGGGCGCCTCTGAAAACAACCTCAAGAACCTGGAAGTGAAGATTCCTCTCGGGCTCTTCGTTTGCCTCACAGGAGTCTCCGGATCAGGGAAATCCACCCTTGCCGAAGAGATTCTTTACAAGGGGATGAAGAGAATGATGGGAAATCCTCAGGGCGAGCCGGGTCGGCATTCCTCGATCAGCGGCGGAGAAGCGATTGATGATGTCCTTCTTGTCGATCAGAAACCCATTGGCCGCTCACCCAGAGCCAATCCCCTGACCTATCTCAAGGCCATGGATCCCATCCGCAAATTGCTCGCAGGCACAGAGGCCGCCAGGGAAAAGGGCATGGGAGCACGGTACTTTTCCTTCAATGTAGCGGACGGTCGGTGTCCGACATGCCAGGGCGCAGGTTTTGAAAAAGTGGAGATGCAATTCCTCTCGGATGTGTTCATCACCTGCCCTGACTGTGGCGGAAAGCGTTTCAAGAAGCAAGTGCTCGAAATTCGATACAAGGACAAGAGCGTAGATGACATCCTCTCCATGACGGTCAACCAGGCCATCGCCTTTTTCGGAGAACACTCGATCATTGGTGATGCGCTTCAGCCCCTGGTGGATGTCGGCCTGGGTTACATGCGCCTCGGCCAGCCGGTGAACACCCTTTCCGGGGGTGAAGCCCAGCGATTGAAGCTTTGCTCTTATCTCAAAACGACGGATCTGAAGCCCCGGCTTTTCATCTTTGATGAACCGACCACAGGCCTTCATTTTGAAGACATTAGAAAACTTCTCTCCGTTCTTCAGAGGCTGGTCGATCAAGGCCACACGGTGCTGGTGATCGAGCACAACATGGATGTGGTCAAAACCGCGGACTGGGTGATCGATCTGGGTCCGGAAGGCGGGGAAGCGGGAGGTTCCCTCCTGGTCGCCGGGCCGCCTGAGAGGGTGGCGGAGGACAAACAATCTCACACAGCCGGGTTCCTCAAGAATTATCTTCCCCGGGCCGGTCGTGTGAAGTCTTTCGCGCCCGCTAAAACCCCTTCTTCCTTTCCGCAGGTCCCGGCCGTCCTCGTGCGAGGCGCAAGAGAGCACAATCTCAAGGACCTGACCGTGTCCATTCCCAGGCAGAAACTCGTGGTGGTGACAGGGATTTCAGGATCAGGGAAATCGACCCTCCTCTTTGACATTCTCTTTGCCGAGGGCCAGCGCCGGTATCTCGAAAGCCTCGCCCCTTACGTGCGCCAGTACGTGAGAGTCCTTGAACGGCCTGACGTGGATTCCGTGTCAGGTCTTTCCCCAACCGTAGCCATCCAGCAGCGCATCAGCCATGCCGGCGCCCGCTCCACCGTCGCCACCCTGACGGAGATCTACCATTTCCTCAGGCTCCTATACAGCAAACTCGGGTCCCAGCACTGCCCTGGATGTGGCAGGGAGCTTAGCGCTCAAAATCTTGAAAGCATCATCGCTCAGATCGGAGATCGTTACCGAAGAGAAAAAGCCGTCCTTCTGGCGCCCAAGGTGACCGGGCGCAAGGGCTTTCATAAAGAGGTATTGGCCCGCGCTCTTCGAAAAGGATTCAAACAGGCCCGCATTGACGGCCGCATCATGAAGCTTGAAGAGAACATGTCCCTCAGCCGCTATTATGAGCACACCATTGATCTCGTCGTCACAAGGCTCCCTGCGAAAAACGTGGACGGGTTGGTGCGTGTGGCTCTGGAAGAGGGAGCAGGAAACGTGATGGTTCTCAAAGAAGGAGGCGCCGAGGAAATCTTCAGTCAGAAAGGGATCTGTCCGGTCTGCGGCATTGGACTTCAAAGCCTTGATCCTCGCCTCTTCTCCTTCAACAGCAAGCTGGGAGCCTGCAGGCGCTGTGAAGGTCTTGGCGCGATCGGCGAGTCCGGCAAAAAAGTTTGCCCCAAATGCGGGGGAAGCCGCCTCAAACCCGAAGCCCTCAGCGTTAAAATCCAAGGTTATTCTATCTGGGACCTGGTTCAGCAGCCGGCAAGTCAGCTTTACGAAACCCTGAAAAGATTTTCCTTCTCCCCTCGCCAAGCACCCATAGCGGGTCCGGTCATGGCTGAAATCCTGATGCGTCTGGCTTTTGTGAACCGCCTCGGCCTTTCCTATCTTTCTCTGGACCGCAGCGGCGACACGCTGTCTGGAGGAGAAGGTCAGCGCATCCGGCTGGCAGCGCAACTCGGCTCCAATCTCACGGGAGTCTCTTACATCCTCGATGAGCCGACCATCGGGCTTCATGCGAGGGACAACCGAATCCTTCTTGACGCGCTGAAAGAACTCAAAGAACGAGGAAATTCCATTTTCGTTGTGGAACATGACGAGGAAACGATCCGTGAAGCCGATCACATCATTGACCTCGGGCCTGGTGCAGGCAGGGAAGGCGGGCAGGTCGTCGCGAGTGGAAACCTCGCGGATCTGAAAAAGAACCCCGCATCCATCACGGGGATTTCTTTCGACGGAAAGCCTCACGAACTCACCTCGCGGTTGAGATCTTACAGAGAAAGGCCCACGCTGAGAGTGATTTCAGCGACCGAACACAATCTGAAGGGTATTGATGCGGCCTTGCCCCTCGGCACCCTCATCTGTGTCACCGGCGTGTCAGGGTCGGGAAAGTCCACACTTCTCAAGGAAACCCTTTACAAAGGCCTGCAGAACCTTCTCCTGCAGCGGCACGATCCTGCAGGGGCCTGCGTGCGAATGGACGGATGGGAGGCCCTTGACCGGGTGCTGGAAGTGGACCACAGCCCCATAGGATACACTCCTCGATCCGTGCCCTCCTCCTATGTGGGGTTCCTTCCTGAAATCCGTCACCTCCTCTCCATGACCCCTGAGGCACGGGCCAGGGGATACAGGCCCAGCCGTTTCTCTTTTAACCTCGCAGGAGGAAGGTGCGAGGCGTGCAAGGGGCACGGAGCCGTCAAGGTGGAGATGAGCTTTCTCCCGGACGTATACGTGAACTGCGAAGTGTGCCATGGCAAACGGTTCAACCAGGAAACTCTCGACATCACTTACAGGGGAAAAAACATCGCGGAGATTCTCAATCTGACCTTTGAGGAAGCTAAGGACTTCTTCATTGCCATTCCTCCCATTCGCCATGCCGTCGAGGTGGTTTGCAGGATTGGCCTGGGCTATCTCAGGATCGGCCAACCGAGCCCTACCCTGTCAGGCGGAGAAGCCCAGCGCATCAAGCTCGCCGAAGAACTGGCCAAAACTTCCAGAGGGCGGACTCTTTACATCCTCGATGAGCCGACTACGGGCCTTCATATCAGCGATGTAAAGAAGCTTGTGGACGTATTGCAGGCTCTCGTTGATCAGGGAAACACGGTCGCCATGATTGAGCACAACATGGAGATGATCAAGGAAGCGGATTACATCATTGATCTCGGGCCGGAGGGAGGGGAAGCCGGAGGCCGTGTGGTCACCACCGGCTCGCCGGCGGAACTTCTGGTGGGCCCAAACGGGTCTCATACGACCAGATATCTAAAAAAATACCTGGAGCGGTGAAATCCCGTGCGGCGCCCTGTCCGAGGTGAGGCTCGTTGTGACAGATCCATTTTCTGTAACCCCATGTAAACACTCTTAGACGTTACCCATTTATTTTCTTGACATTTCCTGGGACGGGAGTATTTTATGGTCTCAATATAGAGTACCCGGTGCTAGTAATCGGGCCGGTTTCATCCTAAGGTGTTCCTTTACCAAAGTGACGACCTCAGGTTTGTAACCGCTATAAAATCTGTGGAAAGGAGGTTGGCACTATGGCAGAAGGAACTGTGAAGTGGTTCAACGACAGGAAAGGTTTCGGCTTCATCCAGAGAGATGATGGAACGGATGTGTTTGTTCATCATTCCGCCATCACCGGAAGCGGCTTTAAGTCCCTCGCTGAAGGCGAACAGGTAACCTTTGACGTTGAAAAAGGCCCCAAAGGTCTTGCGGCAGTGAATGTTGTAAGACGTTAATTTATCCCAGCAGTCTCACTGAAGGCACCCTCTCCAAAAGGGAGGGTGCCTTTTTGCTTTCAAATCCTCTATCGAGAGGACGTTTGAGTTTTTTCCAGTTATTCTTCCGAAAGGTGCGAAGACCCTGGAAATCCAAAATCCAAAGCACGAAATCCGAAACAATATCCAATGACCCAAATTCAAATGACCAAAACTGTAGGCCCCTTGTTTTCTGTTTTGAACATTGGAGCCTTGGGGTTTTGAATTTGTTTCGAATTTCGGATTTCGAGATTCGGATTTGGCTGCCAGCACAGGCCTGGATTGTGCTGCTGCCTGTGATGTGCCGGGGAATTCGGCCCTTGCCGCAAGTTTGTTTTTCTGCGAGCTTGACAAGAAACGCTGAAAAAGCAATAAAGCTCCCCAGAAGATCACTGTGGAACAGGGGTTGAATTCTATGAAACTGCACGAATATCAGGCCAAGGACATCTTCAGGAAATTCGGTATCCCCGTGCCCAAGGGTCATGTCGCAACATCCGTCGGCGAAGCTCTGAAAGCCAGCCAGGACCTCCCGGGACCGCCATGGGTCGTCAAAGCTCAAGTGCACGCGGGAGGCCGGGGAAAGGGCGGGGGCGTGAGGGTCGTCAAGAGCTTGGACGAACTCAAGCAGGCGACCTCGGACATCCTCAACCGACCCCTGGTGACCAAGCAGACCGGGCCGGACGGCAAGAAGGTTCATCAAGTGTTGATCGAGGAAGGCGTGAACATTGATCGGGAGTTTTATCTCGCCGTGGTGATCGATCGATCAAAAGCCAGGCCTGTGGTGATCTTCAGCCAGGCAGGAGGCATGGAGATTGAAGAAGTCGCTGCAAGATCGCCGGAACTGGTGCTGAAAGAGTTCGTTGATCCGAAGGTCGGCTGGATGCCCTTTCAGGCAAAAAACCTTGCTTACAGTATTGATCCTTTGCCGGGTCCGGACGCCGTCAAAGAACTCATGTCCCTCATGGGGCAACTGGTCAGGCTCTTCATGGCTCACGACTGCTCCCTTGCAGAAATCAATCCCCTGGTCATCACAAAAGAAGGAAAGGCGCTTGCCGTTGATGCCAAGATCAACATTGATGACAACGGCCTGGTGAGACAAAAGGAGATTAAAACCTGGGATGATCCCAGGGAGAAAGATCCCCTGGATGCCAAGGCCGAACAGTACAATATCAACTACATCAGGCTGAGCGGCAACATAGGCGCCATGGTGAACGGCGCTGGATTGGCCATGGCCACCATGGATGTCATCAAACTGGCAGGCGCCGAACCGGCGAACTTCCTGGATGTGGGAGGGGGTGCCAGCGAAGAAATGGTCAAGAGAGGTTTTGAGATCATTCTGGAAGACAAAAATGTGAAAGCCATTTTGATCAACATCTTCGGCGGTATTCTGAGGTGCGACGTTCTGGCACGGGGAGTCCTTGCTGCTGCAGAAAAGATCGACATCAAGGTTCCCATTATCATCAGGCTGGAGGGGACCAATGTCCAGGAAGGAAAAGCGATTCTGCAGAACTCAAATTTGAAATTCATGGTAGCGAAAGATATGGCGGAAGCGGCGGGCATGGTCACGCAGCAAGTGAGAAGAAGTGCGTAAAGAATGGAGTGATGGAGTACTGGAGCAATGGAGTAATGCAAAAGAACAGACTGAACAGCAGTCCTACCAACACTCCAGTACTCCAATACTCCATTACTCCAGGGACGTTAAGGACTTCATTTCGATTGAGGAGATTTCGGTAAGATGAGTATTCTGGTCGATGAAAAGACACGAGTTGTTGTGATGGGGATTACGGGCAAGGAAGGCTCCTTTCATACCAAGCAGATGCTGAACTACGGCTCAACCGTGGCTGCCGGCGTCACTCCCGGGAAAAGGGGACAGACCGTTGAAG
>Ga0209253_10004156_pt1 | contig 12637 bp, 13 predicted proteins | sample FrelakmetBRP12BR_FD_187145 | JGI IMG/M metagenome (GOLD analysis project Ga0209253, IMG submission 187145) | Freshwater lake sediment microbial communities from the University of Notre Dame, USA, for methane emissions studies - BRP12 BR (SPAdes)... | ecosystem: Environmental > Aquatic >...
CCGCGGCGGCGGAGCGGCTGGCGCGGTTTGCGGGTGCGAGCGGCGCGTGGTAGCGGACGTCCCGTGCCAGGTGAGCCCCGCGGTCCGGCGCCGACCGTCGACGTGATCATCGAGCTCCCGGGGGGAGACATCGTCCTGATCGAGCGCAGGTACCAGCCTCCGGGGTGGGCGCTCCCCGGCGGCTTCGTCGAGCTCGGGGAGACCGCCGAGGAGGCGGCCGTGCGCGAGGCACGCGAGGAGACCGGCCTCGAGGTCACGCTCACCGAGCTGTTCAACGTCTACTCCGACCCGGCACGCGATCCCCGGCGGCACACCCTCTCCGCCGTCTACATCGGGCGCGCGGCCGGCGAGCTCGAGGCTGGCGACGACGCCGCGGCCGCGCGCGCCTTCCCCGAGAGCGGTCTCCCCACCCCGCTGGCGTTCGATCACGCCCGCATCCTCGCCGACTACTTCAGCTACCGGCGGAGCGGCCGGCGGCCCGCGCCGGGGCGGTGAGGAGACCCCGCTCCGACCCGCGCTCGGGTCCTCGGGCCCCCAACCTCTCGCCGTGGATCGCCTCGCCTCGCCGTAGGCGCGACGGTGGAGCCGCGCGCTCGGCTCACGCCCGCAGGCCGCGTTCGAGGCGGTCCATCCCGTCGACGAGCTGCTCCATCGACGTGGCGTAAGAGATCCGGATGTGGTCGGGCCGCGGCCTTGACGTGCTCGGGGGTGTCGAAGTCGGGCGCGCCGGTCCCGAAGTCGACCACGTCCCTGCCCTGGCGGCGGAGCTCCGCGATGGCGGCCGTCACGGCCAGCGTGGCGGAGGGCTTGATGCGCTCGAGGCGCCCGCTCAGGCGCACGGGCGCGCGCGCGCTCACCGCCGCACCTTCTCCATGAGGCACCGCAGGACCACGTCCGGCACCAGGCCCTCGACGTCGCCGCCGAGGGAGACCACCTCCTTCACCAGGCGCGAGCTGGTGTAGAAGTGCGCCTCGCCGGCCATCATGAAGATCGTCTCGATCTCGGGGTCGAGGTGGCGGTTCATCATCGTCATCTGGAACTCGTACTCGAAATCGGCGACGGCACGCAGCCCCCGGATGATGACCCTGGCGCCCGTCCTCCGGGCATAGTCCACGAGAAGGCCGGAGAAGCTGTCGGCGACGACGCGCCCGCGATGACGGCGGAAGACCCGCGCGATCAGGTCCACGCGCTCCTCGGGGGTGAAGAGGGCGCGATCCTTGTGCATGTTGAAGGCGACAGCGACGATCACACGCTCGAACACCCCGAGGCTTCGCTCGATGATGTCGACGTGCCCGTTGGTGACGGGATCGAACGAGCCCGCGTAGACCGCGAGCGTTCCGGGAGCAGGACCCTCAGGCGTCGCCACGACCCCTCCCCCCCGCGCGCGCGCACCCCTCGCCACCTTGCCTACCCGCCGTGCGCTCGAACGCGTCGCCACCTTCACTCCCCGCCGCGCTCGCACGCGAACAGCGCGATCCCCGTATCGCCGTAGTGCCGCCTCAGCTGGCAGACGAGCGCACCGACCCGTGCCGGCGGATCCTCATGCCGTCCGTACTCGACCACGACCCATCCCCCCTCCACCATGAGCGCACTCCCGTCGAGGAGCGCAAGCGTCGGCGCGACCCATCCCTGATCGTAGGGGGGATCGAGGAACGTGCCTCCGAACGCGCGGCCGCGTGCGGCGAGGGCAGTGAGGGCGCGCGCGGCCGGCATCGTCATCACCTCCGCGCCGAAGCCCGCGGCGCGGAGGTTCTCCCGGATGGTGGCGGCAGCCGCACGCCCCGGCTCCACGAAGACCGCCTCCGCCGCACCGCGGCTCAACGCCTCGATGCCGAGGCTGCCCGTGCCCGCGAACAGGTCGAGGACGCGGGTCCCGGCACAGCCGTCACGACTCTCCAAGATCGAGAACACCGCCTCCTTCACGCGATCGGCGGTCGGCCGAACCGCGCGCCCCCTGGGCACGCGCAGGCGCCGCCCGCGCGCGCTGCCGGCAACGATCCGCATGACTTCGAGCTGATGATGCGTCCGGATCGGCCCAGACCGCAGAAGGAGTGCTTATACCCGCCGGCCGCGCGCTCCCGCAAGGTGGGCCGCACACCCAAGGCCGGCGCGTGCAGGACGGGAACGGCGTCCGGCGTCGAGGACGCGGCGTCGTGGAGGGGGCCCGAGAGCGTGCGGGCGCACCACCGGTCGCCCTCGGTCGTCTCTTGACTCGCCGCGAGCGCCCCTCTAGAAGGCTCCGGACCCTGACGCGTCGCCGAGGAGACCGCGCCGTGAACGTCGGGCTGCTTCCTGCGAAGCCGCTGCGTCTCGCCAAGACGCGCCTGGGGGCGTTGCTTTCCCCGGACGATCGCATGGCCGTCGGCCGCGCCATGTTCGAGGACGTGTTGGCCGCGCTCAGCGGCGCGCGCGCCCTCGCGGCGGTCGTGGTGGTCACGGCAGATCCCGGTCTCGCCGAGCGCGCCCGCGCCGCCGGCGCCCTGGTCTGCGACGAGGGGGCTCCGCGCGGCCTCAACGGGGCGGTGACCCTCGGCACCGCTGCCGCGATCCGCCTCGGGGCCACGGCCGTGCTCGTCGCCCTGTCCGACGTCCCGTTGCTCGCGCCCGCGGACGTCGATGACCTCATCCAGCGCGCGCCCGAGCGCGGCGCTCTCCTCGTCCCCTCCAAGGAGGGCACGGGAACGAACGCCCTCTACCGGCGACCCGCCGCGGCATTCCCGACCGCTTTCGGCGGACGCAGCCTGGAGCGCCACGCCGCCGCCGCCCGCCAGCGCCAGCTCGCCTGCCGGATCGTCCGCAACGCGCGCATCGGCTTCGACGTCGACACCCCCGGAGATCTCCTCGCTCTCGCCGCCGTGGAAAGCCCCACGGCGACCTACCGGGAGATCCTCCGCCTCGGCCTCGCCCCGCTGCGGCCCGTCGCCTGACCCGCGCGATCGGGCCGTGCAGGGGGCGCGAGGACGCGACTTGTTCCTGGCGCCTCCCGATGCCGCCGTCCCCTGCGGCGTCAGGCGAAGGGGAGCGCGCGCACCGTCACCGGCAAGCGGCCGGCACGCGCCGCGACCTCGAGAGCGGTGCCCGGCGCCCAGTACTCGCGCCGCACGTAGCCGAGCGCCACCGTGCAGGAGAGCCGCCATGACCACGCCACGCTCGTCACCCAGCCGATCTCGCGCGCGCCGGCGAAGAGCCGGTCCCCCGCCTCGGGCGCCGTCTCCCCCGCGATCTCGAGGCCCATGAGCCTGCGGTTCACGTGCCCGCGGGCGCTGACGCGCTCGACCACCTCCTGCCCGAGGTAGCAGCCCTTCGTGAAGCTGATCGCGTGCTCGAGCGGCGCCTCGAGCGCGAGCGTCTCGGCGCTCACGTCGCGCCCGTGCCAGGGGACGCCGCCCTCGATGCGGAGCACGTCGAAGGCCCGCTGGCCCGCCGGGCGCACGCCGGCATCGAGGCAGCGTGTCCACCACGCCGGAGCGGCCGCGGCCGGAACGTAGCAGAGGAAGCCACCGGGAGCGGGTACGGGCACGCGCTGGGTGAGGACCGCGCTGCCGGCGAGGTCGAGGGTGGCGAAGCCGTACGGATCTCCCGGCGGCGCACCCGGGCCGAGACGCGCGAGCGTGGCGGCGGCCTGCGGTCCGTAGAGACCGATGGCGTGATCGGCGCCGCCGAGCGCGGCGACCTCGACGTCGTCGGCGACGACGTAGCGCTCGAGCGCCGCCACGACCGCTGCGACCGCCGTCGCCATGCCGTCGAGAAGGACGGCGTCGGCGAGCGGCACGACCACGAGGTCCCCCACCACCTTCCCCTGATCGCTGAGGAGAAGGGCCGGGCAGCCCCGGCCGGGCGCGAGCGTCCGCACGTCGTTCGACAGCATGCCCTGCAGGAAGTCGACGCGATCGGCGCCGCCGACGCGCACGCGCTCGCGGAACGCGAGGTCGACGAGGGCCGCGTCCTCGCAGAGCGCCCGCCACTCGGCGGCGGGGTCTCCGAAGGCTGCCGGCACGCTGAAGCCACCGACCTCGATGCAGGTGGCGCCACGCGCCCGCGCCAGCTCACAGAGCGCGCTCTCAGGCATCGTTCCCTCTCCTCTCCGGGGGCCGCCCACCATCGCGGCGGCGGATGAAGGCGCGGTGCCGCGCGGGCTCGTGGGGCAGGGTCCACCAGCCCTCCGCGGACTCGAAGTCGGCGGCGAACTCGAGGGCGACCTCGCCGTCGCCGGTGCTCTGCCGCCAGGTGCCGGTGAAGAGCCGGCCGTAGAGACGGCCGCTGACCACCGCACCACGCCAGTCGAAGCGAAAGGTGAGGCGGTCACCGTCCGGCGCGGCGGCGCGGATCGGAAAGGCCACGTGCCGCCGGTCGTCGAGGTCGTTGGCGCGGCCCCCGAACCAGCCGTACTCGTGCGCACCGTCGCCGAGGACGGCGGCGGCCACCGCCGCGGTACTCGTCGGATCGTCCGCGCGCCTCGTCATCCATCCACTCCGGGGGGCAGCACGTTCACCGTGCCCTCACCCTGCCGCCGCGAGACGCCCGGGGCCATCACCGTTCACCGTCCCCTCACCCCGCCGCCGCGAACCGCCCCGTGGTGCGCTCGAGCCGGTCGCTCAGGATGCGCGCGAGGTTGAGGAACACCGTGGCCGCGATGCGGGGATAGCGCCGCTGCAGGCGGGAGAGGAAGCGCTCGTCGACCGCCAGCAGCTCGAGCGGCTCGACCGCGACGACGTCCGCCGTGCGCTGCGCGCGCCGCACCAGTCCCATCTCGCCGAAGACGTCGCCGCGCCCGAAGCGCTGCACCACCCGCCGCCGTCCGTCGGGCCCCTGCACCACCACGTCCGCGCAACCGCCGATGATGACGTACATCGCCTCCCCGGTCTCGCCCTGGCGGACGGCCAGCCCGCCCACGGGGACCGCCTCGAGCCGCCCCAGCAGCACGGCGATGCGCGCCTGCGTCCGCCGCAGTCCCTGCAGCAGCGGAATGGTCTTGTGGGGGTCCTTGCCGAGCTTCGCGAAGAGGAGGTCCCACAGCGTCACCAGGCGCGTCTGGGCGAGGAGCGCCGGCAGCAGCACGAGATTGGTCACCATGGCGCCGAGCATGGTGGCGGCCGAGAGCACCCCGAAGTCCCGCACCGGGACGAAGTCGGAGAGCCGCATCACGAGAAACCCCGCGCCGAGGGCGGCCGAGGTGTAGACGATGGGACGCCCGACCGTGCGCAGGGCCGTGGCGAGCGAGCGGCGCTCGTCGTAGGTGGCCTGCAGCTCGCGGTTGAAGCGGACCATGTAGTGGATCGTGTTGTCCACCGAGATGCCGAGCGCGATGGCCGCGATGATGCTGGTGCCGATGTTCAGCATGATGCCGGACCAGCCCAGGATGCCGAAGAAGAGGACGATCGGCACCACGTTCGGCACCATGGCGAGGAACCCCACCTTCGCCGAGAGGAGGAGCAGCGACATCACCACGAAGATCACCGCCAGCGCCAGCGTCACGCTCGTCACCTGCCCCCACACCACGTCGTCGGTGGTGCCGTTCAGCAGGACGATGCTGCCGGTCGGCGTCGCCGGCACCGTGGGAGGCTGGTGCTCGGCGGCCCAGCGCCGGATCCGCGCCACCGCCTCGCTGATCTCGAGCGAGGTCTCGAAGCGCGTCCGCACCAGCACGTTCGCCTGGCCGAAGTCCGCGGTCACGACCGAGCGGAAGGCCGCGGGGTTCTGCTTGACGAGGACGAGCACCTCGTCGAGGCGGCGCGGATCCTCCCAGAAGCTCTTCACGCTCGCGGGCTCGACCGGCCTGCCCTCCTCGTCGAGGACGATGTCGCCGCTCGCACGCAGGCCGCGGTCGAGGAGGTCGAGGTAGTCGGTGAGGGCGACGCTGCGGGTGACGCCCGGGATGGCGTCGATGAAGGTCTCGAGGTCGCGCAGGCGGCGCAGCGCCTCGAGCGTGATCATCGACCCCGGCGCCCCGTTCCCGACGACGACGTAGAACGGCAGCGCTCCGGCGACGCGCTCGCTGATCGCCGCGTGCTCCGCGCGCACCGGCGAGTCTGGGGGAAAGTAGGCGAGGAAGTTGGTGTCGGCGCGGATGCGCGGCAGCGCCGCCAGGGAGACCACGACCAGGACCGCCGCGCCGGCGAAGACGAGGCGGCGGTGGCGGACGTCGAGCGCGGCGAGCGCCGCGAGCGCGCCGCCGAGCCGGCCCGACTCGCCCCCGCCAGCCGCGCCGGACGCGCCGTCGCGCCGCTCGGGCCAGACCGCCAGCAGCGCCGGCACCAGCGTCATCGCGAGCAGGAGGAGAAACGCGATGCCGATCACGGCATACAGCCCGAGCGCCCGCACGGCCGGAATCGAGTTGAGCAGCAGCGCCGAGAAGCCGGTCGCGGTGGTGAAGGCGGAGACGAAGACCGGCAGCGCCGCCTGCTGCAGGGCGCCGAGCACGGGCTCCCCGGGCACGGTCGGCGTCTCGCGCTCGAGGTAGTAGCGCGCCACCACGTGCGTCGCGTAGGAGCTGCCGACGACGATCAGGAGCGAGGGCAGGACCAGGGTCCCGAGCGTGATCGGCTCGCCGAGCCAGCCCATGACGCCCATGGTGCACACCAGCCCCGTGACGACGCAGAGGAGGGGCAGGATCACGCCGCGACGGCTCCGGAACGAGAGGAAGAGGACGGCGACGACGAGCGCGAGGCTCGCGGGCGTCAGGACGGCGAGATCGCGGCGCATGAGGCCGAGGCCCCGCACCCTGAGGTGCGAGATGCCCGTCAGGTAGAGACGCTCGGGACCGGTCGCGTCGAGCTCGCGCACCAGGGTCGCGAGCTCCCGATCGATCCGCTGCGCGACGGCGTCGTCGCGCGCCACGTCCGCGAGGAACACGTTGATCGCCGCGCCGCGACTGTCGCGCGCGATGAGGTTGCCGGTGAAGAGCGGGTTGTCGGCGATGCGCGCGCGCAGCGCCTCGCGCGCCGCGGCCGTCGCCGGCGGCGCCGGCACGAGGAGCGGCGGATCGAGGACGTCCGCGATCGGGTCGCGCACGTTGGTGAGGCTGATGACGCTCGCGACGCCCGCGATGGCGGCAGCGCGGTCGGTGACGGTCCGGATCTTCTCGAGCGTCGACGGCGCCAGCACGTCGTCGGCGACGATCCCGATGATGTCGACCTCGTCGTTGCCGAACCGCTCGACGACCTGGTTGTAGAAGGCCTCGCCGGGATCTCCCCGGGGCAGCAGCGTGCCGACCGAGCTGTCGACCCGGAGCCGGGCCATGCCCGCGCCGAGGACCGCCGTCACCAGCGCCAGCAGCGCGAGCACGGGCCATGGCCAGCGGATGATCGTGCGGTAGACCGGGGCCATCCTCAGGCGCGAGCCGTCCATCCTGGGACGCGAGTCGTCCATCCTGGGGTGCGAGCATCGGCCACGGCTCCGCGAATTGTCAAGGCGGGTTGCCCTCGCGGGCGGCGCGTCCCGCGCTCCTGAGCGCACCCGAGGGACCGGCAGTCGCAGGAGTGAGCCGGTCGGGCGGAAACTCCACCCCGACCAGGTGGCTCCTGGACGCGGGCGAGGCAACGGCAGCCGCGGCCGCGAGCGGGTCGCGGCGAGGGCGGGGCGGCGCGGCGGCCCTCGATGGCGGCGCTTGTGAGCGGCGTCGCAGTTCGGCTACAAGCCGGCGCATGGAGCTGACCGACGTTCTCTACGAGCAGCGATCCGGCACCGCCTGGATCACCATCAACCGTCCCGAGCGCCGCAACGCTTTCCGCGGCCGCACCGTCCGCGAGCTCGCCGCCTGCTTCGAGGACGCCTGGCACGCCCGCGACGTCGGGGTGGTCGTCCTGACCGGCGCGGGCGACAAGGCCTTCTGCAGCGGCGGCGACCAGAAGGAGCGCAGCGAGTCCGGCTACGAGGAGATGGACGTCACCGTCCTGCACGGCCTCATCCGCAACATCCCCAAGCCGGTCATCGCCATGGTGAACGGCTATGCCATCGGCGGCGGCCACGTCCTGCACGTGGTGTGCGATCTCTCCGTCGCCGCCGACACGGCCGTCTTCGGGCAGACCGGGCCGCGCGTGGGCTCCGTCGACCCCGGCTTCGGCACCGCCTACCTGGCGCGCGTCGTCGGCGAGAAGAAGGCGCGCGAGATCTGGTACCTCTGCCGCCAGTACACGGCCGCCGAGGCGCTGGCGATGGGCCTGGTGAACAAGGTCGTGCCGCAGGCCGAGCTGCGCGCCGAGGTCGAGGCCTGGTGCGCCGAGCTCCTCGCCAAGAGCCCGACCGCGCTCAAGCTCGCCAAGTACTCCATGAACGCCGACAGCGAGCACATGCACGGCATCGGCGCCCTCGGCTTCAGCGCCCTGAAGCTCTACTACACGACCGAGGAGGCGCAGGAGGGGGCGCGCGCCTTCCTCGAGAAGCGCCCACCCGACTTCCGCAAGTACGTGAAGTGAGCCGGGGGAGCATGCGGAGCGCGCCGGCGCTCGCGTTCCGCACCGCCCGGCGTCCCACCTTGCAGCGCACGCACAGCAGGTGCTGGGCCGGGGGGCTCCCGGGCTCAGGCGGTCTCGGGCAGGCGCTCGAGGCCGAACGACTTGATCTTGCGCAGGAGGGTGTTCCGGCCGATCCCGAGGCGGCGGGCCGCCAGGCTCTGGTTCCAGTCGCAGCGGATCAGCACGCTCGCGATGTAGTCCCGCTCGAGCGTCCTGAGCGTGCAGATGTCGGCCGCGGCGTGACGCTGCGGCCGGCGCCCCAGGACCATGCGCAGACGCTCGACCGTGAGCTCGCGCCCGCGCGCGAGCGCGAGCGCCGCCTCGAGCGTCTCCTGCAGCTCGCGGGTGTTCCCCGGCCAGCCGTAGCTCGCGAGCTCGTGGAGCACCGCGCGCGCGAGGAACACGCGTGGCACGCCGTGCTCCTCGCACCAGCGGCGGACGACGCGCTCGCTGATCGGGGCGATGTCCTCCGGGCGATCGCGCAGCGGTGGGATCGCCAAGCGCACGATCCCGAGCGCATGGTAGAGATCGCGCCGGAAGCCACCGCGCCGCACGAGCTCCTCGAGCGGTGCCGCGGTCCCGGTGATGATCCGTGCAGCGGTGAGCACGCCTCTGTCGGTGAGGGCGCCGGCGAGCCGCCCCTGCGCGCGGGGCGCGAGCGCCTCGATCGCCTCGAGATAGAGCGTCCCCGCCGTCACGTCGCCAGCCGGCGCTCCGCCGCCCTCGCGGCCGTAGAGCTCCTGTTCGAGCTGGGCCTCGCTCAGCAGGCGCAGCGGCAGGACGCGGAGGCGCCCCTGGCTCCGGGTGCGGCGCCGGTGGATCGCCTCGGCGAGCTCCCGCTTGCCGCTACCGGGCTCGCCCTCGATGAGCAGGTTCACGTCGACGGCCGCCAGGCTGACGAGGGCGCGCTCCACCTCCCGCATCCGGGCGCTGGTCCCGAGCAAGAGCTCGGGCGAGCCGGCAGTGGCCTGGGGATGCGCGACCGGGGCAATGGCATGCTGGCCGAACATGACTCCTCCTTGACGACGGCGAGAGCGCTCGAACGTTGCGATCGGATGACGAGTAGGACGGATCGCGACGCGGCTCCATGCCGCGTTGTCCGGTGAACACCTGAGAGGAGGCGGAAAGACACCGTAGTCGAGCTTGGAGCGGACCCGACACGATGCTACGGTCGCGCGAAGAATCACGCGGCAGCCGATCATGAGCGAACGCACCACCAAGGTCCTCCTTGCCGACGACCACACGATCGTCCGCGAAGGCATCCTGTCCCTGCTGCAGGCCCATCCGGAGGTCACCGTCGTCGGCACGGCGGAGAACGGCCAGGAGGCCGTGGACAAGGCGCGGCAGTCGTTCCCGGACGTCGTCGTCATGGACGTCGCGATGCCGGTCCTGAACGGCATCGAGGCAACCCGGCAGCTCAGACGGCTCCTGCCGCAGACGAAGGTGATCGTGCTCACCATGTACGGTGACGAGGAGTACATCCTGCGCGCTCTGAACGCGGGCGTCCGTGGGTACCTCCTGAAACGCTCGGCGGCAGCCGAGCTGCTCCAGGCGATTCGCGCGGTCGAGCGCGGCGACTTCTACCTGAGCTCGGAGATCTCGCACGTGGTGATCGAGCGCTTCCTCGCTGCCGCCGGGGAGGAGGGGACGTGGCAGCTCTCGGAGCGCGAGCGCCAGATCCTGCAGCTCGTGGCCGAGGGCCACACCAACCGCCAGATCGCCACCGCGCTCGGTATCACGCCGAAGACCGTCGACACGCACCGCACCCGGCTGATGACGAAGCTCGGGATCCACGACACCCCCGGCCTGGTGCGCTACGCGATCCGCAAGGGCATCGTCCGGGTCGACTCCTGAGAGCGTCCCCGCCGTCGATCAGCCGAGATGGGCCGTGTACTCGATCAGCTCCTCGAGCTGGCGGATCTTCGTCGCCCAGGCGCCGCGCTCCTCGAGCGAGGCCTCGTAGTAGGCGAGCCGGCAGGTCGCGAGCGCCCGTTCCATGAGGGTGAGACACCGCGCCGTGAGGGCATGCGCGCGGCGGCGGGCGCGGGCGTGCCGGATCTCCTCGAGCCGGATGATCTCCGCCACGGCGGGATCATGGCGCGCATGCGGCCGCGCCGCAAGCGCGACGGCCCGGCGCCGACGTCCTTCCCGGAGCCCGTGAACGCAGGTCTGGCAGCTCCCGGAGATGCCACGAGCGTGACCGGGCACGCGCCATGACGGCCCTGCGCGCCGTCTCCTTCGATGCCGCCGGCACGCTCGTGCACCCCGCGCGGCCGGTCGGCGACATCTACGCCCGGCTCGCGGCGCGTCACGGCGTGCACGCCGACCCGGCCGAGATCGAGCGGCGCTTCCGCCGAGCGTTCGCGGCCGCCCCGCCGCTCGCCTTCCCCGGGGCGGAGGCGGCCGCGGTGCGCGCGCACGAGAAGGCGTGGTGGCGTGCCCTCGTCACCGAGGTCTTCGGCGACACGCCGTTCCGGGGGTTCGACGCCTACTTCGAGGCACTGTTCGCCTTCTTTGCGAGCGCGGCGGCGTGGCGCTGTGATCCCGACGCCGTCCCGTTGCTGCGCGAGCTGCGCGCCCGCGGGCTCGCGATCCTCGTCGTCTCCAACTCCGACGCGCGCCTGCACGCCGTCCTCGACGCGCTCGGCCTGCGGCCCGCCATCGATCGAATCACGATCTCGAGCGAGGTGGGCGCCGCCAAGCCCGACCCGCGGATCTTCGCCACCGCCCTCGCCGCCGCCGGGCTCGAGCCGGCCGAGGTCGTCCACGTCGGCGACACGCCGCACGAGGATCACGCCGGCGCGCGCGCGGCGGGGCTCGACGCGGTCCTGGTCGGCGGCGCGGAGGTTGCGGCGCGCGCGCCGGGCGCCGTCGTGGTCGGTCGTCTCGGCGACGTGGGTCCCCTGCTCGCGCGCGTGCGCAGGTGATCGGCCGATCGCGAGGGACGGGCTCGGGCGTCCCCCGACACCGGTCTCGCTGCACTCGAGATACGCGGGCCCGTCAGGCCCTCACCAGGGGCGGGTCTCGCCGAGCGGGGGCGTCCAGACGCGGTCGCCGCCGAGACCGCGGCGCGCCGCCTCGGCCCGAAAACGGCGCGGCGGCTCGTCGAGCGGCTCGTCGGTGAGGTCGAAGGTGCCGTAATGAACGGCGAGCGCGCGTTCGGCTCTGAGGTCGAGCGCCGCCTGCAGCGCCTCCTCCGGGTTCAGGTGCACGGCTCGCATCATGGCCATCGGCTCGTACGCGCCGATGGGGAGAGCGGCGAGACCGAACGGCCCGAGCCGGCTGCGGATCTCGGCGAAGCCGGCGAAGTAGCCAGTGTCGCCCGAGTAGTAGAAGCGGCGCGTCGGTCCGGCCACCACCCAGCCGGCCCAGAGCGTGCGGTTGTGATCGCCGAGGCTGCGCCCGCTCCAGTGCTGACTCGGCACGCAGTGGATCTCCACGCCGCCGACGCGGCGGCTCTCCCACCAGTCGAGCTCCTCGACCGCCGTTATGCCCTCCGTGCGCAGCAGCTCGCCGACGCGCAGCGGTACCAGGAAGCGCGTGCCCGGGTCGGCCAACCGGCGCAGCGTCGGCAGGTCGAGGTGGTCGTAATGATTGTGCGAGACCAGCACGAAGTCGACCGGCGGCAGGTCCTCGAGCGCGAGCGCCGGGGGCGCGAAGCGCCGCGGCCCGGCGAACGAGACCGGGCTCGCCGTCGGCGACCAGATCGGGTCGGTGAGGAAGGTGACGTGGTCCATCTGCACGAGCAGCGTGGCGTGCCCGATCCAGGTCACCGTGGGCGTGCTGTGCCGCGCATTCTCGCGCAGGAACGCACCGTCGTTCGCGACCGCGGGCGGCGCGCCCGGGCGCTCGTAGAGCATGCCCATCGCGCGCCGCACGAAGAAGGGCACGGTGACGGCGAGGCCGGGCCGCTCGATCGCGACGGGGTTGCGGAAGCCGTCGTCGGTGTGGTGCGGGGATCGCTGCATCGCGCTCGCTGCGCCGGCAGCCGCGAGCACGATCGCAAGCCCCAGAGCCCGCACCGCACGCGGCACCGATCGCACGCCTCACGGTTAGCAGATGAGGGGGTCCGGCGGTAGCCCGGACGCGCGCCGTGCGCGGCCGGAGGTCGAGACGCTGACCTGAAGCTCACCCTGCCACTTTCGCCCTTGGATGATCCGCCGACCCGGCGGGGGCGGAACTAG
>Ga0209253_10004157_pt1 | contig 12636 bp, 12 predicted proteins | sample FrelakmetBRP12BR_FD_187145 | JGI IMG/M metagenome (GOLD analysis project Ga0209253, IMG submission 187145) | Freshwater lake sediment microbial communities from the University of Notre Dame, USA, for methane emissions studies - BRP12 BR (SPAdes)... | ecosystem: Environmental > Aquatic >...
CTGATGAAGCCCGGACATGACCTGGTGATAATGATAGAGCGGGTTGCTCTGGTTGCGCGGGTCCCAGGGGATCTCTTCGCTGAAGACGGTCTCGCCCTCGACGACGGCGCTGACCTTGCGGTCGCTGGCCCCGAGGTCGAACCCGATCCGGCAGCCGTTGAGATGACGGCCCAGAGGCCGAGTTTTTTCCAGGGCCGCAGGAACACGGTCGGCGCCCGTGATCTCCACGGCAAACTTCTTGTCGTAGGCGGTGGACATCAAGTCGGCATCAAAGGCGCGCTCGCCCCGGCGCGAATAGGCTTTTTGGATGATCTCTCCGAGAGCGGCGGGGCCGCCGACATGGACCTTATAGCCGCCCCACATCCAGAGAAGCGACTTGACCAGGCGCTCGGCATGACGGAGGCCGGCATCGAAAAGCGGATGTTCGCGCGGGAAAACAATAGTCTGGAAGCGCGAGATCGAGCCGTCCGCCCTTTCCAGTCCGATAGAGAGGGGAACGCTCCGCCCGTCCGCCGCGGCTGCATCCCGGTAAGCCCTGTTCCAGAGCACGGCCGGGACGAAGTCGGGATGGAGCGGAGGGACGATCTTCGGCCTGACGGTCTCATCGATCTTGGATGTCATGGGGCGATTATATCAGAAAAGAATCTCGCAGGGGAGGCCGCGTTTGGCCGCTTCCCGCGCGATCTTCCTCGCCTGTTCGCGGAAAAATTCGTCAGTGGCCGATTCCGACAGGCCGTGCTTCCGGTAGAGGCCGATAATGGTTTCCATGTAGTTCATCCGGTCAACCAGGATCTTGTCCACTTTGCCGGCGAGGGCGGAGATAAGCCCTTCCGGCCCTCCGGGAAGGAGGGGCCCGAGAAAGGCGAAGGTTTTGATTCCGCGGGAGTGGATTTTTTCGAGCGCGGCCAGCCTTTCACCAACCGGCGAGGCCCCGGGTTCGAACATCCTGCGGACCCCGTCATCGTCCGTGGCCAGGGTCATCCCGACTTCAATTTCCTCGAACTTTTCGATGATGTCCAAGTCGCGGAGGATGAGAGTCATCTTCGTCTGGATGTTGACCGGAAATCCGGCCTCGGCGAGGATGGCCAGGCATTTTCGGGTCAGCCGGTATTTCTCTTCGAGCGGCTGGTAGGGATCGCAGACCGAGGAGAGCCAGACCGTCCCTTTCTTCGCCCGGAGGACCTGCTTGCGCAGGAGCTCCGGGGCGTTGACCTTGACATCCACAAACGCGCCCCAGGGCTCGCTATGGCCGGAGTAGCGCCTCATGAACAGACGGGCATAGCAGTAACGGCAATTCACCTGGCAGCCGGTGTAGGGGTTGACACAGTAGTCATAGATCTTGGATTTGTTGAGGATGCTTTTTGCCTTGACTTCCCGTATCTTGATCATCTATTCATATTGTAGCAGAACGATCAAGATTGGTACCGGCCGAATTCTTCGGCGACCTCGGCAGTGTCTTGTCACCGTTCTTCCAATAGACGAGCTCGCCGGCAGACGCTTCCTCCACCCGGTCAGGAACGCCCGCGCCCATGGTCAACCGCATTCTTTCCTTCGCAGTCATGACTCTTTGAAAATAGGCCTGCCGCCCGCCCTTGTCAAGAAAACACCGGGGTCCGGAGTCATCCGCCTTCAAGGGTAAACAATTTCATCCACCAATTCACCCCAAAGGGTGATTGACCCTTCATTTCCTCCCCTCCACAATTGTCCCGTCATCCGCAGGGCATGCATTTCGGCATGGAAGGCCGCGATGAATAAAAGCGAACAGCTTCAGGAAGACCGATGAAAGACAAAAAGATCTTAGTCGTGGATTTCGACGAGGAATCGCTCATTGCCTTGTCCAACCTCGTCTTCGAAGAGGGATTCCAGGCCGTGACGGCCATGGACGGCCTCAGCGGCTACGAAAAATTCAAGGCCGATAATTTCGACTTGGTCATGGTCGAGCCGATGCTGCCCAAGCTCCATGGTTTTGAGCTGATGAAGAAGATCAACCAGGACCCCGTCAAAAAGGTTCCGATCATGGTCGTGACGGGGATCTACCGGGAGCCCTCCTGCAAGATGGAGGCCATCCAGGTTTACGGAGCCTCCGCCTATTTTACCAAGCCCTGGAACAAGGATGAAGTCCGCTCCAAGATGCTCAGCCTTCTGGTCAACGGCCAGAAGGAGGAAGCCCCGAAGCCGGAGCCTGCGGTCAAGAAACACGAAAGCCCGCCGCCACCCTCGCCAAAAAGTGCCTCTTCCGCTGCCCTCGATGACTGGGGCCTCTTGAAACCTCAGCCTGCCCCTCCCGGGCACAAGGTGAGCAAGGGTCTCGACGACATCGAGAAAGAGCTCCGGGCGGCGGTCTCCGGGATGGCCGGCCCGGTCCGGAAAAAGGAACCTGTCAGGGAGATTTTCAAAGAGAAAAAAGAGACGAAGGCGGGCACCGACGGGGATATCGAGGCCATGCTCAAGGGCGCCATCGGCGGCCTCGGCCTCGGAGAAATAAAGAAAAAGCCGGAGAAGAAAGAAAAGATCACGATCGCCAGGGAGATCAAAGAAAGGATCCCTCTCCAGGATAATCTCGGGAACAGCATTCCCCACCCCTCTCCGCGGGGACCGATCCGGGTCGAGAAAGCACCGTTCGGCATCGATCGGACGCTTATCGAGATCGATAAAATCCCCCTTGAAACGGACAGGGCTGTTCCCGAGGCCCCCAGGGCCGAGCCGGAGCATCTCCCCATGAAAAAGAAGGTCTACTTTGACGAGTACAGCGAGCCGGTGCCAAAGAAACCCCGGCTGGCCCTGATCGGGGGAATAGCGGTGGCTCTCCTGATTGTCGCAGGATCCACGTTCATGATCGTCAAGTCAAAGAAACCCAAGGAACCGTCCCGCCAGATGGTCTCCTCACTCCAGACTTCGCTGCCGAGCGAGTTCGCGCTCCGTCAGGAAGAAGTCCAGGTCCCCCCTGCTTCCAAGGAGAACGAGTCCAAGCCGGAGCCCAATAGAACGTCGTCCAAATCCCCTGAACAGACGGACAACTCGGAAGTTGTCGATCAAATCAAACCCGCTCTCCCGCCCGAGAGCCCGCCGCTGGGCCTGGAGTTACAACTCCCTCCCAATACCGGGGCGGAGGACCAGACCGCGGGAGAAACGACTCCCCCGCAGACCGAAGCCTTGACCTCGAATGAGACTCCCGCCCAAACGCCGGAGAAGCAGGAAGAGCCTCCCGCCATCAACCCTGTCGCAGAAAAGCCGAAAACCGGTGACCTTCTCACTCTCGAAGAAGTCAGTATCCAGCCGGCGCTCATCAAGAGGGTCGACCCGAAATACCCCACCCACGCTTTCAGTATGGGGGTCAGCGGCACGGTGACTTTGAACATTTTGATCTCGGAAACCGGTGATGTCCTCAGGACCGAGATCAAGAAGGGAATCAAGGGCGGCTACGGGTTTGAGAAGGCCGCGGAGACGGCCGTCCGGCAATGGAAGTACCGGCCCGCCCAGAAAGACGGTGTCCCGGTCCGGCTCTGGAAGTCAGTGGACATCAATTTCAAGATTAGCCAAACGCAAACCGATGGAACGTATCAATAAGGAGTGAAGGAATGGCCCTCAGCAAGGAACAGGAAGACCTTTACAAGAAGACAATGCAGGAAGCCAAGAGGCAGCTCGAAGGGGTAGACGCGCTGATCGAGAAGGAACTCCAGAAAGTCAGGGAAAAGCTGGCTGAGCTTCAGGAATCCAAGAAGTCCTACCGGATGATCTACGAGGGAACGGCCAAGCTTCTGGGCGTCGAGAGCGAGCTCGATGACGAGGACGAAAACTCCGACGTCGCCTCCGCCGCCTCCGCCAAGATGTAAGCGGCCTCTCCAGCCCTCCCCTGCCGAGTCAGGCGCCTCAGGCCGCCCTTCCTTCGGGAAAAACCCCGCGGCTCACCTGCCTGACATCCTCCACAGAATAGAACGACTGGGGAAGGTATTTCTGTTTATCCATAGCGTTTAAAGCCGGCGTTAGCGAAGCATTGTAAGGGGAAAGCGGTGGAAGTCAAATTAGGGTTAGTGTCCCCGGAATTGCCTGCCGGCGAGCTGACCGCAGGCCGCCCGGATATCTGTACCCTTCGAGCGGCGGACGGTCGCCCCCACTCCCATGTTCTCCAGGACCTGGACAAATTCCTGCTGCTGGGGCACGGATGAAGGCGCGAACGCCGGGCCGCAGCCCGGACTGTACGGGATAAGGTTGACTTTGGCCCGGAGCTTCCTGGCTATAGACGCCAGCCGGCGGGCGTCCGTCGCCAGGTCATTGAGGCCGGAGATCAGGACGTATTCGATCGTTATCATCCGCCCCGTCGTTCTCGCGTAGTGAGCGCCGGCCTTGATCACATCCGCCAATGGATACTTCCGGTTGGCCGGCAGCAGCCTGGAGCGAAGCTCATCAGTTGTGGCATGGAGCGAAAGCGAAAGAGTCACCTGGAGTCCCAGGTTTTCCAGTTTCTCGATGGCCGGGACAATTCCAACCGTGGAAATGGTGATGCGCCGGGCGGCGATGCCCATTCCTCCCCGCGCGTTCATGATGCGCACCGCCCGCACGAGGTTGTCGAGGTTATCCAGCGGCTCCCCCATTCCCATGAAAACGAAATTGGTCAGGGGGATCTCGAGCCTGTCCCGCAAGTAGAGGATCTGGCCGAGCATTTCCGAAGGAAGAAGATCCCTCTCGAACCCGCCCGCCCCGCTGGCGCAAAAGACACAGGCAAACTTGCAGCCGACTTGGGTTGAGAGGCAGAGCGTCCTGCGGGCCCCTGATGAAATGAGCACGGTCTCGATGAGACGGCCGTCCGCCAGCCGGAAGAGAAACTTCTCCGTCCCATCCTCCGACTGGAGCTTCTCAGCGAGCTCGAGAGGCCGCAGCTCGAAGCCTTCTTCCAGGCGTTGCCTCAAGCTCTTGGGCAGGTCGGTCATGGCGGCGAATGAGTCCGCCCCCTTTTGATAGACCCATTCAAAAATCTGCTTCAGCCGATAGGCGGGTTCCCCCCACCCCTCGAGCTCCGCCCGGAGCTCATCAAATGAAAAATCCCTGATATCCTTTTTCATCGGAGATACTCTCATTATACAGGATGATCAGCCCAATTTAAGCCAACAAGATTATGGGTTGTTTGACGGCTCCGGCCGCGTCTGCTATAAAGCAAGACTTATCACGCCGATGGCCGGACTATTCGGACTGCTGCAGAATTCGCCTCTCCGCGGGGAGATTCTGTCAGCCGGCTCCGCCCTGATCTGGGCCATTGCCGTGCTTCTTTACCGGGTCAGCGGCCGCTCCGTCCATCCGCTCGGCCTGAACCTCTTCAAGAGTCTCCTCGGCACCGTCATGGTCGTCCTCACCATGCTCCTGATCGGCGAGTCGGTTTTACCGAAAATGCTATGGCAGGACTATGCACTGATCGGGCTCAGCGGCCTAATCGGCATCGCGCTTTCCGACACGTTGTTTTTCCAGTGCCTGAATATCCTCGGAGCGAGCCTGACCGCGGTCGTCGACTGCCTCTATAGCCCGTTTGTCATCCTTTTTTCCTTTCTGTTTATCGGAGAGCGGCTTGACGTCAAGCAGCTTTTGGGGGTTTCTCTCATCCTGTCCGCCCTCTTCCTGGTTTCGCTCTCCAAAGAAAAGGGGCTTCCGCCCCGGAAGATCCTCCTGGCCGGGATAGGCCTGGGAACTCTGGCTATGATCACCCTGGCAGCCAGCATCGTCATGATCAAACCCCTTTTGGCCCGTTCCCCCGTCCTCTGGGCGACTCTCTGGCGGATGGCAGCGGGAGGAACCGCGCTCCTGGTCTTTCTTCCCTTTCACCCGAAGCGCCGGCAGATCTGCCGGCCGCTCGCCGCGCCGGCCAACTGGCGGTGGCTGGTCCCAGGGACGTTTGTGGGAGCTTATGCCGCTTTAATCGCCTGGATGGCGGGGATGAAGTACACGCTGGCCTCGGTCGCCGCTCCGCTCAACCAGCTCAATTCGATCTTCATCTTCGTCCTGGCGGCGATATTCCTTAGGGAAAAGGTGACAAAAGCGAAAATGGCGGCCCTGGTGCTGGCTACCCTGGGAGCTTTCCTGGTCAGCTGGAGATAAAAGTCTTCTCAAAATACCGGCAGGAATCCCGGATTGTCTTATCGACCGGGATATACTCGTGGCTGAACTCCCGGCGGCTTTTCTCGTTGGAATAAAACGTCGTCCAGCCGCTGATGCGCCCGTAAGCATAGGTCAGCAGGGGCTTTTTCCTGGTCAAATAGCTCACCAACTCCAAAGACAGGCCGGCCGCTGAAAGAAGCGAGGCCGGCACAGGGAATGGATAGACACGACGCCGCGCGTGCTTCCCGATCAGCCTCAGCACCTCCGGATATGAGAGATTGGCGCCGACGAGGAGGTATTTTTCCCCCGCCCGGCCGCGGTCCAACCCTTTGATTATGACGGCCGAGACATCGCGGACATCCACCACGCCGAGCCCGCCCCTGAACGAGCCGAACATCCGGCCGCCATAGACACTGGCGTAGAGCTGGTTGTGTGGGGTCTCCAGGACCGGGTCTCCGGGACCCATGATAGAAGCGGGGTTGAGGATAATGGCGTTGAGCCGATTCTCCCGGACCGCCTCCTCCACCACCTGCTGCCCGAAACGCTTGGACGTCATATAGTAGAAATAGGGCGGCCAGTTGAAGGGCGTTTTTTCGTCGATCAGCTCGCCCCTCCTCCGAAACCCGATTGAACCGACCGAGGAGATATGGACGAGCCGGCGGACACCGTTCCGCAGGCAGGCCTTTACGACGGCGCGGGTTCCCCGCCAGTTCACCTCCATCAGCCGGTGGAAATCCCGTCTCCAGTAAGAGATGAGGCCGGCCAGATGGATGACATGGTTCTGTCCCTGCACTGCTTCAAGCACCCGCTTCTCGTCGGTGATATCCCCGCGGATGATCCGGACCTTCTCGTCCTTCCAGCTCTCCGGAATGCGGTCGCCCGGCAGGACATACGCCGTGATTGAATCCGGGCCGAAATTTTTAGCCAGCGCCGGAATAAGGGCAGAGCCGACAAACCCGGTCGTTCCAGTGACGAGGATCCTCATCCCCGGGCGGCACTCCGATAGTCCCGGAAATAGATGAAGGTGTCGGTAGAAATCCCGGTGAGGGCATGGAGGAAGATCGGATAGAGTATGGACCCCGTAAAATAGGCGACCAGGCCGAAAACGAAACCGGCGCCGAGGGTTGCCAGGATCTCGGATTGAGGGTGACCGGCGTGGTGGAGGGTCGAGATGATCGTCTGAAAAGCCAGGGCCGGGACAAGGCCGATGGCGGGGATCAAGGGGAAGAACAAAATTCCCCGATAGAGGAATTCCCAGGCCGTATAATACAGGAGAAGATAGGCGGCCTCGAAGGCGATGAAGCTTCTGGGGCTCCGGCAGGCCGCCTTGGAAAATGGATAGAAGCGGCGAAGCTCGGCATCCCGCGAACCGATAAAACCGGACAGGACGGCGAGGGGAGCGCCCGCGCTGAGGATCAGAAGCCCCCTTCGCCAGTTTCCCAAAGACAGCCCGACCTCCTTCAGATACAGGAGCGGCTCCGTCTTCAAGATAAAGATAATCAAAATGGGGATGACCAGGAAGAGCAAGAAGACGGCCGCGAAATAGCCCAGAAAGGCCCGGAGATCATCCCATTTTCGGGTGAGCCGGCAGTAATGGAAAAACGAGAATAGCAGGGCAAAGGCCACCGCAAGATAGATCCACAGGACCGGTTGGGCTATTTGAAATATCCTTTCTTTTTCTCTTCCAAGTACCAGTCGATTATGACCTGGATCTGTTTCTCTGTATTGGTGTCCGGGCGATAGCCGAGATCGGCGACCGTCCGGGAGATGTCATAAGTTGATTCGGTCGTGATTCGCCGGATCCGGTACTGCGACAGCTCCCCCTGCAAGCCGGGTAAGATCTTCTTCAGAGCCGGCTGGGAAAAGGCAAGGAACCTGCCGATCCAAACAGGGACATAAAGCCGCTGCTTTATCCCGATCCCGCGCTGAAGGCCGGACAGGAACTCCCGCCAGCTGGGCCCGACTCCGTTGGCTACCGTATAGGCCTTGCCCACGGCCAAGTCGTTTTTGAACGTCAGCTCCACCACCTGGCAGAGGTTATCGATATAGCAGGAGGCAAAATGGTGATGGCCAGGGCCCACGATGAGCGGGACGCCTCTTTCTGCACCCATGAGGAGCCTGGCACAGGTCGTCCGGTCGTTGGGACCGTAGGTGTCTCCCGGACGGAGGATGACCAAGGGCAGGCGGTCCGTTTTCATCTTCTCCAAGAGAAAGCTTTCCGCTCTTTTTTTTGCCCGGACGTAGGGAAGGAAGTCCGCCGTCCGGCCCGGATTCTCCTCGGACAGGTTCGTCCCGAGATACCCAAGGACCAGGGTGGTGGAAATATAGACGAACCGCTTGAGCCGGGCCCCTTTGTCCTGGACTTTCCGGACGAGGTTGACCGTCGTGCCGTAAATCCCGGGGTCGCACTCGGACTCCGACGCCATGTCCGAGACAACAGCAGCCGCGTGGACAACATAATCGAAGTCCTCAGGGATTTCGAAGCTGTGCGGGTCGCAAAGGTCTCCGTAAACGATTTTGACAGGGAGTCCCTCCAGGAAATGGAGGTCGGAGGTCCGCCTCACGAGCCCAAAGACTTCATACCCCTTGGCTAATAAGCAGCCGCACAAGTTGGAGCCGATAAACCCGTTGGCCCCCGTGATAAAAACTCTTTCTTTCAAGCTTGGATCCGCCGCCGCACGGTCAGGACTATAATCTAACCCGATTCCAGGCTTTTATCAAGACGGGTCCCAGGGCCATCGTCAGGAAAGCGGCGGCGATGCCGGCCAGGACATCGAAGACGTAATGGAACCGTCCGTAGACCGTTGAAACATACAGGGACAGGATAACCGGCGCGAGAAAAAAGAAAGCCGGCCGGGAATACCGGTAGGCCGACCACCACATGATCGTCGCGGCGGCGCAGTGGATGCTCGGGATCGTCCCTCCCGGCGTATGGATGCGGCCGCGTATGAGCTCACTAACGGCGGTGAAAAAATAGCCGCGAACCGGCACCGTATGGAGGTCAGCCATGTGGCGCATCGGACCGGCCGCCGGGAACATCAGGAAACCGAGCGTGCAGAGGACAATGGCCAGGCCGATATAGAATAGGTAGTCTTCATTCTGTTCTTCCCCATGCCGGCTATAGATAAGCAGGCTGAGGATGGGATAGACAAGCACATAAAAGACATAACAGAACATCATCCACTCGGTCAGCCCGGGGGTGATGAACCGCTGAATCCAGACAGTCGGCTGGACTCCCAGGACAGCCGCCTCGAGGTCGACGACCACCTGGTCATGCCAGGTCGGGAAGAAAACGAGCTGGAGCCGCAGGGAGGCGGTGTAGATATACAAGAGTATCAGCTGGACGGAGAGCGTCCGGAGGAGAAAACGGAGATGGCGGCTCGAAGTCCTCTGAGCGACGAGGTTGGCCCCCAGAAAAATGAGCGCCGCCAGCCCGTTGGTCAGGATGAGCCCAAGCCAGGAGCCCCGGACTCGCGTGGGATAGAGCGGAGCCAGGACCGAATACAGGACGAGCGCGCCCAGGATGAGAACGTCGGTGAGCTTGATCCGCAGCCCGAAAACGGTCCGCGACCGGATGGCTTTCATCAGAATGCGTTTCCTTTTTTAAAGCCTGATTAATAGCGGAAGCCGGGAAAAAAGTCAAAGGTCTCCGGTTTTATGCCTCCCCGTGCGCCCTATACCAGTCGACCGTTTCCCGGATGGCTTCCTTCAGGCCAATCCCGGGCTCGAAGCCCAGCTCTTTTTTGATCCGGGAGCCGTCATAGATCCAATAATATTTTCGCCCCGCCCGGACATTCATCCTGGTCAGCCCGGGCTTGCCTCCGGTCAGGCGCGCGGCGGCTTCAGAGGCCGAAGCAACCAACAGCTGGGCCCGGTATGGGACTTTCAGGAGAATGCGGCGGACACCGAGGGCTTCCTGGATGGCATCCGTTATCTCAGTCCAGGCGTAAGGCCGAGGGTAGGCCAGAAAATAGATGCGGCCATCGGCTTCCGGACGTTCGGCGGCAAGTATTAGCGCCTCAACGACATCCCGCACAAAGCAGAGGCTGGTCTGCGGCTCTCCCGTCCCGACCAACGGCTTGATCCTTTTCTTGACCAGCCGGATCGCCTCCCGGAGCTCCTTCTGCCGAGGCCCGATGACGTTGGGCGGCCGGATGATCACAAAGGGAAGCCTGTGTCCAAACTCCCGGACCGCCTCTTCGGCCGCCAGCTTGCTCCGGCCGTAATCCGAAACGGGCCGATTCGGGTCGTCCTCCGTCAGGGCCCTCCCCTTCTCCGAAGGACCCGCGGCGCTGATAGAGGAGACATAAATGATTTTTTTTAACCCGGGATTCCGTTCGATACAGGCCTCCAGCAGGTTGCGCGTGCCGAGGACGTTGGCCTGGTAGTAATCCTCCCATTTCAGGGCATCGATGATGCCGGCAAGATGAAAGACATAATCGGCGCCCTCGACAGCGGGCCCGAGCGTTGCCTTCTCCCGGCAGTCGCCCCTGACCAGGCGCACCTGGAGAGTCTCGATCCAGCCCAGGCCGCTGGGCCTCCGGACCAGACAGCTGACATCCCACCCCCTTCGGACCAACATCTCGGCCAGATGGCTGCCGATAAAACCGTTCGCGCCGGTGACCAGAGCCTTCTTCTTTTCCGCCATGTGTGCGGCCACCTCGATTCAGGACGCTAGAGCTAGTGTCCCGTCTCGTAAATTCCCTGCCATAGTCCTCTGCATAGACGGGACACTTCCAGGGGGGAGTCAAGCTCCCCCCTCGGCGCTTCGCTTGGCTCCGCTGACCCCCTGAGGGGAACGACGCCGTCCCCCTCAAACTCCCCCGCGGTGGCGCGTCTTCTGATGATCATGACTAAGCCAAGCTATCTGTGAGACGCACCACTAGAAGTAAAGAGGGACGCAGCCTACCGGGCGAGAAGCCGCCCGACTTCCTCGACGGCGCTGGCGGCGTCTGGCGCATACCCCTGCGCCTTGATCTGATCGGCGTAGTCGCGCGTCACTGGGGCGCCGCCGATGATCACGGGGATTCCCAAGCCGTCGGCCCTGACCGCGTCGATGACGTTTTTCATCTGAACCATGGTTGTGGTCAGCAGGGCCGAGAGGGCGATTACGCTGGCGCTATTTTCCTTGGCGGCGGCGACGTATTTCTCCGGCGAAACATCAATCCCTAGGTCGATGATCTTGTATCCCGCGCCCTTGAGCATCATGGCCACAATATTCTTTCCGATATCATGGAGGTCGCCCTTGACCGTGCCGATGACGACGGCGCCTTTAGGCTTGATTCCTTCCTTGATCAGCAGCGGCTCGAGCTTGGCCATGCCCGCGTTCATAGCCCGGGCGGCGACGAGCACCTCCGGGATAAACACTTCGTTGTTTTTGAACATGACCCCCAAGCGCTCCATCCCCAAGATAAGTCCCTCGTTCAGCACCTTGGCCGCTGTCAGCCCGGACGCCAGGGCCTGGTCCACCAGGCTTTCAACCTGGTCCTTTTTCCCGACGAGCAGGGCTTCCTGAATCTGTTTGAGCATCATTTCCTCCTCTGAGACTCCGCAGAAAGAGCGGCTCGAGGTTATCAATATATCTCCAAATCACCTCAATATGTCAAGATAAATGAAGCTTGGGGTTTCTTGACAATCGAGGAGGGGTTGCCTAAGTTAGAGAGGTCGTTTATTAGGTTCCCTAAACAGAAGGCCATAATGAGAGAGGATCTCCTGAGGCTTATTCCGTCGGTTGATGTTGTGCTGAATAGCAAGGAATGCGGGCGGCTTATTGAGAGGTATGGGCGCGAGGCGGTCCTCGCGGCCTGCCGGTCGGTGCTTGAGGCGGTGCGGGCGGAAATCCTGAGGGAGGCCTCCCCACCGAGAGAGGAAAGCGACCTCACTCCGGACAAAGTCGCCGCCGCGGTCGCCTCCCATCTGGACAGGAAATTCCGGCCTTCGCTCCGCAAGGCAATTAACGCCTCCGGCATCCTGATGCATTCCGGGCTCGGCCGGGCGGTCCTGTCCGAAGAGGCGGGCCGGGCGCTTGCCGAGGTCAGCGGAGGATACTCGACCCTGGCCCTGGACATCGAAACCGGAAAGCGCGGGAACCGCGACAGCCATGTCGCCTCGCTTCTCTGCGAACTGACCGGGGCCGAAGCCGCGACTATCGTCAACAATAACGCCGCCGCCACCGTACTCATCCTCAACACCATCGCCAAGGGCAAGGAGGTCATCGTCTCCCGCGGCCAGCTCGTTGAGATCGGCGGCTCCTTCCGCCTGCCCGACGTCATGACGACGAGCGGCGCCATCCTCAAGGAGATCGGGACGACCAACAAGACACATTTGCGGGACTACGAAGAAGCGGTCAGCGAAAAAACCGGTGCGATCCTCCGCGTCCACCACAGCAACTACCGGGTCGTCGGGTTTGCCGAGGAGCCGGAGATCGAGCCGCTGGCCGAGCTCGGGGAGAAACGCGGCATACCGGTCATCGACGACCTGGGAAGCGGGGCGCTCCTCGACCTCAAGGCCTACGGGCTCGAGACCGAGCCGCTCGTCCACCGGAGCATCCGG
>Ga0209253_10004158_pt1 | contig 12635 bp, 9 predicted proteins | sample FrelakmetBRP12BR_FD_187145 | JGI IMG/M metagenome (GOLD analysis project Ga0209253, IMG submission 187145) | Freshwater lake sediment microbial communities from the University of Notre Dame, USA, for methane emissions studies - BRP12 BR (SPAdes)... | ecosystem: Environmental > Aquatic >...
CAAAGATAATGGAATCACTTTCATCCGGGGAAAAGCCAGTTTTCTGGATCGAAAGATCATTGAAGTCGAAGCCGAGAAGGGAAGGGAGCAGTTCGGGATCCAGAAAGTCATCATTGCCACCGGCTCTGTCTCCGCTCAAATTACGAATGTCCCCATTGACGGCAAGGTGATCCTGACGAGCACGGAGATGCTCGATGTTCTATCGATCCCGAAGGCTCTTATCATTATCGGCGGGGGATACATCGGGATGGAGTTCGCATGCCTTTTCAGTGGACTCGGATCGAAGGTGACGGTGATCGAGATGCTTCCTCAGATCATTTCGACGGAAGATGAAGAGGTGATCCGAGGTCTCACCACTCTTCTGAAAAAGAGAGGCATACAGATCCATACTGAGACCAAAGTGAAAGAGGCCAGGGTAAAGGGTGGCCGTGCAGAAGTGAAAGTGATCCATCAGGAGGGAAAGGAAGAGGTTTTTCAGGCTGAGAAAGCCCTGATGGCCGTGGGACGGTCGCCTTACACGGAAGGCCTCCGGTTAGAGAAGGCAGGTGTGGCCCTGGAAGGAAAGTTTATCAAAGTGAATGAGAGGATGGAGACGACCTCTCCGGGGGTCTACGCCATCGGTGATGTGACGGGCCGACAGATGCTTGCCCATAAAGCCTCCGCAGAGGGCGTGGCGGCGGCTGAGAATGCCCTGGGGCATCCTAACAAAATGGATTACTCCAGAATTCCCAACTGTATTTTCACGCTTCCAGAGGTTGCTTCCGTCGGTTTGACTGAGAAACAAGCAAAAGAGAAAGGTCTCCGGGTGCGGATTGGCCGATACCCATTCCAGTCCAACGGGAAGGCATTGGCGAACGGGGATTCCGAAGGCTTTGTGAAGGTGATCGCTGATCAGGAATTAGGCCAGGTTGTAGGAGTTCACATCTTAGGAGACCATGCCACCGATTTGATCGGAGGACTTTCTGTGGCAATGACTTTGGAAACAACGGTCGAGGAGTTGGGAAAAACGGTTCAGGCCCATCCCACCTTGATGGAGGCAGTTGCCGAGGCTTCTCTCGATGCGATCAAGGAAGCAATTCATCTCCAGAGGAAGGGATGATGAAAAATACAGACACTCGACGATAGACCTCAGACTTCAGACTCCAAACGGAGGAAATGGCTCAGAGACCAGGCAAAGGTAATCGGAAGACGGGGAAAGCGAAAAAGGAGAAAAAGAAAGAGAACAATAGACGAGGGTGGAGTCAATAGACATTGCAAGGAGCCTGATGTCTGACCTGCTCGCCGAACAAGTTCTTTGGCAGGCGAGAGTCCGATGTCTGAATTTCTGTTGATTGCCAGGTTTTGTTGCGTAATCTTTTTGCAAGTGGTAAGATGAGTCGAAAATAAACCGCTGCAACGATGCAGCAGAAAAAGGAGGAGTAGAGATATGCCAAAAGGAAAAATGTTTAAGGTGGATGAGAAGATGAAGCACGTAGAGAACCCCGCAAAACACACCCTCACCAATTCATTTCCTTTGATATCCCCAAAATCATGTGGCGCGAATTACGAATTCCACGTGACGGAGATCAGAGCGGGTGGCACTGCGGATGATGATCTGCACGTGAACGAAGAGCATGGATTTTTCTGTATATCCGGAAGGGCCCTCGCGAAGGTGGATGGAGAGGAGTTCCTCATGGAACCGGGTTGTGCGCTCTGGGTCCCGAAAGGCGCTACCCATTCGTTTAAAGTCCTGGGTGGTGAAACTTACAGGATAGGAGTGATCTTCTCTCCTGCGCGTAAGATGTAATCGAGATCCAGAAACCCCGATCCAAAATCCCCCTCCCCCTCCCTTTCTAAAGGGGGAAGAGGGGGATTTTGTAAATTTCACTGCAAGAAGCAAATTAAGGTTTGACGACTATCTTTACTACCTTCTCCAGCCTCTCGCTGCAGATCTTCAATGCCTTTTCAAACTCTTCGAGAGGAGAGATACGAGAGAGATCATGGGCTTGATTTTGAGAGGCCTTGGTCCTATGACGATGAGAATCTATGATCAATAGGTTGGTGTTCCTTAGGGAGAAATGCAAGTACGGCTATGCAGAGAGGGTGAAGGGATGATAGAACAAGAGGAGAGAATTGAACGTCAGGTGGCGACCGAGGTGATCGACCTTCGCTCGGCAATTGACCTGCTGTCTTCTATACCGGGGCAACTGCTTAGAATCAAGGAGCCAGTCGATCCGAAGGATGAACTGGCAGGAGTCTACAAGCCCATCGGGGCTGGAATCCCAACGAAGCCTCCCACCCGTTCGGGTCCCGCAGCACTTTTTGAACAGGTAAAGGGATATAACATCCCGGTCATTACGGGTGTATTGGCAAATCGAGAACGCGTGGCTCTCCTGCTTGGGACCACTCCCGACCGTCTGGCCCATGTCCTGTTAAGGGCGCTTCAACATCCTGTGGCGGCCGTCATCCCGTCTCAGCGAGGAGCCCCTTGTCAAGAGGTCATGCACCGCATGCCTCTGGACATTCGCAGCCTTCTGCCGGCGCCCACCAATACGGCGCTCGATGCCGGACCTTATTTCAGCATGGGGCTCATCCGCGCCGAAGATCCAGAAACGGGGGAGGCGGATGTCACGATTCACCGGCTTTGTGTGCAAGGACCGGATACGATGACGGCTTGGTTTACTCCGGGGAGGCATATCGACTATTTCCGCATGAAGGCCGAAAAAAAGGGGCTGCCGATCCCCATCTCGATCAGCATCGGGCTGGATCCTGCCATCTATCTTGCGGCTTGTTTTGAACCTCCGATCACGCCTTTGGGATTTGACGAGTTGGGCATTGCCGGAGGGTTACGGGGACGACCAGTTGAACTAGTAAATTGCATTTCTGTGAAGGCCAAGGCCATTGCCCATGCCGAGATTGTGATCGAAGGGGAGATCTTGCCAGGGCAACGCATGAAGGAAGACGCCCATACTCATACCGGCTATGCCATGCCCGAATTTACAGGCTATATGGGCAGAGCCAAACCTGAACTCCCTGTCATCAGAATTACCGCAGTCACGCATCGACTTCATCCAATCCTGCAAACGATTGTTGGCCCCGGCGAAGAACACAGCAACTTAGCCGGCATTCCAGCGGAGGCTGGTATTTTGTATTTAGTAGAACACAGCATGCCAGGACGACTCCACAACGTATATGCCCATCCTGCAGGGGGTGGGAAGCTTGTTGCGATCCTGCAATTTGAAAAGGGCTCATCCTCGGACGAAGGACGCCAACGGCAAGCGGCATTGACGGCTTTTGCGGCCTACCCGGAGTTGAAGCACGTCATCCTGGTGGACAAAGATGTTGACTTGTTTGACAGCAACGAGGTTTTGTGGGCGATGACCACCCGTTATCAGGGTGACGTCAGCACCATATTTATTCCGGGCGTAAGGTGTCACCCCCTTGACCCTTCCCAGTCTCCTGAGTTTAGCCCTTCCATTGCAGGGCAAGGTATCTCGTGCAAAACCATTTTCGATTGCACCGTACCCTACGCCATGCGAGACGAATTTAAACGATCACCGTTTGTCGAGGTGGACCTCGACCGTTTTATCAAGGGAGGTATTTGACCTTCGAGTAAAATCTTATGGGAGGTATACCGCTGGCGAAGCAATGCCACAGGGCTTTATCCGGCTCCTCTGACTAGGAGTCTTAGTAGAGATTGATAAGAGCGGGTTTTCCGCAGAAAACCCATGATACCCTGTGGTACCAGAAGCATAATAATAATCAGCAAAGTCCCCTGTATCACCAGGCTGATTCCAGCATATCGCGCAAGCACGAAGTGCAGAAAGACAATGATCACCGTTCCAATCATCGGGCCTTCTTCCGTACTGATGCCTCCTATGACCGTGGCGAGTATCATTGTCATGGTCCACTTCATGTTGAAGCCACCTGTTGGCGCAATATAGCCATCAAACATGAAAAAGATGGCACCTGCTAAGGCGCTTACAATAGCGCTGATGACAAAGGCGCACAATTTCAACCTGAATATGTTTATTCCGGAACTTGAGGCAGCGGTGTCATTATCGCGGATGGCCGCAAGTCCCATTCCCAATTTTGAAGACAGGATGAGCCGCATAATGAAAATAGAGCCTATCCCGACAAGGATAGCCAGCCAGTAGATATGGGTCATGGAAATATCCTCAAGCCCCTTCAGCATATATCCTGCGCCCTTGCCATGAATCTTATCTCCTACGGGACGCCAAAGGAGGAAGACGACCCTCAGTGCGTCTGGAACGATCAATGACCCAATGGCGAAATAGATCCCTCTCAACCTGAAAAGCGGAAGCGATATCAGTACGGCAAAGACCGCGGCAACGACAGCACTGCATAGGATTCCCAGAGAGATGGGCAAACCATTCCACGTGAATATGACCAGGGTATAACCTGCCAGACCGATGAATGCAGTTTGACACAGGGAGATGAGTCCGCAATAGCCGCACAACAGATTCCACATATTGGCCAAGGCGAGGTATACGCAGAAGAGAAAGATATAAAGAATCCAGTCCTTCGGTAATCCTATGAGTGGAAATATCGCGAGGAGAGCCACGGCGGCGAACAACAGGGTCAGTCTGACGAATCGAAGAGGTGTCAACTCCAAATTAGTTTCCTCCTAACGACCAAACAAGCCTTGTGGCCTCACTGCCAAAATAACAAGCACCATGATGTCAAGAATGAGCATTTGCGCAGCCGAACCAAAAAAGTGTGCACCCAGCGTCTGAGCTAAGCCCAGGATTATGCCGCCAATAAACGTTCCCAGAACGCTTCCCAAGCCCCCCAGGATGACCACACCGAAAGCGATAATGAGAAAAGAGATACCAGAAATAGGAGTAAAGGGAAAAGTGAGTCCCAGGAATACACCGGCCACCGCAGCGGTCGTCCCGGCTATCCCGAAGGTGAAAGCAAAGATGCGAGGAGTATTAATGCCCATTAACTGGGCTGCCACCGCATCCTGAGAAGCAGCAATAATTGCTTGGCCCAAATAAGTCCTTTTCAAGAAAGCATGAAGGCTGACCATGACTAACAGGGCGACGATGAAATTGAGGACATAGACGATCGGGATGTAGATCCCTCCAAAGATGAAGCTCTTCATGGAGTAAGACGTTGAAATCCCTCTGGACATAGGGCTGAAGATGATCTGGTATGCGTTTTCAAGCACAAGAGAAATCCCAAAGGCAATGATTAAGGGAGCCTCCATGGACTGTTTGAAGGCCCGGGCCATAAGAAATTTTTGGATGGCAAAACCAATAAGAAATAACACGGGAATCCCTGCAACCAGGCTCAGAACAGGATCAATGCCGGTGAGGGTAACGATCAGGTAGGCAAAATAACTCCCGAATATGACCAGGTCACCGTGAGCTACGTTGATGAGTCTCATGACGCCGAAAACGAGCGATAGGCCCAGAGCAATGACGGCGTATAAGCCGCCGAGCAGAATGCCCATGATCAGAGGAGATCCTAGGCCGGCGATAAATTCATGCATGGATAAACCATCCTCCAGGAGCAAAGATTAATGGGTTCCAAAGTAAGCTTTCTTGACTTTCTCTTCTTCTCGAAGGGTCTCCGCGTTCCCGCTTAGAACCACTCGACCCGTTTCCAGAATATACACTCTTTCGGCCTCGGTGAGGGTCCGTCTAACGTTTTGTTCGACAAAAATGATGGTAATCCCTCTTGACCTGATCTCCTTCAGGGCTCTGTAGAGTTCATTCACAACGAGCGGACTCAGGCCGAGAGACATCTCATCGAGAAGGAGGAGTTTGGGGTCTGACATCAATGCTGAGCCGATAGCCATCATCTGGCGTTCTCCGCCGCTGAGTGTTTTGGCGATCTGATTTCTCCTCTCCTTGAGGACGGGGAACAGCCTGTAGACCCGTTCGAAATTCTCTTCTCTCTTCGATCGCGCCCTCCGACTGTAAGAACCAATTCTGAGATTCTCAAACACGGTCATGTCGGGAAAGATACGTCTTCCTTCAGGAACCTGGGAAATGCCGAGGCCCACGATTTGGAAAGGGTCCATCGAAGTGATATCCGTTCCTTCGAAAAGGATACTCCCCCTGGGTGGATGAATCACTCCTGATATCACGTTGAGAAAAGTGGACTTGCCTGAACCGTTGGAGCCGATAATAGCTACGATTTCGCCCACCTTTATTTCAACGGAGATTTTCCATAAGACCTGGAGATTTCCATAATAAGCATCTATGTTGTCGGCCTTTAGCATTCTTTTTTCAGACACCACTCTGTCTTCTCCTCTGGTTTTCACATCTCATTGGGCACGACAAAGGATGGGATATGGCGCGTTGAAAAACGTCAACCCAGGTACGCGTTGATGACCTTTTCGTCCTCCATGACCTCACGGGGCTTGCCCTCGGCTATTTTCATTCCACTATCTAACACGGTTATCCTGTCGACAGCCTCCACCATGACTTTCAGAACATGTTCAATCATGATGTAGGTGATACCCAATGAACGAATCTTTTTCAAGATCTCCAGGAAACTAGGAATCTCCATCTCCGACAGACCTGCTGCCACTTCATCAATGAGCAGAACTTTTGGATCGCTGGACAATCCCCTTGCCAATTCGAGCCTCTTGAGGGTGAGGGCGGTCAAATCCTTTGCGGGGATATCTCTTTTGTCCGAGAGGTCGACAATGTCGAGGATTGCCTCAGCTTTGGCCATGGCAGCAGCTTTTCCCAACCCTTTGCCGTACATGGTTGCCACGGCGACGTTTTCAAGGGTGGTCATCTTGCCGAAGGGTTGCGGAATTTGGTAAGTCCTGCTGATTCCCAGACGGCATATCTCGTGGGGAGGAAAGCCGGAGATATCATTCCCTCGAAACCGGATCACTCCCCGGTCAGGTTTATATTGACCGGAGATGACGCTCAAGAGGGTTGTCTTACCCGCTCCGTTTGGCCCCATTAAGCCAAAGGCCTCCCCTTCATAGATGTCGATGCTGACATCGTGGAGGGCAAGTAATCCTCCGAAGCGCTTCACGACTCCAATGACTGAAAGAATTGGCACTTCCAAACCCATCACCCTCCTGGAACGAAAGTCAAATAGATCATTCACCCGTAAAATAGTTTTCGATAATAATCAACGACACAGACGTGGCGACACGAGTTATCTCTCGTGCCGCCATGTCTAACCCTTTCAGTCTTCTCCGCAGACCTCTTCCCTTTATTTGTAAGGAATGGGGAACAGAAGTTTGGCTGTTGCAGGAAGGAAGCTATGTTGGGAAATTACAATTGGATTCTCCCATATATAAGGTTTGTCCGTCTTGATCCACTGACCAAAAGAGACTGGATGCCGGCTAAAGTTCTCATCGTCATACACGACTCTATGATAGATGGTCTTCAGGTCCGTCTTCTTCAGCGCCTGATTCACCTTCTCTACGTCAAGGGAACCCGCCCGTTCGATGGCATCGATCATGATCTGAATTGCCTGATAGCCCATTCCTACATTCTGATGCATGCCTTCGCCCGACTTCTTGAGCCACCTTTCATTAAGCGATTGTGGGGTCGTGCCACCAATACCAGGAGACTCCTTGATTGCCGGATTCCAAAACATCTCATTGCTGACGCCATGGGCCAAGTCCCCCCCCCAACCTTTCGCATCAGGATAGAAAACCGCTGCGCGAGTAGCGTAAACCATCTTGGGCTTAAATCCCATCCTTTGAGCCTGCCTCCACATAGCACCGAACCAGGGCCCAGGACAATTGGCCCAGAGTACCTGGCAATCATTGTCTTTCCATTCCTTTATTAGAGAGGAAAAATCGGTGGTTTCCATGGGAACCAGACCAAATTCGTCTTTAACGCGATAGACGTTCCATCCCTTCTTCGCAATGACCGGGCTGAAGGACAGATACCAACCCCTGCCGTCCGGCTCGTCAGATGCCAGGGCAGCCACCTTCTTGTTGGTCTTGGCAGCCAGGTCATCGAGGGCGCCCATCCAGGAATCCATCATCGTATATCCCATTTTTCCGGCTCGAAAATCCCCTGGTTTGGCAGGTGTGGCGATCGCAAAGCTTGCCGTCCAGGTATATTGCCATGGCTTCGGAACTGACTTCCGCAGACCCATCCACGCCTCGTAGGGACCGCATCCAGTAATATGGATCACTTTATACTGCTCACATGCTGCGGCGATCGGGGCACGCATGTGCGGAGGATCCATGCCGTTTACGATGAATTTAACCTTATCACGGAGGATCATATCCTGGGCGAGACTCTTCGCCTTCGTCTCGTCGCTTTCATTGTTGAGGACGACGAGCTTGATTCGTAATTTCTTTTTGAGGTCCTTTACCATTACCCCGCCCTGTTTGTTGATATCCTCCGCTGCTGCCTGAATCCCATATACTCCTCCTACACCAAAACCGGCAAAGGGCCCTGTTGACCCTGTGCAAACGCCTACAGGAATCTCCTCTGGAGCCGCAAGCGCCTGTGGAGTCCATGGAGTAAGAAGCCCGAGCACTAAGAAGCCTGCCAGTCCTGCCACAATGGAACCCAAACATAGCTTTCTCATAACGTTACCTCCTTATCAAAAGGGTTTGGTGCCATGCCAGAAATCACAAGAGGATCGTTCCGACATTGATGCTTGTCTTCAGGTCGACGACCTTGGTCTGTTTCTTGTATCCCGAGAGTTCAATCTCCAGGGTATACTTCCCGCTATTCTCCTCCAGGTTGTCGAACTTGAAATCACCATAGTTATTGGTAACCGCCGCCTCGGCCTTCTTCATGGCCCCATGAATCAGGGTCACTTTGGCCCCCTCCGCACATTCGTCCTTCTCCCCCAGTGCCACGCTCCCCGCAATGAAGGCCCGGCTGTATTTGTAGAGGTTCTTATAGTAAACCCGTGGATTGGAGTTGAGCTCCGGCCGATAAACCTCCAGCCCCTCCGCCTTCTTCATCTTTTCGATCTCAGCCGCCTCCGCATGCACCACCCTCAGAGATCCCGTTGGACACGCCTGCACGCACCGGGGTTCCTTCCACCCCGCCTTCAGAAGATGAACACAGAAGGTACATTTCTGGGGGACCTTCTTTTCTTCGTTCCAGTAGATCACCCCGTAGGGGCAGGTATCCACAATTTCTTTTTTCCCTTTTGCTTTCTTGGGATCGATGATTACGATTCCGTCTTCTCTTTTGTAGATCGCCTTGTCTTTTGTATTCTCAATACAGGGGGCATCATCACAATGCATGCACGGATAAGGCAAGTAGCCTACGTCCACTTTTGGATACTGTCCTCTCTCCTTGCGAAGGATATCCATCCACCGATGTCCGTGACGGGGCTGGGCGATGGAATGGGGTGGATAATCATTGTCGAAGTACTCGTCCTTGCAGGCCAGAAAGCAGTTGTTGCAGTCATGGCATTTCGCCACATCGATCACGAGACTCCACTTTTTCATTTCTTGTCCTCCTTGTATTTTTCAATCTCGATCAGGCATGAGTTCGGCGCCATGCCGCAGGCATTCTTAGAGATATAGCGCGATGGCGTTAGAATATTGACACACCCGCCTCGATCCGGCGATTCCCCCGGCTTTCCAAGGGGATCATATTCCGCACAGGATTCGTACGAATGAACCGTTCCGGCAGGAACTCGCTCCGTCACCTGGGCCGCCAGGATAACGGATCCACGGTCATTATAGGCCCTTACTAGGTCGTTGTTCTTGATCCCCCTCTTTGCGGCATCCTGTGTGTTGATCCTCATGATCCAGTAGTAATAGCCGTTAACCAAGACGCGATGGTCTTTAACCTCATTCATCCAACTCCCTTTCGCATCGCCCATTGTGTGGAAGCTGAACCTTGGGTGGGGCGATACCATCTGGAGAGGGTATTTTTGATAAAGCTCCGCCGTATGGTGACCTTCCCACGATGGAATATATTTGGCCAGAACCGGCCTCTCCTCGTCAGAAGGATCGAATTTCTTTAAACTCGATGATTCGAACTCAATCTTGCCGGACGTCGTCTGAAGGCCTTTTCCATCCTCAATCTGAGTATGGGGCGGGGGACCCCAATCAGGCGTGTCCTTGGCCCTTCCCTCAGCAAACCACCTGAGCGCCGGAGTGGATTTGTATTTTTTCGGGAAAGGCACCACAAAGTAACCCTTCTTGAAGAACTTGTCCCACGTGATATGTTTGGGCAAATCCGTCGCATAAAAGTATTTCTTTACCCAGTCCAGGTCCGTCATTCCGCCATCCGTGAAGGCATCGTAGATTCCCAACTTCTTGGCCAACAGGGCAAAGATATCGTAGTCCGATTTGGATTCTCCCAGGGGCTCGATACATTTTTTCTGAAGGGAGATCACCCGATGGTTTGTCTGGTTATTATCGTCGGGAATGTACCCGGAGCAGTTGGCAAATTCACTGATGTCCCAGCGCTCGAAATTGGTACAAGCCGGCAGGACAATGTCGGCAAACCTCGCTTCTCCCTCATCCCAGATCGCCTGACTTACGGCAAAGGGCAGCCTCTCGGTCCGGTAGGCTTTGACGTATCGGTTTGTCTCGCACATCGTCCCAATAAAGGAACCGCCGTATCGATAAGACATCTGAATCTCCGGAAATCCGTCCGCCGGATACTTATAAGGCTGCAACTGAGCTTCAACCGACGGTCCGCAAAATCCTTTTCCCCTCCATTCATATTTCCCATCGAGGATGCATTCCGGAATTCTCAGCCTTGGAATATGTTGCCCCATAGGCGCGTTGATCGGACTCCGGGTGGGATGTCCTCCCTGGCCAAACATACGGTAGACCAACTTGAACCCTGCAGCGGAGTTGTCCACGTCGCCGGAGATTCCGCCCTCCGCGTATCCCGGAAAGAAGAAGCTGGCATCAGAAGGGGCCCCCTGTGTGGTTCCCCAGATATTGATCCCGGGCTTCCCCAGGCCTCGCAATGCCATGAGCAGTACCATCAGACGGGACCATTCCGTCCCATAGGCAGACCGGCAGGCCCCGCCCCAGCCGCCGAGACCTCCTGCAGCGAGCATGGTCCTCTTGGCGGCCCATTCCCGGGCCAGGGCCTTGATTTCCCTTGCAGGGATGTTGCTCTCCCTCTCCGCCCATTCAGGAGTCTTGGGTATTCCATCCGTTTTGCCAAGAACATAATCCTTCCATTTGTCAAAGCCCACCGTTCGCTTTTGAATGTAATCTTTATCGTACAGGTCTTCGGTGATCCAGACAAAGGCGATCGCAACGGCAAGTGCAACATCGGTCCCCAACCTCGGGGAAAACCACTTGTCAGAGTATAACCCCGCCGTGTGGTTGTAGTAAGGATCGATAAAGACCATCTTGACTCCAAGCTCCTTGAGCCAAAAACGCCGGCTCGTATGTTCAAAGGCAGAGTAGATCCCGCTGGTCGTCTCCGGATCACTCGACCAGTAGACAATCATCTCCGTATTCTTGAGCGCATCCTCCAGGAGGTCATACTGCTCCGGGATGCCGAGCCTCCAGCTATAGCCCCAGTTGTGCATCGCCCCCCAGTGCCAACCCTCCCAGCTGTCCGGGTTATGGTCAGCATAACAATAGCCGACAAGGTTCATGAACCTGAAGTAAGTGCTGTGACGGTAGCCCACGTTACCCCAGAGGTGGTGGGATCCTGGGGTCGTCATGATCGCTCCGGGGCCGTAATCTCTCTTGATCCGTTTCATTTCTTTCGTCACAATCTCGGCTGCTACATTCCAGGTGATTCGTTCATATTTGGACTCTCCCCTCTTGAGAGGGTTTCTCTTCCCGTCGGGATCAAAGTCCACCCGCTTAAGAGGATACAACAACCGCTTCGGGGAATAAACCATCGAACGATAGGACAGGGAAAAGGGCGATAGCGTCGTCCTGCGCGGCGGAGCAAACGTCCTCCCCCTCGCCTTGATCCTCCAGGAGGCCGCATCCGTGGAGTCAAGCTCCATGGGCGTGACCCGTATAATCCGGCCATTCTGTACATAGACGAACACCGGCCCTCCTGTTGTGCTATTGGTCAGTTTCTCAACCTTTGCCATGATGTTACCTCCTTCTTTTGCTATTTGCTAAAGTTAGGTAAGAATAATTCGGGCGTAAATGGTGAGGTTGTAGTGTCATTCGATTGAAGATTCTTGGGTCTTTCCTTTTTGGTAAAAGAAAAGATACCTGTGTTTGGGAGGATTGTCAAGTGTTTTGTGGTGATCTGTTTTGTGGTGATCGTCCGGCAGCGATTTGATAGAAGTTACGAAAGCATATCATTCAGGGCTTTAGCTCTGAGTCATCAGCGATGAGGGGTCGGGTTCCACGTAGTTGGGAAATCTAACTCCATAACCGAAGGTGTGAAAAAATCGGGGCAGGCCAACAAATCCCAGATGCGGAATAGGGGCTGCAGCGGAAAAAGGCGGGGAGGCGCAGGTTGCTGCGCCTCCCCTGTGCTTACGGTTTCACAATCACCTTCACCGCGCCTTCGAGTCTCTCTGAAAAGATTTTCAGTGCCTTGTTGAACTCGTTCAGCGGAAAGGTATGAGTGATCATGGGCTTGATTTTGACCGAGCCATTCGCAATGAGCGGGATCAATTCCTCACAGGTATTCGGGTCTGCCCGAACGCCCAACAGATCCTTTTCGTCAAGAACCATCTGTGTGATAGGAAGAGTTACAGGAGCCGGCGGTAAACCATTGACC
>Ga0209253_10004159_pt1 | contig 12634 bp, 11 predicted proteins | sample FrelakmetBRP12BR_FD_187145 | JGI IMG/M metagenome (GOLD analysis project Ga0209253, IMG submission 187145) | Freshwater lake sediment microbial communities from the University of Notre Dame, USA, for methane emissions studies - BRP12 BR (SPAdes)... | ecosystem: Environmental > Aquatic >...
TCAACCCGCTGGCGTGTAAGCGGGCGCGTTCTATCGGTTTAACCAATCCAAATTGGTTCTTCACGGCTCCCGTCAGCGTGCAAATGGCGTGCGTTTTCAGCACTGGCAGGGATATTTTTAGATCGAATGATTGTGGAACCGTCGACAAAGAGAGTTTAAACCCACGGTCGCTTTGCCGTTTCTCAAATGGACTCTTATTGAGATTGGTGAATGTAACGCCGTGCTCATCGCAAACACGCTTCAACGGATGATTCGTAGTCACGCCTCGCGTCTTTCGATTGAAAAACGCATTTAAGGGGGCATCAAACGCAGGCCCATCTCCTACCATTAGGGCGCGGTCTGAGAGGGACTTTAGGACTGTATCGAGAAGTTGTGGGTCGGTGGTGGTCGGGTACAGCTCTTTCGAAACAAGGTTAGGTTTGATAAAAATTGACGTTGCTGAGGCGATCTTGTCGCTGAATTGATCGAGTGCCCTTGTCACTAGATCGTACTTCGTCGCACCATCTGCCTTTTCTTTTATGACTCTCGACATTTTCCCAAACTAACATTGGTCATTGGCAATACACTAACTTTTTGGTGATTACAATAGAAAAACTGAGGAAGAGTTTCGCAGCGAATATTGTCTCTTTCTTTAGACGGTGACTGACAGGGATACGATCACGGGTAACAGAACAGCATTGTTAGTGTAAATCGCATTTTAAATCACGTAAGCAAATGTGCCGGGGGGTATAACAATTCAAGCAGCACATTCATAGCGACATCAAAAGCGCCAAATGTATAAAGTCCCGCGCATACAATAACGGTTTTACTATACGCTTTGATAGGCGGTTAGGAGGCGCTCGGATTATGACGGCCATGATACCACAATGTTATTTCTGTAAGCTCCACGAGCAAGGTACAAAATGCGCCAAATATGACCAAATCGCCCCCGAAATATTGGTTAATCTAAGGAAGTGCACGTTTAAAGAAGATACCGACCCGGATGGGTAAACGTGACAATAACGGAGAGTGTAATAAAATACGGAGGTATCTTCTTTATTGGCTCCGTCTTGACAGTGGGGGGCGTTTGCGGCCTTATGGCAATATTCGGTTTTATATTCGGCACGCTCTGAATTCTCGCATCGAACGGGAATCCATAGAGCTGATATTAAAGGAAGTTGTGAACGAGAAAAACTTGAAAACCCCTATTACATTTCTCGCACAAAACGGCACGAATTTTGATGAGCGATTTGGATCCGCGGTCTCCGCCGCTTTTTGCTTTGGGGTCGGAAAAATTAATAGTTTTGGGTGAAGACCTCCCTTATTTACCCCCGGATGTATAAACCGCGCGTTCTCATTTCTAACTGAACTTCAATAACAAACCTCATCATCTTTGATATAGTTCTTATTTCAAGGGAGATACAAAACTGTGAAGGCCCTTTAAACACTTGATCTTTTTTTTTCTCTGTGATGAGCGGGATATATCTATGTTTGATCAAGCATATGATCGAGTATATATGAGATGACTCTTTTGCTATTTTGTGTCATTTTAGGAAATTTTTAGCATATGACAATAGACCAGAAAAAAAGCTCGAGGACTATTTGTTTATATGCATTATTCTCGGACTTGGTGTACGATAATGTGTGCAAAAAAATGGATCATTAAAGCGAAGCGTGTATTATCACCGTGGCGGTAGATGCTAGTTATTGACCTAACTGCAGGTTTCCTTGAAGAGGAATTATTTATAATGGATTCTCAATAATTTATTTGTGAACTTTAAACTTACACTCATAGCCGTAGTGCTAGTTTTCGTGCTTCTTGCTGTGAGTGTGAGCGCGTGTCTAACATCAACAAATGAAAAAGCGAAAAGTGCGGGAGGTATAGCTCTTGCTTCGGAGCCAACCGGCGGAACTTGGAAGCCTTTTGTGTTAAATTCAAGCGATGCAATCCGTCTACAAGCTCCGCCATCACAAGGTTCAACAGAATATAATCAAGACCTCAATGAGTTAAAGGCGCTCCAATTAAATCGGACGGCCAAGGTGAACGAAAGCATTGTCTTCTGGAACAACGGCTCAGTGATTCGCTGGAATGAGATTACACGCAACCTTGTAGTCAAAAACAATACGTCACCGCTTATGGCCTCCCGCGTTTATGCGCTATTAAGCGTAGCGCAATATGACGCTCTTGTCGCTGCGTGGAATAACAAGTACACGTTTAATCGCTCAAGCCCCAACGAGCTCGATTCGAGCATTCAACCTGCTGTCCAGACCACCTCTGATCCGGCATACCCTGCTGACCATGCCGCCGTCGCAGGTGCATCGGCGGTTGTGCTCTCTTACCTATATCCCAACGAAACGGCGTGGCTAAACAAGCAGGCGGCGGCAGATGAGGAGTCTCGCCTCGCCGCCGGAGTGAACTTCCGAAGCGACATTAACGCTGGTGACGCCCTCGGTCGCACCGTCGCGCAGGACGTCATCAATCGTGCTAAAAAGGACGGCTCAAATATTCCGTGGAACGGTACGGTGCCGACCGGGCCGGGCACTTGGGCTAGTACGGAATCGCCACCGCAGCCGCCGTTTTCCCCGAATTGGGGTAACGTCACACCTTGGCTGCTCAATTCATCTGAACTGATAATGCCGGCTGCTCCGCCGGTGTTTAGCTCAGCGCAATTCAATGCGTCGCTGCAAGAGGTCAAGCAAATCGCAGATAGTCGCACTCCAGAACAGCAGCAGATTGCCGAGTTCTGGGAGGTCGGCACTGGTTCCACCCCCCCAGGCCATTGGAACCAGATTGCATGTGATCTGATTCAGAGCTACAGGATGAACGAACTGCGTTCCGCTCGAGCGCTCGCGCTTATAAATGCGGCGACAATGGACGCTGGAATCTGCTGTTGGAAAGCAAAGTACGAATATTGGTACCCGCGGCCTATTCAGGCTGATCCGACCATCAAGACGGCCTTTCCTACACCCAACCACCCGTCTTATACGTCTGGTCATTCGAGCTTCTCCGCAGCAGCCGGTGGGGTTTTGAGCTACATCTTCCCCAAGGAGAAGACCGAAATTCAAGCACAGGTGCAGCAAGCGTCGCTTTCTCGTCTATACGCAGGAGTCCACTACCGGTTCGATTGTGACCAGGGGGTAGAAGTCGGAAATGAAGTAGCCCAAAACGCGATTCAGCGCGGTAAAAGCGACAGATCACCGCAATAAGACTAAAATCGCCACCTGTGAAAAAAAAGGAATAACACGCCGTCGTGATGCTAACGAAAATGAAAGAAGACTTGCCCTTGGCCCACGCGGGTATGGCGGCGCAATTTGATCTCCAAAAACAATATTATGAAGAAGGAAAAGTCTTCATCCTCCAAATCGAATCAACCCTCCAATGTCCCCAATTATGTAACTATTGCTACGCAGGAAGCACCCCTGAGAGCCTGCAAGAGTTATCCTCCGCAACCATTCGGCAGCTATTAAACACTGCTGCCGCTTTGAAGGTGCAAATGATAGATTGGGTGGGAGGAGATCCCCTTATGCGGAGAGACTGGGAAGCCCTCTGTGCCTACGCCTCCAGCCTAGGCCTAATAAACAACATCTGGACATCGGGCATCGCGCTCGCCGAACCCGGGGTCGCGGCAAGCGCGGTCAAAGCGACCCAAGGGGGTTTTATCTCGACGCATTTAGATACGCTCGATCCGGAACTTTACGGTATTTTGCATGGCGGGGAAAAACGTCACGGAGATTCACGTAACATCGGATTTATCCTAAAAGGCATTAACAACTGCTTGGCAGCGGGGAAGGACCCCGGGGGAATGGTCAATTGTATCACCTATACGACGCCATTGGCCGCTGGCGACGCGCGGGCGACAATCGCCTATTTTCAGGAAAAGTTCGGCATCAAGACTTGCGTCACATTATTCAACCCCGCGATCGACCGCAGGGAAAATTGTTCGTGGGAACCGACCAGCGCCCAGATAAAGGACATCTTTAACTTTCGTGACCGAGTAAATTACCCGAACGACCCCTCGTGCGGGCCAATGGACGTTTCGAAATTTTATTGTGGAACGCTCGTATGTGTCACTGCTGAGGGATGGGTGGTCCCGTGTTCCGTGATCCACACAGAGGAGTTTGGGAACGTGAATAAAGAAGAATTTTTAACCATTCTGGAGCGCGGGAGGCGGAGACTCTTATTTTTAGATTTCCGGGATCTTGCCAATCTTCCTGGAAATTGCAGCAGTTGCTGCAATAATTCGTCTTGTTTCGGGTGTCGGAGCAGCGCCTATTATTATGCTGGCGACTTAATGGCCGCAGACCCCAAGTGTTTTGAATATAACCAGTGTTCCACGAAAAAGAAGGGAGCTGATTCACATGGATGTTAAAGAAACGATGCATAGACAATATGACTTTAGCGTAAACGACGTGAGTGCCGTTTACGCTGGACCAGGCGGAAAACTGTGGGAACTTTTAATGGGTGAAGAGATCCACATCGGTGGGGCCGAACAGACAGATTATTTAGCAAAGAAAGTCGGCATTGATGGGGGCGGCATGGATCTCATCCTTTTAGACATATGTTCTGCCCTCGGCGGTCCTGCCCGGCACCTAGTCGAAAAATATGGCATCAGAGTCATCGGAGTGGACATCACGCCGGAAATGATCGCAGAAGCCCAAAAGCGAACTATAGGTAAACCCTTCATGGACAAGATCGAATATCGCCTTGGTTCCGCCCTAGACGTGCCCGCTCACGCGAAATCTTTTGATGTCGTGTGGGGTCAAGACTCCTGGTGCTATGTCAGGGACAAAAAACGGCTCATCGACGAAACGGCACGAGTACTCAAGTCCGGTGGGACTTTGGCGTTTACGGATTGGATTTGGGGTTCGGAACAAGCCCCCGCAACAGAGGCAGATTTCCTCATGGCATTTATGGTATTTCCCGATATGCAGACCTTGGATGGATATGCAAATTTGATTTGGGCAGCAGGATTGAAATTAAAAGAACAAGAAGACCTGAGCATTGATTTCGCGCAGCATATGGATCAATACTTGGTTACCCTAAAGAAGAACAAGGAGAACATCATTGCAGGCTTTGGCAACGATCTGTATGATGGAGCGGAAAAGGGTATAATAGCTTGGAATAAGGCCGCCCACGAAAAAAAAGTTGGAAGAGGGCTCTGGATTGCAACTAAAACGTGAATCTGTCGAACCTAAGTCTCACGGAACAGAACGTGGATCAATAAAGAATGTCGTAATCATATTTTCTAAGGTTCCGGTGGCAGGGACCGTAAAAACGCGCCTTATCCAAGACTCCATTTTAGATGCAAGGGATGCTGCCGTACTCGCCGAGGCAATGTTGAAGGATACAATAGTACTTTCCGCGGAAAGCAACGCGAGCGAAATCGTGATTGGATTTTCCCCTGCAAACGAACGGGAATCCATGGAGCGAATTGTAAAGGAAGTCGTGGAGGAGCGACATGTGGGAAGACCTATCACTTTGCTCACCCAAAGCGGCACGAATTTTGATGAGCGATTTGGATCAGTGGTCTCCGCAGCTTTTGCCATGGGCTCGGAAAATTTAGTAATTTTGGGCGAAGACCTCCCTTATTTACCCCCAGATATTATAAACCGCGCATTCTCATTTCTCATGGAAGGTGGGGGTAATAATTCCGTAGTTCTCGGTCCCGCTGGCGAGGGGGGCATTTATCTCGTGGGAATTACACGGCATTTCGATCCGGAATATTTTTTAAAAAACCAGCTGTTTTCCGGAGGCGTAGAGATCTCTCAATTCATAAAACTCTGTAAAAATGAAGGAAGGTTACTAAAATTACTCCCCGCATTCACTGATGTTGATATTGAAGGGGATCTGGTCTCCCTCCTGCTTTATATTGATGCTATGAAAATCGCAAAGAAGTTCGAAGGGTTTTATTTTCCGAGCTACACAGCAGATGCGATAACCCAGCTCAGATTGGTCGTCTTGGAGCAGAGAGGAGAAACTAGACATCGAAGGATTGGCAGGGCCACAATTAATTGAGTAAATACGAAGCGGCACGTCTGAACACCGCACCAACTATGATGGAAATGGGACGAGCGTCCAAGCGCACTAAAGCTATTGTTGCTTTATTACTTGCTCGCACGCTAATGCTATCTCTTTCGGCTTATGTGTATGACGAAGATAAGCAATTGAATAAGAAATTTTTATAGCTGTCACCTAATTTCTTACTGTGATAGATGCAGAACCTCTGATTACCGTCATTATCCCAACGTTTCGCAGGCCGAAGTTGTTACGAAGAGCGATCTTAAGTGTACTAAACCAGACGTTTTCAGCATTTCAGGTATGCGTATACGATGACGCCTCAAATGATAATACGCAAAAAGTTGTGACTGAACTAGCGGAAACTGATTCAAGAATCAAGTATTACTGTCACGAACAAAACATAGGCGTTGTGGCAAATTTTAATTATGGACTAAAAGAAGTAGATACCCCTTTTTTTTCATTTCTCAGTGATGATGACTTACTTTTGCCACATTTTTTTGAAGTGGCCATGCAGGCTCTCAGCTCTAATCCTGACATCATGTTTTATGCAGGGTTGACCATCCAAGTTGAAGATGACAAGATCATCGGTATTTCGAAAAACGGTGGTCGCTTTGGATATATGTCCCCTCCTGATAGTCTACTCGACATATTGGATCATCAATTAATGTGGAATTCGATTGTTTTCAGATCAAAGGTCGTGGATTGCGTTGGCTTATTAGACACTGACGTGGGTGGACCAGCAGACATAGACTTTGAGTTCCGCATTGCAGCGCATCATCCAGTTATTATCTCAAATGAACCGAGTGCAATTTATGTGCTGCACACACAAAATTTCTATGCCCGTTCGGCTGACTATAGACTATCGGTGTCTGGGTTCAAACTTATTATTAATAAAATGATGCCAGATGAATCTCTCTCATTTGATACCAAGATTCACATCAAGAATAGACTAAATGCGTTGTTAGCTAACACCCTTATCGCGCTAGCAGAGCGAGCAAGCCTGAAGGGAGAGTTTGACCAAGTCTCTGCTATTGCGAAAATATTGACGCGTTTCTGCAATAAAAAAGCGAAGGCCCTTCTTCTTGTTTACAATTTCTCTGCTATTGCGAAAATATTGACGCGTTTCTGCAATAAAAAAGCGAAGGCCCTTCTTCTTGTTGGCCGATTAAAATTTAAAGAATCAAGTGAGCCAGCCTTTCTTTTGGTCAGTTGGATAGAACGGTGGTTATGGTTCATCTTTCCACTTACCATAATAAACAAGGTGAAACTCAAACAGCTTCAAAGGAAATATGGAGAATATTTGCGCTACCTTGATACGTGACTAGATCTCTTTTTTTATAGCGAACCCCGAGCCGCTAGCAACTTTCGTTCTCGTCTTTTCGCGAAATAACCGTCACTAAAACAGCATCGCTTCTAGTTCACGTGATCGCTTGCTAAGGCTGATTCTATCTGAATCGAAACAGCCCAATAAAACGCTACCCATTAAAAAGGTCCACAAAAACGTCCCCTCGTATATACTCGATCATATAGTTTGGTCACTAACAGATTATCTCTCACTCGTCGCAAAAAAAGAAAAAGTGAAGGGGTTTAAAGCCCCTCATAGTCTTGTGACTCCTTCGGGTAAGGATCCTACCAATGAGGATGAGGACTGCTGTCGAAAGTATAACGCCTATGATTGCAGACAGCTAATAGGCTAGGCTAAGGTCGATGAACGCATTCCCCAGATTTGAGTTAGGATGAAAACGTCCGTTAAACCTCGTGAGATATCTCCATATCATCTTGAAAATAGTATTATTCATTTTAAGGGCTTTAAATTAAAAAATAAGCGATAAATAAAATTATCTAGCTTTTTTATAAAAATAATTGACAGGAACATTTAAATAGCTGTTCGTTGTGGTGATTAGGTACACTGAACGACCAGACCGAGGTGTTTAGTTGAAATATGCAAAAAGACAAGCCCTTAGAGTACTTCTTCTGTTGGCGGCCTCGTCGCTTGTTGTAGGGTTGGTAATCACACCGGCCACTGCACAGCCGACCCCCACTATATATTATTCCCCCCAAGCGGGATCAACATGGGTCAACAAAGGAGCTGCAGGAGCCAGCTATAGCGCGTACGTCAGCACCCCCAGTTTGTTTAAAACTCAATCAAACGGTTATACGTATTGGGGCAATACCGGGCAAAATGATTTTATCTCCATCCCGGCCGGCAGTGCTACAAATAACCAGAATGTAGCGTCGTGGGAGATAGGGTTTCATTACACCGGACCGACAGGCCAGCGCTTCCAAAAAATCTGGGACAAAGCGTACGGCGCCTTTATGATTGAGATCGACACCGACTATAACAACGACAAAAACTTTGATGCTAACCAGGGCTACCTAACCATCTATCGTGCTACAACCGGCGGCAGCCACGCGCGATGGTACATACCAATGGATACCGTTCTTCGCGCGGGCCACAATTACTATGTTCAAATTGCGTGGGACTCGCGTGCAGGTCCCGGCAACGAAAAGTATCCAGCGATCTGGATAGGAGAAGACGGTAATGCGCCAGTGCGACAAACGCGCTGGGACGAGACCGGCGGGGCTCTTGAAGGTTACGGATCCTGGTATAACGACGCCGGCGGTAATGCGAACCTAGGGAACACAGCTGCAGGAGGCGGATCAGCCAAGACCGCCTGGCTCAACGGCGGCTTCTTTGTGTACAGGCAGTACAATTCAATCGTTGACTTTAGCAACGGTGGAAGCTGGAACACCGACAAGCTGGCGTGGACAGCCACGACGCCAGCCGTTAAGCCTACTGCAACACCAGCACCTAATGAGACGCCCGCGGCTAAGACAACAGTCAAACCAGTAGTCAAGGCGACAGCAACGCCAACGGTGAAGGCGGCTGTAAAACCAGTAGTTAAGGCGACAGCAACGCCAACGGTGAAGGCCACGATTACGCCCAAAGTGGTGCAGGCATCTACTCCCACAAATGTCTCAGATGCTAACTCAGCGCTCGAAATTTCAGTTCCTTCAGCTCAAACGAGCGGCGTTGCAGGCTTGCCTGCCCAACCCGTTCCAGAGTTTTCGCTGCTCGGACTTGGGATACCGGCACTTTTGGCTGGATTAGTCTATTTGTTAATAAGGCGGTAAGAGGCCCCTAGAGGGCCCCCTTTATTTTGCTTTACCAAAGCTACTTGGCTTAGTTTGTCCAATAGCTCACTATGAGTCTGCTGTTTGAGAAGTCATTTCAGAACGCATTTGTTGCCGGCCCGGTTATCTTCTGACAAGTCGATGCGGTCTTGACCCCGTCTGACCAAAGTCAGCAAACTGAAAAATAAGGGACGACGCAGCGGGCACCATCATTGCTCAAAATGATGAAAAAGTTCACAAAAACGTTCCCTTGTATTTGGTGCGATTATTATTCTTTAATGTCTATTACTTCAGGCTTAATTTGGCGCTTTGTGGTTGCACCACAATAAACGATTCCCTCAGTGCTTTCGTCGTAAAACGTGAGAGACTTCCAAGCGCCTGTTCCGTACTGCGGTGAACCCTAATGATCGTGATGATATTCACAGCTAAAACGACTACGGCGAGAAGCAGCGACAGCAGCTTGCGATGTTTTTCCGACCTACGAACTCGCCGCCCAGGCCGACGCACTCACAGCCAGGTCCAATGCTTCATCTTACGGGGTAAGATCGCCGCTCGTCTGTAAGCCTGGGAATTATCACGCCCGAGCTGAAAAACGCTCCTCATCCTAAAAGGTTTGGGTGGCAGCAAGCAGTTTCAGCACTATCGCCGTATCGCTTTCTGAGAGTGTGCCCATGCCGCAGGACGGCGTGAAAAGGAATTGTTCACGTAATTGATTTTCAGCGATCCCTTTGCCGACAAATTCCTGGATAAGGCTTTCGTGTTTCGCCTTAAGGCTGTCGGGCGTTTCGGCGCGCAGTTTCTCGACGTCACCGGTCGGCACCAGGCCGGAAGCCAAGATCCCACCGCGTTCCAAAAAGGCCTGAATGTTATCAGGATAGAGCGCGACTTTAGCGCCATAAAAATACGCGTCAAAGGCAATGATGTCGACCTCGGTACTGGCAAGCATACCCCAATCCATGTTGCCGCAGCAATGAACGCCCACCAACGCGCCGGCATTGTGAGAAATTTCAAAGACTTCATTCAGTCCATTAATCACATCTTCATCCTGAATCATCAGGTATGCGGCCGTGCCTAACGCGGATAGCACCGGCTCATCGAAGAAGATCATCGCTTGCTCAGTGTAAGGCTGCAATTGCTGAATTTGCCAGAGCGCCTTCATGCCCAGACCTTTCAGCACAATGTCGCGATATTGTTCATCAAACCAGACCGAGCGGCGTTCCTGATCGGCCAGCCCTAAACCGAACGTAAAGGGGCCTGTAACCTGCCCTTTCAGAAATGGAAGTTTCATATTGGCAGCGGCCAACTGTCGCAACATACCGTGCAGGCCGGCGGCGTACTCTTCGGAAATCGCAAAGGCATCCACACGCTCCCCGACAAGGTGTTCATAAAACTCAACCATGGCGTTGGGTAGGTCGTCATCAACCTGCACCCAGATGCGCTTCGCGACCTCATCAACTCGAATACCCGGAAACGCTTCAGTGTACTGAGGAATTATGGCTTCCTTAAATGACCGTCTCGGCAACTGCGGCCAGGCTGGAATGGTGAGTGGAACTTGTTCAAGCGCCTGAAGGGCCTCTTTGGGGGTCAAATGGGGCATGCTGCCCATCATGGTCGTCTGGTGTGCTGGAAGTATAGACATCGTAATAAATTTGTTATAAACGTTCTAAAAACTTTCAACTGTTCTCTATTTTTCCTCGGTCTACAATTGCTAAGGCTGTGTAACCGCTCCGGTTTCAAAAAGGTTCGATACTTGGGCTAAATTTGCACCTCTCCAAGTTTCTTACGGCATGTGAAAGAGGGCTCAAGCAGTAAAAGGAGTTTGCATCGCCGTTTTGCTTTGAGCTTGCAATCAATTTTTTTGAATGTCGCCTGTGGGGGCCTCTATGGGGCTCCTTACCTCAGCGATACGCTTTTGCAGTACAATGACCGGCGGCAGACTCTATTACTTGGCTTATAATGAAGAATAAGACTACAGTGATCCGTATTGAGATCTAAAACCATCGTATACTACGCCGGCTTAACCAAAACGAAGGTCAGACCGGCTTGATGTTCATACCCTTTCCCTGAGAGACATTTACCTGCCCTCAAACTCCTGACGATTGCTTTCAGTTTTCTGGTAAACCTCCCGTGTTTTTTGATTAGAGCAAGCCACAACGATTTTTACCAACTCTGGATATTGCTTTATGGCCAATTGAATTTCACGCAAAGCAATCCTGCTGGCCTTTTCGAGGGGATACCCGTAGGTGCCCGTGCTGATGGAGGGAAAAGCCAAGGATAACAACTCGTATTGGTGCGCTAACGCAAAACAGCTTCGATAACAGCGAGCCAGCAATTCCGGGTCATTGTGGTTGCCCCCACGCCAGATGGGTCCGACAGTATGAATCACAAAGTGCGCCGGCAAACGATAACCTTTCGTGATCTTCGCCTCTCCGGTTGGACACCCCCCCAAGGAGGTGCATTCTTGAAGCAATTGCGGTCCGGCCTTGCTATGAATCGCCCCATCAACCCCCCCTCCTCCCAACAAACTGTTATTGGCGGCATTAACAATGGCGTCCACTGATAAGGTGGTAATATCCGCTATGATGATCTCCAATTTTGCAGACATTCTGCCTTTACATTGTGCCATCCGCACTGGCATGGGTGGACCTCAGCAGTTAAAAGACGCCCCTTTTTTTCGGGCAATTGTTCTTGAAATCTGCCTTAGCCTTTGAAGCAACGAGGATAAATGGATATAAGCAATCCTATAACTCCACAAGCAGCTGGACTGGTACGATAGGCGACGTGTCGAATTGGCCCTTCAAAGCGTCCAGTGGGAATAGCCCGGTCGCAGCCTCAATAGGGCTATGACCTAACCAAAGCTTGTTTGTAAAAAAGAAGGAAGGAAGGCCTACCCTTCCAATACAGCTTTCTTCAGATCCACTCGTGGCCTTTTTCACACCGGTGCTTCTCTTCGTGTTTTGGGTCTTCGTGCGTGCAGACCATCTCAGCGCCACACTCAGGGCACGAGACAGTGCACTTTATGATTTCATTCTTATCGACTTCTGTCATTGTTCCACCTCTTATTGATTCGTCTAGTTTCGTTTTTTTATTATGATGTCATTGATTGGTTGTAACTTTTTTTTATAAATAAGATTACTTTATCCAAATCAGTTGTGTTATCAACATTTATTTGTGGCCATTTATTCATTGTTCGTTTTCCTGCTTGGAAGGGCCTAACCCCAAATTCTTTTGATAATTTGATTTTGTCATGGTCACTCACTTTTGTAAGAACAACGCCATCTGTTACCAAAAAAGCAAACAATTTTTCCTTATTTTTGTTACATGGACAACCATACATCTTTTTCGTTGTTACATTAGGCCAATTCAAAATCTCTTGTTCTATTCTCATTCTGAGATTGTGCATTTTTTCTTCATTGTAATATTGCATTTTAACACGTTGAGAATTTGGCCTATCTATATTATAAAAACAGAGGAAGAAGCCCTAAATAAGGAGCTCCAGTC
>Ga0209253_10004160_pt1 | contig 12631 bp, 15 predicted proteins | sample FrelakmetBRP12BR_FD_187145 | JGI IMG/M metagenome (GOLD analysis project Ga0209253, IMG submission 187145) | Freshwater lake sediment microbial communities from the University of Notre Dame, USA, for methane emissions studies - BRP12 BR (SPAdes)... | ecosystem: Environmental > Aquatic >...
ACCGCACACCGTCATAGACGTGCAGCCCGCCATTGCCCGACCGCAGTCGCCCGCGATCGCGCCCCCCGCGGCGAGAAAACTGCTCGTGCGGCATCTGGGCGGCGAGGTGACAGTGGACGCAATGCGCCGTATCGTCACCTTGGGCCGCGATCCGAGTAACGATATTGTCATATTCGACAAACGGGCTTCGCGCAGCCATGCCCGCATCGAGCGGCGGCGAGGCAAGTTTTATCTGATTGATGGGAGCACCAACGGCACCTTCGTGACCTTTCAGGGCGAGTCGGAGTTCCTGCTCAAGAAAGAGGAATTGGCGCTGCGTGACCGGGGTCGTTTTTGTTGCGGCCACAGCCGCGCGGAAGGAACGGAGCGAGTGGAGTTCGAGTTGCAGGGGTGAATCGTGTTGCACGATCCCTTGGCGAAGAGGACCGTCTTTCAACTGGAGAACCGTAACGTTCCGGTGGCGGTGCGCCTGTGGAACGGGTACGAGTACCAACCCCCGGCCGGTTCGCTGGTCAATGTCAATGTCCATTCGCGCAGAGCGCTGCGTGCGCTCGCTTCGCCGTCGTTGGGCAGCTTGGCGCGCGCCTATGTCGAGCAACAGATCGACCTCGACGGTGATATCCGCGACATCCTGATCATCGGAGAGAAGCTGACCGACGCGTTGGCGGATTCCGATCGGACCGCGCGGCCGATACTGGCCTGGGTCCGGCAGACACGTCCCGCAACGCGCAAGAACGTCAGCCACCACTACGACATCGCCAATGATTTCTATGCCTTGTGGCTGGACCGGCGCCGTGTGTACTCGTGCGCATATTTCAGGAATGCCGGCGATACGCTAGAGCAGGCCCAGGAACAGAAACTCGACCTGATCTGCCGCAAGCTCATGCTCAAGGCGGGCGACCGGCTGCTGGACATCGGATGTGGCTGGGGCGGTCTCGCGTTTTGGGCGGCCGAGCGCTATGGCGCGCTGTGCCATGGCATAACCTTGTCGCAACACCAATTCGAATATGTCAAGGAACAGATCAGCGCGCGCGGCGTCGAAGGGCGGGTGTCGGTCCAGCTCATCGATTATCGCGAGCTACCCGAAACCGGGCAGTTCGACAAGATCGCGTCGGTGGGCATGTTCGAGCACGTGGGTAGCGCCAACCTGCGGCGGTATTTCGGCAAGATCATGGCGCTGCTCAAACCCGGTGGCTTGGTGATCAACCACGGCATTACGGCTGGGGCAGTAGATTCAACCGGTGTTCGCAGCGGTGTGTCGGAATTCATCGAGGACTATGTGTTTCCGGGGGGCGAGCTGGTGCATATCGCGCGGGTCCTGGAGGCCGCATCCCGCGAAGGTATGGAGTGTGTCGATATCGAGTCGCTGCGACCGCATTACGCGCAAACGCTGTGGAACTGGGTCGACCGGCTCGAGGCCAACGCGGAAGCAGCGCGCCGTATCGCCGGCGAACAGCGATTCCGCGTGTGGCGCATCTACATGGCCGGGTCGGCGCATGCCTTTAGCCGTGGCTGGATATCGATCTACCAGATGCTTGCCGGCAAGCCGCTTCCCGACGGCAGTCTCCCCTACCCGTATACGCGGGACCACATTTACAAAGCTTGACCGATAAGCCCGGAACTTATCGGTCAAGGGGTCACCCCTTGAGGCACTCGCTCATGAATTTCTTGCGCTCGTCCCCCTTGAGGTTCTTGGCGCCGGCTTCCTTGTTGCAGGATTTCATCTTCTCCTGCTGAGTGGGCGCAGCCTCGGCCGACAGGCACTCGCTCATGAATTTCTTGCGCTCGTCCCCCTTGAGGCTCTTGGCGCCGGCCTCCTTGTTGCAGGATTTCATTTTTTCCTGCTGCGTCGTCGCCTTCGCTTCGTCGGCAGCCATGGCCGAAGGGCTGAAACCCAGATGGAATGCAAACAACGAAGCCAGCGCAGCCAGAACGGTCTTTCTCATTGTTTATCTCCTCTGTGGCGTGACGCGGCACGGCGCCGCAAGCGTTCAACGCTTCGGGTCGGTGGAGGGTTGACAGCCGTCAGTCGCCGTCGTCCACCGCCCCGATCGCGTATTTCTGGCGCAGAACGAACTCCTGGGTCGTGTCGATCCCGCGAAACAGTAGAATGGTCGTGCGTACGGCTGCTTCCAGCAGCACCGCCAGGTTGCGCCCGGCCGCCACTGGAATGGTTACCTTGCGTAGCGGCACGCCGAGAATCTCCTCGGTCTGGGCATCCAATGGCAGCCTGGTCATGGCTTCCGGCTCTCCGCGCCGCGGACGCAGCAGGTGCACCACGAGGCTGATCTTCATCTTGCGCCGGCAAGATGTCTCGCCAAATACGGTGCGGATATTCAACACGCCCAATCCGCGCACTTCCAGGAAATCCTTGAGCATGTCCGGCGCGCGGCCTTCGAGCACGTTGGGTGCGACGTTGGACACTTCGACGATGTCGTCGGCCACCAGACCATGACCGCGGCTCACCAGTTCCAGCGCAAGCTCGCTCTTGCCAACGCCGGATTCACCCGTGATCAGCACGCCTAGTCCGAGAACGTCGATGAATACGCCATGAACCTCGATTTTCTCGGCCAATTGACGGGTAAGGTAACCGCGGAGCATCTCGATCACCGCTGGCGCGGCGATCGAAGTGGTGAGCAAAGCAACGTTGGCGACACAGGCTTGGCGCACGATCTCCGGCACTTCGCAGTTGTCAGCCACGATGATCGCCGGCGGACGCGCCGCCATGATCTCTCCGACTACTCTCTCCACCTTGGTGACGGGCTGCCGGCGCGCCCACTCGATCTCCGCGTGGCCGAGAACCTGGAGGCGGTCAGGATGAATCAGGTTAAGGTATCCGACGAGATCGCCGGGGACGACGACTTCCTCGGAGAAAGTGATGAGCGTGTCAGGTGAGTGGCACACCCAAGAGAGATTGAGCCGGTCGCGGTTGGCCTCAACCAGTTGCCCGACGCTGACTTGACGCATGGGGTTCCCACAGATCAAACAGGGCGTGCGCTTCCTGCTGCCCGGAAACGGCCAACAGCTTATCGCGGAATCCCTTGTCACTAAACATCTGGGCAAGCTCGGACAGGATCTGCAGATGAAATTCGGTCGCTTGCTCGGGGACCAACAGAACGAAAACGAGACTGACGGGTTTGCCGTCTGGCGCATCGAACTGTACGGGGCTTGCAAGCCGGAAGAAACCGCCAACGGCTTCCCGCAGTCCTTTCACTCGGCCGTGCGGTATGGCGATGCCTTGGCCGAGGGCCGTGGACCCGAGTTTTTCCCGCGCGAAGAGGCTGTCGAAAACATGGGCACGACCGATGCCCTGGTGATTCTCAAAAAGCATTCCGGCCTGCTCGAAGACCCTTTTTTTGCTGGTGGCTTCGAGGTCAAGCACGATGTTCGACGCGGGCAGCAGGCTGGCGACGAGCTTCATGATCGCTACGACGACGGTGGTCGCGGCATCCGAATTTCGGGGTTCCGAAAAGCGATAGTCAAACGTCGAAAATATACTCTTTTTTATTGCGCTGCAACATTCGTCGCGTTTTATTCCAAAGCTCGCTGCTTTTTCGCGCTGTGGCGGTCGGTGGTCTTTTCCTTATGCTTGACGATCTGCCTATCGAGCTTGTCAGCCAGGCTGTCGATGGCGGCATAGAGATCGGCATCCTCGCTTTCGACGAAGATATCCCGGCCGCGCACATGCACGGTGCACTCGGCCTTCTGCTTCAGTTTCTCCACGGTGAGGATCACGCTGACGTTGGTGACATGGTCGAAGCGACGCGTCACCCGCTCCAGCTTCGCGGCCACATAGTCGCGGATCGCGGATGTCACGTCGAGATGATGCCCGGTGATGTTCAGGTTCATGATCCCTCCATTCAAATCGATTTGCGCAGATTCACCGGCGGGATGCTGAGCGACTCCCGGTACTTGGCCACGGTCCGCCGAGCCACCACGATACCTTGCTGACCAAGAATCTCCGCGATCCGGGAGTCCGACAGGGGGCGTCGTTCGTCCTCGGCGCTGACGAGTTGTCGTATCAGCGCCCGGATTGCCGTTGCCGAGCATGCCCCACCGGTCTCGGTCGCGACGTGGCTGCCGAAAAAGTACTTCAGCTCGAAGATGCCACGTGGACTGGCCAGGTACTTCTGCGTGGTCACCCGCGAGATCGTCGATTCATGCAGGCCGACGTGTTCGGCGATTTCGCGCAGGGTAAGCGGACGCATCGCGACCTCGCCGTAGTCGAAGAACTGCCGCTGCCGATCGACGATCGCCTGCGATACCCGCAGTATCGTATCGAAACGCTGTTGTACGTTCTTGATCAACCACTTGGCTTCCTGCAAATGGCCCGCCATCGAGCCGCTGCCGCGCTGGCTCTGGAGAATGTCGGCATAGAGCCGGTTGATGCGCAACTTGGGCATCGCCTCGACATTGAGGCGGCAAAGCCACGTTCCCCGCACTTTCCGCGCCACGACGTCCGGCACGACGTAACGGGTGTCCAATGGGGCGAACTGCGCCCCGGGGCGCGGATTGAGCGACAGGATCAGCGCGTGGGCGTCGCGCAGCGCTTCGTCCGAGCACTGCAAAGCCTTTTTGAGTTTCGTGAAGTCGCGCTGCGCCAGCAGCTCCAGGTAGTTCTCAACAATTGCCAGCGCCGTCCTGGTCGCCGCCGATGCCTTGCAATTTCGCAACTGCAGCACCAGGCACTCCTGGAAACTGCGGGCTCCTACCCCCAGTGGATCCAGATGCTGCAGATGCTTCAGAGCGATCTGCAATTCCTCGGGCTCGACCTCCAGCTCATCGGGCAAGAGTTCCGCGAGTTCCTCGATGGACTGGGTCAGGTAACCGTCTTCATCGAGTGCTTCAACCAGGAACCGAACCAGGTTGCGGTCGCGTTCGGTGAGCGGCATCAGCGCGAGCTGGCCGTTGAGGTGGTCACGCAGGCTGATGGCGGCAGCCTGAACGTCGGAGTAATCGCCTTCCTCGTCGTCGCCGCGAAAGGGTTGGGACGTTCCCTCGCTGGTCCAGTCGGACAAGCCCGATTCAGGGCTTGTGGCTGCCTCCTGTTCGCCGCCTGTCTCCCCGGAATCAGCGCTCCGAAGCACGTCGGCGGAAGGCGCAAAGGTCCCGCCCTCGGACTCCGTCTCCTCGCGTTCGAGGAGCGGGTTATCCTGCAGGAAGCGATCGATCTCCTGGTTCAATTCGATCGTCGACAACTGCAGCAGCCGAATTGACTGCTGCAGCTGCGGGGTCAGCGCGAGGTGCTGGGAAAGCCTGAGCTGGAGGGTCTGCTTCATCAAGCGACGCGCGAGGATACCGGGTGGCTCATGCGCGCGAGCCTACAGGCGAAAGTGTTCACCCAAATAGACCTTGCGAACCGCTTCATTATAAATGATCTCGCTCGGGCGCCCAGCCGCGAGTACTTCGCCCTCGTTGATGATGTAGGCACGGTCACAAATCCCTAGTGTCTCGCGCACATTGTGATCGGTTATCAACACGCCGATGTTGCGCTCCTTCAGGAATCCGATGATCCTGTGGATATCCAGCACTGCGATCGGATCGATGCCGGCGAACGGTTCATCGAGCAGAATCAGTCGCGGGTCGGTCGCCAAAGCCCGCGCGATCTCCACTCGCCGCCGCTCGCCACCCGACAGCGACAACGCCGTACTGTCGCGTATCTGGCCAATATGCAGTTCATCGAGCAACCGGTCAAGCCGCTGCTCGATCTGTTCCCGTGCCAGCGACGGTTGCAGTTCCAGAATCGCCCGGATATTGTCCGCCACGGTGAGCTTGCGGAAAACGGAACTTTCTTGCGGCAGATACGATATTCCCAGACGCGCCCGTCGGTGAATGGGCAGGTGGGTCAGCGTGCTGCTGTCCAGCTTGATCTCGCCCCCGTCGACGGAGACAAGGCCGACGATCATGTAGAAACAGGTCGTCTTGCCCGCGCCGTTGGGGCCGAGCAGGCCGACGACCTCCCCGCTCCCAACCTCGAACGACACGTCCTTCACGACGGTGCGCGACTTGAATCGCTTCTTCAGCCCGGTTACCCGTAGAAGGCTCATTCCGAGCGCAGCACCTGACGTATGGTCTCGGCAGGAAACCCCCGCGCCTGCAGAAAACGCGCCTGGCGCGCATACTCCCTGGAGTCGGTTGGCGGACAGTGAAAGCGGCGGCTCCAGACTTCCCGCGCCCGGTCCAGCTCGGTTGGTTTGAGGGCATCGAGCGTGTCGGTGATCAAGCCGGCAGGCACGCCCTTGGCCAGCAGGTCATGGCGCAGGCGGTTGAGCCCGTGGCGCCCGCCTCGCGCGGCGACGAACGCCTCGGCGAAGCGTGCGTCGGACAGGTAACCGTCGCGTTCGAGACCATCGAGGACCACGGCGACCTCCGCTTCGACGCCCGGATCTTCGAGCTTCCGGGCGAGTTCCGCGCGGGTGTAGTCCCTGCGCGCCAGCAGCCGCAAGGCGCGTACGCGCAGGTCCTCGGTCATGCGGCGGCAGCCAGCGGAGCCATCTCGGGCAGCCCGACCGCCGTACGGATCTGGTTCTCGATCTCGCGCGCCATGTCGGAGTGATCCCTGAGAAATTCGCGGGCGTTGTCCTTGCCCTGACCGATCCGGTCGCCCTTGTAGGCATACCAGGCGCCGGACTTCTCCACTACACGGTGCTGGACGCCCAGTTCCAGGATCTCGCCCTCGCGGGAGATGCCCTCGTTGTACAGAATATCGAACTCCGCCTGCCGGAACGGCGGGGCGACCTTGTTCTTCACGACCTTGACACGGGTCTCCGAGCCGATGACCTCCTCGCCCTTCTTGATGCTCCCGGTGCGGCGGATGTCGAGGCGCACCGACGCGTAGAACTTCAATGCGTTGCCGCCGGTGGTTGTCTCGGGATTCCCGAACATCACCCCTATCTTCATGCGGATCTGGTTGATGAAAACGACCAGCGTGTTGGTGCGCTTGATGTTCGCCGTCAGTTTGCGCAATGCCTGACTCATGAGACGGGCCTGCAGCCCGGGGAGTTGATCACCCATCTCGCCTTCGATCTCCGCCTTGGGCACCAGAGCGGCCACCGAATCGATGACGACCACGTCCACGCCGCCGGAGCGTACCAGCATGTCGGCGATTTCAAGCGCCTGTTCGCCGGTGTCCGGTTGCGAGATCAGCAGGTTGCCGACATCCACACCGAGTTTGACGGCGTATTGAGGGTCCAGCGCGTGCTCGGCGTCGATGAATGCCGCGACGCCGCCGGCCCGCTGGGCTTCGCCAACGACCTGCAGCGTCAGGGTCGTCTTGCCCGAAGACTCCGGACCGTAGATCTCGACGACCCGTCCGCGCGGGAGTCCGCCCACGCCGAGTGCGATGTCCAATCCGAGCGAACCGGTCGACACCACGTGCAGGTCATGTTCGATTTCGCCGTCCCCGAGCCGCATGATCGAGCCCTTTCCGAACTGCTTTTCGATCTGGGTCAGCGCCGCTTGCAAGGCCTTCGATTTGTTGTCTTCCATGGATTCCTCTCCCGATTTGCGAGGCCATTATTGCACACCTCTCCAGCCTTGGCCCGGTCCTAGGCCCTTGGTATTATTCCCATAAAATAGCGCTGCTCGGCGCAAGTGTGTGCTAACTTCTTATCCGGACCAGATGGAATCGAACAGGATCGTCCCGAGCGCAATCGCCGAGGGGGTGGCTGGATTTGATTGCTGATCGAGCTGCCCAGGCTCGGCTGGCACCAGTCCCGCTCAGGTCAATCGCTTCAATAGTTCGGTTAGTGCAAACACAACCGACTGGCGGCGGATGGTCTCGCGGTCGCCAGCGAAGTTGCGCGTCGCGGCTGAGGTCGGTCGATCGACGAACGCCCAAGCGAAACATACCATCCCGACGGGCTTGTCCGGCGTGCCCCCGCCCGGACCGGCGATTCCCGTAATCGCCAGCGCGACCTGGGCGCGGCTATTCCTGATCGCCCCTTGGGCCATCTCCCTGGCCGTCTGCTCGCTCACCGCCCCGCGTTGAAGCAGGGCATCGGCATCGACGCCCAGGAGCTCCAGTTTGGCGGCATTGGAGTACGTGACGAATCCACGCTCGAACCATTCGGAACTGCCGGCGGTGGCGGTGATCACCTGTGCTGCCCAGCCGCCGGTGCAGGACTCCGCCGTGGCCAGGAACACCCCTGAGGCCTTCAGCCGGCGCCCGACCTCGGCCGACAACATTTCCAGCTCGGGTTCCATTTGCTGTCAATCAGGACATGCCAATCGAATCAAGGCCAGCGCCAGGAGCGTGTAGGCCGCCGCGATCACGTCGTCCAGCATGACGCCGAATCCATTTTTCATATGAGTGTCGATCCATTGCGCCGGAGATGGTTTCACCATATCGAACAGCCGGAACAGCAGGAAAGCAACGCACTGCCACATCCAGCCGCTCGGCGTCATGAGCAGCACGAGCCAGAACGGCACGATTTCATCCCAGACAATGGAACCGTGGTCGGCCACACCGAGATCCCGGCCGGTTTGATGACACGCGGCCACACCAAGCAGGAATCCCAGGACGAGTATCCCGCCGAACGCCAAATCGGAAAACCAGGGTTTGATGAGCGGATAGAGCAACCAGGCGAACAGGGTGCCGGCGGCGCCTGGCGCCACCGGGGACAAGCCGCTTCCCAGCCCGCAAGCGAGAAGGTGGGCGGGGTGGGAGAAAACGAATCGGATTCCGGGACGGGCCATCGCTTCGGCGGCGCCGAGCTTCTCACTCAAAATGGTCGTATCCGCGACGTTCGACGGTCAGCGGCACGCCCGAGCGGTCGAGCAATCTCACCTCCGCGACGCCTCTGGACACCGCTCCGATGCGCGCCAGGGGGATAGCCAGATCGTTGCCGACCGCCGCCACGGCGTCCCGACACTCCCGTGCGGCGGTAAAGGCGAGCTCGTAGTCGTCACCGCCCGAGAGGAGGCAGGATCGCGCCAGCTCGTTGTCGTCCGTCAGCTCGGCTATCGCCGACCAGGGCAGCGCACCGTCGATGATCGCCAGCGTGACGCGTGATTGTTCCGCGATGTGCCCGAGGTCCGCCAGCAGTCCATCGGATACATCGATCGCCGCATGCGCCAAATCGCGCAGCGCCAGCCCGAGCGCCACCCGCGGCTGTGGTCGGTGCAGGGCAAGCAGGCACGGTCCACGCGCGGCGGGGGCAAGACGGACACGCCCGAGCAGCGCAGCCAGCCCAAGCGAGGCGCGTCCCGGACTGCCCGAAATCCAGACGTCGTCTTCGGCTCGAGCGCCTGCCCGCGTCAATTCCCTCCCGTGAGGCACTTCGCCGAACACCGTGGGTGTGATCGTGAGCGGCCCGCGCGTGGTGTCGCCGCCGATCACGTCTACCTCGAAGGCCTCGGCGCAAGAGAAAAACCCGCCTGCGAAGGCTTCCACCCAGCGCTCGTCCGCGGCAGGCAGCGAAATCGCCAGCAACACCCAGCGCGGTTGTGCTGCCATGGCGGCCAGATCCGACAAGTTCACGGCGAGTGCTTTCCAACCCAGCGCGTGCGCATCGGTGTCAGCCAGGAAATGCGTGCCCGCAACCAGCATGTCCGTCGAGGCAACGATGTCCATTCCGGGTCGCGGGCGCACGACCGCCGCGTCATCACCGACCGACACAACGGCATTCCTGGCTGGCCGGGTGAAGTAGCGGCGTATCAGATCGAATTCAGAGCTCATCACGACCCGTCAATTCCCCCTGCGCCTCGGCGCCGAGGGTTGCCGGTCTTCACCCGGACGCAGCCGGCTGACCAGCTTGTCCAGTACGCCGTTGACGTATTTGTGGCCCTCGGTGCCGCCAAAGGTCTTGGCCAGCTCGATGGCTTCGTTGAGCACGACCCGGTAGGGGGTCTGCGGATGATGCTTGAGTTCGAAGGCGGCCATCAGCAGGATGCCGCGCTCGACGGGGGAGACGTTGGCGGACGCCCGGTCCAGGAAAGGCATGATGTCCGCCGCCAGGGATTCGCGTTCGTCTATCGTTCCGCGCAGCAGCGTCGCGAACAGCTCCGCATCAGCCCGGTCAAATCCGACTGTTTCCGACAGATGCTGCTCGATGTCGGACACAGCGTTTCCTGTCAGTTGCCATTGGTACAGACCTTGCAACGCGAACTCGCGTGCCCGCCGGCGGGCGGATTTCATCGCTGGTCAAGGGCGTGCAGCAGATTGGCCATCTCGACGGCAACCTGCGCGGCGTCCGCGCCCTTCTGCGCCATCCGCGCAAGGGCCTGATCGTCGTCCTCGGTGGTCAATACGCCGTTCGCGATGGGCACACCGGTTCGGGACTGAACATTCATGATGCCGCGAGCGGACTCGTTCGACACCACCTCGAAGTGATAGGTCTCGCCGCGTATCACACAGCCAAGCGCCACCAGGGCATCGAAGCGGCCCGACTCGGCCAACTTGTTCAGCGCGGCAGGCAGCTCCAATGCTCCGGGCACGGTGACGATCAGCAGGTTTTCGTCGCGTACGCCGAGACGCTTGCATTCTTGCGCGCAGGCGGCCAGCAGGCCCTCGCCCACGTCGATGTTGAAACGACTCATCACAATCCCGATGCGGAGCCCGGCTCCGTTCAGGTCAGGTTCGATCTCGTAGATATTTTCGTATCTGGCCATGGCGGATTTCAAATGTTCTCGCCCGACGACGACATGAAACCACAGATCTCGAGGCCGAAACCGGCCATGCTGGGCATCTTGCGCGGGCTCATGAGCAGGCGCATCCTGACCACCTTGAGATCGCGCAGGATCTGGGCGCCTATCCCATACAGCCTCGGATCCCAGCGCGCCGACGGGCGCGCTGTCGGCTGATCACGAATCGCCGCCAGCATGTCTTCGCCGGTCTCCGGCCGGTGCAGCAACACGATTACGCCGGCGCCCCGCTCCGCGATCATGTGCATGGCGCGATCGATGCTGAAAGTGTGCCGACGCCCGGTGCAGTCGAGAAAGTCGAGCACCGAGACCGATTCGTGTACGCGGACCAGTGTCTCCGTATCCGGCCGGATGTCACCCTTGACCATGGCCAAATGTACTTCGCCGCTGGTTTGGTCGCGATAGGCGCACAGCTTGAAGCGGCCCTGGGCGCACTCGATGTCCTTCTCGGCGACGCGCTCGACGAGCTTCTCCGAAGCGGCGCGGAAATTGATCAGGTCGCGGATGGCGCCTATTTTCAGCGCATGGTCGCGCGCGAACTCGACCAGGTCGGGCATCCGCGCCATGGTGCCGTCTTCCTTGAGGATCTCGCAAATCACCGCGGCCGGTTCCAGACCCGCCAACTGCGCCAGATCACACCCGGCTTCGGTGTGCCCCGCGCGCACCAGCACCCCGCCCTTCTGCGCCATGAGGGGAAAGACGTGGCCCGGTTGCACGATGTCCTCGGGCCGCGCGTGCTTGGCGACCGCCGCCTGTATCGTGCGTGCGCGATCCTGCGCCGAGATGCCCGTCGTCACGCCCTCCGCGGCCTCGATCGAAATGGTGAAAGCGGTGCCATGCGGGGAGCGGTTGTCGCGCACCATCAAAGGCAAATTGAGCTGGCGGCAGCGCGCTTCGGTGAGGGTCAGGCAAATGAGGCCACGTCCGTGCTTGGCCATGAAGTTGATCGCTTCAGGCGTCACGTATTGCGCCGCCAGCACGAGGTCTCCTTCGTTTTCGCGGTCCTCCTCGTCCACCAATACCACCATGCGACCGGCGCGCAGTTCCGCGACGATTTCCGCGATAGATGACAGCGCGGTCATGGCTCAGTCATCGCGCTGCGCCGACAGGATTCTCTCGACGTACTGGGCAATGAGGTGGAATTCGGACCAACTTGCTTGATGCCTAAGGGACGAGTTCATGCGTCGATAACCTGATACCGTCAGGTGTGCCGACATCCGGCAGCCTATCGTTGAATTGTAACCGACGCGGAGGGGGCAGCAGGAGCAGATGCTGGCGTGAAGACCACTTGGAGTACTGACTCATCGATTCGCCCTCCAGTAACTGCTCCGGCTTACCGACAACGATCGTTCTTGCCAGATGCCTGGAGGAGGATCTGTGTGGATGCACCGGCTTCATGCGCGCGGGTGCTCGACGAAGGCTGTCCCGGCCGCGGCGGCGACAGCCGCCCCTGCCCGGAGGTCGCCCCGCCGCGTCCTGGCTTGGGGGGCTTGCCCAGCGTCAATTACGCTGACCGGTCGTGTGGCGCGGCGCTAACACCGCGCCGGAAAGAAGCGAAACCCCGCCGCCGGATAGGGCGAACCTTCCGGCGCCGAATCCAGCGCGTAGGTCACCAGCCTGGGCAGCACGGCGGCGGCCGCAGCCGGCGCCATGCCGCGGTTCAGTATGAGATCGAGGTACGTAAACTCGAGCATGGCCGAGGCGCCCCAGTCCACGCTGGTGGTGTAGCCGGAAACAGGAAACGGCGGCGAGCACAATGCGCGCTCTGCGTCGCTGGCGATGAGGCAGGCCGAGAAATGCAGCAGCTTCACGACCTCCACATCGCGCAGCGTTTGCAGAATGCGCGCGGTATTGATGATCTCGCCGTGCACGGAAAGCCCTCGTTCGGTGCCGTGGCTGGCGATGACCAGCACCGCCGGCTCCGCCCGAAAGTGCAGCTCACGGCACCAGTGCGCCAGGCTGTCCGCATCGTGAAAGATGCGATGCC
>Ga0209253_10004161_pt1 | contig 12628 bp, 11 predicted proteins | sample FrelakmetBRP12BR_FD_187145 | JGI IMG/M metagenome (GOLD analysis project Ga0209253, IMG submission 187145) | Freshwater lake sediment microbial communities from the University of Notre Dame, USA, for methane emissions studies - BRP12 BR (SPAdes)... | ecosystem: Environmental > Aquatic >...
TAGGCCTCTTCCTCACCCCAAACTTCCATAGCAAAACATGTCAGAGCCCAATGCCAGCCACGCTTCTAAACAAGCCGTTCGCCGATCTCCTTCTCAAGCTTACGATTCATACGAAGAATCCGGTGGCTCACCTAATGCCTTCTAATCCTATACGCGGACAACCGTGAAGCCAGATGCTGATGTAATGTCTCTCAACCATTAGGCGTGAGCGACAATTGGAGGATCTGCCCTGCATCATCCGCGCGGCTGATGCGCTCAATCATGGGCTGCTGAAAAATGAACAAATTCTTTAGGCTCGTAACCACTTGGAAAACATGCAGAAAGCGCGCGTGTACTCATGGCGAGTCGCAAGTCTCCTGGCGAATCTACCGAGAGACTACTAGCCACATCTTTCGTTGCCACTCGGAAAACTGAGAACAAATATAGCAGTACTTAGGACATTGTTTATTTTGTTTCTTCGAGTTTTGCCGGTAGGTATTCGTCTACTATGTATGTTAGGCCGTATCTGCTGAAGGCCTCTTGTTCTGCCTTGCGTTTGATCTTCATGAAGGTTTTGATTTCTCTTTGCCACAGTGGGTCTTCCTTGTATCTTGGGTCCTTCTGCAGTTCATACAGTCTTTTCATGTCCATCTCGTCTAATGGATCTGTTGGAAGTTTGTAGTTCACTATGTCTGTGGCCCACACTCCGCTCCACTTTGCGTCTGGCGTGGTCAGGTCTCTCAGGTGCGCTGCGTTGGCTGATCCTGAGATGATTACTTGCGCTATGTGCATTCCCCATGGGTCACCGTCTGTGAAGATGTATACTGGTAGTTTTAGCTCGTTGTTCAGTCGTTTGATGAAGTGTCTGGTGGCTCTCGGCGCTTGTCCCGCCGTCATGACGAGCAGCGCGTTATATTTCTTGTGGACTCTTTCCTCGATGAATCTAGTGAATAATCCGCCTTTCTCTATGGCTATAACTTTGTCCGCCGTGGTTTTCACAAATTCAGACGAGGTTAGCGCTGGTCCGATCAGCACGCCGTCTGGGTGGGAGTCCAAGTTCAGCGTTTTTCCTTCGTAGCCGGGCACGGTGTACTCTATCATGAGGTCGCCGAAAACGGCTGAGCGTTCTTCGGGGAAGATGTTGAAATATTCTCTTGAGAGTCCGAGAACCGTTTCAAGGTCCGTTATGATGTTGTTTGATTCCTGCTGGTCCTTGAACGTCATCTCATAAGCTTGTGCGGAGTAGTACACGTCTCTGAGGGTTGACGTTTTGCGTTGTGACGCTAGCTCGTTTGAGAAGAAGGCTGCCCATATGAGCTGTGTAAAAGGTTTTAGGTGGCGAATGTTGCGGGAGCTCCTTCGGACTGCTCTGTCGCCAAGAATGAACTGTCTCAGTTGTGGGTCGTATGTGATGTTTTCTGTTGAGCGGCTTGGCATGTCTATGGCTGGAAATTCTCCTCTATCTATCTGGTCGTAGACTTTTACGCCAAGACCTGCTAAATCTGAAAGTACTTCCTTTCTTCTTTCTGTGATGCTGCTACTCTGTTTCTTCTTCTGCACCATACTTCTTCACACTCACCAAAAGCTTCTCAATATCTGGCTGCTTCTCTTTGCCAGCAAGCTGGGTTGAGAACTGGGCTAATTTGGGTAAATATTTGCTAAAGATTCCGAGACGCTTTCTCTCCTTGTCCACATGCTCCCTCTTGGACATGAAAAGCCCGATCTGCCTAGCCACTTCTCGGAGGCCGTTGGCGATCTCTTTTCTGACTTCCGGCCTGTCAGCGATGAACTCTTTTCCAACGGTCTTGTAGGGCACCTTGGTGCTGCAGATGTGCACGACGATCGCGATGGGCATTTCCGGCGTGACCCTGTATCTGCGCCAGTTCATTGCGGCTATGACTCGCATTGAGATATCGCTTGCCTCATCATACAAAAGCGGAATACGATTTGCGAAACGGTAAAGAATGAAGTTGCCTCTCTTCGGGATTTCTCCGCCGTATGCCATGGCTGTTTCAATGATGAACGGGTGTCCCGCGTAGGTTGCTGGCTTGCGCTGGTGCACCACAGCAATCTCGGGTTTGAGTTCCTTGATAATTCCTGCTTTGAGCAAGTCTTCGCCGAGCGGCGAGAGACAGCTGGCGTCTGGCGGCAGAAACTCCTTGTACTTCTTGAGCATGTGCATTAGCCTAACGATTTCTTCGTGTGAAAGTCTCTTCGGGTTCTTTGAGGGGCTCAGGCTGCTGAACTCCAAGAACTTCTGTGAAGTGATGTCTCCTACCCTGTGGAAATGATTTCTCAGAAATTCCAGCATAGTCTTGTACGGCGTCACCTGTATCAGTCTCTGGAGAAGCTCCACGTCCACGCCATAGGGATGCGGCTTGGTTTCCTTCGGCGGCGTGGGCATGTCCTTAGTTCCTCTCGTGAACTTGTAGAATCTCCCTTTCGGGTCGACAAAAGTCAGATTAGCGTAGGGGTTCACCATGGCTGTCTGCTTAAGATATTCCAGAATCTTGGGCATCGCCCGCAAGTAGTCGCCTTCGAGCGTGAACTCTACTACGGTTCCACGCCATTGCTCCTTGTTTATGAGCACCTTTCGGTCCATTATCAGCGGGCGGTTCTTCTGGATGTCAATCATCAGCTTGTACGTGTAGATCTTCGCCATTCCCGTGCTCGAGGTTATGGTGGCAGGCTGATGCGTGGTGATTTGACCGTACAGTATGGCCATTTTTCCGCCTAGGCCAAAGGTTCCTCTCTGCTGTTTGAGCTTGTATTTTGAGCCGAACAGCACCTGTCCGAAGGCTGAAGGTATGTGCCTCGGCTGTATGCCCATTCCGTTGTCTTCAACCCTCAGCTTGAAAATCTGCGTTTCAGGACTGGCCTCGCCCTCATACGAAATCCTAACATAAATTTCCGGCAGGATCTTGAGGCTTTCCGCAGCGTCCAAACTGTTCTCAACAAGTTCTCTGAGGGCTGCAAATATGGCTCTGGACGGGTTTGTGAAGCCTGCTATGTCTCTGTTCCTGTAGAAGAAATCTGCTGCGCTGATTTCCTCAAATGTTGTCTGAGCCACTGAGCCTCCTCCATCCCCTACTACGTCGAATCGTTTTCTACGATATGCTCTGCTCATTCTTTAATCTAACTACGCTCATCTGGCAGAAACCGCCTATTTTCTGTAGGGAAAAGGCAACAGCTCTTCCAGAGTCTTCACAAGAACAGTGTCAAAAAGGATTCTGCCGTTCTTCACCTTTGCCATGACAACCTTAACTTTGGGGCTTTCAGCAAAGTCACAGATATACTGCAAGCATGCCCCGCAAGGTCGAGGCTCATTATGGCTGTCCGCGTCCATAGCTATTGCCACTTCTTTAATCTGCCTGTTTCCGTGCAGTGCTGCGTGGTTGATGGCGTTTCTTTCAGTGCATATGCCTAGTCCTGATATCCAGCTTTCAACGTTGCAGCCTTCATAGGTTCTCCCGTCTTCAGCGAGGACAGAGGCGCCTACTCTGAATCCCCGCAGCACATGCGCTTTTCCAAAAGCCTTCGCTGCGGCTTTCAGCAGTTCTTTTTCGGTTTGACCTAGCTTGGTCATGTGTGTTCCTTGCCGCTTGCTCTTCGCAGCATGCGTGTATAATAGTATTCGCCGATCTGTTTTTGAAACTTGTCACGCTTTGAATCTGCCTTGTTCACTCTAGGCCTTTTGGTAACCGAGTCTCTGCGGAAAGTGACTCCCATATCCTTCAGGAACATGTTCATCCCTTTCCTCAAAGTCGTAGGCGGATGCGCCGTGCCTTTGGTTCCAGGCTCGCCCGTGAAAACCATCATGTGATCTGCTATAAAGTCCAGCGTAACCACGTCATGTTCAACGACGAAGGCGGTAGCGTGATGATTCTCTACAACTCTCCGGAGAGTGCGCGCCATGTTGAGTCGCTCTTCAACATCCAAGTATGCGCTGGGCTCGTCTAGTAGGAAGAGTTCTGCTTCTTGAGACAGACATGCGGCAATGGCTATCTTCTGCAGTTCACCGCCACTGAGTTCAGACACATTCCTGTCTAGAAGCGGGTCAATCTTCAAGGGTTGAAGAATCTCTGTCCTGTACCAGCCTGAAGAAAAGCTCTCTTTTGCAACGCTCATCAGAAGCATCTGGACAGTGCCTTCATAGTCTGCCGAAATGTATTGCGGCTTGTAGCTCACTTTCAGTCTATCAAACTCTGCGCCTTTGTCAGCTTCTTCAAGCCCTGCGAGAACTTTGACAAAAGTTGTTTTACCTATCCCGTTAGGTCCAAGAATCCCCGTAATTTCTCCTCGTTTGATCTCTCCTGCATGTGCCACCAGCTTGAAACCCTTGAACGTTTTCTCGACTTGCTCCCATCTTAGAAGAGTTTGACCGCCTCCAGCACTTGTGGCCGGCGGTTTCTCATGGAAGATTATGGCTTCTTTTCGGAAACGAATGTTCTCGTCTGGAATGTAGCCCTGCAAGTAAATGTTTATCCCCGTTCTGACTCCATGAACATTGGAAACAACGCCGTAGACTCCCGGTTCACCATAGAAGACGCAGATTTGATCTGAGAGATAGTCTATTATGGCGAGGTCGTGCTCTGCAATGATGATCGTTTTCTGATAGTCTTTCAAGCTTCTAATGGCTTTAGCCACTTCAAGCCTCTGCTTAACATCCAAGTAGCTTGATGGTTCGTCGAAAAGGTAAACGTCTGCTTCTCGTGACATCGTTGCGGCTACGGCGACACGCTGTAATTCACCCCCACTCAAAACCTCAAGTGGACGTTTCCAGATTTTCTTGAGCTCGAGCTTTTCAGCGATTTCGTCAAGCTTTTTTCTCTCGTCCACTTTTTCAAGCAGTTCACCCACGTTTCCTGAGACAACCTTTGGGATTTTGTCAACGTACTGTGGCTTCTGTGAGACTCTTAGCTTGTTTTCGCTCATTTTCTGGAAGTAGTCCTGCAGAGTTGAGCCTCTGTAATGCTGGATTATCTCGCTCCATTCTGGCGGCTCTTCAAAGTTTCCCAAGTTGGTTTTGATGTCGCCTGAGAGGATCTTGAGCGTGGTGGTTTTGCCTATACCATTTTGTCCCAGCAACCCTAGCACTATGCTTGGTGAAGGTGTTGGTAGTCTGAACAGTTTGAACGTGTTTGGGCCAAAGCGGTGGCTACAGTCTTTCTCCAGCTCGTCTGGCAGGTTCACTATTGAGATGGCTTTGAACGGGCATTTTTTCACGCATATTCCGCAGCCGCTGCAAAGTGATTCTACGATTATGGCTTTTTCCTTGTCGAATTGTATGGCTTCTATTTTGCTTCGTATCATGGGGCAGAAGTGATGGCATAGTCTGTTGCAACGTTTTATTTTGCATCTGCTGGCATCCAACACTGCGATTCTTGTCATGTTCAACTCATCAGCGGAATGGTCGTGTCTGCTAGATTATAAACAGGAACCTTAAAAACAAATAGAAACGCTCAAAAACTATTCGATAAAGAAAAGACGCAAAACGCGCCTTCTAACCATCAGAACCTTTATTCCTCATCTTCCCAATCTTCCTCGTCCCAGTCTTCTTCTTCCCAATCCTCTTCCTCATCTATCAACCTACACACCTCCAACGGTCTAAGTAGCTTGTCTGAAATGCCTAAGACTGCTTTAAGTATTGTTGTTCGTCAGTTGTCGAGAATAAGAAGACAAGTGCATGTAACCGTGGGACTCTCAACATCAACTATTTCACAATTTTCGCCATCAAAGAGACCGCGGGCTCCTTATGCTCAGAAATCATGTGCGCCCAGCACATGTTAGGCGAATTATGCGCCGCACCAATACACCCATGAACATCAACTGAGATCACTCCCATGGAATTGTAAGCCGTCGCTATCCGCTTGTTAACCATTTCTATTGCTTGCTCGGCAGCTTCCTGCGCCGTTCTACCTGTCTCCATGTAGTTGCAAACCGTTTTTGCCAAGACGAGCCTTATGGCTATTTCTCCGACTCCTGTGGTTGAACATGCTCCGCTAAGGTTATCTGCATACGTGCCGCAGCCGATCAGCGGCGAGTCGCCAATTCTACCCGGAAGTTTCAACGGGAAACCACCTGTTGAGGTTGCCGCTGCCACGTTTCCCTCTTTGTCCAAGGCTACGGCGCCCACGGTGTCAAGGTGTCCAAACAGTTCAGGATGCTTCTTGACTAGGACGGCAAGTTTGGGAAGATCAAAGCCTCCCTCCTGCAAGGTTTTCTTCTGTTGCTCATAATACTGAAGCCTCAGTTCGGTTACAGGGTTTTTTCTATCAAGCTTGTGTAGCTTGGCAAGCTTCTCCGCTCCCTCGCCTACAATGAAGACGTGATCCGTTTCATCCATTACTATTCTTGCCAGCCGAACAGGATTTCTAATATCGTGCAAAAGTCCAGCGGCACCTGCCTGCAGAGTTTTACCATCCATTATCGAAGCTTCCATTTCCGCCGCCTTCTCTATGTTGAGGCTTGAACCATATCCCGCATTGAAGGCGCCGTCCTCTTCCATGACTGCAACTGCTTCCATCACCGCATCAACGGCTGCACCACCGTTCTTTAATATGCTGAAACCTTTGTTAGTGGCTCGTTTCACCCCATCCAAGCCGGGTTGACTGCGTTCCGGCTGCCATTTTCCTGCACCGCCGTGTACAACCATTACTGGTTTTCGTTTCTCGCTCAAAGGACTATTCTCCTCATTCTAGTCTGGATTAAGGTTCAATTTGTGTCGTGGATTTAAGCCTAATGTTCTGGCGGATTGATCAAAATGGATAAATCTATGTGATGCCTGTTTTCTCTTGGGATGATGTGAGGCGACGGCTAAGAGCCTATGGCAGTGATAAAGCCACTAACCTGCACTGACCCTGAACATGCTTTTGAAAACATTAAATGCCGCACAGTATGAAGAATAGATAGCATACTTCGAGTGAAGCGTGAACAAATGATAAAAGACTTTAATCTTCTTGCCACGACTTCTCGCGGTTTCGGTCGTGCTGCTTGCAGAGAGTTGAGGTTTCTACTTGAGCAAGTCGGGGATAACGTTGCGCTTGTGGATAAGACTGGGATTGCAGGGCTTGTTGCTGCTAGGACTAGCATTGATCCGTTTGAAGCTGTGAAGAAACTGAAAGTGATTCTGGGCGAGCGTCCTTACGAGTTTCGCTACTTGTTCCGAGTCATTCCCATTGGAAAAGTTGTTCAGACTGACTTGGCGGAGATCGAGAAGGCAGTCGTAGAGCTTAGCGGGAAGATAGGTGAGGGCGAGTGTTTCAGGATCACGGTTGAGAAGCGTTTCACTTCATTGTCTTCCCATGCGGTTATTGAGGCTGTTGCCAAGAACATTAAGAGACAAGTGAACCTTGACAAGCCAGACAAGATCGTGCTCATAGAAATCGTAGGCGGCTTGACTGGCGTTTCAGTGCTGACGCCAAATGACTTGATATCTGTTTTGAAGGAAAAATTGCTCTAAACCTTAGTGGTTTGCTGCTAGCAACGCCGTTTCTTCTATTACGAGATTAGTTAGGGCTTCTCTTCTGTTGTCCGCCTTCATAATTGTTTCAATTTCTCTGTTAGAAATGGCGAAGGCTCCCTGAATCTTTTTTATCTTTTCACCCGTTAACTCTAAAACCGTCTCATCTTCTTTCGCTTCGATCAACTCAGGAATCCTTGCTAAGAAAGATTTTACGCTTGCAGGTTTTTCTCCTATGACGAGCACGGCTACGTTTGCTGCGTCTCGCTTGATTCCGAGTTTCTCTGTGGCTTTTCGAATCTGCCGCTGTGCAGAAGCGTAGAGCATTGTCTCCATAGCCAGGGTCTTCGACATGTTGTCTCTGTTGCTGAGAGCAGTCAACGCGTTTATGGCTGCAAAATAGAGGTGCTGCCATGTAGCCACCAAGTCTGCGTTGAATACCTGAACTTCAAGGTCACTTGGTTTTTCTTTATTGACCTTTTTGAGGAAATCATCTGTTTCCCTGATGTTGACTTTTCCAAATCCCGTTATCCCAACGAATTTCTGGAACTCGCTGACCGGCTTAATCACTGGTTTTTTCCTCAAGAACCTCTTTCAGAAATCTGTCCACAAGCGATGCTGGGATTCCGGCTTTGACAAGTTTGTCCGTTTCCAACTTCATCGACGTATTTGTTTCCCCGCATTTTTTCACGAGTTTTCTGATGGTTTCTTTGATTTCCCATGGAAAAACTATCCATTGGCTCGTTTCCTTCTCATAATAGTCTGGTTTGATTATGCTCCATGGTTTATAGTACACTGCGGCTGTTTTGACCTCAGCGGCGCCCTGTTGAGCTATGTGGTCTTTGACGAGTTTGAGGCTTTTGCCTGTGTCAACAACTTCATCTACTATTAACACTCTCTTGTCTTTGACAGAAACAGAGACAGGCTGTGTCAGGATGGCTTCACGCTTCGTTTCAGCCACTCCCACATAGAATTCTGCTCCAACATTTGCCAAGTTTGAATTGTCCAGCAGATCCGAGAGGACGCGAGCCGGGAGCCATCCGCCTCTGCAAACTCCAACAATTATGTCCGGCTTGAATCTGCTCTCCCCTATCTTGTCCGCTAAATCCAGTAGCATGGTGTATATTTGGTTCCATGTTGGGATTTCGAACTCTAGTTCCATCTTCATCTTGCTCTATTCTCTCTATTAAAGAAGGTTAGTTGTTGGGTTTTATACAACTTAGAAAAAGAAAATTGGGGTTCGTATTTAGCAATGTTTAGCTTTGGGCTGTTTTGGGTCTTCTGAGTCCGTATATTATGACTCCGAGGCCTATGAACGTCCATCCTAGGCCGAACAGTAGCCAGCCGTATGCATTGACGTTTGCAGCATTCGCAAGGGCGTAGTTGTAGGCAGTTTCCGACTTCGTGAAGTTCATGTCAGCGTCTTCCATGGCTGTTCCTCGTTCATCCCATGTGGTCAAAGCTTGATTGTACAGGTCTTCAGCGGTTAGTAGATGAGTCTTGGCTTCACCGTAGACTCCCGCGTTCAAGATGTCCGTGCCTATACCGTATTCCATTTGGGCTTTTGCCATGAGCACTTCTACCTTGGCTATGTAATCAGGCGTGCTAATGATCGCGCCGGCCATCAGTGTCGGTCCATCGTGTAGAACATTGGACAGTCTCGACCATAATTCTAAGCAGGTTAGGTGATCGCTTGAGAGAACCATGAAATACGAGCCGTAATGTACGTTCAAGGGCGAGGATCCTGCTTCTCCCATTGGCGCCGTGGTGCTGTTGACATGGTGAATGTACACGTAGTATGAGTGGTACCACAGTTCTGATGCATCAGTAACGTTCGGTGTTACGTCGGTTATTGTGAAGCTTCGGGTCTGATAAGGCTCAACTGTTACTGGAGTTGCGAAGCTGTGGGTGTAGTTTTTGCCCCAGCTGAAGTATACTCTGATGGCTGAAATGTTCATCTGGTAGAGGTATACGTTGTTTGTCCAGCTCATTGTGAAGGTCCAGTTCGTGTTTTCTTTGTATCCGACTACTTCGGGGTTGCCTGAAATCGATACGTCTGTGCCCTTGTAGTCTGGTTCTACCCAGGCGAATGTGTTTAGTGTTGGTGGAGCTGCCTTTGTGTGTGCTACAAGTGCGAATGTGACCAGTGAAAGCATTAAGAGACAGATTGTTGCGGTTAATTTTCCTTTCATAATTTTTGTCTCCTCGACAGCTTAGCTGTTTCTGCATGACCCTTTATATTTCTTTTGATGGTGATTACTGGTAATCTTAATTACCTTGTTATGCTGCTACGTTGTTTGACGTGGTTTGTATGGTTCAGATCGTTGAATGCGTACCCAATTTCAGCACATCTGACCCGAAGATTGTGGAGCCGATTCTGAGCGAAGTCAGAAAGACGCGGAACGCGTTTCTGCTCGACTACACGTTTGACGATTACTACAACCGACTTGTGGTTTCACTCGTCGGGGACAAGAAATCCGCTGTGGAAGCCACGGTGAACGCTGGCGCCAAAGCCGCCGAACTCATAGACATGCGAAAGCATAAGGGACAGCATCCACGTTTGGGCGCTGTTGACGTTGTTCCATTCATTCCAATCAAGAACGTTACTCTTGAAGAATGTGTTGAATTGGCTAAAGAGTTCGGCAAGCGCCTATCTGAGAAGTGCAATGTGCCCGTTTACCTTTATGGTACGGCAGCTCAGAACGCCACCCGCGGAGATTTGGACTGGATTCGCGAAGGCGAATATGAGAAACTTGGCGAGATGATCGTTAAGCATGGTCGTGAACCTGATTTTGGTCCAGCCAAGTTTATTCCTTCTTTCGGTGCAGCGATTGCTGGCGCAAGGAAGATTATGGCTGGTTTCAACGTGAACATCGACACGTCTGATCTGAAAGTAGCCAAGAAGATTGCCAAGGCATTGCATGGGCATAAGGGCGGCTTCGTGAACGTGAAGGCCATGGCTGCGTTTATTCCTGAGAAGAATATCTGCCAGATTGGGATGAGCATTAACGATTTTGAGAAGACTCCTATTCACCGCGTTTTCGAGGCGCTGAAAGCCGAATGCACACGTTATAACATTTCTGTTGTCGGGTCCGAGTTTTGCGGTTTGGCTCCGCTGAAAGCATTGATTGACACGGCATGGTACTATCTGAGAGTGGATAATTTAAGCGAAGACCGCGTCTTAGAGATAGCTGTGCACAATGCCTTTGAGAAAGGCGGGGCCTTTGAATAAGAACACAAAGGGAAGAGCCAGAGAAACCGTTGATCTACTTATTGTAAACGCTAACGAACTTGTCACCGTCGCGGGGGACAACACGAAGCCGCGCACAGGCAAGCAGATGCGCGAACTAGGAATAATCAAAGACGGCTGCCTAGCTGTCAGAGAAGGACGCGTGGTTGCCGTTGGCAAAACCTCCGAAGTCACAAGAGTCTACCGAGGTGAAGAAGTTATCAGCGCACATGGAAAGACTGTCTTGCCTGGCTTTGTGGATGCACACACACATTTGATTTTTGCCGGTTCCCGCGAAGAAGAGTTCGAGATGCGCGTGGAAGGCGCCTCTTACCTTGAGATCTTGAGTGCAGGCGGCGGCATCCTAAAAACAGTGAGAGAGACACGCAAGGCCAGCATTGACAGACTTGTGGAGCTAGGACTGAAAACACTTGACGTCATGCTTCAACATGGAACTACAACAGTTGAGGCTAAGAGCGGCTACGGCTTGACCACGAAGGACGAGCTAAAAGTCCTTGAAGCTGCCCGCCGTGCTAATCAACTTCACACTGTGGATGTGGTTTTAACCTTTCTAGGCGCACATGCTGTCCCCTCCGAGTTTAAAGGAAACACACAGGGCTACGTGAACTTGATCATTGAAGACATGTTGCCAAAGGTGGCGGCTTCCGTACTAGCTGAGTATTGTGACGTTTTCTGTGAGCGCGGCGCCTTCAGTCTGGAACAATCAAAGAAGATTCTGGCGGCCGCACGGACTCATGGGTTGCGTTGCAAGGTTCATGCCGACGAGATGAGTCTTCTTGGAGGAGCCGAGCTTGCGGCAGACGTGGGCGCTGTTTCAGCTGAGCATCTGCTCTTTTCCTCTGTTGACGGTGTCAAGGCTATGGCTGCGAAAGGCGTGATCGCTGTCTTGTTGCCTGCGGCTGCGTTCAGCCTCATGATGGGGCGTTATGCGGATGCGCGGTTGATGATTGACAGTGGGGTTCCTGTGGCTTTGGGCACGGACTATAATCCCAGCTGTCTGGTCGAAAACATGCAGCTTGTGGTAGCTTTTGCAAACCATTTCATGCGTTTGACTCCTGCCGAAGCCATAACGGCGGCAACTATAAACAGCGCGTGGACTGTAGGAAGAGCGAAGGATGTGGGCAGCTTGGAAGTGGGCAAGAAGGCTGACGCCATAATCTTGGACGTGCCGAATCACAGTTTTTTGGGTTACCACTTCGGCGTGAACATGGTGGACAAAGTGGTTAAGAACGGCCGCATCGCCGTCGACAACGAATCCAGCCCAAGCCAGATCGTGCATCTAGAAGATTATGATTCAGAAAGAGGATAGGCTGCGGCAAAAAGCGTTAATAATGTGCTTCTGCTTTCTGGATTTCTGAAGGCAGGCTTACAGTATGACCAAGTTTAAGGTTGAGCGTCCTGTCAAGGCTTTGACTGGCCCTGAACTGCATTGCAAGAACTGGCAAATTGAAGGCGTTCTGCGCATGCTTTGCCATGTTTTAGATCCAGAAGTGGCGAAAGACCCTGAACACCTAATCATTTATGGCGGCACAGGAAAAGCTGCCCGCAACTGGGAATGCTTCGACAAGATTGTAGAAACACTCGTAAACTTAGAGCCTGACGAGACAATGCTGGTTCAGAGCGGCAAACCCGTAGCCGTATTCAAGACACACGAGTGGGCGCCGAGAGTCCTCATTTCCAACGCAATGCTTGTGCCAAAATGGGCTACTTGGGACTACTTCCTTGAACTTGAACAGAAAGGCCTCATAATGTACGGACAAATGACGGCTGGCTCATGGGCTTACATAGGCACACAGGGCATATTACAGGGCACTTACGAAACGCTTGCAGCCGTTGCCAAAGAACATTTTGGCGGCTCACTGGAAGGTAGGATGGTTCTAACTGCAGGTTTAGGCGAGATGGGCGGCGCACAGCCTCTGGCAGCCACGATGAACGAT
>Ga0209253_10004162_pt1 | contig 12626 bp, 10 predicted proteins | sample FrelakmetBRP12BR_FD_187145 | JGI IMG/M metagenome (GOLD analysis project Ga0209253, IMG submission 187145) | Freshwater lake sediment microbial communities from the University of Notre Dame, USA, for methane emissions studies - BRP12 BR (SPAdes)... | ecosystem: Environmental > Aquatic >...
GCTGGAGCGGGTGAAGGGAATCGAACCCTCGTCGTAAGCTTGGGAAGCTTCTGCTCTACCATTGAGCTACACCCGCGGCAGCGGGAATTGTAGCGAAATCCGCGCGCCCCGTCGCAGTCGTCGGGCACGCCGCCGCGGGTCCGCGCTACCCGCTCCGGCATTCGGCCGGAAGATACCTGGCCTCGATGTCGATCGGGATGCACAGCCATTCGACGCGCTGCTGCGCATCCTGTGCGGGCACGAGGAGGATCATCTTCCCGGCGAGGGCGGGAACGGCCGGGCCGAGGACGAGCCGCAGCCGTCCGGTCGCCGGGCTCACCGTGACGGCGTCGATCAGCGTCGGCGCGAGATGATCCCGCAGCCCGGCGGCGTCCTGCTGCAGCGGCACGGTCTTCGTCCGCAGGACGCTGTCTTCGATCTCCTGCTGCAGCGGGCGCAGGGCGGCGATGCTCTCCGCGACCTCGACGCGCACGCCACGCTCACCGTAGAGCGTCTGCAGCGTCGGCACGGCAAAGGCGACCAGCGCGGCCAACGCCCAGCCGCCCAGCGCAATCGCCGCGGGCAGCGACGTCGGCCGGTTCTTCGCGACGCTTGCCGCCACGTCGTGGGGCTCGCCGCTCGCGCTTTCGGCGTCCGCCACGATCCGGCGCACCCTCCGATGGAGAAGCGCATTGGCGAACACCGCCGCGACGGCTCCCGGAAGAATCCACATCAGCAGCGCCGCGCACGCGGACCACGCAACGACGTCGTCGCCGAGGACCCCTTCCCGCACGATCGCCATGAACGCCGCCAGGCCGGCCAGCGGCAGCACGGCGCCGACGACGCCGGGGAGCCAGAGCTTCCGGTAGAACGCCCACGCCGCCGGCGCGAAGAATGCGGGCCAGTGCCAGCCCGGGACCGAGCGTCCCGTCCGCTCGAACTCGAGAAAGCGCGGCACGTAGCGGTCGGCGGCAGGACCGACGGCGATCCGGAACAGCACGGCAAGCGCCGGACGGACGACCCACTCGTCCGCATCCGCGTTCGGCGACCACGGCATCCGGATCGTATCGCCGATCGCCGTCAGCGTCGAAACGCCGTTCGCGGATTGAAAGACCGTCGATTCAGGAATCGCCATCGATTGCGCTCCGGTTTCGGCAGGAGCCAACGCTCGTGCGCGAATCGGCAAGGGGTGCCCCGTCCACGGCCGCGAGAGAGACGACGCGCGCGAGGCCGTCGAATTCCGGCGCGCCGCGCCCGCTGCGGCCGCGCCCGTTCGACGCAGGCACACTGTACCGCTTTTTCACGGCGATCGGTCGACCCGCCCCTGCCGGACCGGCGCGCTCCCCGGCGCACCCAGATCCCAGAACAGTCCGGTCATGATCGCGAGGCCCTCCCGCGCGACGTGCGCGAGCAGATGCTCGTCGGGCGCGTGCTGCGAGCACGCCGGATACGAATGCGGCACCCAGATCGTGGGCAGGCCGAGCGCCTCGGCGAAGCAGTCGTTGGGGAGCGACCCGCCGATATTCGGCAGGATCGCGGGTCGCGCGCCGGTGGTCGCCTCGACGGACGCCACGGCCCAGCGCACCCACGGATGCTCCGGATCGAGCCGCGTTGCCGCCATCGGCGCGGCATCGGCCGGGCGAACCTCGACCCGCGCGAAGCCGCGGCGATCGAGGTGCGCGCGGATCGCGGGGACGAACGTGCGCCAGTCGCAGCCGGCAACGAACCGAACCTGGAGATGCGCGATCGCGCGCGGCGGAATCGCGTTCACCGGTCGCTCCGGATTGCCCGTCCGGAACGCGAGCACCTCGAGCGCATTCCATCCGAACACCCGCTCGGCCGGCGTCAAGCCGGGCTCGCCCCAGTCGGCGTCGATCGCCGGACCGTCCGGCTCGCCCGGCTCGATGTCCGCGAGCGCGCGCCGTATCGAATCGGGGATCGGTGCAGGCCGCAGCGCGTCGACGAGGATGCGGCCGCGCGCATCGACCAGCGAGGCGATGGCGTTGGCGAGCAGCGTCCCCGGGTTGGCCAGCAGCCCGCCCCAGTTCCCCGAGTGGTGCCCGCCGTCGCGCAGATCGACGACGAGATCGAAATCGAATGCGCCGCGCGAGCCGAGGAAGATCGTCGGTCGGTCCGAGCGCAGACGCGGGCCGTCGGAGGCGATCAGCACGTCGGCACGCAGAGCGTCCGCGCGCGCCTCGCACACCGCGCGCAGCCCCGGCGAGCCGACCTCCTCGCCCATCTCGAGCAGCAGCTTCGCGTTGAAGCCGAGACGGCCGCGCGCCGCGAGCACCCTCCCGAGCGCCGCGAGGTTGATCGTGTGCTGGCCCTTGTTGTCCGCGGTGCCGCGCCCGTACCAGCGGCCGTCGCTCTGCGCGACGACCCAGGGCGAGCGGCCGTCCGCCCATTGCCCGTCGTGGCCCGCGACGACGTCGCCGTGGCCGTACGACAGCACCGTGGGCAGCGACGGGTCCTCGCTGCGCTCGGCGTACAGCAGCGGAGGCGCGCCGGCGGCCGGGTTCTCCCAGACCGACCAGCGGAAGCCCAGCCGCTCGACCGCCGGCCCGATCTCCGCGCAGAGGTAGCGCGCAAGCTCGTCGGCGCGCTCCGGGTTCTGGCTCTCCGTGCGAAACGCGACGCGCCGGGAGAGATCGGCGAGCAGTTCGCCGTCGTCGAACCAGCTGCCGGCCGCCTCGATGGCGGCACTGCGCGAATGGGGCATGGAGTGTGGGAACCGGTAACGGGGGATCGCCCCGGATCTTAGCCGATTGCCTCGCGCCGCAACCCCCTGACCGCGGCGGGGACTGCGCTGCGTGGCGTCGTTCGCTTGCCCGCCACGCCGCTTCGGCGTAACGTTACGGTCCACGCTAGGGGTCCTGCCGGTCGCACGGCGGGTGAGATCACACCCTTGGTACCTGTGCGGACAATGCCGGCGCAGGGAAGCGTAGCCTGCCCCTCCGCTCCCCGCGCCACGACGAAGCCGAGGAGCCCTCATGAACGCCAACGACAAGTTCTACGCGCGCGACGCGCTCGTGGACAGCGCGGCCGTCGCGCCGCTGCCCAATTCGCGCAAGATCCACGTCGAGGGCTCGCGGCCGGACCTCCGGGTGCCGATGCGCGAGATCGCGCAATCGGATACCCCCGCCTCGATGGGTGCCGAGAAGAACCCGCCGATCGTCGTCTACGACACGTCGGGCCCGTACACGGATCCCACTGCTGCGATCGACATCCGCCGCGGCCTGCCCGCGCTGCGCGCGCCGTGGATCGCCGAGCGCGGCGACACCGTCGAGCTCGACGGGCTGACTTCCGCGTACGGCCGCGCGCGGCTCGCCGACGCGGAGCTCGGCGGGCTGCGCTTCGAGCTCGCACGCAAGCCGCGCCGCGCCGCGGTCGTCAACGGCAGCGGCGCCAACGTCACGCAGATGCATTACGCGCGCCGCGGCATCGTGACGCCCGAGATGGAATTCGTCGCGATCCGCGAGAATCTGAAGCGCGAGCAGATGCAGCGGACGCTGCCGGAGATCGTCACGCGCCAGCATCCCGGCCAGAGCTTCGGCGCCGCGATCCCGGCGATCATCACGCCGGAGTTCGTGCGGGACGAGGTCGCCCGCGGCCGCGCGATCATTCCGGCCAACATCAACCATCCGGAAACCGAGCCGATGATCATCGGCCGCAACTTCCTGGTGAAGATCAACGCGAACATCGGCAATTCCGCGGTGTCCTCGTCGATCAACGAGGAAGTCGAGAAGATGACGTGGGCGACGCGCTGGGGCGCCGACACGGTGATGGACCTCTCCACGGGCAAGAACATCCACGAGACGCGCGAGTGGATCATCCGCAACTCGCCGGTGCCGATCGGCACGGTGCCGATCTACCAGGCGCTGGAGAAAGTGGAGGGCCGGGCGGAGGAGCTCACGTGGGAGATGTTCCGCGACACGCTGATCGAGCAGGCCGAGCAGGGCGTCGACTACTTCACGATCCACGCCGGCGTGCTGCTCCGCTACATCCCGATGACCGCGAAGCGGATGACGGGCATCGTGTCGCGCGGCGGCTCGATCATGGCCAAGTGGTGCCTCGCGCACCACAAGGAGAGCTTCCTCTACACGCACTTCGAGGACATCTGCGCGATCATGAAGGCGTACGACGTCGCGTTCTCGCTCGGCGACGGGCTGCGCCCCGGCTCGGGCTTCGACGCGAACGACGAGGCGCAGATGGCCGAGCTCGCGACGCTGGGCGCGCTCACGCAGGTCGCGTGGAAGCACGACGTGCAGGTGATGATCGAGGGCCCCGGCCACGTGCCGATGCACCTGATCAAGCACAACATGGACGAGCAGCTGCGCCTGTGCGGCGAGGCGCCGTTCTACACGCTGGGGCCGCTCACCACCGACATCGCGCCGGGCTACGACCACATCACGAGCGCGATCGGCGCGGCGATGATCGGCTGGTACGGCACCGCGATGCTCTGCTACGTGACGCCGAAGGAGCACCTCGGGCTGCCGAACAAGGCGGACGTCAAGGACGGCATCATGGCGTACAAGGTCGCGGCGCACGCCGCGGACCTCGGCAAGGGGCACCCGGGCGCACAGATCCGCGACAACGCGATCTCGAAGGCGCGCTTCGAGTTCCGGTGGGACGACCAGTTCAACCTCGGTCTCGATCCGGACAAGGCGCGCGAGTTCCACGACGAGACGCTGCCGCAGTCGGGGGCGAAGCTCGCGCACTTCTGCTCCATGTGCGGGCCGCATTTCTGCTCGATGAAGATCACGCAGGACGTCCGCGAGTTCGCCGCGAAGCAGGGGGTCGCCGAGGCCGACGCGATCGCGAAGGGGCTGGAGGTGAAGGCGGTCGAGTTCGTCAAGGGCGGCGCCGAGGTCTACCGGCGCGCGTGACGGCCGGTGCACAGCGCATGACGCGCGCCACGTTGAAGCTCCCGCCGCGCGAGGCCCCCGCGCCGCGCGCACGACGGCTGACGTCGCGCGCACGGCGCGCGCAGCACGGCCGCAATGCATCGGTTGCGCCGTCGGTCGTCGCGCCGCGTGCTGTCGCGCCCACCGCCCCCGTCGCGACGGCGGCGGCGCATTCCGGGAATCCCCGGCTCTCCAAGCGGATGAGCGAACTCGGGCTCTGCTCGCGCCGCGAAGCGGACGATTGGATCGAGAACGGCTGGGTCAGCGTCGACGGCGTGGTGACCACGGCGCTGGGAACCCGCGTTCCGCCCGACGCCCGGATCGAGGTCGACCCCGCCGCGCGCCGGCACCAGGGCGAGCAGGTCACGATCCTGCTCAACAAACCGATCGGCTACGTCTCGGGCCAGGCGGAAGACGGCTACCAGCCGGCGAGCGTGCTGCTGCGACCGGAAAACCGGTGGGCCGAGGACCGCACGCCGTACACGTTCAGGCCGGGTCACCTGCGCGGGCTCGCCCCGGCCGGCCGGCTCGACATCGATTCCACCGGGCTCATCGTCTTCACGCAGGACGGCCGCGTCGCACGCCGGCTGATCGGCCGCGACTCCGAGGTCGAGAAGGAGTACCTCGTGCGGGTCGAGGGCGCGCTGTCGCCGGAGGGGATGCAGCGGCTCCAGCACGGGCTCGAGCTCGACGGCGTGAAGTTGAAGCCCGCGCGCGTGTCGTGGCAGAACGAGCACCAGCTGCGCTTCGTGCTGCGCGAGGGCAGGAAGCGGCAGATCCGGCGGATGTGCGAGCTCGTGGGGCTCAAGGTCACGGGGCTGAAGCGCGTGCGCACGGGCAGCGTGGCGCTGGGCAAGCTGCCGACCGGCAAGTGGCGTTACCTTCGCGCCGACGAGAAATTCTGATTCCGGAGCAGGATCCGCGCACCCGATTGCGACAGGCCGGAAGCGGCGCCGGCGGGATCCCTCCGGCGCTGCCAACCCTTTCTGGAGGTACTTGAGATGGCCGACAGTCTTGCCGAGCTGCAGAGAACCCTCGACGCGTTCGTCGAGGAACGCAACTGGGCGCAGTTCCACACGCCGAAGAACCTGGCGATGGCCGTGGGGATCGAGGCCGCCGAGATCATGGAGCACTTCCTCTGGTGCACCGGCGACGAGTCGTACTCGCTGCCGAAGGAAAAGCACGCGGAGGTCGCGAGCGAGATCGGCGACGTCCTGATGTACCTGCTGGGACTCGGGCGCGCGCTCGACATCGACATCATCGCGGCCGCGCGCGACAAGCTCGTCGTCAACGGCGAGAAGTATCCGGTGGAGAAGGCGAAGGGACGGGCAACCAAGTACGTCGACCTCGACTGACCGCAGCGAGGAAAGCCGGGCACGGGAAGCGGCCCGCCGGGGCTCTTCGGCCGGCGCGGATCCCCGTCAGGAGGCGTCGCCCGCGGCAGGGTGCGCGTCCCCGAGAATGCGCAGCGCGGCGTGCGCCGCGCCGAATCCGTTGTCGATGTTCACGACGGCGAGCCCGGAGGCGCAACTCGCGAGCGCGGCGTTCAGCGCCGTCCGGCCGCCCTCGGCGACGCCATAGCCGACCGACGTCGGCACGGCGATCACGGCGCAGGGAACGAGGCCGGCGAGCACGCTGAACAGCGCGCCCTCCATGCCGGCCACCGCGATGACCACGCGATGACGGCGGATGTCGTCGAGCCGCTCCATGAGCCGCCACAGCCCGGCGACGCCCACGTCGGCAAGGAGCGTCGCGCTCTCGCCCTCGAACGCCAGCGTGCGCGCGGCTTCGCGCGCGACCGGCATGTCCGAGGTGCCACCGCACACGATCGCGACCCGGCCGGTGCCTCGCGCGACCGGCAGTCCGCCGAGGATGGCGGTGCGCGTGGCCTCGTCGTAGTCGAGCGCGTCCCGCGCCGGCGCCGGGAGCCGACTGAACTTGCGGGAACCGAGGCGGGTGAGCAGAAGGCGCTGGCCGAGCTCGGTCGCGTGCGCGACGATCGCGCCGATCTGCGCGGCGGACTTCGGCTCGCACAGCACGGCCTCGCGCGTCCCCGTCCGGGCGGCGCGCTCCCAATCGAGGCGGAATTCACTCATCGTCGGGCTTGCGCAGGAACGCGGCCCCGCGGACATAGCGCCGCACGCCGGCAAACCGGCGCCCGGCCTGCCGGCAGAGGTCGACGCCGACATCGCGCGCCGTACCGGCGGCCGCATCGTCGTGCGTCGCCGCGAGCTCGATCACGATGCCCGTGTGCGTGACCCGGCAGCGAATGACCGCCTCGCGCCCGAGGCGCGCGGCGATGCGGCTCTCGGCCGCATCGACGAACGCCAGATCTTCCGGCGCGATCGCGATCCCGGTTTCCACGCGGCTCGCGAGGCACGGCTGCGCCGGCAGCCGCTCGAGATCGTCGAGGCCGAGACCTGCGGCAAGCGCGTAGACGCCCGCCTTGTCGATCGCCGCCTCGACGTACGGATGCACGACGCCGCACTCGGTCGCGGCGCGCAGCCCGGGCCGGAAGTCGTCGAGATCGTCCCGGTTGGTGCCGGAAGCGATGGGGTCCGGCGTCGCCTCGCGTATGCGCGCGTACAGGTTCGACTTGCAGTAGTAGCACCGGTCCACCGGGTTTGCGCGATAGCGGGCGTCCGCCTGTTCGCCGGCGTCGAGCAGAACCAGCGCCCACCCGTGCGCTGCCGCGTGTGCCGCCACGCGCGCGCGCGCCGCCGCCGGCACCGCCGGCCCGGTCGCGTGATAGACCGTCATCCGCGCCCGCGAGAAGCGCCGCGCAACGTGCGCGAGCGTCATCGAGTCGACCCCGCCGCTGACCGCGACCGCGATCCGGTCGTGGCCGTCGAGCGTCGCGACGAGGCGCGCGAGCACATCGCTGGCCGGCAACGCGGCGTTCACGGGTCGGCCCGCACGATGGCAGGGCTCATTCGTCGTTGCCCTTCAGCGCACGTTCGGCTGCGGCATCGCGCACCCGCCGCCGCTCGCCGAGCCCGCGCGCCGACAGGACGTCGTCCTGCGCGGCCTTTGCCGTGCGCTCGCCACCGGGCCGCTCGGCGATCTTGACCCGGACGGCGGCACCGTCGACGCTCGCCGCGACCTCGTTGCGCCGGAGCACGCGCCGACGCTCCTCGCGCCAGCGCAGCCCGAGCGTCGACGTCTCGGCGAAGCAGGCCTGCGCGATCGCGTCGACGGCGTGCGGTTGCGCCAGCAGCCGGAAGCCCGCGAGCGGCCGACCCTTCTTCCCGTGCCGCGCGCCGACCGACACGTCGAGCACGCCCGGCTGCGAGCGCAGGAAGTCGGCCGCCACGGCGATCTCCTCGCCGGTCATGTCGTCGACGTCGAACTCGAGCACCGCGATGGCGTCGGTTTCGACCTCCGACGAAGCGGTGCGCTCCAGCACCAGCGCGCGCAGTATGTTCGGAAGGCCCGGGAGCGTGCGCGTTCCCGCTCCGCAGCCGACACTCACCAATCGGCCCGCGTCACGGCGCGTGCCGCATTGCGCCGCGGGGACGAGATGCCGCAGGATCGCCGCGCCGGTCGGCGTCACGCGTTCGCCTCCGATGCCGTCGTCGTGCCACGGGTACCCGGTCAGCAACAGGCTCGTCGCAGGGGCAGGCACGGGCAGCAACCCGTGCGCCGTCCGTACGGTGCCGCCGCCGAGCGGAAGCGCCGACGCCGTCCAGCGTGTGCCGTCGAGCGCAGCCGCGATGCACCCGGCGGCGACCAGGTCCATCAGCGAGTCCCAATCCGCCAGCTCGTGGAAGTGCACGTCGTCGACGGCCGTGCCGTGCGCGCGCGCCTCGGCATCGGCGAGGAGCGCCAGCAACGCCAGGGCGTGCTCGCGGGTCGGCGCCGTCAACGACGCGTCGGCGAGCCTGCGGCGCAGCGACGTGTACGCGGTGCCTGCGTGCCCGGGCACCGGCTTCGCCCCCGGACTCGCGCCGGCGCCACCGGACGCCGGGGTTCGCCAGGCAGCCTGGCTCGATGCGCGCGCGAAGCCGAAACCGCGCGCGCGCAAGCCGCCGTTCGACGTTTCGCGGAAGCCCGGCTCGGGCGCGCCGCGAGGCTGCACCGCCGCGAGCTCGGCCATCACCGGCGCCACCAACGCAGGCAGCGCGTCCACCATCGCCGCGACGAACATGTCGCCCGCCAGGCCGCCCACGACGTCGAGGTGAATCGCGAGCGACGCGGGCGACGGCAACGGCGCCTCGTCAGCCGACGACGGGGACGACATACGGTCCTTCGGGGACGACCGCAATGGCCGCGTCCCCGGCGCGCGCGATCGCGTCGGCCAGCGCGGCGTCGATCGAGGCGACGGTCTCGACGCCGGTGAGTCTGCGGTCCTCGTCGGAAAGGCCCGTCGTGTAGAGCTGCACGCGTCCGGCGCGCAACGACTTCAGCTGCATCTCGGTCTGCCACTCGTCGACGTCGGCAAGACTCTTCGCCAGCAGCGTCTGCAGGAAGCCGTCGGGGCCGAGCGCCTGCAGGCGCTCCTGCGCGGCCCGGAACTCGGGCGAGCCGAGACCCTCGGAACATGCCGACGCGACGATCAGCGTTCCCCCCGGCTCCAGGATGTCGAGCGGCGTCACCATGCCCTTGACGGTCTGATAGTAGGTCTTGTCGAGAGGGTGGCCGGCCGCGGAGGTCAGGATCGTCGCAAAGCGCCGGCCGACCGGCACGCGGGTGCTTTCGGCGACGAAGGCGACCGCCTCGAGGTGGCTCGCGATGACCTCGCCGAAACTGACGTGAACGAGATCGCGGTCCTCGTCGATCACCGTGTTGACGGCGTAGACCTCGCCCAGCATCCGCACGATCTCGAGCTGCTCCTCGTGCAGCGGATTGCCCGCGAGGTTGCACTGGATCGCGGCGGGGTCTTCCATGAAGCGCGCGCTGTGAAAGGTGCGAATCGTGTCGGCGTGGGCAATCCCCGGTGCGATGACCTTCCTCCCGCCCGAGTAGCCGGCCATGAAGTGCGGCTCGACCAGACCGGTGGCGATGCGCAGCTCCGCCTCGACGAAGCGGCGGTCGAGCTTCACCGGCGTGCGCCGCCGTGAAGTCACGCCCAGGTCGACGTGCGCCGCATCGTCGCGCGCGAAGTGGTTCTCGACCACCACCGTGTCCTGCACCCAGGGATCGCCGACGACCTCGGCGAGCTCGTCGCCCTCGTTCGGCCGATGCAGGCCCGTCGCGATCAGCACCGTGATGCGCTCGCGCGGGATGCCGGCCGCAAGCATTCCCTCGATCAGCGGCCGCAGGAACAGGTGATTGGGGACCGGCCGCGTAACGTCGCAGATGAGGATGCAGGCGCTCTTGCGCCCGCGCACGAGCGTCGCGTAGGGCGGCGCGCCGACCGGGTGCGCCAACGCAGCGCGGACCGCCGCATGCGGATCCCCGAGCTTCGGCATCGGGCGCTTGCCGATCACCGTCGGCCGCGCGTTCTGCGGCAGCCGGATCTGCAATCCGGACTTGCCGTACAGGATGTGGACTGTTTCCCCGGCCGTCGCTTCGCCCATGGATTGCCCGCCTGGTCCGTTGCCCGTTCCCCGCGGACCACGGTTGCGCGCAGCGCGGGGCGACGCCGGCACGAACCGGCTCCGACGGGTGGGGCTCAGTTTACCCCGCCGCGCCCGGCCGATGCGCACCGGAGGCACCCGTCGGTCGGCGCACCGCTGCGGCGCCGGCGAAGGTAGGATACGCGGCATGCAGGGCGCCGGATTCACCGACCGTTTCCTCACCGCGGACGAGACGCGAGAGATCGTCCGCGCGGGTCTCGCATCGCTGTCGCTCGCGGGCAAGCGGGTGCTGTTCATCATTCCCGACGGCACGCGCACGATGCCGATGCCGCAGCTCTTCGCCCTGTTTCGCGAGATGCTGGGCGGCAAGGTCGCCGCGCTCGACTTCCTGGTGGCCCTCGGCACACACCCGCCGATGGACGACGGAGCGCTCTCCCGGCTCGTCGGCGCGCCCGTCGCCGACGGCCGCGTGGGGGATTCGCGGATCTTCAATCACGAGTGGTCGGACCCTGCGACGTTCGCCACGATCGGCGAGATTCCGGCCGCCGAGATCGCAGAGCTCTCGGGCGGCCGGCTCGCGCAGCCGGTCACCGTCTCCCTCAACCGGCGGATCTTCGACTACGACCAGATCATCATCTGCGGCCCGGTCTTTCCGCACGAGGTCGTCGGCTTCTCGGGCGGCAACAAGTACTTCTTTCCGGGCATTGCCGGTCCCGACGTGATCAACTTCACGCACTGGCTGGGTGCGCTGATCACCAACTTCGAGATCATCGGCTCGGGCTACACCCCGGTGCGCGCCGTCATCGACCGCGCCGCGTCGATGGTGTCGGTGCCCACGGCGTGCTTCGCGCTGGTCGTCACGCCTGCCGGCATGGCGGGCCTCTATTTCGGCTCGGCGCGAGAGTCCTGGGAGCGCGCGTCCGCCCTTTCGGCCCGGCGGCACATCGTCTGGCTCGAGGCGCCGGTGCGTCAGGTGCTGTCGGTGATGCCCGAGATGTACGCCGACCTCTGGACCGCAGGCAAGGGCATGTACAAGATCGAGCCCGTCGTCGCCGACGGCGGCGAGGTGATCATCTACGCGCCGCACATCCGCGAGGTGAGCTTCACGCACGGCCGCCTGATCGAGGAAGTCGGTTACCACTGCCGCGACTACTTTCTCGCCCAGCCGGATCGCTTCGCCCGCTACCCCGGCGGTGTGCTGGCGCACTCGACGCACGTGAAGGGCCAGGGCACCTACGACGCGAGGACCGGGATCGAGACGCCGCGCGTGACCGTGACGCTGGCGACGGGGATTTCCGCCGAGCGCTGCCGGCGGATCAATCTCGGCTATCGCGATCCGGCGTCGATCGACGTCGCCGGGTGGAGCGGGCGTGAGGGCATGCTGGTCGTCCCGCGCGCAGGCGAAATGCTCTACCGCCTGAAGTGCTGAGCACCGTTCCGGCCTGCTCCGAACTCAACTCGCCTCAGCCTCCTTGAGCGGTTTCCGTAGACCGAAGGGCGCGCGTCGGCCTCGTGCGTCGATTCGCCCCGGTCGCATCCCCACTCGCTCCGCGAGCGGGGCCCCTGCTCCCAGGCTCACACCGCCATACTCACCCGCACCGGCACGCGGCGGCGTCCCCACTGCCCGTCGAACGCGCCGAAGCGCCCCGGCAGCTGCGCGTCGCAGTGTCGGCAGCGGCCGTCGGCCGTCAGCTCGTAGGCCAGGATCTCGTGCCAGTCGCGCACGATCACCGCCTTGCCGCAGCCGGGGCAGAAGGTGGTCCCGCCGGTGCGGTCGTGCACGTTGCCGGTGTAGACGTAACGGATGCCGGCGGCGAGCGCGATGTCGCGCGCCCGCGTCAGCGTGGCCGCCGGCGTGCGCTCGAGGTCGGTCATCTTGTAGTCGGGGTGGAACGCGGTGAAGTGCAGCGGCACGTCGGTGCCGAGCTCGCGGACGATCCAGGCGCTCATCGCCCGCAACTCCGCGTCGGAGTCGTTCTTTCCCGGGATCAGCAGCGTCGTGATCTCGAACCAGACGTCGGTCTCGCGTTTCAGGTAGACGAGCGTGTCCAGCACGGGCTGCAGGTGCGCGCCGCAGAGCTTCACGTAGAACTCGTCGGTGAAGGCCTTGAGGTCGACGTTGGCGGCGTCCATCTTCGCGAAGAAGTCGCGCCGGGCGTCGACGCCGATGTAGCCCGCCGTCACGGCGACGGTCTTCACCCCCAGCGCGTGGCAGGCATCC
>Ga0209253_10004163_pt1 | contig 12623 bp, 9 predicted proteins | sample FrelakmetBRP12BR_FD_187145 | JGI IMG/M metagenome (GOLD analysis project Ga0209253, IMG submission 187145) | Freshwater lake sediment microbial communities from the University of Notre Dame, USA, for methane emissions studies - BRP12 BR (SPAdes)... | ecosystem: Environmental > Aquatic >...
CATGCCCACGTTGTCGACGGAGGCTACGTGTCCGGCGACCGCGATCGTGAGCTCGCCCACACGCTGGCAGATGGCCTCCACCAGATCTGGCTGGTCGTGCAAGGCGTACGAGAAGCGCTCCACGCCCATGAGGCAGGTGGCGTTTTCGAAGACACCGCCCAGTGTGGCGCCGACCTTCATCCCCTCAGGCAGGATGCTGTCGAGATACTCGAAAACCGCGTAGCTGATCTCCTCGGCCCGCGGCCAGGCATAACCTTCGAAGTCCTGCCAGTTCTGGATGGGGCCGCTCTCGTCCCGCCAGTAGCGCACGCCGCCGGCCCAGTTGAGCGCGGAGGCGGTATCGGCCAGAGCCATCTGGCTTGTGCGGAATTCGAGGCCGCTGATCATGAACACATAGTCGTATCCCATCTCGTGGCAGAAGCGAACGTACATCCCCACCGCCTTCAGCAACCCCCGCAGGTCGTCTGCCGACACGTTCACGAGGGAATCCTCAAGATAGCCGCGCAGGTCAGCGGGGAGTTCCTCTCCGAGAACAGCCCCCACCAAGCCGGGGTCGGCCATGAACTCCACAAAAGGCACCGGGCCGGGCGGCCCTTGGCGCAGGATGGTGCGCCGGAAGTTCTCGAAGTTGGGCTGCCGCTGCCCCCGGAACCGCGATGCCGAGGGCTGGACGCTCATGCCCTATTCCTCCTGGCCAGACTTCCCCTTGCCATTTGTGACGCCTCGATGTAATATATGTAGCGTTCAGTGCCACTCAACAATATGCTACGCGACTCCTCTTGTCAACGGAGTGTTGGAGTTTCGATGGGAGCACCAGGTTCGGACATAGAAGCACAGTCTGCAAGGAGGATTGACATGGCCAGCGCGCAACTCTATACCTTCACCCACAGCGAAGAGCTTATGGCCCGCGCCCTTAAGGTCGTCCCTTCGGGGATACACGGCGCACGGCACCCCTCGAATCTGGTCCCGGGCTCCTACCCCATGTTCCTCACCAGCGGCGAGGGATGCCGTGTCAGGGATGTCGATGGCAATGAATACATCGACTTCATGTGTTCCTTCGGGCCCATCATCCTGGGGCACCACCACCCGAAGGTGGAAGAGGCCGCCCGCGCCCAGGCCGCCCGCGCCGATTGTCTGACCCTCCCTTCGGAGAAGTGGGTGGAACTGGCCGAGCTCCTGGTGTCCATCACCCCCTGCGCGGACTGGGCGACCTTCGCCAAGGGCGGCTCCGATGTCACCAGCTGGGCGCTCAGGGTGGCCCGCGCCCACACCGGCCGCGACAAAGTCATCGCGGCCTCCGGGTCCTACCACGGCTGGCACGATTGGTGCGCGCCCATTCCCACAGGCGTTTCCGCTGCCGAGCGCGCCCTCGTCCTCAACTTCCAGTACAACGACCTAGAGGGGCTGAAGCGGCTGGCGGCAGAGAACAAGGGCCAGGTGGCGGCCATAATCCTCACCCCCTTCCGGCACGACTTCTTCTTTGACCAGGAGATGCCGGCGCCGGGCTTCCTCGAGGGCGTACGCGCTCTCTGCGACCAAGAAGGCATCGTCCTGGTGCTGGACGACGTGCGGGCTGGGTTCCGCCTGAACCTGGGCGGGTCCTGGGAGCCTTACGGCGTGCGGCCGGACCTCACCCTCTACTGCAAGGCCATCGCCAACGGCTATCCGCTGGCCGTTGGCCTGGGCCGCGAGGAGCTGCGGCCGGCGGCAGAGAGGATCTTCTTCAGCGCCACGTACTGGGCAGCCGCGGTGCCCATGGCGGCAGCCATCGCCACTATCACCACCCTGCGCGAGGAGGGCGGCATCGAACAGATGCGGGCCATGGGGCAACGCTTCCGCGACGGGTTGGACCAGCAGGCCCGCTCACTGGGCTTGGCCGTGACGCATTCGGGCCCGCCCGCTATCCCGTTTATGACCTTCGTCGGCGACGCGGGATTCCCGCGAAGTCGCCTCTTCGCCGGGGAATGCGCCCGCCGCGGCGTCTTTCTCCACCCCTTCCACAACTGGTTCTTGATGACCGCTCACAGGGAACGGGACATCGACCAGGCATTGTCAGTCACGGAGGAGGCGTTCAAGGCGGTGAAGGCCCAGTTCGGAGGGTAGTGCGAGCAGGTTCGCTGTGGACAGACTAAAGGTCGGATTCATCGGCGCCGGCCGCATCGCCGACCTGCACGCCGCCGCCTACCGCGATAACCCTGACGCCGAGCTTTACGCCGTCTGCGACATCGCCGAGGACACTGCCCACCGCCGAGCGGATGAGTGGGGCGCCAGCCGCTGGTTCACCGACTATCACGAGATGCTGGCCGACAAGGCCTTGGATGCGGTAGAGATCCTGACACCCCATCACCTCCACGCCGAGATGGCGGTCGCTGCCCTTGAGGCCGACAAGCACGTTGCCCTTCAGAAACCGCACACCCTCAACCTGACTGAAATGGACCAGGTCATCGCCGCCGCCCAACGCTCTGGGAAGCTCTTCAGAGGTTGCGACAACTTCCTCTACTATCCACCCTACAACAAGGCGCGCCGGCTCATGGACGAGGGCGCCATCGGCGAGCCGATGTCCTTCCGGGTGAAGGTGCTGGGCGGCACGCCCCGAGGCGGCTGGCCTGTCCCGCCCGAGACCTGGCAGTGGCATCTCAAAGAGGGCCAAAGTGGCCGCGGGCTCACCGTCTTCGACCACGGCGTTCACGTCTGCGCCCTCGCCATCTACTTCCTGGGGCCGGTCGACAAGGTGTTCGCCTGGATCGAGCGGCGGGAAGTATGGCCCGGCATCGTGCTCGATTCGCCGGCTACGGTCATCTGGAAGCATAGCGAAGGGATGCGCTACGGCATGTGGGATGCGATCACCTCGCCCGAGTTGGTGATTCCCACCAGGTACTACGGCGGAGACGAGTGGGTCGAGATCACCGGCAGCCGGGGCGTGATATGGGTCAACCGTTGCTCAGGAGAGATGCTGGAAGCCCCCGCCGTGGTCCTCTACCGCGACGGCGAGACGCGCGCCTTTCAGGACCTGGAGACGGACTGGGGCATGAGCTTCGTGCGGCAGGGGCAGGACTTCGTCGCCGCCATCCGCGAGGGTCGCCCTTGCACCCTCACCGGCGCCGAGGCACGCCGAGTCCTTCAGTTCAACCTGGCCGTCCACCTCTCGGCCGAAGAGGCGCGGCCGGTGAAGGTGGACGAGATCGTGGACTAGGGCCTATCGCCCCGGAGGGGGAGGCGCGTCCGGCTTGGCGAACGCATGCAGTGAGGGACCGTGGAGGTGCGCGCGGAGAAGGCCTCTCGTTCAGGCAAAGAACTCGTCCTCCAGCATGAGGCTGAGGCAATGGTAGACGGGCAGGTGGTACTCCTGCACGAGGTGGGTCTGCCGCGCGGGGACGCGGATACAGACGTCGGCCAGCCCGGAAAGCGTCCCACCCGCTTCACCGGTGAGCGCCAGCACCTTCATCTCCCTTGCCGACGCGACCTCGGCGGCGAGACACACGTTGGTCGACTCCCCGGAGGTGCTCAAGGCCGCCAGCACATCGCCCGGCCGGCCAAGAGCCCAGACCAGTTGCGCGAAGACGAGGTCGGGGTCGACATCGTTGGCGAACGCGGTTCGGTACGAGAGGAAGCCTGTGAGGGGAATCGTCGGCAGGGCGCCCTGGAGCCCTTCAGCAAGCCTGGGGGTCAGCCCCTTGCGCGCGTCCGGCGACAAAGGGCGCTTGCTCACGAAGCCCTTCAGCAGTTCCGCCGCCCAGTGTTCAGCGTCGGCGGCGCTGCCTCCGTTGCCGCAGACAAGCACCTTGCATCCTCCGGCAAAGCAGGCTCGCAACACCTCGTAGGCCCCCTCGATGTCTCGGGCGCAACTGGCGAGGGCAGGGAACCGGTCCAGCAACTCGCTCAGATGTCTATTCACCGGCGAGATCACCCTTCCTATATCTAGCCACGGCTATGGCTGCGTAGTTCCCAATCTCCTCTCCAAGGGCAGCGGCAACTATCCGGCAATCCTCCAGCGCCTGAGCTAGCGCCTCCTGTTGAAGCACCTCTCGCATGGTCGGCTCCAGGAACCTCTGGCAGCGGACGTAGATGCTCCCCAGCACGATGATCTGCGGATTGAGGATATCGATGAGGAGAGAAAGGCCCAGCCCCAGGTAGCGGCCGGTGGCGGCGAACAACTCCAGCGCCTCTGGGTCTCCTTCTTCGGCCGCCTCTGCCACGTCTCTGGCAGTGATCTCATCGTCGCGGCCGCGATGGGAAAACAACCGGCGGCCGAGCTTGCTCGCTCGGGCCTCGGCCAGCCGCGCGATTCCGCCCCCGCTGCAGAAACCCTCGAACGACCCGGCTTTACCGTAGCCGACCGGCCCGTCTTCCGCCAGTCTAACATGGCCGACCTCACCGGCCTGGCCGGAGGCCCCTTCGTACAGTCGGTTGTCCAGGATGATGCCCGCGCCCATGCCGGTCCCGAACGTGAGGAACACCACGTTCCGGCAGCCTCGAGCCGCACCGTATTTCCACTCGGCGAGCGCACCGGCGTTGGCGTCATTCATGAGGTGCGCTTCACCCCCGAACCGCGCCGTCAGCTCTCCGACGATGGGTACCCTGTCCCAGCCCGGCAAGTTGGGCGGAGAAAGGATGACCCCTTCATCGCTGTTGAGGGGCCCCCCGCAGGAGATGCCAAAGACGGGATGATCGCCGGGGCCGATCTCTTGAACTGCCGCGTAGAGCTCGTCCAGCGTGTCGCGCACGCCGGCGGTCGGAAACCGCTTGACCTCCTGCGGGGTGCCATCCTGAGCTGCGCGGACGACGGCGCACTTGGTGCCGCCTATGTCCAGACCGATGATGTCAGGGCGCAAGGGCAGAACCTCAGTGAAAGACCACCGCTTTCAGTTCCGTCATCTCCTCTACGGCATATCGGGGGCCCTCTTTCCCCATGCCGCTGCCCTTCAGGCCTCCGTAGGGCATGAGGTCGGCGCGCCACATGGAGCCCCAGTTGACGTGCAGGTTCCCTGCGTCCACCTCCCGGGCGAACCTCAGGGCCCAATCGATGTTCTTGGTGAAGATGCCGGCGCCGAGACCGTAGTTGGTGTCGTTGGCCAGGCTAATCGCCTCATCGATCTCGTGAAACGGCGTGACCGCCACCGCGGGGCCAAACAGCTCCTTGCGCGAGATGGCCATATCTGGGTGAACGCCAGCCACCACGGTGGCCTCATGCAGCGCCCCCTGGCGACCGCCCCCTGTGACCAGCCGAGCCCCGCCGTCCAGCGCCTCGTGGATCCAGCGGTTTACGCGGATGGCGTCCGACTCGCGGATCAGCGGCCCCATTCTCGCGCCGGGCTTCAGTGGATCGCCCGGCACGAGCTCCTCCACCTTCGGCTTCAACAGGTCGAGGTAGTCCGCGTACACCTGGGAGTCCACCAGGATCCTCTGCGCGGACAGGCAAACCTGCCCGGCGTTGGAGTAGCCAGTCACCACCGTAGCCCGCACCGCTTCGTCGAGGTCAGCATCCCGCATGATGATCACGGGGCAGTTGGAGCCGAGCTCCATGGTGACCTTCTTGATGCCAGCCAGCTTGCAGATCTGCTCCCCCACATCCAGGCTGCCAGTGAAACTGATCTTCCTGATCCGCGGGTCAGTGCTGATAGCGCCCCCCAGCTTGGCTCCGGGGCCAGTGACACACTGGATGGCCTCGGCGGGCAGGCCGGCCTCCAGAAGGACTTCGACCAGTTTCAGAGCGGAGAGAGGGGTGTCGCTGGCCGGCTTCACAATCACCGCGTTGCCCGCCGCCAGCGCCGGCCCGACCTTGTGCATAACGAGATTGAGAGGGAAGTTGAAGGGGGTGATGGCCGCGACCACGCCGCAAGGGACGCGGATGGTGAAGCTGATCTTGTTGGCTCCCCCCGGCGCGGCATCCACGGGCACTGTCTCGCCGTGGATGCGCTTGGCCTCTTCTGCCGACCCGGTCAGGGTCTCCACCGCGCGCGACGCCTCAAGGAGGCCCTCGGAGAGAACCTTGCCTTCCTCCAGTGTGATCGTCCTGCCGAACTCCTCCTGCCGCTGGGCGAGCAGGTCCGCTGCCCTGCGTAGAATGTGGTAGCGATCGTAGGGGGACATCTTGCGCATGACCTCGGCGCCCCGCACAGCGCTGGCCACCGCCCGCTCCACATCCGCAGCGTCCGCCAGGGGCACAGTGTCTATCTCGGCGCCGTCATACTTGTTGCGGACGACTGCTTTCTCCGGCTTGTCCACCCACTCGCCGCCGATGTACATCCTCACGGTTCCTGCCTCCTCAGCAAGGTTGGCATCCCTCCGGGCGTCAGCCAGGCCTCAAGCGCATCTGATTCGCAGGATGCCTGTTGAGCTAACTGTACACCAGTCCCAATGTTGGGCAAATGCCGAGGGGCTGAGCGAGCGAGGACCCGGGGCGCCCGGCAGGTGTGCAGGACCACCGACATGTGTTTTGTCATAACCCCGCCGGTGGTATGCTTCGTTCAATGAAGCCGACGGGCCTCACCGGCCCGACCAACTAAGGAGGACCTTCAATGGAACAGTACAAGCTGTTCATCGATGGTGAGTTTGTCGACGCCACAGACGGCAAGACGTTCGAATCCATCGACCCGGGGACGGGGCTCCCTTTTGCCACGGTTGCGCAGGCCGGCACCGCTGATGCAGAGGCGGCCATAGCGGCGGCGCGCAGGGCCTTCGACAAGGGAGAATGGAGCGGTCTTGATATCGCCGCGCGCATTGCGATACTCCAGGATTTTGCAGATGAGATCTCGCAGCGAGGCGTGCGGATGGTCACCGCCGAATGCATGGACGCGGGCCAGACCATCTCCTACGCCAAGATCATCGTCATGTGGGCGAGCCTGATGATACGCAATCTGGCCACGTACGCGGCCACGAAGTTCCAGTTCGAGGAAGAGATCCTGGCCTCAGGGAATCCGTTCTCGCCCGGACGCGAGTTCGTGCGCAGGGAACCAATCGGGGTGTGCCTGGGGATCGTCCCCTGGAACTTCCCCACGGCTCTGGCCATGTGGAAGATAGCGCCGGCCCTGATCATGGGGAACACGATTGTGATAAAGCCGGCCTCCAATACCCCTCTCACTGCCGTTATCCTGGCTGAAGCTGCCACGGCGGCAGGCATTCCCAAGGGAGTACTCAACGTCATTCCGGGGCCCGGAGGAGCGCTGGGCAGGACTCTCTGCACGCACCCGGACGTGGACAAGATCGCGTTCACCGGCAGCACCGAAGTCGGACGTGAGATCATGCGGATGGCGGCCGACACGGTGAAGAAGGTGACGCTTGAGCTGGGCGGCAAGTCGGCCAATATCATCCTCGACGATGCAGACATGGACCTAGCCGTCGAAGGCGCTTGCTTCGGGACCTTCCTCCACCAGGGACAGATATGCGAATCAGGCACGCGCGTGCTGGTTCCCTCGAAGATCTACGATGGGTTCGTCGAGAGGATGAAGAAGCGAGCGGAGGCCATCCGGATAGGCTATCAGATGGACCCCACCTCTCACATGGGCCCCGTTGTCAGCAAGGAGCAGTTGGCTACCGTCGAACACTACGTCAAGCTGGGCAAGGAAGAGGGCGCTGAGCTAATCACCGGTGGCCAGCGCGTCGAAGTGTCAGGAAAAGAGGGCGGATACTACTACGCCCCAACCATCTTCGCCAATGTGGACAACAAGATGCGCATCGCGCAGGAAGAGATATTCGGCCCGGTTGTCTGCGTCATCAAGTACGACAGCGACGAAGAGGCGGTTGCCATCGCCAACGATTCCATCTACGGACTGGCAGGCGGCGTCTTCTCCAACAACATCGCCCGAGCGGAGCGTGTGGCCCGCGGCGTCCGCACCGGAACGATGTGGATCAACAACTATCACGTCTTCGCCGAGTACTGCCCATTCGGCGGGTACAAGCAGTCAGGCGTGGGGCGCGAACTGGGCCGCTGGGGGCTGGAAGAGTACACGCAGGTCAAGAGAATACACGTGCCCTATTACTCCAACAGCAGCGCCAATTTCCACCTGCTGTCGGACAACAAGAAGATCGAGAGTTTCAACTACAACTGCCCGACCAACATCGTCGCCGGCCACGGCAGCCTATCCTCGATCTACAAGCTGGTCGTCGACCTCGGCTGCGAGCGGGCGTTGATACTGACCGATCCCGGGGTCAGGAAGGCCGGCCTCGCCGACCTGGTGAAGAACAGCCTCGTCGATTTCTGCGTGGGCATCTACGACGACATCCCGCAGGACCCGGACCTCGAGTCCGTGGACGGAGCCACTGCCGCGGCCCGCGAGCTGAAGGCCGATTGCATCGTCAGTGTTGGCGGCGGCAGTGTCATCGATGCCGGCAAGGCGGTCTGCGTTGCCCTGAAGTACGGCGGCAAGGCCAACGACTACATCAACCGCTGGTATGCGTTGACTGAACCGCAGACCCCTCACATCGTCGTTCCAACGACGGCGGGGACCGGCAGCGAAGTAACGATCGCGGCCGTCATAACGAACAAGAAAGCGGGGCGCAAGCTCTTCATAGCCGACCCGAGGATCACACCCAATGCGGCCATTCTCGACCCGCGGTTCACGATGACGCTGCCCAAGAACATGACGGTCGGCTCAGCCATGGACGCCCTGACCCACGCCATCGAGGCCTCCATGAGCATCATGGCGAACCCGATCTGCGACGGGCAGGCCCTGCACGCTATCCGGCTGATCGGCGAGAACCTGCCGCTGGTCGTGGCCGACGGCAACAACGAAAAGGCCCGGCTGAACATGCAGATAGCAGCCACCATGGCCGGATGGTCATTCACCATTGCCCAGGTCGGCCTGGCACACTGCATGGCCCACACGGTGGGCACGTTGCACGGTGTTCCGCACGGAGCGGCCTGCGGCATCGTCCTGCCCAAGGTCATGCGCTTCAACGTCGACCACGCTGCCGCCAAGCTGGCGCGGGTCGCAGAGGCGCTGGGGGTCGACACCAGAGGCATGACCGAGCGCGATGCCGCCCTCGCCGCGGCGGACGCTGTCGAAGCACTGATGGAGAAGGTCGGCCAACCGGTGAGGCTGCGCGACTTCGGTGTTCCCGAAGCGGACCTCGGCAGGTGCTCGCTCCATGCGATCGCGGATTCGAACATCATTTTCAACGCCCGTCCTGTCAACGACCCCATGCAGGTATACGCTGTCTATCAGCAGGCGTATTAGAGGGTCGCGCGGATGTCACTGGTCAGGCTGGACCCGGGCGTCGCTGAGGCGATCAGGTCATCGCTTGCGGAGGCGGGCGCCCATGGGCCGCTCCGCATCGCGATAACGTCCAGCGGGTGTTGCGACCCGTCCTTTGGGCTCGCCGTCGATAGGATCCGAGAGTCTGATCTTGTTGAAGAGCTCGATGGCGTGACGTTCGTGATCAGCCGCGAGACGCACGACCTCGTGGGTGAGGTGACGATCTCTCACGGCGAGGACGGTTTCTTCCTAACGTCAAGCAAGCCCCTGAGCGAGTGGGACGGTTTTGCGCCCTGCAAAATAGGGATGGGCCCCGGCTAGGAGACCTGCACCCCGGCCAGCTTCTCCAGCGTCTTGGCAAGCGCCTGGATGCCCTCGCCGCCCAGGCCCTCGGCCTCCATCACCGCGAAGAGTTGGTGCACCAGCGCTGCGCCCGGCAGGGGCAGATGCGCCTGGTCGGCTGCCTCCAACACTAGGCGCAGGTCCTTCTGCTGGTGGGCGATCTTGAAGCCGGGGCGGAAGTCGCGCGCCACCACTTTGGGGGCCAGGTTCTGGATCGCCCAGGAGGTCGCCGCGCCCGCGCCTACCGCCTCGAGCATCTTTCGCGGGTCGACGCCCATCTTCGTGGCGAAGAGCAGCGCCTCACACATCGCCAGGTTGTTCAGCGAGCCGGCGATCTGATTGCATAGCTTCACGGTCTGGCCCGAGCCGCTGGGGCCGCAGTAGACGATGGTGCGGCCCATGGCCTCGAAGATCGGCCGGCAGCGTTCAAATGTGCTTTGCTGCCCGCCTACCATGATGGAGAGCGTGGCGTTGATCGCCCCCGGCTCGCCGCCGCTCACCGGCGCGTCCAACATCTCCACGCCAGCCTCGCCCAGCCGGTCGGCGACACGCCGGGTCACCGCCGGCGAGATGGTGGACATGTCCACGAACGTCAGCCCGGCCCGGCCGGCCTCGATGATGCCGCCCGGCCCCAGCGCGACGCCCTCCACGTCCGGCGAGTCGCCCACGATGGTGATCACCACATCGGAGCGTTCGGCCACAGCCTTGGGCCCGGCGGCCTCAGCCGCGCCCTGGCCCACGAGTTCGTCGATGCCCGGTCGGCTCCGGTTCCAGACGGTGAGGGGGTAACCGGCGGCCATCAGGTTGCGGGCCATCGGCCGCCCCATGATTCCCAGTCCGATAAAGCCGATTCGCTCTTTCATGCTCAACCTCCCGCCTTCACACCTGTTCACGGCCGCGTGGCGATTTCATTGCCGGTTCGCTCATCGGGAGCATGATAGCCCAGGGAACAGATACCCGATAGCCCCGACCACGGAGCGATGATAGGATGATCGCCGAGGAGATCGAGTTGCAGGCCACACTGGCCAAGTATGGGGCGCGCATAGCCCGCGGCGAAGTGAATCCCCACATACGTTGGGACGGTCGTTCGGGCATGATCTTGGACGCCGGTTCAGACGATGTGCCGCTGGAGTTGCTGTGTTTCGGCGCCTGGCGCCTGGGAACCGAGGCGGTGGCGCTGTACACGGGCGACCGCGAGCACGTCCTCGTGCTGGTCAGCGGCACGCTGCATCTGCGAGTGGACGGCCTGACCATCAACGCCGCCCGGCCTGGCGGCCCCTTCCCGGGACATCCGGGAGCTTCCTCAGCCTGCTGCACGTACGTGCCGCGCGGCAAGCGCTACTCCTTCCAGGGAGACGGCGAGGCCGTGCTCTTCACGGCGCCGGCGGCGGCCGACAAGCCGGTGAGGTTCATCGGCCCCGGCGAGGCGGAGGCGGTGAGCCGAGGGGCCGCGGTCTGGCGCCGTGACGTCGTGACGCTTGTGAACCCCGGCGAAGCGAGCACCAACCTGGTTGTAGGAGAGACGTATAGCCCACCGGGCCTATGGTCAGGGACACCGCCACACCGTCACGACCGAATGGACCCAGGGGGCGGGCAATCGGACCACGAGGAAGTGTACTACTTCCGCATCCGTCACTACGACCCCGAGGGCGCCCCGGGCGGCGTTCAGCTCCTCTACGGCGCGGAGGGGCTCAACCAGGCCTATTCCGTTGGAGACCGCAGCGTGATGGCGCTGCCGGGCGCTTGCCACCCGGTGGTGGCAGGACCGGCCAGCGAGCTGCTCTACATCTGGGGCCTGGCCGGCAGCCGGCCGCAGCCCCTGCGGCTGTGGGATATGCCCGCCGCGGCCTTCCTCAAGGATGTTGAGGCGGCGTTCCTCCGGCTTACTAAGCCTCGACGGCGCATCGCCCTCGGCGACTTCCGGGAGGCGGCGAAGGAGGCAGGCCTGGACGAGCATGGGCAGCGAACGCTGGCGCTTCTGCTGAGAGAATACGGCTTCGACATCGAGGACGAGTGAGGAGAAAGAGCGGGGGTGTGCAAATGACGATAGCCAGCCGCTACACGGTCGAGGGCTACCATTTCGACCTGGACAGCTTCTTCCCCAGGAGCCTGTTTGAGGCCATCACCGACGTGCGCCTGCGCCGGCCGGAGGTCGTGGCCGAGGAGGCTGCGAAGCGCAAACGCCGCGACGTGCTCGCCCCCGACGGCAAGCTCACGATCCTGGCCGCCGATCACCCGGCGCGGCGCGTCACCAACGTGGGCAGCGACCCCGTGGCCATGGGCGACCGCTACCAGTACCTGGGTCGCGTCCTCCGCGTCATCGCCAGCGACGAGTTCGACGGCGTGATGGGGCCCACCGATATCATCGAGGACCTGTTCATCGTCTCCTATCTGGTGAGGGAGGCGGGTGGCCCACCTTTCCTGGACGGCAAGGTGATGCTAGGGTGCATGAACCGCGGCGGCCTGGCGGGCACCGTGTTTGAGATGGATGATCGGTTCACGAGCTTCACCGCCGATAGCATCGCCGCCCTGCGCCTGGACGCCTCCAAGATCATGTTCCGGCTGGCGGACAACGACCCCGGCGCCTTGGATACGATCGTCTCTTGCGCCGAGGCGATTACCAAGCTGAACGCCCTGGGGATTACCACTTTCCTGGAGCCACTGGCCGTCCAGAAGACCGAGGGCAAATGGAAAACCCTTAAGGAACCCACTGCCCTGATCAAGGTCGTCGGCGTAGCGTCGGCTTTGGGCGATTCCAGCCTGCGCCTCTGGCTCAAGATCCCGTACTGCGATCACTTCGACCAGGTGGCGCGCGCGACCACGCTGCCCATCCTCATGCTGGGTGGCGAGGCGGCGGGCGATCCCACGGGCATCCTGGAGGAGTTCGCGACCGGCATGCGGGCAGGCAGCAACGTTCGCGGGGCGCTGGTCGGGCGCAACGTCCTGTTTCCCGGCAACGACGACCCCCTGGCGACGGCGATGGCCGTGCAGCGCATAGTGCACCAGGGGGCCAGCGCGGGCGAGGCGGTAGATCACCTCATGGAGAGTCGCGGCCGCAACGTGGATCGCTTCACTCGCTCGGCTCGC
>Ga0209253_10004164_pt1 | contig 12623 bp, 10 predicted proteins | sample FrelakmetBRP12BR_FD_187145 | JGI IMG/M metagenome (GOLD analysis project Ga0209253, IMG submission 187145) | Freshwater lake sediment microbial communities from the University of Notre Dame, USA, for methane emissions studies - BRP12 BR (SPAdes)... | ecosystem: Environmental > Aquatic >...
CGGGTGCAGCGGCAGGCAGCTGGGCTTCCTTCTTCACGTCCGTCGCCGCCGGCGCAGTCTGCTTGGCCGGTTCCTCGCCCCTGACCACGGATTTTTGACCCTTAAGGGACAAGATCCAAAGGCCCATAGATGTAATCATAAAGAGCACAGCGCATATCGTCGTGACTTTGGAGAGCAGTGTGGCCGTTCCCCTGGGTCCGAACGCCGTCTGGCTCCCCCCGCCTCCAAAAGCTCCGGCCAGGTCAGCGGCCTTCCCCGACTGAAGCAAAACGGCTAAAATGAGAATGATACAAATGACGATGTGAAGGATCAGAATTAAAGCACTCACTTTTTTTCCTTATAAGCCTTAATGGCTTCTTTCGTAATCCCGATGAACGACTCAGATTCGAGCGATGCCCCGCCTACGAGAAAACCGTCAATGTTCTTCTCGCTCAGGAGAACATATGAATTCGCCGGCTTGACCGAGCCGCCGTAGAGGATTATAGCACAGGTGGCCAGGTCATTTCCATATTTTAGGGCCAACTTTTCTCTGATGAAGGCATGGACTTCCTCGGCCTGGGCGGGTGTGGCGGTCTTTCCGGTACCGATGGCCCAGATAGGCTCATAGGCGATAATGATGTTGCGGAGGGCAGCGGCGTCGATTCCTTTCAGGCCGCCGTCAACCTGGCGGGAAACCTTGGCCACGGTTTCGGCTCGCTCTCTTTCCTCAAGGGATTCGCCGATGCAGACGATCGGGCAGAGGGCGAATTTTAAAGCGGCCTCGATCTTTTTATTGACGTCTGCGTCCGTTTCCTGGAAAAATTGGCGCCTTTCCGAGTGGCCGATAATGACATAACGGCATCCGGCGTCCTTGAGCATGGGGCCGGAGACCTCTCCCGTAAAAGCCCCTTTTTCTTCCCAGAACAGGTTTTGGGCGGCCAGCCGGACTGAGCTGCCCTCAAGGACCTTTCGAACCTCGTTCAAGGCTGTGAAGGGGGGAGCGATCACAATCTCGGCCTCCTGGAGTTGGGGGCCCGCCTGGACGATCGCGGTCGCTAATGCTCGTGCCTCGGCAGCCGTCAGGTGCATCTTCCAATTGCCGGCGATAAAAGGGCGAATGTTTTTCATGGTTTTGAGTCTTTTTCTTTCAGCTCATTCTAAGGCTTCAATCCCGGGAAGCGTCTCGTAGGCCAAGTATTCAAGGGACGCTCCTCCGCCCGTCGAAATATGGGAGATTTTGTCGCTGACCCCTGCCTTTTCCACGGCGGCGATGGAGTCTCCTCCCCCGACTATGGAAACAGCCTTGGAGGCGGCCACAGCTTCGGCGATTTTCATCGTCCCCTGCGAAAATTTGTCGATTTCAAAGACGCCCAGCGGGCCGTTCCAAAATATAGTCTGAGCACGGGCGATAATTTTGCTGTATTCGGCCGCAGTCTTGGGGCCGATATCAACGGCTATCCAATCGGCAGGGAAGGGGAAAGTGTCGGCCGGCTTGGTCTGAGCATCTTTGTCGAGGCCCGTGGCCAGCAGATGGTCCACCGGGAGACAAAAATTCACCTTTCTTTCCCTGGCTTCCCTGAGAATCTCGAGAGCGAGCGACAATTTATCGTCCTCGACGAGCGATTTCCCGACCTCATAGCCCTGAGCCTTAAAAAAGGTGTAGGCCATCGCTCCGCCGATAAGAATGTCATCTGCTTTCTTTAGAAGATTCTCGATGACTTCGATTTTGTCGGAGACCTTGGCCCCTCCAAGAATGGCCACATAAGGCCTGGCAGGGGCGTGAATGGCCTTGCTCAAGTATTCAACCTCTTTGTCGAGAAGATAGCCGGCCGCTTTCTGCTTCACAAACTGGGCGATGGCCACGACTGAAGAGTGGGCGCGGTGGCAGGAGCCGAAAGCATCATTGACATAGCAATCGATTCCCTGAGCAAGCTTCCGGGCAAATTCCACATCATTGGCAGTCTCTTCGAGATGGAACCTGACATTCTCGAGGAGGAGGACCTGCCCGGGCTGGAGCTCTTTTTTAAGCCGATCAACGTCCTCGCCTATGCAGTCGGGAGCCATGAAAACGTCGGCCAAGATGAGCTCACTTAGTCTCTTGGCAGCAGGCTTAAGGCTCATTTTGGGGTCCGGCTTTCCTTTCGGCCTTCCGAGGTGTGAAGCGATGATGAGCTTGGCGCCCCTGTCAATGAGGTAATTGATTGTCGGAAGCGAGGCCCGGATCCGGGTGTCGTTCCGGATATTCCCGTTTTCATCCAAGGGAACATTGAAATCCACCCGGAGAAAAACGGTCTTGCCCTTGTAATCGAGATCCTCAAGATGTTTCATGACCGTCACCGGGAAATGTAGTTGATCAAGTCGGCGAGTCGGCAGGAATACCCCCACTCATTGTCGTACCAGGCGAAAACTTTAACCAGAGTGTCATCCATGACCCGGGTTAATTGGCCGTCGACGATCGCTGAATGCGGGTTATGCAGAAAATCGGCCGAAACAAGAGGCTCCATGGTGAACTCGAGGATGCCTTTGAGGTTTCCCTCGGCGGCTTTCTTGAAGGCCTCATTGATTTCTTTGTCGGCCGTCTTTTTCTTGAGGATGGCGACGAAATCGACGAGGGAGACATCGGTAGTCGGAACGCGGATCGCGATACCGTCGATCTTGCCCTTGAGCTCGGGCAGAACCAGGCCGACAGCCTTGGCCGCGCCGGTTGTGGTGGGGATTTGCGAAACAGCGGCCGCCCTGGCCCGGCGCAGGTCTTTATGAGGCTGGTCGAGGATCTTCTGGTCGTTGGTGTAGGCGTGGATCGTGGTCATGAATCCTTTTTCAACCCCGAAACTTTCGTGCAGGACCTTGACCACCGGAGCCAGGCAGTTCGTTGTGCAGGAGGCGTTGGAGAGGACATGATGCTTGGCCGGATCATAGCTCTGCTCGTTGACTCCCATGACGATTGTTATATCCGGGTCGTCGGCGGGAGCCGAGAAAATGACTTTCTTGGCGCCGCCCTGAATATGTTTGAGGGCCTCTTCCTTCTTCTTAAATATGCCCGTGGCCTCGACCACGATCGAGACTCCATGCTTTCCCCAGGGGAGATTGGCCGGGTCTTTTTCGGCAAAGACTTTGATCTCTTTTCCGTTGACGACGATGGCGTCGCTCGTAGATTTTACATCAGCGGCGAAGGTCCCCAGGACCGAATCATATTTTAGAAGATGGGCCAGCGTCCTGGCATCGGTGATATCATTCACGGCCACGTACTCGAGGTTAGGGTTCTGGAAAGACGCCCGGAACAGGTTTCTGCCTATCCGTCCGAATCCATTTATGCCTATCTTAACGCTCATGAAAACCTCCTTGTCGACTCAAATGATGATCCTAAAAATTAGCATAAATGAACCCCAAAAGCAACGGGCACGACTCAACACCGAATGCTAAAAAGGCGATACCTCCCGCGCGATTTGTGGTAAAATCATAGGCAAATTCAAGGAGCGATCATGAAAGTCTTGACCTCAAAAGAGATGAAGGAGATCGACCGCAAGACAATCGAGGACTTCGGGATTCCCGGCCCGGTCCTTATGGAAAACGCCGGCCTTCAAATCGTCCGCGTCGTTCGGGCGATATTCCCGCGGCCAGAGAGGGAGAGAATCGTCATCGTCGCGGGAAAGGGGAATAACGGGGGCGACGGTCTTGTGATCGCGCGTCATCTCTTCAACAACCAGGCTAATCCGCTTGTCCTGCTTTTAGCTTCCAGGGAAGAAGTCCGCGGGGACGCGGCCATCAATCTGAAGATCGCGGATGCTATCGGAGTTGCCATCAGAGAAATCCGCTCGCCGGAGGACTGGAAAAAGCAGAAAAAGGCCCTCGAGGAAGCGACGATCATCATCGATGCCATCTTCGGCACAGGACTCCTTAAGCCGGCTGCTGGTCTCTATGCCCAGGCCATCGGGGATATCAATAAATCAGCCGCTTTTACGCTCGCTGTGGACATCCCTTCCGGTCTTTCCTCAGATACCTTTGAGATTATTGGACCGGCGATAAAGGCAGACCTGACCGTGACTCTGGCGGCGCCCAAGATTGCCCACGTTTTTCCGCCAGCAGAAGAGATGGTGGGAGATTTTCTGGTTGCGGATATCAGCGTTCCGCGGCACCTGCTCGAAGATCCGAACCTGAAATTAGAGCTGGTGGAGAAGGTTGACGTCCTTCCTGCCTTCAAAAAAAGAAAGGACGATACCCACAAAGGCACTTATGGCCATCTCTTTATTATCTCCGGCTCGCTCGGAAAAACCGGAGCAGCGACCATGGCAGCCAAAGCAGCGTTAAAGACGGGCGCCGGGCTGGTGACCGTCGGGACTCCGGCGAGCTGCCTGCCGATGGTGGCCCGCTCGATGTCCGAATTGATGACCGAGCCCCTGGAAGAGACAAAAGATAAAACGGTCTCCGTCGAAGCTCTGCCTAAGGCCTTGAGTCTCGTCCGGGGTAAAGATGCCCTTCTCATAGGCCCTGGCATATCCACGAACCCCTCAACAGCCGAGTTTCTCCGGAAGTTCATCCCTAAGCTCAAGCTTCCGGTGGTGATCGATGCGGACGGGCTGAACATCATAGGTCAAAACCGCGAGCTTCTGAAAAGGCTTCCGAAGCCGGCCATCCTGACTCCGCATCCAGGGGAATTCGCCAGGCTGCTCGGCCTTTCTATAGCTGAAGTTCTCGAAAGGAGGCTCGAGCTCGTGCCCGCTTTTGCCCAAGAATACGGCGTCTATCTGATCCTTAAGGGATACCGGACGCTTATCGGCGGTCCAGATGGCAGGCTCTTTGTCAACCCGACGGGGAACCCGGGTATGGCGACAGGCGGGTCAGGAGACGTGCTGAGCGGCATGATCGCCTCTCTTCTGATACAGTTGCAGAACCCGCTCCAGGCAGCTGTCGCGGCCGTTTATGCTCATGGGCTGAGCGGGGATTTCGCCGCGCAAAAGCTGAGTGAGAAAGCCCTTGTCGCCGGAGATCTCGTCCGCTTCCTGCCCCAAGCGCTAAAATCGCTTCAAGACAAAGCTGAAGCTTGAAGTGGGATCAAAGATCGGCAACGTGAAAAAACTGAGCCCCAACCCAAAAACGGATAACCCATATGTCGTTTTCTCTCATTCAGAGGAGGAGACCCTTGCTTTGGCCAAGAAGATGGCCCAGCGGTTCAAAGGCCAGGAGGTCGTTCTTCTTGTCGGCGAGCTTGGCGCGGGAAAAACGATATTCGCCAAGGGCATCGCCTCGGGATTAGGGGTCAGAGATATCGGCCAGGTCTCCAGCCCTTCTTACACGATCCTCAACATTTATCAGGGAAAATTTGCGATCTTTCATTTTGACCTCTACCGGCTGGAGAAAGAAGAAGAAATCCTGGACCTGGGATGGGAGGACTACCTGGACAGCGGAATCGTGGTCGTGGAGTGGGGAGAAAAGATCAGGTTTAATCTCAATCGAGGCACAACCATCCGCGTCACCATCGAAAAGGGGAAAGGCTCCGACAGAAAAATCACCATAATTGGGGACACAATATCAATTTCCTAATTCTTTGGCCGCTCCTATAAGTTTATTTTTCCGATCGCTTCTATAAGTTCAGTCGCCGCTTGACGCGGATTTGTGGCTGATGCAATAGCTGAGATCACGGCAATACCGTCGGCGCCGGCAGTTATAACTTGCCCTGCATTGGCTACGTTGATCCCGCCGATGGCCAGGATGGGCAGCCCAATTTTCGCCCTGATTTCCCGAACTCCGTCTAGGCCTAAGACCGGTGGCACATTTTCTTTAGACGAGGTTTGGAAAATCGGCCCTACTCCTACATAGTCGGCCCCTTCCTTCTCTGCTTCAATAGCTTCAGCGAGGGTGCTGGCCGTAATACCAATGAGCTTCTTTCTCCCCAGGATCTTTCGCGCCCGGGGGAGGGGCATATCTTCCTGTCCGAGATGAACACCGTCAGCCTCGCAGGCCAAAGCAATATCAACCCGGTCGTTGATGATCAGCGGTATTTTTCGGGACCGCAAGAATTCAACCGCCTTCAGCCCAATCTGAAGGAATTCCCGGGTGGCCCTTTTCTTGGTCCGCAGTTGGATTATTGTTGCCTCCCCAGCTACAGCCTCACCGATGATCTGAAGGACATCCCTTCCAGCCAATGCTTCGGTATCGGCAATAAAGCAGAGCCGCCAGTCGATCCGTGAACCGACTCCCCGTGACAAAATAGCTTTGTTCATTGAGGCCTGATTCCACCCTAAATTATACCAGCACTCTTCGCCGCCGACAAGTTACTTGCCCGACCCTGACTTTTCAAATAGTTAGGAAAAATCAAGCCCGAATAGGGGGAAACGAGACTTCATTCAGAAATGAGGTTTATGTTTCCAAATTTTTTCTTTCCCAAAACTTTTTGATTAATGCGGCAGGCCAAAAACGTAATAGACCAGACAAAGCAGTCCGAGCATTACCGATCCGGCGTTAAGCTCTTTCCAGCGGCCCGCTAGGAGTTTGAAGAGGGGATAGAGAACGAGCCCGGCCGTCAAACCGTTGGCGATATTGTAGGTGAATATCATCATGACGATCGTGGCGAACGAGGGGATCGCTTCGGTTAGGTCGTCAAAATCGATTTTCTTGATAGAACCGATCATCAGCACGCCAACGGCGATAAGGGCCGGGCCGTAAGCGTAGCGGAGGTGCTGCAAAGGCGTGATCAGGGGGATGAAAAACAGGGACACCACAAAGAGCACTGCGGTGGTGACGGCCGCCAAACCCGTCCGGGCGCCTTCCCGGATTCCCGTAGCGGATTCGATGTAGGCGCCGCTCGTTGATGTCCCTACAACGGCGCTGAACATGCACGTCACGGCATCAACCATCATGGGGCGCTCGATATTGGGAAAATTCCCCTTTTCGTCGATCATGTTGCCCGCCGCGCCCACGCCCACGAGCGTGCCCAGGGTATCCAGAAAGCCCATCAGAAAAAGCGTGAGAAGGATCGGTAACATACTCACCTTCAGCATAGCCAAGATATCCAGTTTCAAGGCGATCGCACTGAGGCTGAATTCGCCGGCGAAAGGAAGCGCCAGGACGCCTCGCGGCGCCTCTCCAAGTCCCAGAGCATATCCCAAAACGGCCGTGGCAACGATTCCCAGCAGAATCCCTCCCCGAACCCGGCGGTATAACAAAACGCTGATGATAAGAAAACCCAGGACCGCGAGAAGGACCTGCGGCGATCGGAGATTTCCGATTTTAACGGGCACATCAGGCGCAGAAAGCACCGAAGCTCCTCCCCGGAGAAGGGCCTGCGGCGCCATCCCGGTCACAGAACTGGTGACGATACCCGTTTCATACAGTCCGATGAAGGCCAAGAACAGCCCAATGCCGACGGCAAAGCTGTGTTTCAGACTTGTGGAGATAGAATTCGCCAGCCATGATCGAACCCGTAAAAGAGTAATAAGCGCGAACACTAACCCGCTGATAAACACAGCGCCCAGCCGCTGCTGCCAGCCGATTCCCATCATAGCCAGCCCGAAAGCGATGAACGCGTTCTCACCCATATATGGAGCCACGGCGATGGGCCGATTCGCATAAAAGCCCATCAACATCGAGCCAAAGGCAGCCGCCAGGATTGTGGCCACTGTGCTCGGGCCCTGTGGGATTCCGGCGAAGCTCAGGATCGCCGGATTGACGACGATGATATAGGCCATGGTGATGAAAGTCGTCGCCCCCCCCAGAATTTCGGTCCGGGCAGTGGTTCCGTTCTCTCGCAGCTTAAAGAGACGCTCTGTCAGCGGAAAAGGCATATTCGGCCTCCTCCTCTTGATTCATTTCTGGTTCAAGGTTGATTCGCTAATACCCTAAGGAAAGATATATCCGGCAAAAGTGGAATGTCAAGCGGGGATTCATCTCAAATTCTGTGATGACTACAGACTTTGATGGGTGGCATGGCGTCAGTCCCCGCAGCGGCCGAGCGAATGGTGGTGGGTGGGGGGGTCTATAGCGAGGACGGAAGGGGACGCGCCGTGACAGGGCCCAAATTACAATACCAGTTGGTCATCAATGAATTTGGGATGCTCATAACAAGCGGGCTCTTGTTGACAAGACCGCATTTTTATCTTTAAATGAAGTCAATTTTATCGGAGAGGAAGGCATATGATCGACCAGGTCAAGAACAAAATCTTGGAAGTCAAAGATTTCCCGAAGCCCGGGATCGGTTTTAAGGATATCACTCCGGTTGTCCAGGACGCCGCCACCTATAAGTACGTTATCGACCGCCTGGCTGCCTGGGCCAAGAAGAAAAAGCCTCATCTCATCGCCGGGATCGAGTCGCGAGGCTTTCTCTTTGCCGCACCCATCGCCTACAAACTGGGCCTGGGCCTCGCCATCATCCGGAAAAAAGGAAAACTCCCTCGTCAGACTATCACAGTCAGGGCTCCCAATGAGTACGCCGTCGAGCATTTCGAGATGCACGCTGACAGCATCCAGCCCGGTGAGCGTATCCTTATCGTCGATGACCTGATCGCTACCGGCTCTTCGTCCATCAGCGCCATCGACCTCGTCAACAAGCTCGGGGGAAAAGCGGTCGGCTTTGCCGCCCTCGTCGAACTGGCCTTTCTTAACGGCGTCGAAAACATCAAGAAAACCCATCCCGAAGTGGATATTTTCGCCCTCATCAAGTTCGAAGATTAGACACCTGCAAAAACTGTGAGGTGATGGCATGAAACATCCTGCATTTTTTATAGGCCTCGGTCTCGTTTTCATCTTGAGCTTGAGTTGCGCTCCCACTATGACTGTTTTCCGGCCTCAACTCGGCCCTTACGGCCTCGGCGAAGCAAAGTGGGTGCAGAAAACTCTGGCCAAGATGACCCTGGAAGAAAAAGTCGGCCAGATGATCGGCTGGCAGTACAACGGCCGGTTCGTTAACCGCGACAGCGAGTATCTCCGTGAGCTCGTCGGTCTGGTCACCAAAGAAAAGATAGGCGGCCTGATCATTTTCGCCGGCGAAGTCTATGAAACGGCTCATCTCACAAACTACCTGCAGGGAAAAGCCAAGCTACCGCTCCTCATCGCCGCCGATTTCGAATGGGGCGCAGCCATGCGGATCAACAGAACCACGCTATTTCCTCCTTTCATGGCTCTGGGAGCGACGAATTCCGAAGACCTGGCGTACCAAATGGGAAAGACCACCGCCGTTGAAGCCAGAGCCATGGGCGTCCACATGACTTATGCCCCTGTGGTGGATGTCAACATCAACCCCGACAATCCCATCATCAGCACGCGCTCTTTGGGCGAGAGCCCTGAGGAGGTCGGCCGCCTGGCGGTGGCCTTCATCAGGGGATGCCAGGAAAACGGCCTCATCGCCACGGCCAAGCATTTTCCCGGACACGGCGACACGGATGTCGATTCACACAGCAATATGCCAACCATAAAAGCAGATAGGGAACGGCTGCAAAAAGTAGAGCTCCATCCTTTCGCCCAGGCCATCAAAGCCGGCGTTCAAGCGATCATGACCGCTCATCTCTTGGTGCCCGCCCTGGACCCAACCCCTGGTCTCCCGGCCACACTTTCCCCTCTGATCCTGGCCCAGCTCCTGAGGAAAGAGATGGGTTTCAAAGGGCTCATTGTCACCGATGCTATGGGGATGGGAGGAATAACAAATACTTTTACGGCCCAGGAAGCTGCCCTGAAAGCGGTGGAAGCAGGTGTCGATATGGTCCTCCTCCCGCCCGATCTTCCCGGCGTTAAAGATGCTCTGGTCAAGGCCGTTTCTTCCGGTATGATCAAAGAATCAAGGATCAACGATTCGGTCCGAAGAATCCTGGAGTTAAAGGCCCGGCTCGGGCTGCCAAAAAATAGGCTGGTGGATATTGATCAACTCCCTCTGAAAGTGGCCTCGAAGGCGCACCTTGAGCAGGCGACACTCACCTTTGAAAAATCCGTCACCCTGGTTAAAAATGAGGGCAATATCCTGCCGCTCTCTGCGTCCGCGCCCCCGAATAAAATTGCCGTTTTCTCACTCAGCAGCGATCCCGATGATTACTACTCCGGTAAGCCATTCATCGAAGCGGTGCAGAAAAGAATTCCCGGGATATTCAATTTCTATGCTGATGCCTTCACGGGCCAGGAATTTATCGATGAGGCTAAAGCCAAGGCGGCCGACGCTGACATCATCGTTTTCGCTCTCTTTTCGAGCCTGAGGACGGCCAAGGGAAGTGTCGACCTCTTGCCGAAACACATCGAACTTGTCAAACAGGTAGCCGGAGGCGGAGCCAAAGCTGTCGTCCTCTCCTTTGGAAGCCCTTATTTCTTGAGGCATTTCCCCGAAGTCGAAGCTTATGTCTGCCTCTACAGGGGCACGGCTCAAGCCCAGGAAGTTGCCGCCAAAGCTCTTTTCGGGGACATCAATATTGAGGGCAGGCTTCCCGTTTCCATCCCGGGCCTTTATCCCGTCGGCCACGGCTTGACCCTAGCCAGACAACCTCAATAACGAGTTCACGGCGCGGGAGGCAGGAGTTCAGGTCAGAAAGGCGAATGATTGAACATCGACGAATATTCACGGGCGATCCGGTCCAGGTCTTCGTCGGATTGGGGAACCGGGAGGCCCATGATCTGAAAAACAGCTTCGTCGCCGGTCTGCTTGAGTTCCCTCAAGTAGCTGCCGGTTTCGTTGGAGATCCAGAGCCTCGGCTGATTGGCGTCGCCCCAGTCTGAAAAGACCAGGTAAGTATCTGTTTCCAATTTGACCGGAGTCACATACCGGAAATCGTGCTGGTCGTCGGTGACAACGGAAAATTTATTATTCTGGAGATCCTTGGTATAGATACGTCCCTTCCCCCCCATGAAGACATGGCCGGCAATGCGCCAATTGGAAAAAACCCAGGTCGGATTATCGTCGGAGAAGATGGAAAAATAATCCTGCGGAAGCACCGGCTCGAAAACTCCCGTCTGGATATATTTGATATAGCCGTTTTTTTTCGCACCCTGCCAGGTATTGAAAAGAATCATGCTGCCGTCGGGCGAATAGTTGGGATCCAGCTGGGACCCTCCCCAATCCGGGATCGAATTGCTGACGTTGTTCAGGTTGCTGAGATTGACTTCAACGGCCTTCCAATTATGGACCCAGACAATAGTGTTGTCGTCCTTCCAATCCGGGTCCACGTTGTCGCCGCTGTACTTTCCGTTGATCGGCGTCAATTGATGCGGGACGCGGTCGGCGACGTTCATATAGAAAATTTGCCAATCGATCGAGGTCGAGCCCTGGTAGTCCGGAGCTCTGACGTAAGCGATCCAATTGAGGCTGTTGACAGCGACCGCGAAATCGTCCATGGTGGGATCGGTGAGATTTTCGACATTTTTTAAGACGAAATCATACAGGGAAATATCGATCTTTTCGAGAGAGTACAGGACATTCACCACCGGTCGTTCTTTGCTGGAGCCATTAATCTCGGCGTTCTTAAATTTCTGGACACCCCGTCGTGCAGCCGAGCGGCCCTGACCGAGGTCGGAAAAATTGACCGCCACCATGTCGGCGGACCTGGCGGCTGCTTTGGGGACAATATAAAGGTCCGCCATGAAGATATCATATTGGCCGCCGACAAGGTCGTGCCAGAACATCTTTCCGACCAATTTTTCGGTGGGCTCGGGAGGAGGCGGAGGTGCTGGTGTCGTAGGGGATTCTTTGCAGGCGCCTAAAATGAGAACAAGCACGGCCACGAAAAAAAATCCCCTTTTCATTTTTATGTGTATTTCTCCTTGGATTGGGAAAGCGATTTTAGCACTAAACGGGCTATTTGCCAAATCTATGTTGTATAATTATGATGGTTCAGTTCTGTCCAAGAAGCTGGCCATCATCTACGAGGAAGAGCCCCAGCCGGTGATGGTCACATTGTAAGCAGGCCGCCCCTCTTGACTGAAGGGGGGCAAATCTCAATTGAAAAAAGCGCGGGAAAAATATTAAATAGGCTTTGGCCCCTTGGCAGAGGAGGTGCATATGGATAGGTCTAAGGTGGATGATCTGAAGCAAAGGATAGCCCGATTCCCGCGCAAAAACCTGATCTGCCTGCCGACGCCTCTTCGAAAGCTTGAAAATCTTTCCCGCGAGCTCGGCGGGCCAACAATCTATGTCAAACGTGATGACCTAACCGGCCTCGGCTTTGGCGGGAATAAATCCCGGAAACTGGAGTTTATCATCGCCGATGCCCTGAACAAGGGCGCCGATGTTATCATCACCTGGGCCAGCCTGCAATCGAACTGGTGCATGCAAACGGCAACGGCCGCCCGCCGATTCGGCCTCAAGCCCGTGTTGATCCTTTTCCAAACCGCCGACATAGCTCCAGAGTATGACGGCAATCTCTTACTGGATTACGTCCTGGGCGCAGATATCCGCATCAGAGATGCCGAAAAGGGAAAGGTCGTCAGTGAGGAATTCGCGCGGAAAATCCTTGAAAGTGTGGTCCAGGAAATGATGGAAAAGGGCCACAGCCCCTATGCGATAGCGGTCGGCGGCTCCATGCCGGGATACTCCATGGAAAAGCCCTTGGGGGCCGTAGGCTATGTCTCCGCGTTCGCCGAGATGCTGGAGCAGGCTGAGGCGGAGGGCGGCGGGATGACTCACGTCGTTCACGCGACCGGATCCGGATCGACCCAGGCGGGCCTTGTCGTTGGCG
>Ga0209253_10004165_pt1 | contig 12622 bp, 11 predicted proteins | sample FrelakmetBRP12BR_FD_187145 | JGI IMG/M metagenome (GOLD analysis project Ga0209253, IMG submission 187145) | Freshwater lake sediment microbial communities from the University of Notre Dame, USA, for methane emissions studies - BRP12 BR (SPAdes)... | ecosystem: Environmental > Aquatic >...
GGCGCGGGGAGCGAGCGTCGTTGCGGTCTGTCGCAGGAGCTCGAACGAGCTCGACGGCCTCGGGGTGCGCGTCGAAAGCGGGATCGACGTGACCGAGCCTGCAGCGTGGTCGGCGCTCGCCCGACGGCTCGCGCGCGACGACATCGACCTGCTGATCCAGAACGCCGGGATGCTCCTTTCCGATTCGCTCGACGACGTCGACCCGGACAAGGTGCGCGCGCAGTTCGAGCTCAACGCCGTCGCGCCGCTGTTTCTCACCCGGGCCCTCGCCCCCCGCCTGCACGCGGGGGCCAAAGTGGCGCTCGTCACCAGTCGCATGGGGTCCATCGGCGACAACGGCTCCGGCGGCTACTACGGCTACCGGATGAGCAAGGCGGCGCTGAACGCAGCGGGCGTCTCGCTGGCCCACGATCTCAAGCCGCGAGGAATCGCCGTCGTCATCCTGCATCCGGGCTCGGTGCGCACCGAGATGACGCGGGGCCACGGCATGATCGAGGCGGAGGAGTCCGTGCGCGGGCTCCTGCAGCGCATCGACGAGCTCCGGCTCGAGACCACGGGACGCTTCCTGCACCAGAACGGAGAAGTCCTGCCGTGGTGAGCGCCGCTCCGGGGGCCGCGGGTCCCGCTGGCTGGCAACTCGTGCGCATTCCGACGCGCACGGGCGCGGTCGTAGAATTGCTCGAGCCGCACGTGCAGCCGACACCCGTCCGGAACCTGCGATGAAGACACTGTTTCTCGTTCGCCACGCCAAGTCGAGCCGCGACGCCCCCCTGTTGCCCGACCGCGATCGGCCCTTGAACGAGCGCGGCATGCGCGACGCACCGAAAGTGGGGGCGCAATTGGCAAAGCGCGACGCGAGACCGGACCTGATCGTCTCGAGTCCGGCCCGCCGCGCCCTCGCGACGGCAGAGATCTTCGCCGGGAAGCTCGATTACAGGCTCAAGGACATCGTGGTGGAAGATCGGCTGTACGCGGCCACGCCGGATGACCTGCTGGCGGTCGTGCACGAACTCGACGACAAGGTGAAACGCGTGATGCTGTTCGGCCACAATCCGGAGTTGACGGAGCTCGCGCATCGGCTGTCGGCAAGGATCGACGACATGCCGACATGCGCGGTGGTGGAGTTCGCGTTCGACACCAGGTCGTGGTCGAACGTCGGCGTGCAGGAACCCGCGAAAGTGACGCTCCACCATCCCCGCGAGTCCTGAGCGGAACGCCGTGGCGCCGCAGCGGAGGCCGCCCGGCGCCTGTCGGAAACAAGCTCGGGCGCAGCGGGTGTTTCGTTGCCCCCGTTCGCCGAGTGCAGGGCGGGATGAATCGATGCGCATTTGCCTGCTGACCAACCAGGACCTGCTCGCCGACCCGTTTCCCGCCGACGACTGGCCCTGCGACCCGAGGCCCTTCCTTCCCGAAGCGCACTGGGAGGTGGAGTACCTCCGGAAGCCGACCTCGGTCGAACAGGTTGCCCGGCGCATCCAGGAGGGCTTCGATCTCTTTTTCAATCTGTGCGACGGCGCCGCGGACCAGAGCATTCCGGGCATCGAGGTCGTGCAGACGCTGGAAGCGCATCGCGTCGCCTTCACCGGCGCCACCTCCGGATTCTACGAGCCCTCGCGCGAGGCGATGAAGCGGGCGTGCCGGGCCGAAGGCATCGATACGCCCGCATACGTCCTGGCGCGCTGCGCGGCAGATGTCGAACGCGCGGCCGCGATCCTGCGCTTTCCGCTGTTCGTCAAACACCACAGCAGCTACTCGAGCGTTGATCTCTCCCGTCGCTCGCGCGTCTGTTCACCCGCCGGACTGCGCCAGCAGGCGCGCAAGATCATGCGGCGCCACGGGGCGGCGCTGATCGAGGAGTTCATCGAGGGAACCGAGTGCACGGTCCTCGTGGCCGAGAATCCGGACGATCCGCGACGACCCAGGACCTACGCGCCGATCCAGTACCGCTTTCCGGAAGGCGAAACCTTCAAGCATTCGAAGCTCAAGTGGGTGAGCTACGGGAAGATGTCGGCCTTCCCCGTCGACGACCCGATGCTCGACGCCCGCCTGCGCGATGTTTCCGCCCGCTTCTTCGTGGCGCTCGACGGCGCGAGCTTCGGCCGCTGCGATCTTCGCGTCGACCGGCGCGGCACGCCGTTCATGCTCGAGATCAATCCCAACTGCGGCGTTTACTACCCGCCGGAAGACGCCGGCAGCGCCGATCTCTGCCTTGCGCACGATGCGGAAGGCCATGCCGGGTTCACGCGCCAGCTGATCCGGGCGGCGCTGCGTCGACGCGAGCAGCGCGCCTAGCGCGCGACCCGTTCCGATCCGGGCCGCGATGCGGCCATCGGCGCCGCGAAGTCCGGCGCTGGCCGCTCCAACCGTCACGTCGCGCGGCGTCCTGGCACGCACCTTGCTGTGCTGGACAAGCTGAAAGCAACATCGAGACCCGGCCCGGGAAAGCCCACCCGCGGAAGCCCAGGCGCTGACGCCCGGCGTCAGGTGGCGACTCCCGCGGGGCACCCGAGGGCACGGGGATCGAGGTCGCCGGATCGTCGTTGCAGCCGATCGCCACAGGAGCTCGCCCATGAAGATTCTCGCAATGGTCCTGGCCGGAGGGAACGGAACGCGATTGCACCCGCTGACGGCCGATGACGCCAAACCCGCGCTGATGTTCGCGGGCGGTTACCGGATCATCGATTTCGTGCTCGGCAATCTCGTCAACTCGGGGATGTTGCCGATCTACGTGCTGGCGCAGTACAAGCCGCGATCGCTCGTCGAGCACGTCCGCACCGCGTGGGCGCCCTGGTCTGCGGGCAGGAACCCGGCGATGAACGTCGTGCTCCCCGATACCGGCGGCGCCGGCGAACCGTACAAAGGCACGGCCGACGCCATCCACAGGAACCTCCACCTGATCGAGCGGCACAAGCCCGACCTGGTGGCGGTGTTCGCCGCCGATCACGTCTACCGCATGGACGTCCGGCAGATGGCCCGCTTCCACAGCGAGCGCGGCGCCGAGGTCAGCATCGCGGCGGTGCGCGTCCCGATTGCACAGGCATCCGCGTTCGGCATCATGGCAACCGGACCGGCCGGCGAGCTGTGCGAGTTCGAGGAAAAGCCCGGTCAGCCGACGCCCATTCCGGCCGACCCGAGCCACGCCTATGCGTCGATGGGCAACTACCTTTTCAACCCGCGGGTTCTGGTGGAGATGCTCGAGGAGGCGAGCCGGCACGCGGCACCGGACTTCGGTCACCACATCATGCCGCTCCTGCCTCGGCGCAAGCGCGCGTGGGCCTACGATTTTGCGCAGAACAGGATCCCCGGGACGAATCCGCACGAGGAGCGCGGATACTGGCGCGACATCGGCACGATCGAAGCCTTCCAGGCCGCGCAGTGCGATGTATTGGGCCCGTTCCCGCGCTTCGATCTCGCGAATGCCGAATGGCCGATCCGCCCGGGCGCCTGCCGGTTGCCGGACACTCCCCGAAATGCGAAGGCGCGAACAACCCTGGCTGGTCCTGTCCGCCATCGGCCGTTCGACCGGTTGGGCATTCGCGCTGCATTGCCCAGCCCGGGGTAGACCGATCACGCGTCGGTCGGGGTGGCCACCGTCAGCGAGCCGCTCGCCAACGCCCGCTCGGCCAGGACCTTCAGTCGCGCGTCCTGGTTGTGCGCAAGCGCCCACAGAGCGCGCCGGGTGCGGCGCATCGCCATGGCGATGAAGATGCGCGCGTTGTCGAGGTCGGCCGCCGCGGCGTCCACGCTGCCCGCCTTTCCGATCGCCCAGGTGGCGCGCGATAGCGTTGCCGTCGACAGGTAGATGTCGATCGCCGCGTTGGCGAGTCGCTCCTGGTGGAACTGGCGTTCGATCACGTCCCGGCCATGCTCGATGAGCAGCCTCTCCACCGCGCGCGCCAGGACATGGGTGGCCTTCGCCACTCTCGTCGCCTCGCCTTTCAGCGCCGGATGGACCCGCGTGAATTCGGGTTTCACCAGCTGCCGCTTCACGCGCCCGCCGATGTAGGACCCGATCGCGCCAAGGGAACGCAAGGGGTCCCGGAACGCCTTGCCCAGCTCCCGCAAGTGCTCGCCCGGCTGCTGGAGGCCGGAGAGCGCGATCAGCGCGCGAAGGATCTCGTTGGTCCCCTCGAAAATGAGCATGACCCGCGAATCGCGCACGGCCTGCTCGTACGGGTATTCGCGGGAATAGCCGAGGCCGCCGGCGATCTGCTGCGCGTCGCAAGCGGTGCGGAAGGAAAGCTCGGAGGCGAATACCTTGCAGGCGGCCGTCTCCAGCGAGAAGTCGATGCCGCCGCGGTCCACCATCGAGGCGCAGAGCATCCAGCCGGCATCGGCTGCGTAGCAGTCGGCGGCGGCCAGGGCCACCTTGCGCTGGATCATCTCGAACGAGCCGATCGGACGGCCGAACTGCTTGCGGTCGCGCGCATAGGCAAGCGCCATGTCGAGGATCCTGCGCGCGCCGCGGGACGATCCGGCGGCAAGCCCGAGGCGCCCGGAGTTCAGGATCTCGAGCGCGATCGTGAAGCCGCTGCCCACCTCGCCCAGGCGGTCCTCGACCGGCACCCGCACGTTGTCGAACGACACGGTGCGCGTGTCGCTCGCCTTGATCCCCATCTTGTCCTCGATCTTGCCGAGCGTGATGCCGGCCGCGTGCGCGTCGACGATGAACGCGGTGACGCGCTGCTTCTCTTTCCCGTCGACCACCACGGGCACCTTGGCGAAGACGGTGAAGACGCCGGCAAACCCCGCGTTCGAGATCCAGATCTTCTCGCCGTTGAGCCGATAGTGCGTGCCGTCGGCGCTCGGCACCGCCGTGGCGCGCATCGCCTGGGCGTCGGACCCGGAGCCGGATTCCGTCAGGCAAAAGGCGGCGACGCGCTCGCCCGTCGCGCATCGGGTGAGCCAGCGCCGTTTCTGGTCGTCGGTGCCGAAGAGCGTGATTCCCTTGCAGCCGATCGACTGATGGGCGCCGAAATACACCGCGAGCGCGGCGTCGGTTTCGCCCACCTCCCCGAACACGCGGCTGAAGAGCAGGGCCGACGCGCCGAATCCCCCGTATTCCTCGGGGATGTTGAGTCCCATCATGCCCAATTCGTGCATGCCGGCGCGAACGTCGTCCCCGAAACGGCCCTCGCGGTCGAGCCGGGCGGTGTCCACCGTGGCGGACGCCCACGCGCGGAAGGAATCGAGGATGGCCGCGAGGTCCTCCCTTTCCGCGGGCGCGAGCTCCGGAAAGGGAAAGACGAGGTCCTCGCGCAGCTCGCCCAGGAACACGCCGCGGGTGAACGAAGGATTGTGCTCGGGATCTGCGAGATGTGCGGTCATGGATCGTCGGCTGGGGTCGGACTTTCGTTTCACTCTATCCCAAATCCGGCGGTGCCGCGGCGCGTCAGCCGCCGATCCAGCGGCGCGCCACTGCGTAGATCAGCGGAAACGCGAGCGCGGCGAACGCCCCGTGCAGTCCGAATGCAAGCCCCGCATAGGCGCCCGCCTTCGGGTTGACCTGAAAGGCGCGCGCAGTACCGATGCCGTGGGCCGCGACTCCCAGCGCGAAGCCGCGCACGCGCCAATCGCCGATCCTCAGCGCATCGAGCACGTATTTGCCGAGCGCCGCGCCGATCACGCCGGTCGTCACCGCGAACACGGCGGCCAGCGCGGGCAGGCCCCCGATCTTCTCGGCGATGCCCATCGCGATGGGCGCGGTCACCGACTTGGGCGCAAGGGACAGGAGTGTCGCGGGAGAGGCACCCAGCATCCATGCCACGCCGACAGCGCTCCCGAGCGCGACGAGCGACCCCGCGCCGAGCGCGCCCGCGATCGGCAGCGCAAGCCGCTTCACGCTGTCCCACTCGCGTGCCAGCGGAACGGCCAGCGCAACGACTGCCGGTCCCAGCAGGAAATGCACGAACTGCGCGCCATCGAAATACGTGCGGTATTCGGTCCCGGTGAGCGCAAGGACGATGACGATGAAGGTCACCGCGAGCAGCACCGGATTGAGCAGCGGGCGGAAGCCGGCGCGCGCGTAGACCCAATAGCCCCCCTGGTAGGCGACGAGCGTCAGCGTGAGGCCGAGCAGCGGCGTGCCGGCGAGATAGACCCAGATGTCGGTGAGCGGCATCGCCTGCATCGTCAATGCTCCGGCGGGTCGGACGAAGAGGGTTCCGCGGCATCGGCCGCCGCCGGCATCTGTCGCCCGATCAGCGCACGCATCACAACCGCGGTCACCGCGATCGTCAGCACGGTGCTCACGACGATCGCGATCATGATTGCCGCCCATTCGTCCGCGATGCGGCCGTAGTGCAGCATCACGCCGACGCCGGCCGGCACGAACAGGAGCGACAAGTGCTGCAACAGCGCGGTGGCCGCCGTATCGACATTTGCGGGGAGGGTGCCTCGCAGCCGCAGCGCGACGAAGAGCAGCAGCATTCCTGCGACGGGACCCGGCACCGGCAGACCGAGCATGCGTACCAGCGCCTCGCCGAGGCACTGAAATACGAGCAGCCACGTCAGTCCGGCCAGCATTCAGCGGTGCTCCGCGGCGCCAATGCCGGGCGCGCCGTGAGCCCGCCGGGCCGCCCCAAGGGCGAATACCGGAGCGCGAAGCGCGAAGGTACTCCAGTCAGCCCGCCGGGCCGCCCCAAGGGCGAATACCGGAGCGCGAAGCGCGAAGGTACTCCAGCGAGCGGGCGAAGCGCGCTGGAACGGGGGCCGGTTCATCGCGAGGAGGCTCCGTGGATGGAACGCCATGGGATCAATGTCAGCCGAAGATCTTGCGTTGCAACAATTGATTGCGGTGTCCATCACGAAAGTCGATCCCCATGATCCGAAAGTACTATTGGATCAACGGTTCCCTCGTCAGTACATTGGCCTGGTGCGATGCACCATAAGTGCGCGCACCGAGGCAACCGGCGGCCGACCGGCCCCCAGGAGAACATATGCGCAGTCAAGAGAGCCCCCTTTCACACGATCCATCCGGCGTCGAGGTGTCGATTGCCGAATCGCCATCGTCGCTCCCTCGCGACAACCGATCTTCCGCCGCCCGACCCGTGCCCTTCGCCCGAGCGACAGGACATTTCACGGACGACCCTTCGGCGCGCCTGGCGCGCACCTTTCGTTACCCGAGCATCCGCGCGTTGTTCCCCTATGCGCTGTGGCTGCAGGCCGGCGCCGCGGGCATGCTGGCGGCGGCAGGTGGCGTTGCGACGCTCGTGAACGTCCCCGGCTCGGTGGGCCCGGCATCGGCATGGCTCGCGGCCGGCGTTGCGCTGACCGCGTACTCGTGGCGCCGCTTCGCGGCCGCCATCGCAGCGCTCGACGCGTCGATCGGCGACGAGGCAACCGTGCCGGCGCATGGCGCGAATCGCATCCAAACCGCCACCGGTCGCCACGACGGGGCGCGCCTGGGTCCGGTTCGTCGGGCGGTACCCGCCTCCTGAATGCCGTCGCCCTGGTCTTCGCGCACAGGGCCGGCAATTCGACTTCGGAGGTTTCACCCCCCATTCGAAGTGCGGGGCGCTGCACTCCATGCACGCCCTGCCCTAGACCAGCGACGCCCGGTCCGCCTTCGGATGCAGCAGGAACGAGTCTTCCGCGGTCTCGTGGTAGGTCGTTCCGAAGCCGGCCAGGATCTTCTTCGACTCGGCATCCGGATCGCCCCAGCACCCGCAGGTGATCCTGTCGCACGCGCCGATGAGCATCGCGAGCGGCTCCTTGCCCTTCTCGTTGTCGAGGTGCGCCTTGAACACGCTGTCGTTGGCGTAGATCTCGACCCACTCGCTCACACCCGGCGCCGGGTAGTCGACGTGGTAGCAGATCACCCCCGGATGATCGCTGCCCATCACCGCGCACAGCTTCTTCTGGTTCTCCCGGAATTCGCTTTCCCGGCCCTGCTTCATGTCCCAGCGGATCTTCAGCATGATCGCCATCTCGTGCCTCCCGTGTCGTGGATGATGGGGCGGATGCGCATCTTCCCGGTATGTGGACCGATCGGAGATGGTAACCGAGCGCGCACCCGCCGTGCGAGCGCCCCGCGCGTGCCGCCCCGCGACGAGGCCCGTCAATCCGGCGCCGTCGACGCGGCGCGCGCACGGCCGCTCGCGCGCAGCACGTGGATGCCCGAGCCGATCAGCAGCACGATCCCGCACCACGCGAGCGCGTTCGGGACGTCGCCCCAGACGACGTAGCCGACGATCGTCGCGAACAGGAGACCCGTGTAGCGGAACGGCGCGACGAGCGAGAGGTCGCCCCGTCGCGTGCTGCGGACGATCAGGAAATAGGCGATGGCGAGGAACGCGCCGGCGATGGCGAGAAGCCCGAAATCGAACGCGCCGACCGGGCCCCAGCCCTCGAGCAGCGAGAGCGCGCCCGCGAGCAGCGTCACCGAGACCGTGGTCGAGAGCGTCACCAGGATGGACGGGATGCCGACGTGCACCCGCCGCGTCAGCAGGTCGCGCACGGACAGGAGCACGGTGGCGAGGAGGCAGACGATCGCGTAGCCGTTGAAGCCGCCGGCCTGCGGCTGGATGATCAGCAGGACGCCGACGAAGCCGACCCCCGTCGCCAGCCACTGCGGCGCACCGACGCGCTCGCCGATCAGCAGCGCCGCGAGGACCGTGATGATGAGCGGCGACGTCATGTTGATGGCCGTCGCGCTGCTGATGGGCAGGTGAAAGAGCGACACCAGGAAGAGCATCGACGCGACGGCGTCGATGATGGCCCGGGTCGCCACCCAGCCGCGCGCGATTTCGCGGATCCGCGCGGTCGCCCCCATCGCCTTCGCCACCGCCAGCACCAGCACCGACGCCACGAGGCCGCGGAGGAAGATCAGCTGCGCCGCCGGCACCGTCTGGCTCGCGTACTTGACCAGCGCGTCGTTGACGATGAAGCAGGCCATCGCGCCGATCATCGCCAGGATGCCCACGCGATTGGCGCGGACGTGCGCCGCGTGGTCGTCCGCGGACGGGCGCAAGATCAGTCCCGCGTCGCGCGCTCGTAGCGGACGTCGGGCTCGTGCTCCTCGTTGCCGGAGCCGTCGCCGAACGCGACCGCGACGAAGCCGTGCCGCTCGTAGAACCGGCGCGCGCCCGCGTTGCGCGCGAACGTGTAGACGCGCAGCACGGGCGTCGCCGTCGCCGCGTCGGCCAGGATGACCATGAGCAGCTGCGAGCCGATCCCGCGGCCGGTCCAGCCCGGCGCGACGTACAGGTGTGTCAGCCACGCGCCGTCGCGCGCGCCGAAGCCGACGATCCCGCTGTCGGCCTCGGCGACGCGCACCGAATGCCGGGCGAAGACGGTGTCGCGTATCCACGCACGCGTCTCGGCTTCGCCGTGCGGGTCCTTGAGGCCCGGCAGCATCGCCCGTCGCGACGCCAGGTACATCGTCGCCGTCGCGTCCGCGTCGTCTGCAAACCGCCCGGCGCGCGGCCGGCGGATCAGGACCCGTTTTCCGGGGCTCATCCGAGAAGGTCGCCGGCGGCTTTCCGGCGCCGCGCGCTGCGCGCCACCGCCGGGTCGCCCGCGCGGGCACCCTGCCCGCGGCGTCCCGCGTGCGCGTCGAGGACCGGCTTCAGATACCGGCCGGTGTAGCTCGCCGCGGTGTCGGCGATGGTCTCCGGCGGGCCCTCGGCCAGGATCGTGCCGCCGCCGGCACCGCCCTCGGGGCCGAGGTCGATGATCCAGTCGGCCGTCTTGATCACGTCGAGGTTGTGCTCGATGACGACGACCGTGTTGCCGTGGTCGCGCAGACGGTGCAGCACCGTCAGCAGCATCTCGATGTCGTGGAAATGCAGGCCGGTCGTCGGCTCGTCGAGGATGTACAGCGTGCGGCCGGTGTCGCGCTTGGACAGCTCGAGCGCGAGCTTCACGCGCTGCGCTTCGCCGCCGGAGAGCGTGGTCGCGGACTGGCCGAGCGTGATGTAGCCCAGGCCGACGTCGAGCAGCGTCGAGAGCTTGCGCGCGACCGCGGGCACCGGCTCGAAGAACGGAAACGCCTGCTCGACCGTCATCGCCAGCACTTCGTGGATGTTCTTCCCCTTGTACTGGATCTCGAGCGTCTCGCGGTTGTAGCGCTGGCCGTGGCAGACGTCGCACGGCACGTAGATGTCCGGCAGGAAGTGCATCTCGACCTTGATCAGGCCGTCGCCCTGGCAGGCCTCGCAGCGGCCGCCCTTGACGTTGAACGAGAACCGCCCGGGCCCGTAGCCGCGCTCGCGCGCCGCCTTCACCTGCGCGAACAGCTCGCGGATCGGCGTGAAGAGCCCCGTGTACGTCGCCGGATTCGACCGCGGCGTCCGGCCGATCGGGCTCTGGTCGACGCTGATCACCTTGTCGAAGAATTCGATGCCGTGCATCTCGTCGTAGGGCGCCGGCTCGGTCGTGCTGCCGTAGAGATGCCGCGCCACCGCGTGGTAGAGCGTGTCGTTGATCAGCGTCGACTTGCCGGAGCCGGACACCCCGGTGACGCAGACGAAGATCCCGACCGGAAGGCGCAGCGTGACGCGCCGCAGGTTGTTGCCGCGCACGCCGTCGATCGTCAGCATGCGGCCCGGATCGACGCGGTGCCGGCGCGCCGGCATCGGGATCTGCCGGTGGCCCGCGAGGTACTGCCCCGTCAGCGAGTGCGCGGCGAGCCGGATCTCCTCCGGCGTTCCCTGCGCGACGACCTGCCCGCCGTGCTCACCCGCGCCGGGACCCATGTCGATGATGTAGTCGGCGGCCTGGATCGCGTCGTGGTCGTGCTCGACGACGATCACGCTGTTGCCGAGATCGCGCAGGTGCTTGAGCGTCGCGAGCAGCCGGTCGTTGTCGCGCTGGTGGAGCCCGATCGACGGCTCGTCGAGCACGTACATGACGCCGGTCAGCCCCGAGCCGATCTGCGACGCGAGGCGGATCCGCTGCGCCTCCCCGCCCGAGAGCGTCTCCGCCGAGCGGTCGAGCGCGAGGTAGTCGAGCCCGACGTTGTTGAGGAACGCGAGGCGGCTCACGATCTCCTTGACGATCCGGTCGGCGATCGCGCGCTTGTTGCCATCGAGGGCGAGGCCCTCGAAGTAGGCGGCGGCCTCCTTGAGCGGCAGCGCCGAGATCTCGTAGATCGCGCGCGCGAGCGCACCCTGCCCGACCTTGACGTTCCGCGCCTCGCGCCGCAGCCGCGTGCCGTCGCACTCCGGGCAGGGCTTCGAGTTCAGGTACTTCGCGAGCTCCTCGCGCACCATCACCGAGTCGGTCTCGCGGTAGCGGCGCTCGAGGTTCGGGATGATCCCCTCGAACGCGTGCTCGCGCACCGAAGGCTTGCCGCGGTCGGAGAGATACGCGAACGGAATCTTCTCGTCGCCGCTGCCGAACAGGATCACCTGCTGCACGCGTTCCGGCAGCCGCGCGAACGGCCGCTCGAGATCGAAGCCGACGTGCTTCGCGAGGCTGCCCAGCATCTGGAAGTAGAACTGGTTGCGCCGGTCCCAGCCCTTGATCGCGCCGGAGGCGAGCGAGAGCTGCGGGAACGCGACCACGCGCTTGGGATCGAAGAAGCTGATCGACCCGAGGCCGTCGCAGCGCGGGCACGCGCCCAGCGGGTTGTTGAACGAGAAGAGCCGCGGCTCGAGCTCGGCGAGCGCGTAGCTGCACACGGGGCACGCGAACTTCGCGGAGTAGAGATGCTCGGCGGCGGCCGCGTCCTTGTTGTCCATTTCGACGACGATCGCCCGCCCGTCGCCGTTGCGCAGCGCCGTCTCGAACGACTCGGCGAGCCGCTGCTTCAGGTCCGCGCGCACGCGGAGCCGGTCGACGACGACCTCGATCGTGTGCTTGGTGTTCTTGGCCAGCCGCGGCACCGCGTCGATCTCGTGCACGGCGCCGTCGACGCGCACGCGGACGAAGCCCTTCGCGCGGAGCTCGACGAAGAGCTCGAGCTGCTCGCCCTTCCGGTTGACGACGACCGGCGCGAGGATCATGAGCTTCGTCTCCTCGGGGAACCCGAGCGTCGCGTCGACCATCTGCGAGATCGTCATCGCCGCGAGCTTCTGCTCCGGATGGTCGGGACAGTACGGGTCGCCGACGCGCGCGTAGAGCAGCCGCAGGTAGTCGTGGATCTCGGTGACCGTTCCCACCGTCGAGCGCGGGTTGTGCGACGTCGCCTTCTGCTCGATGGAGATCGCTGGCGACAGCCCCTCGATCAGGTCGACGTCGGGCTTCTCCATCAGCTGCAGGAACTGCCGCGCGTAGGCGGACAGCGACTCGACGTAGCGCCGCTGCCCCTCCGCGTACAGCGTGTCGAAGGCGAGCGAGCTCTTCCCCGAGCCGGACAGCCCGGTGACGACGATCAGCCGGTGGCGCGGGAGATCGAGGTTGATGTTCTTGAGGTTGTGCGTGCGCGCACCGCGGATGCGGATGTATTCCATACGGGTCGTCTTAGGCCATCCGGCGCATGCCGGGCGAAGGGGCAACCTGTTACTATACCGCCATTCCGCATGCGCTTCCCAGTCGCACCGTAGCGCAACGCGCGCCGGCCATTTTTTCCGCCCAGCCGACCGTTCCTGGCCCCTTCGTCACCGCTTCGTCGCCCCGCTTCCACGATGCCGCAAGACCGCGAGCCCCCCGCCACCGAGCGCGCCGCGCGCCCGCCCAC
>Ga0209253_10004166_pt1 | contig 12618 bp, 4 predicted proteins | sample FrelakmetBRP12BR_FD_187145 | JGI IMG/M metagenome (GOLD analysis project Ga0209253, IMG submission 187145) | Freshwater lake sediment microbial communities from the University of Notre Dame, USA, for methane emissions studies - BRP12 BR (SPAdes)... | ecosystem: Environmental > Aquatic >...
CATCACGCTTCTCGGCGACCCCTCCATTTTCGTCGAGGCGTTCGTCTCCGACGCCCGCCACATCGAGGTCCAGATCCTCGCCGACTCGCACGGCGGCGTGTGGGCGCTTGGCACGCGCGACTGCTCGATGCAGCGCCGGCAGCAGAAAGTATTCGAAGAGGCGCCGGCGCCGGGCTTGGCTCCCGAGGTCGAACGCGCCTTGTGCGAGGCGGCGGCCGCGCTGGCGCGGGCATCCGGCTATGTCAACGCCGGAACCGCGGAATTCCTCTTGCTCCCCGATGGGAAGACGTTCTACTTCCTCGAGATGAACACCCGCCTTCAGGTCGAGCACACCGTTACGGAGGAAGTGTACGGCGTAGACCTCGTCGGCATGCAGATCGACGTCGGTCGCGGCGAACGGCTACCGGCCGACGGTCCGCCGGCGCCGCGCGGCGCCGCGATCGAAGCGCGCCTGAATGCCGAGGACCCGGACCAGGGCTTCGCACCGCGCGCCGGCCGGCTCGTGCGCTTCTCCGCGCCGCAGGGGCCCGGAGTGCGCGTCGATTCCGGCTACGGCGAGGGCAGCGTCGTTCCCACTGTATTTGACTCGATGCTGGCCAAGGTGATCGCGCACGGCGCCACCAGGCGCCAGGCGCTGGCACGCCTGGAAACCGCGCTGCGCGACACGATCGCCGTGCTTGAGTCGGGCCTCACCAACCGCTCATTGCTGATCGAACTGATCACCCAGACGCCTTTCCGCGACGGTCCGGTGACCACGCGCTGGCTGGATACGCATCTCCCCAGCCGGCCGGCCCCGGCCCAGCGACGGCATCTGGAAGCCGCCGTGGCGGCGGCGGTCCTGGGTGACTACATGCGCACGCGCCGCGGCCACGTCGCCAATTTCCTGGAGGAGGCGCAGCGCGGGCTGCCGCGCACCGTGCCCGAGCCCGGGCCGACCGCGATACGCTACGTATTCGACCAGTACCCGCTGGAGGTCGAGGTCGCCACGATGGGACCGGAGGATCTCTTCATGCGCTGCGGCGAATGGGAAGGGCTCCTGCGCGCCCATCCGACCGGCGAGCGGACTTTCATTCTCGAGATCGACCGGCATCGCTATTCCGCGCAACGTGTCGCGACGGCCACTGAAGTGCATGTCGATATCGAGGGCGCGGCCCACCGATTCCGCCGCCTGTCGGATGGCCGGGTGCGTGCGCCCTTGCCTGCGTCGGTGGCGCAGGTTCATGTCCAACCGGGCGAGTCCGTCTCGGCCGGGACGCGGCTGTTGACGCTTGAAGCAATGAAGATGGAAACGGCGGTGGAGTCTCCGCTTGCCGGCACGATCCGCGCCGTTCTCGTACGTCCGGCGAGCCAGGTGGCCGCGGGCGAGGTCATGATCGAAATCGACGAAGCAGGTGAAGGCGCGCCTGTGGTCGCCAGCGCCGCGCCGCTCCCGGTTCGGCGCGAAGCCCATCTCGACCCGCTGCGTACGATCGAAGCGCGGCTGCTTGGGTTCGACGTGACACCTGAGCAGCTTGCCATTGCGCTCGCCGCGCTGGAGCACGAGCCGACCCCGCCGCGCGGCCGACTGCTGCGCCTGCTGCGCGCGGCGGTGGTGCAGGAACAGCTCTTCAAGAGCGGACCTTACGATGACGCGCGCAACGAAGCCAAGGAGAGCAGCCTCGAGCAGCTCGCCTGGTTCGCTCACCATCGCCGCCTTGACCCCGAGCGTCTGTCCGAGCGCTACATCCGGCGCCTGGAGCGTTTTCTTTCCCTGCATGGCGTTCATGAAGTCAGCCACGGTGACTGGAACGTGGCGAACGCCCTGCTGCGCTTGTTCCAGGCGCGGCGCTCGGAGGAGGAGACAAGTGCGCTCTCATTCGCCATCCTGCACGCCTTGGCGCGCTCGCAGCCGGATGAAGCCGAGCCGGGACCCCCGGCGGTCGAGCAGCGTGTCATCCTCGAAAAGCTCGCCAACGAAGCGGTGCAGCGTGCGCACTTGCAAGTCGCCACGGCGGCCTGGAATCTCATCTATAGATGGTACGATCTTCCCGAGCAACAGGCGGAAGCGGTGCGAACCGCCACGGAAGCGCAAGCATTGTGGGAGCGCCTCGCTGCGGCGCAAACGCCCGCCGCGCGTTCCGAGCTTCATCGCAAATTCCTCGAGCTTCCGCTCGGCGCGCTGGTCTGCGTGGTGGCCGGCCCGGCCGGCAAGCGCCATCCAATAACGGCGCTCCGCTTGTTGCTTGAGCGAATCTACGAGGTCTCCGAGCAGGACGAGGCGCCGCCGGTGCTTGGGCAACACCCCTGTCAGCACATCTGGGCAAGCCGCGGCAACCGCGTTGCCGGGGTGCTGGTGGCTGAACCATCGGATATGGCGCGCGTTCTGGAAGCTCTGCCGCGCGACGCGGAAGCGGACCTGCTGCTCGGGTTCATTCCCGAGCCCGACGCATTCGACCAAGCCGCACGGATGGTGCGGCCGCGCTGGACAGCGTTGTGGGTTGACCAGGGCGAGATGCGGACACGGACCTGGGTGGGCGAAGCGGGCGGCATGCGGGAGCATGTTGTTCTGCGGGATTTCCATCCGGCGCGGGCGGTGGCGCGGGAACTGACTCGCTATGCGAGCTTCGCGCTGGAGCGCTTGCCGGCGCCGCCGGGACTTCTTCTGCTTCGCGCCGAGGCCCCGGGCGATGAGCGGCTGCTCGCGTTGGCCGCCGTCGAACGGTTCGAGCCGGTCATTGAAGGGCACTTCGTTCGTGTTCCAAGCTTCGAGCGAGTCTTCCTCGATGCCGTGCAGGCGCTGCGCGAGGGATTGCGGGCGGCAGGCGGCCGGCCTCCCGCGCTCAATCGCATCGCCCTTTGCGTCCGCCCGGTGATCGCACTCTCGCGGGAACAACTGCAAGCACTGGCCGAGCGATTGGCGCCGGCGACTTTCGATCTCGGTCTCGAGAAGGTTTCGGTCATCGGCAGCTTCACGCTGGGCGACACGCAGCCGCCGCAGGAGCACGCGGTAGAATGGGGAGATTTCATCGCGCTCGGCCCGCGCGTCCAGGTCGTCAATCCGCGGCACCGCCCGGTGGCGGTACGCACCGCTTTCGAGCAGCAGGTCCTCGCGGCCCGCCGCCGCCGTCTCTTCCATCCTTACGAGGTCGTCAATTGGCTCACCTCGCGCGGTGGCGGCGGTGTTGAACGCGGGCGCTTCGAGGAACTGGATCTCGACCAGAACGGCGTGCGGCTCGAGTCCGTGGAAGGGCGGTCCTGGGGTGAGAATCGGAGCGGCATCGTTGTCGGGCTGATCACGAACTGGTCGGAGCGTTTTGCGGAGGGCTTTACGCGGGTACTGCTGGTGGGCGATCCGACCAAGGACATGGGGTCGCTGGGCGAAGCCGAATGCCGGCGCGTCATTGCCGCGATCGACTACGGCGAGGCGTATCGCCTGCCGATCGAGTGGGTGGCGCTGTCGAGTGGCGCGCGCATCGCTTTCGACTCGGGCACCGAGAACCTCGACTGGACAGCGGCGGTGCTGCGGCGGATCGTCGAGTTCACGGCCCGCGGCGGCGTGATCAACATCGTGGTCGACGGACCCTGCGTCGGGGCGCAGTCGTATTGGAACGCGGAAGCGACGATGCTCATGCACTGCCGCGGCACGCTCGTGATGACACCGCGAGGCTATATGGTGCTGACCGGCAAGCGCGCCCTCGAAGTCTCGGGATCGGTCGCCGCGGCGACCAACGAGGGAATCGGCGGTCTGGAAATCATGGCGGCGAACGGCGAGGCGCAATACACGGCGTCCGACCTCAACAGCGCCTATGAGCTGTTGCTGCGCCACTATGAATACACGTATGTCGCCCCGGACGAGCGCGGCGCACGGCCGTTGCCGAGCGCCGATCCGGTCACTCGCGACGCCACGGTGCATCCCTATACCGGCCCGGGCGGATTCACGACAATTGGTGAGTTGTTCGCCGAGGCCACCAACCCTGGCCGCAAGAAGCCGTTCGCGATCCGCGAGGTCATGCAGGCGGTGCTGGATCAGGACGCGCCGCCGCTCGAGCGCTGGCAAGGCCTTGCCGGCGGCGAGACGACCGTCGTGATGCACGGGCAGCTCGGCGGACAGCCGGTGTGCATGATCGGCATCGAGTCGCAACCATTGCCACGGCGCGGTCCGCGGCCGGTGGACGGGCCGGCGACCTGGATGAGCGGCACCCTCTTCCCGCATTCATCGCGGAAGATGGCGCGCGCCATTCGGGCGGCAAGCGGCGTTTGCCCGGTGGTCGTCCTGGCGAACCTGTCGGGTTTCGACGGCTCACCGGAATCGATGCGCGAACGGCAGCTCGAATTCGGCGCGGAGATCGGGAAGGCGGTGGTGGAGTTCGACGGACCGGTCCTCTTCTGCGTTGTTGCCCGCTACCACGGCGGCGCCTACGTCGTTTTCTCGCGGCGCTTGTCCAGCCGGCTCGAGTCGGTCGCTTTGGAAGGCAGCTACGCAAGCGTGATCGGTGGAGGGGCAGCGGCGGCGGTGGTATTTACGCGGCTGGTCGGCGAGCGGGTCAAGGCCAATCCACGCGTGAGCGCGGCACGGGAGGCGCTCGCCGCGGCGAGTGTCGCGGAGCGGCGCCGGGCGGAGGAAGAGTATGAAGCGATTCTCGCCGACACCGAAGCGCAGGTCCAGGCCGAGGTGGCCCGCGAATTCGACGCCGTGCATAGCGTGGCGCGGGCGCTGAAGGTTGGATCACTGCACGCGGTGTCTCCGGCGAGGGAGCTGCGCTCTGGCCTGTGTGCGCGCCTCCACGAGGCAGTCCGGGACGCCGCGGAGACGGGGAAGCCGACCGCCTGATTGCGGGCTAGCAAGCACACGGCGACCCGTTTCGGGTCGCCGCGCGTGCTCAGGGCTTGTGAATTTCTCGGCTTGTGAATGTTTCGTTGTGGGAGCGGCCTTGGCCGCGACCACTACATGATCGCGTCCACATTTCGGGCAAGCCCCCTCCCACAGGGGGCTTTTTCACAGGCTGTCAGACCGTGATCGCCTTGCCGCGGTAGATACGCGAGCGGTAGCGGCTCTCCTGCGGAGTCGGGAGGGGCGCGCTCGTGAGCAGGACAGCGGTGACAAAACGCGCCAGCTCTTCTTCCTCTTCAGCGGGAGTTTGCGGCTCCTCGTTGCGGGCGCGGCGCGTCAGGTCGATCTCATTCACCGGAACGTGGTGGGCGGTGCGCTCGCTCTCGGCGCCGAGCGTCGCGGTAAACGCGTGCATCGTCGTCTTGATGAAGTGCGCGAGGGCGAACTCCTCCGCCGTCGAGTGAGCCGACGTAGGCGCTGTGACGAGGGTGAGGTTGGCTCCTTCCATGAGGGAAGCCTTCTGCGCCACGCGGAAATGATGCGTGATGTGCTGCTCGACAAGATCGATGAACTCCTCGGTCGTGAGCACGTCGTCCCAGTCGGAGCGTGAAGCAGCGAGGCGGCGTTGCGGCAGCGGCCGGAAGGGCGTCGAGACGACCGGACCGGGGCGGCCGAACTGGGAGCGAGCGCGTTCGATCGCGCCTTCCATGTCGGCGCCGGCAGCAAGCGCGACCACGCGGCCGGCGGCCTCATGTGCGGGCAATGCGGAGGTCAGCGCACTGGCTGCCTTTTCCGTTTCGGTGATGAACACGACCCGCGCGGCGTGATGTTCGTCGAGGAACGATTGAGCGAGCGCGATGAGGTGCTTGCGCATATATTCGCCGACCAGGAAAACCGTAGCGCCGGCGAGCTTGTCGAGGCGCTGCTGGCTTGCTCTGCCGAAAAGCTCTCCCTCGGTGACGGTGCGCTCGAAGTTGAGCCCGCCCGACGGATGGAAGGTCTCTCCAGTGACGTTGCGATCGGCCAGATAGAACACCGTCGCGAGCGCGACTTCGAACTCGGTAGGCATACGCCCCAGGTCGAGCATGCCAATGACGCCGTCGCGGACCTTGGCCGCCTCGCGATCGATCTGCGCCTGCGCGAAGAACGGCTCGGTGACCCCGGCCAAGGAGACTTGGGAGTTGGCCTCCGAGACGCCGTGCATTTCTCCGCCGACCACCAGCCGCCGCACCAGCTTGCGCGCGATCGTCTCGTTCATGAGACAGGTCCGGGCACACGCATCGGCCTCGGTGGTCTTGAGGATCTGCGTGGCGAGCCGGCGCAGCGCCGCGGGCGCATTGCTATCCGCGAGCGCCTGCACCTGGTTGGCGGCGAGGAACGGCAGCAGGTCGCTCACCGCGCCGCCGCTTTCCCGCTGCGCGGCGAACAGGGCGGCGTGCAGCTCGTTCAGCCGCTTGTTCTCGAGAATGAGTCGGGCGCGGCGAGCGAAAAGCCCCGGCCGGCTCCCCGCCCCCTTGAGGCGCTCGCCCTCAACCGGTCCGGGTGCGAGCGCGTTGATCTGCACCTGCGGCCCCATGAAGTGCGCCAGAGCCTCCACCAGCGCCCGCTGCCCGGCCTTGCTGACGGCGTAGTCCGAGCGGTTCGGATAAGGGATGGCGACATACTTCTCTCCGCCGAAATAGGAGGACACATTGATAATGTAGCCACCGCGCTCCTTCATGGCCGGGGCGAGCATGCGGATCGCGGCGTAGTTGCTCAGCAAATTGGCCTTGATGGTGCGACGCCACGCGTCGTGCGGCATGTCGATGACCATCTCTTCGGCGCCGGCAACCCCCGCGTTGTTGATCAGGTAGTCCACGCGGCCGTGGATCGCAAGCGTGTCGTCGACCATGCGCTGCCAAGATTCTTCTTCGCCGACATCGCAGTTCGGCAGAATATGGACGCGATTCGCCGCGTCCATATAACCGGCGTCGCGCACCTCGCGTACGATCTTGGCCTGCACCCGCTCGAGCTCTTCAGCGCGGCGGGCGGCCAGCACGATGTAAGCCCCGGAAATGGCCAGCAATCGGCCGAGCTGTCCGCCGATCCCGGCCGAACCGCCGGTGATGAGCGCCACCTTGCCCATGTGCATGCCGAACAGGCTTTCGGCGAAACCGAACTCGCGGGTGTGGACGCCGATCGAACCGGCGAGACGCTTCGGCAGGTAGAGGTTGATCTCGTCGACGCGCTTGGCGCTGCCGAGCAATCTGGCCGCCCACCCGGCGGCGAAGTCAGTCGCCACCCCCTCCACATTGGAATAGCGGACGAGCTGGTTGGACCAGATCGCCGCGGCGCCGAGCGCGCTCTCATGGCGCCAGACGCGGCAGAGCTGCTCGACGCCGGCGCGTAAAACGTTGGCGAATCGGTTGCCACGGCCATCGTTCGGATTCGTCACGAACAGCACACGATGCTCGCTGCCGCCGTCGCTCCAAAATCGCGCGAGGAGACGGCCGATCGCCACCGCGCCGCCGAGCTCGTCGCGCAGCAGTTGCTCGACGACCTTGTCGTCCGCTTCAACGAGCGCCGCGGCGCCGGATGAACCGTCAAGTCCCGCGGCCGGCAGAATGAGCGCATGCTTGGGAATTCCCACCACGTCGCGTGCCTGAGTGAGCGCTTCTGCCGCCGCGGCCGGGTCAAGCGGATCGAGTCGCAGCAGCAGCGGTGGCGGCGCCGACGTCGGATGACCGTACATGTCGGCTGAGATCGGTCGCCGGGCCTCGCGCAGCAGCGCCTCGGCGCGGTCAAGGGCGTCGGGATCGCGGAAGCCGATCACGACCGTCGCTCGGCAGGCGCGCAGCATGTCGGAGAGGTCGAGCGCATCCTCGACCTGATTGCCGGCGCTGATCAGTATGACCGTGCCGCTCGCGTCAACCGCACGCAGTCCAGGGCGCGAGCTAAAAGTCGTGAAGCTCTCCGCGGGAATGGCCATCCCGTGCGTGACTTCGAAGTTGTGTCCGGCGAACGCAGCGGACTCGTCGCTGGCGAGAAACGCCGCGGTGTTGGCGACGTCATCCGCGGTGGGAAAGCGTTTCGCCGGCGAACCTGCCTCGTCCGGCCGGTTCAGGCGCATGACATCCAGAAACTGCGTGGCGGTCGTACCTTCCGGTTGGCCCTTGAGAGTGTCCATCGCCTTGAAGACGCCGCGGATGCGCTCGCCTTCGATCGGACCCGGGTAGATCGTGTTCACACGAATGCCACGCGCCCCAAGCTCGTTCGCCAGTCCGTCGCTCAATGCATTGAGCGCTGCCTTGGGTACGACGTAAGAAATGCGGCCGTAGTAGTCGGTGCGGCTGAAAATGGTCGAGACGTTGATGATGCTGCCCCCGGCGCGCATGTGCGGTGCGACCGCACGCGTGAGATTCCAGGTGGCGCCGAGGACGTTGCCCAACGCATCGAGCAGGGATTCCGTATCGGGCGCTTCGAGTTCGGCGGCGGTGAGCGGGATTTCGGCCAAAGTGCGACGCGGGCCGATGCTCCCGGAATTGTTCACGAGGACGTCGATACGGCCGCAGCGCGCAACGATCTCGGCCACGCCGGCGCGGACGTCGGCCATGTCGCTGCCGTCCATGCGCACCGTCAGCACGCGATCCTCCGGGACGTTTTCCGCTTCGACCAGGTGTTGCCGACAGGCTTGCAGCTCGTCCCGGTCGCGTCCGGTGATGGCTATCGTGGCGCCCTCGGCGAGGAAGCGCTGAGAGATTATTTTACCGACGTCGCCCGTCGCCCCGGTGATCAGGGCGACTTTGTTTTCCAGGCGACCAACTCGCGTCGCAGTTGTCATTGGACTCCCCTTCTGTTTTACGGGCATGCCGGAAACGCCATCCCGAAGTATAAATACACTGTGCCCAGCCCGCTCCCCTTACCCCTAACTCCCTCTCCCGCAAGGGAAAAGGGAATTGTCGAGAGTCGCTGTCGCGGCTTTCACGTCAGGGACGCGTCCGGTGCTCATCGGTTGACTGATGTTTCTTGTAGTATTGTATTCGACATGCCGCAGAGCAGCAATCTCTCGGCCAGGATCCTCGGCCGAGGCATCGCGCAATTGACGCCTCCATGCTCTCACGATACGCTGCCGGGTGATCGAGATTGGTTCGTTTTTCTCCCTCCACTCCACGAGGACTCACAATGCGGACAATGATGGCAGCAGTTCTTGATGCGGCCCCGGGCGGGCTGCGCATCGAGCAGATTCCCGTTCCCGAACCCCGCGCGGGCGAGGTGCTGGTTCGCGTCACGGCGTGCGGCGTCTGCCACACCGATCTCCACGTCATGAAGGCGGAGGTCGCCTTCCCCATGCCCGCGGTGCTTGGGCATGAGATATCCGGCACGGTCGCCGCGCTCGGCCCCGGCGTCGCGGGTCCGGACCCGGGAACGCGGGTCGCCTCGGCGTTCATCATGCCGTGCGGCTATTGTCGCTTCTGTGGCACCGGGCGCGATGATTTGTGCGACAACTTCTTCGGCATGAACCGGCTGCGCGGCACGCTTTATGACGGCACGTCACGCTTGCGGCGCGCCGACGGTTCGCCCCTGGCGATGTACTCGATGGCCGGCCTGGCGGAATACGCCGTGGTGCCGGCCACCGACGTCTTCGCGTTGCCGGATAGCCTGCCGCTCGAGGAGTCCGCGATCCTCGGCTGCGCGGTGTTTACCGCCTATGGCGCGGTCCGCCATGGCGCCGAGCTGCGCGGCGGCGAGCGTATCGCAGTTGTCGCTGCGGGAGGGGTCGGACTCAACATCATCCAGATTGCTCGGGCATTCGGCGCTTCACAGATCATCGCGGTCGATGTGCGCGACGATAAACTGGAAGTCGCCCGGTCGGCGGGGGCGTCCGACGTCGTCAACGCAGCCAACACCGATGTCGTCGCGCGCATACGCGAGCTGACGAACGGGCAGGGCGTGGACGTCGCGTTCGAGGTCCTCGGTTTGACACAAACCTTCACCCAGGCGTTCGAGTGCATCCGCGACGGCGGACGCATGGTCGCGGTCGGCATAGCGCCGGGGCGTACCGCCGCGCCGGTCGAAATCACGCGCCTGGTGCGGCGCTCGCTACGCATAATCGGCTCGTTCGGTGCGCGGACGCGCGGCGACATGCCGGAGATCATCAGGCTTGCCGCGCGAGGCATCTTCCGGCCCGAGAACATGGTCACGAAACGCTACCCACTTGCCGAAGCCGACGCCGCGTATCAGGCGCTCGCCCGCGGCGAGATCGTGGGCCGTGCGATCGTCGTGACATGAATCGGGCTGTGGCCGAACCTGAAGGAGCGTGCCAGGTGGATGCCGCACGCGAGCGCGGCAGGCGAACCAAGGACTATGAAGCGGAGTTGCGGACCGCGGCCGGAGAATCCCGCTCGGTGCCTATCGCGGCGGGAATTCTTGAGCTGGCGGGGCAGGAGTGCGTTCTCGGCTTGGCGCCCGACATCACGGCGCACGAAACAGACGAGGCCGCGACTATCTCAACGATCACCACTGGTCTCGTGCGGGAAAGCCTTGCAGGGTGAGCGCTTACTGCGCGTCTTCGCCATCGCAATCGATCGTCGTGTTGTTGTTTTGCCAACCGAAGTTTGGGCAAAAATGACGCAATGCGGAAATTATTTACGGATTTTTCGCGACAAACACTTGAAATGAGGAGTGAGTTGGTATCATATTGCTGTTGTGCAGTGCACATAAAAACCGGCGCCGAGCGCCTCCGGCGTGTCGGGGTGTCCGGGTAATAGAAAATGTTTAGGTATCGACTATGAAAGTCCCGAAGATGTTGCCGTGGTTGGCTCGCAAAGCAGGGGTGTCAGACGCCCGCGCCGAGCAGCTTTGGACCGAGGCGGTCCAATATGCGACCGTGCGAACCGGCTGGGTCGGAACGTCCGAGTATTGGCACACAGCCGTCGAGCGCTTGCTCGAATTGTTGAAACAGGAACGCGAAAAGGCGGGGCAGGCAACGCTGTCACGCATCATCTTCTGGCAAACACGCGCCTGGATGTGGCCGTCCATTGTGTGGCAAAGTTCGGGGATCGCGATGTCCCGAGCCTGGTCACGCTGGCTGTCCGGGCATCTGATCGCCCTTTAGCTGAACGACGTACGCATGCAGAAACACGCTGCCCAGGGCGTTATAACTGTTCCTGTGGGAGCGACCTCGGCCCCGCTATCCACGTGAGCTAGTTGACGTGTCGCGGGCAATCCCGCCGCGGCGCGAGGTTTTTCTTCAGCCTCTCAGAGCCTGTGAAGAAATCCGCCTGTGGGAGCGGGCTTGCCCGCGAAATATAAACGCAATCATGTAGTTATCGCGGCCAAGGCCGATCCCACAACGAAAAATTCACAACCTCTCAGGCAAGCGTGGGCGTTTCCAGCATGTCCCGGAAGGGACAAGGATCCGCCAGCCATCGCACGAAGCTTTCCACCGGTTCCGGTCGCGCGAAGAGATACCCCTGCATCACGCGACACCCCTGTCCGACGAGCTGGCTTGCCTGCTCGTGCGTTTCGACTCCCTCCGCGACCACGGAAAGATTGAGCGTCTTTCCGAGCGCGATGATCGCACTGGTGATCGCGGCGCTATGCGTATTGGCCGACAGATCCGACACGAAGCTGCGGTCGATCTTCAGCTCGTGAACCGGAAATCGCCGCAGGTAGCTGAACGACGAATAGCCAACACCGAAGTCATCGACGGACAGCGACACGCCGATGTCCTTCAGTTCGTGCAGCAGGGCGACGGTAAAGTCCGCTTCATGCATCAGCATGCTCTCGGTCAGTTCCAGCCTGAGCCAGCCGGGGTCGATCGAGTTGCGCTTGAGCGCTTCCCGGAGCTTGCGGGTGAAGTCGGTCTGACGGAAGCTTGCCGCGGCAAGATTCACCGCCACCTGAACGGGGGATCGTCGGGCAACGGACCATTCGGCGATCTGCCTGCAGGCTCGCTCGACGACCCAATCGCCGATCGAGACGATAAGGTCCGTTTCCTCCGCCAAGGGGATGAACTTGCCCGCGGCGACAACTCCGGATGATGGCCGGTTCCAGCGCAGCAAAGCCTCCGCGCCGACGATGCTGCCTCGCAGCACGTCCACCTTGGGCTGGTAGTACAGCTCCAGTTCATCGCGCTCGATCGCCCTGCGCAGATCGCTTTCGAGACTGAATTGTTCGGGCGCGGTTTCGTTCATTCCGGCCTCGTAGACGGCGAACGCGTTGCCGCCGTTGCGGCGCGCCGCATGCGTGGCCCGTTCCGCGTTCGCGAGCAGCCTGTCGATATCGTGACCGTCGCGCGGATAGCAGGCAACGCCGATGCTCGGCGTGACGCACACATCGCTCTGGTCCCTCTCGATCGGTTGCGTGATCGCTTCGCGCAACCGTTCGGCGATCCGGACGGCGTTCGCGGGCTGTGACAGATCGTTCAGCAGAACGGCGAACTCGTCGCCGCCAATGCGCGCGATCACCTGGTCGCCGGAAACTTCATCCCGCTGCGCCGCGACGAGATCGCCCGCGCGGATGCACTGCCTGATGCGCGCGCCGATTTCTCGAAGCACCTCGTCCCCGGCTGGGTGGCCCAGCGAATCGTTGACGCGGCTGAAGCGATCGAGATCGATATGCAGAATCGCGCACGTGCTCCCGCACGTGGCCGCCCGCTGGAAAGCGTGCTCGCAAACCTGCTCGAAGCGCCTGCGATTGGCGAGGCCGGTCAGCCCGTCGTGGAATGACAGGTGGCGGATTCGGTCTTCTGCCTCCACCCGGTGCGTGATGTCCTGAGTGATGCCTTCGATCGCGACGATGGTTCCAAACTGGTCTGTCATCGCCTG
>Ga0209253_10004167_pt1 | contig 12614 bp, 8 predicted proteins | sample FrelakmetBRP12BR_FD_187145 | JGI IMG/M metagenome (GOLD analysis project Ga0209253, IMG submission 187145) | Freshwater lake sediment microbial communities from the University of Notre Dame, USA, for methane emissions studies - BRP12 BR (SPAdes)... | ecosystem: Environmental > Aquatic >...
CCACGCCGGCTTCCTTGGCGATCTGCGCGACGGTGGACTGGCGAAAACCCTGGCGGGCAAAAACCTTGACCGCCGCCTCAAGGATTCGGTGATATTTTGAATTCTTACTCGCAGAATTTTGAGAATCCATAGGAATTAGTCAGTCATAATTTTGAATGCTTATTCATTTATCTACCAATTTTAAAAATGATTGTCAACAGAAACCATTTATATTATTAATATTAATATAAACAAATTGTTATGTTATTTTATCCAAAGATATCGGATTGCTAAAGGTTTATTTATAAACTTGAATTTACATTCATTTTATTTGTAAAAAAGCCCATACCGGGCCCTAAAGATCTTGAATTCACACAGAGAGCGTGCCAATATGGAGCATCGAAATTCACGAAAAGGCAACCTGAATGGAATCCCGGCTCATCGTTATTGATGACGATCAAAACTCTTCAGAGTTCCTCCGCAGCAGCTTAATGTCCAGAGGATTCAACGTGGTGCACACTCGGGCCGATCCCCTGCCCGTCGTCTCTCTTCTTGAATCACAGACACCCTTCGATATCGCACTGATCAATGTGAGCACGCCGCATAGCGCTGGGCAGGAACTGCTGGAGATAATCAAGAAGACCAGCCCGCCCACCGAATGCATCGTAATCGCTGCTTTCGAGGATATGCCGAACGTGGTTCAGTGCCTGCGCCAAGGCGCTTATGGCTATATCATCAAGCCGTTCACCGAAGAGGCAATGGCGGCTGTAATCCAACGGGCCTCGGAACGCAAACGACTGCTGGACGTTCTACAGGTGGACCGGAGCAACCACCCGCCGGCGCTTGCAAACTCCGCTGCCTTCAAGGACATCATCACATGCTCCGCGGGCCTTTTACGGGTGCTTAAGGCGGCCGAGCTGCATGCCGACAGCGGCGCCCCGATTTTGATTACAGGCGAAAGCGGGACCGGTAAAAAGCTTCTGGCTAAGGCCATCCACGACGCCAGTCGCCGGGCCGGGCACCCGTTCCTTGCGGTCGATATGGCGGCCCTGAGCCACGAGCAATTTGAAGCGGACTTCTGCGGCCAAGCAAAGGAAGCCTCCGCCGGGACGGTGGGCCAGGGGGAAGGCCACCTAAGGCATTGCCACCGGGGCACCCTATGCCTGGACCACATCGGCAACCTGCCGATCGCCATGCAGGGCAAGCTGATACGGATACTGCAGACGGGGGAGATTTCGCGGGTGGAGACCAGCGTCCGGCAAAAGGTCGACGTGCGATTCGTGGCCGCCACCAGCGAGGATTTGGAATCCTTGATCCGTGCGGGGAGGTTCCGGAAAGACCTTTTCTGCCGGTTCCGCGGGAGTTGGCTGCACCTTCCGCCGCTGCGAGAGCGCCCCGAAGACATCCCCCTGCTGAGCGACCATTTCCTGAAAAGATGGGGTGCGTCGGGTAAGGAGCGGCGTCTGGAGGCGCCTGCCATGGCTGAACTGCTCGCTTACGAATTCCCGGACAACGTGAATGAACTTCAGGCGGTCCTCCGGCAGGCCATTGAACTGGCGCAGGGGAAGGTGATTTCAGCCGACTGCCTGCCGGATCATGTGCGCCGCCCCGCCCCCTCCCTTCCCGGGAGCCTTCCACTCAGCACCCCGCCCTTGCCGCTCGCAGAGGTAGAAAAACAACACATTCTGAGCCTCTACCGGCAGATGAACCGCAACAAAGTTCGCACCGCCCGCGCCCTCGGAGTCGGTTTGAACACATTGCGGCGGAAGCTGAAAATGTATGACGTGAAGTAAGCTGCATGCCGGCCCGGGTCCGTGGTCCAGCCACGTGCCTGAGCAATAAAAAAACACTCCAACTCGAATGACAAAGGCCCCATCCAAAAAAAAATCCGCCGACCCTTTTCTGGATCGGCGGATTTTTTTTATTTAATTCCGATTCCGGGCTCTGCTTGAAGCCCTGGTCTCCCTGGACACTGGTATCGATTTCAGTATGTTCGTTTGACGCCTAATTCACCTGAGGCCTGGGGATCACCCCGGCTCTTTCGGCAATCTCCGGAACGCGGTGCTCCCACTCGATGGCCATGAGGTGTACGCCGGCCACGCCTTTCATTTCCTTGAACTCCGCGATTTGTTCGAGGGCGATCTTGATTCCCTCCTCGGGCTGATTGTCCTTGGAAACACCTTGCAGCCGCTTGATGATCTCGTCCGGAACGTCCATCCCCGGCACCTTGGCTTTCATGTATTTGGCCATACCGAGGCTTTTCATAGGTGTGACCCCCGCGAGGATGAAAACCTTCTGCGTGAGCCCCATGTCGTTGGCTTGGCGGATAAACTCACGAAACTTTGCCATGTTGTAGATGCATTGGGTCTGGATGAAATCGACCCCGGCTTCCACTTTTTTGGCCAGCCGATGAACCCGCCACTCGAAGGGGTCGGCAAAGGGGTTGGCGGCGGCGCCGATGAACATCTTCGGGGCGCCGTCCAGTTCCGCACCGCTCAGAAGCTTACTCTCGTCTCGCATCTTCTTGACCATGCCGATCAGCTGCATGGAGTCGATGTCGAACACGCCCTTGGCGGTGGGGTGGTCGCCGAACTGGCAGTGATCGCCCGACAGACACAGGATGTTTCGGATACCCAGAGCGTAGGCCCCCAAGATGTCGGACTGCATGGCCAGGCGGTTGCGGTCGCGGCAGACCATCTGGAAGTTGGGCTCGATGCCTTCCTGCAAAAGGATCAGGCACGACGCCCAACTCGACATGCGCACCACTGCGGTCTGGTTGTCGGTGATGTTCACCGAATCCACTTTCCCCTTCAGATAAGCCGCCTTCTTGCGGACTTCCTCCCCGTGGGCGCCCCGCGGGGGGCCCAATTCGCCGGTAAACGCAAAATGTCCTGCCGTCAACACTTTTTCCAAATTGCTTCCTGATTTCATGTCTGCACCCTCTGACCGCTGTATGAACGTTCTGGATGAAAAATCCGAGACCTACGCCTTGGCCTTTTCGGGTTTTTTGTAGCCGGGCTGCAGGAGTGAGCGCGGCTTGGTGTCCAGCCATTCCTGGGCCGGCTCAAGCTTGCGGATGCAATCCAAGCGGCCCTGAGCCTTCAGCCGCTCGTAGATCATGTGCCAGGCACAGGGTTGGTCCGCGCTGATCTCACAGTTGCCCTTGTTGGTTCCGCCGCAGGGTCCGTTGTAAAGCCCCTTGGCGCACATGGTGACCGGGCAGATGCCGCCGGTAATCCCCAGCACGCATCGCCCGCAGGAACGGCAGCGCTCTTCGTACCAGCCGACGTCCTGGTTGACGGCCAGGCCGCAGGTGTCCACGGCCGGGAACACCGGTTTGTTCGGAAAACGCTCGGCTAGAAACTGGATGCCCACACCGCAGGCCATGGAGATGACGGCGTCATACTGGTCCACCATGCTGTCCAGCTTCTCAAGATATTCGCGGTCGCACTGGCGCTCAAGGGTGGTGGACCCCAGCTGCAGGGGGGCGCCCTTCAGTTTGCGGGCCATGTCAAGCTCGGTGGTCAGCACCGCCACTTCTTTCTCGCCACCGGTCAGGCAAACGGCCACGCACGTGCCGCAGCCCACCACCAGCACCTTCTTGTGGTCCTTGATCAGATCCATGATTTCGTCGAACGGTTTGCGCTTGGCTACGATCATGTTGCCTCCAAGGGCCGCCTTCGAATGCAGCCGCAGGGTTAATGAGTTCAAGGATTCAAAGGCTCACGTAAAAACCTTGTTTGAGGTCCGCTCGAACCCTGGACCCCTGGAACCCTTTCAATAGATAACTGGTGTTGACACCCCCAAAAAGATCAACCACGCCGTCGCGGCTACTTTCCCGCAGGCTGCTTCTTCAGCGGATTGGGTCCGAGCTTCAGAATGTTCTCCGTCATCTCCTTGGCATAGGCGGCAAAGGTCGGCGCCTCGCTTGACGACAGATTGTACATCCGAACCCGGTCCGGCTCCAGTCCGATCTCCTTGAGCAGGGAGCGCACGTGATTGACGCGCTCGCGGCAGCGGAGATTGCCTTCGTTATAGAAGCAGGAGCCCTCGAGACAACCGACGCAATAGACGCCGTCGGCACCCTGCTGGATCGCCCGCAGCAGGTGGATCACGTCCACCTTGCCGGTGCAGGGCACCAGGATGATCTTGACGTTGGACGGATAATTCAGTCGCATGGAACCTGCCAGGTCCGCGGCCGAGTACCCTCAGTATTCGCAGCAGAACGCGACGATGTTGGGTTCAAATCCGGACATTAGCCGACCTCCTCCGCCAGCAATGCGTCGATCTTGCACATGATCTGGTCGTCTTCGTAGAAACTCAGGTTGATGGTCTGACGCGGGCAGACTGCGGTGCAGACCCCGCATCCCCGGCAGAGCGCTTCGTTGATTTCGATCACTTTTTCATCGGTGTTGAATTGCGGCACGCCGAAGGGGCAGGACCGCACGCAGGTGAGGCACTTGACGCAGTATTCCGTGATGACCTTGGCCGTGATGGCCGACAGGCTGACCGAATCCAGAGCCAGCAGCGTGCCGGCCCGGGCGGCCGCCGCCTGCGCCTGAGCGATGGTTTCGGAAATGAGCTTGGGCCCGTGAGCCGTTCCGCACACGTAAAAACCGTCGGCCGCCATGTCTACCGGCCGCAGCTTCACATGGGCTTCCATGAAGAAGCCTTCCGGGGTGCGGGCCGCCTTGAGGACGGTCGACAGATCGGCGGTGTCGGTTGCCTGCATACCGGCGCTCAAAACCAGAATATCCGGCGCCACGATGAGCGGCCGCTGGAGGATGTGGTCCATGAAGGTGACCTCGAGTCCGTTCGCCGTTTTTTCGACTTTCGGCGGACGATCGGGCTCGAAACGGAAGAAGAGCACTCCGCGTCGCCTGGCCTCCGTGTAGTATTTCTCCATCAGGCCGTAAGTGCGGATGTCGCGGTAGAGGATATAGACGTCCGTCTCGGGATAGTGCTCCTTTATATGCAGGGCATTCTTGATGGCCGTCTGGCAGCAGATCCGCGAGCAGTTGGGATTTTCCTCGTTGCGGGATCCGATGCATTGGATCATGAGCACCTGCCTGGGATCCCCCAGGTCCTTCCGATGCAGCCGCTCCGAAAGCTCAACCTGGGTCAGCACTCGCGGATCTTCGCCGTAGGAGAATTCCTTGGGCCGGTATTCCGTCGCGCCGGTCGCCAGAATGACGGCACCGTGTTCGATCGCGCGCGTCTTCCTCTCCGGGCCGACCGCTACCTCGGTTGTGAAGTTGCCCTTGAATCCGGAGAAACCGGTGACCTGGGAGTTCGCTATAACTTCGATGTTGGCGCTGGATCTCACCCGAGCGATCACGCTCTTGAGGTATTTCTGAATGTCCGCCCCTTCGATGGTATGGTGCAGGTGGCGTGCGAACCCGCCCAACTCGTCCTGCTTTTCGACCAGCACGACAGGGAATCCCTGATCCGCCAGGCTCAGGGCGGCATTCATGCCGGCGATGCCGCCGCCGACCACCAGCGCCCGCTTGTTGATGGGCACCACCTTGCCTTGCAGGGAATTCAAGGTGGCGGCCCGGGCCACCGCCATGCGCACCAGGTCCTTGGCCTTGCGAGTGGCCGCCTCAGGCTCAGTGGAGTGCACCCAGGAATTCTGGTTCCGGATGTTGGCCATGTCGAAAAGATACTTGTTCAACCCACAGGCCGTCAGGGTGTCTTGGAAAATCGGCTGATGGGTCTTGGGGCTGCAGGCCGCCACCACCACGCGGTTCAGGCGGTTTTCGCGGATGATGGCCTTCATCTGCTCCTGGGAGTCCTGGGAGCACGTAAACAGGTTCTGGGTGGCGTAGGCCACCCCCGGCAGGTTCTTGGCGTATTCCTCGACGTCCTTGACTTTCACCACGCTGGCGATGTTGACCCCGCAGTTGCAGACAAACACACCGATGCGGGGGTCGTCGTTGGACACGTCGATTTCAGCCGGCACCTCCACGCTGCGGGTGAGGGTGTTGCGTCCGGAGACCAAGCGGCCGCCGGCCGCGCACGCGGCCGCGCTCGCCTCGGTCACCGAACTCGGGATGTCCTTGGGTCCTTGAAACACGCCGCAGGCATAGACGCCCCGGCGGGACGTTTCAACGGGGGTGAACGGGTGCGTCACGGCAAACCGGGATGCGTCCACCTCTATCCCCAGCCGTTGGGCCAGAGCCGCCGTCGATTCCGGGACCTGCAACCCGACGGAAAGCACCACCATGTCGAAGGTCTCGACCAGGAGATTGCCGCTTTCGTCGATGTAGCGGATGCTGATATCTCCCGTCAGCGGGATCACGTCCAAGGAGTGGACCCGGCTCTTGACAAAGCGGATGCCCGCGTCCTTGGCGCGGTTGTAATATTTCTCGTAGTCCTTGCCGAAGCTGCGGATGTCCATGTTGAACACGACGCAGTCGAGATCGCCGTGGGCGTGCTCCTTGGCGATCATGGAATCCTTGATGGCATACATGCAGCAGACCGAGGAACAATACCCGTTGCCGCACTGATTGTTGTCGCGGGAACCGACGCACTGCAGCCAGGCGACCCGCTTGGGCTCCTTGTCGTCGGAGGGCCGCTTCAGATGACCCATGGTCGGCCCGGAGGCGCTCAAAATGCGCTCGAATTCCAGGCTGGTGAGCACGTTGGGGCTTTCTTTGTAATGATAGACGTTTTCCAGCTTGGAGGGGTCATAAGGCTCGGAGCCCGGGCACAGAACCACGGAGCCGACTTCGATATCCAGAACTTCAGGCTTCTGGCTGTGGTCGACCGCCTTGGCCAGACAGGCGTGCACACACTGGTAACACTCGCAGCAGTAGCCGCAGTTGAGGCAGCGGGCGGCCTCCGCCCGGCCGGTGTTCTCCTCGTAGCCCAGCTCGACTTCCTTGAAGTTTCCACGGCGTTTCTCGACCGGCAGATGAGGCATCTTGGCGCGCGCCGCCCAGGGCTCGCGTTCCGGGATCGGCCGGTACAAGGGGTTTTCGTTGACAACGGCTTCCCTTCCCGCCACAAGGTCGCGTCCCTCGAAATAGCGCAGAATGGAGGCGGCCGCTTCCTTGCCGGCACCAATGGCGCCGATCGCCACCCAGGGACCGGTTTGGAGGTCGCCGCCGGCGAACACGCCCGGGCGCTCGGTTGCGTAAGAGACGGCGTTGACCGCAGTGGTGCCCCATCGGGTGAAGGTGAGGCCGGTCACGTCCTCGATGGAAGACAGATCCGGCCGCTGTCCGATGGCCGGCACCAACTGGTCACACTCGAACTCGAATTCGCTGCCGGGAATGGGAACCGGGCGTCTCCGGCCCGATGAATCCGCTTCGGTCAGCTCCATGCGGATGCAGCGCAAACCGACCACCCTGCCGTCGCGGGTCAGCACTTCCTGGGGCGCCGAGAGGTACTCGATTTTCACCCCTTCGGATTCGGCCGCCTGGATTTCCTCCTCCCAGGCCGGCATTTCCGCCCGGGTGCGACGGTAGATGATGGTCACTTCTTCCGCGCCGAGGCGAACGGCCGCACGGGATACGTCGATGGCGACATTGCCGCCGCCGATGACCGCAACCTTCTTCCCGACCCGGGCCTGGCCGGACAGGTTGACCTCCCGCAGGAACTCGACGCCCTGGCGCACGCCGTTGGCTTTCTCGCCCGGGACACCGAGTTCGATCCCCTTATGGGCGCCCAGAGCGAGGTATACGGCCTTGAACCCGTCCTTGAGCAGGCCGTCCACCGTGACTTCCTTGCCAAGGGCGGTGTTCGTCTTGAGGGTCACTCCGAGGTTGGTGATGACCTCGATCTCCCGGTCGAGTACCTCCCGCGGCAAGCGATGGGCGGGAATGCCGACCCGGAGCATGCCGCCCGGCTGGGGCAACGCCTCAAAAATGGTGGAAAGAATGCCTTTGCGCGCCAGGTGGTAGGCGCAGGATAAACCCGCCGGTCCAGAACCGATGATGGCGACCTTTTCGGGTCGGCGCGGCTCACAGGCAATGTGAATCTCCCGGGGATCCACTTTGTCGGCCGCGAGCCGTTTCAGATCGCGGATCGCCACCGGTTGATCGACTTCGCACCGCCGGCAGGCATCTTCGCAGCCGTGGGGGCAGATACGCCCCAGCACACCGGGCAGCGGCAAATCCTCCATGATGATCTCGAGGGCTTCCTTATATTTGCCCTCCTTGACCATCTGGACATAGCCCTGAACGTTCAAGCCACCGGGACACGCCAGGCGGCAGGGCGCCCGGTCCGCCTTCTGAATGGCGAAGGCTCCGGGAATCGCCTGGGCGTATTGCTTATACGTCGCTTTCTTGCAGGACAGGCCCTCGTCGTATTCGTTGGGAAGCGTTACCGGGCATACCTTGGTGCATTCCGCGCAGCTCGTGCATTTGGAAATGTCGATATACCGTGGCTGACGCAGGATCTTGACCTTGAAATGCCCCTCTTCCCCCTCAAGTTCGATGAGTTCGCTGTTGGTCAACAGTTCAATGTTCAAATGCCGGCCGACCTCGACCAGTTTGGGCGAGATGATTCACATCGCGCAGTCGTTGGTTGGAAACGTCTTGTCCAACTGGGCCATCAGCCCGCCGATGGCCGAGGACTTTTCCACGAGGTGCACCAGGTATCCGGAGTTGGCCAGATCCAGGGACGCCTGCATTCCGGCAATACCGCCGCCCAAAACCAGCACGGAACCACGAGCGCTATCGGTCATTTGTGTACTCCTTCGGTGATGAAATGGGATCGAGATGGGTGAACTGGGCAGACAATTAGGTGATAAGGTGTTGACATGACCCTCTGCGTTATGAGGCACAGGTCTTGGCGTTGGCAAAACGGATATCGAACGATTTCAGCTTGCTTTCAAGGTGCGCAGCGGCAATGCCGCACCTGGAAACCACATCCGCGCGGTTAAGGCTTTGTTTGTAAAAGCTGCCGCCTTTTTTGTCAATCAAAATCTTACTAAATCACTTTGAATTTCAACTGAATTCCATCCGAGAGATTTTAGTCTGCATGCGAAGAATGACCTTGATAGAGGCAGCGACACATGGTAGAAAATCCTACAGTCGCTTCCAGAGGCATACCATTCCGGGCCGAAGACCTGTAAAATTCCCTACTTGATTGGTCGTGAATTAAAATAGTTGCGACAGTTCTCCGAGCGCATATACGCAACAATTGACACACCTCCGATCGGTTCCAAGACCATAGTAAGCAGGAGGATGCATGGCTTCAGCTCAGCCTTCCACCATCAACATCGGCCTTGTCGGCGGCGGTGAGTTCTGCGCCGAAATCCTCAGAAAGACCACCTCCGTCTACAAGCAGGAGGAATTCGACGCGCCGATTGTGGCCGTAGCCGATCCTGACCCGAACAGCCCCGGCATGGCGCTCGCCCGCCAACTGGGGCTGGCGACATTAGCGGATTTCCAGGAGCTTTACCACCACCGGCAAGCGATCGACCTGATCATCATCCTGACTCCCGACCCGAGCATCCTCGAAACCATCCTGGCCACGCGACCTCCGCACATCCGCATCCTCTCGTACCACGTATTCCGCATCTTCTGGCAGGCGATCGGCAAGGAGGAGCGCAAACTGCGCCAGCGCACCGAGGAAATGGAAACGATTTTGAACGGGATCCAGGACTTCATCCTGGTCATCAACCCGGACATGTCCATCGTGGAGGCGAATGAGTCGTTTCTCCAGAAGATGGGATACTCGCAAGCGCAGGTCATCGGCCGCAAATGCCATGAGGTCTACCACAAGATCGACCAACCCTGCGAGCGCTACCCCGCCGACTGCCCGCTGCAAGTGGTGATCCGCAACAAACGGCAGGAGCGCCAGATTCAAAAGCGGGTGCTGCCGAACGGGGACACCCGCTTCTACGAGGTGAGCATTTTCCCCATCTGGGAAAAAAGCGGAAAAATCTCCCGGTTCATCCACATCAGCCGCGACATCACCGAGCAGCGCCAGCAGGAGGAGGAGATCACCCGGCGCCTGGAGCAGATGGTGGAAGACCGCACCCGGCAGCTGAGGGAAACCCACGCGAAACTCCTGCACCACGACAAGATGTCCTCGCTCGGCAAACTCTCCGCCTCGGTGGTGCACGAGATCAACAACCCCATCGCCGGCATCCTCAATTTCGCCATCCTCATGAAGCGCATCATCGGAGAGACCGCGCTCGGCCCGAAGGAGATCGAGCAGTTCGGCTTTTATCTGAACCTGATGGAAACCGAAACCCGGCGCATCAGCCGCATCGTCTCCAATCTCCTCGCGTTTTCGCGGCAGTCACGGATGGAAGCGAAGCGTCTGGACCTCAACCGGCTGATCGAGCAGACCCTGATCCTCAACGCCAACCTCCTGAAAATCGCCAACGTCCGGGTGGAGACCCGTCTCGATCCGACACTGCCCGAGATCGTCGGCTCCGAGGACCAGCTCAAGCAGGTCTTCATGAACCTGGTCTCCAACGCCGCCCAGGCCATGGAACCCAGGGAAGGCGGCCGGCTGCTCATCGAAAGCCGGGCGTGTCCCGCGGACGGGCAGATCCTCGTTCAGATCAAGGACACCGGGGTCGGCATCCCCCAGGAGAACTTGCCCAAGCTCTTCGAACCGTTTTTCACCACCAAAAAACGCAAAGGGGTCGGGCTGGGGCTCTCGGTCGCCTATGGGATCATCCAGGAGCACGGGGGATCGATCGGCGTTCAGTCCACCGTCGGCGAGGGGTCCACCTTCACCATCAAACTGTCCCTTCGCCCGCCGGGGGAAAAGTCTGCATAAGAAGGAGGCTGCTGTGACGATTGCCAAGATCCTGATTGTGGATGACGAAACGATCATGCGCGAATCGCTGGCCGGGTGGCTGGAGCGGGACGGGCATGCGGTCCAAACCGCCCGCAGCGGCGAGGAAGCGCTCAATAAGTGCCGTGAGAACCGTTTCGACATTCTGCTGGTGGACATCAAGATGGGGGGGATGAGCGGTCTGGAAGTCCTGCGCCGCATAAAAGAAAGCGACGCGGACGTGGCCGTGGTGATGATCACGGCCTACGGCTCCATCGCCACGGCCATCGAGGCCATGAAAAACGGCGCGTTCGACTACATGCTCAAACCGTTCGACCCGAACGAACTCGGCGTGTTGATCGAAAAAATCACCCGGCACCAGCAGCAGGCGCGAGAGAATCTTTATCTCAAAGAGCAGTTCAAGGAGCGGACCCGGTTCGAGAGCATGATCGGCCAATCCGGGCCCATGCAGAAGGTCTTCGACCTCATCTGCGACGTGGCGCCGGCGGACACGACCGTTCTCATCACCGGGGAAACCGGCACCGGCAAGGGGCTTGCCGCCAAGGCCATCCACAGTCAAAGCCGCCGCTGTGCTGGGCCTTACGTGGTCGTCAACTGCGGGGCGATCCCCGAACACCTCATGGAGACCGAGCTCTTCGGCCACATGAAGGGCGCTTTCACGGATGCCAAGGAAACCAAAAAAGGCCGCCTGGAGCTGGCCCACGGCGGCACCCTGTTTCTGGATGAAATCGGGGAAATCGGCATGCGCATGCAGATCGACCTTCTGCGGGTGCTGGAAGACCGGGTCTTCTATCGGGTCGGCGGCACCCAGCCGATGGAGGCCGATTTCAGGGTCGTGGCCGCCACCAACCGCGGCCTGGAGCAGGCCATCCGCGACGGCCGTTTCCGGGAAGACCTCTTCTACCGGCTCAACGTCGTGGGCCTCACCCTGCCGCCGCTGAGGCAGCGCAAGCAGGACATCCCGCTCCTGGCGGAACACTTTCTGCACCGGTACGTGCAGGAAACCCACCGGCCGGTCGACCGGATCAGCCGCGAGGCCCTGGACGAGATGATGATGTACGACTGGCCCGGAAACGTTCGCGAGCTCGAAAATGCGATTGAACGGGCGGTGGTGGTCGGAAAGGCGCGACAGATCCTGCCCGAGGACCTGCCGATCGTCTGCCGCCCGACCGTGGCGGCGGCCCGCGCCGTCACCCTGGAAGACGTCGAAAAGGAGCACATCCGGCAGATCCTGAACGACCAGCAGTGGAACGTCGCCCGCAGCGCCCGCGCCCTGGGCATCGACCGGTCGACGCTCTACAGCAAAATCAAACGCTACTCAATCCAGAAGACCGCTTGAAAACGCCTGCACCGCACCGCATCCTGATCGCGCCGACCGGCGATGTCGACCCGCAGCTGCTGGCGGCGGTCGGCCGCGAGATCGAGCGGGTGTTCCGCGCCCTGCCCGAGGTGCGGCCGCTCCTTTCGGATCTTTCGTTTGCCTTCGACGCCGGCCGGGAGCAGTATCACTCGACCCCGATCCTGCAGCGGCTGGCGGAGGCCTCACCGCCCGGCTCTCTCAGGGTGCTGGCTCTCACCGATGTGGACCTCTTCATCCCCATCCTGACCCACGTCTACGGCGAGGCCCAGCTCGGGGGGGCGGCCTGCATCGTCTCCACCCACCGGCTGAATTCCGGGCCGGAAACCCTTCGATCCCCGGACCTCGCCGTCGGCCGCGTGGTCAAGGAGGCGATCCACGAGCTCGGCCACACCTTCAAGCTGCGCCACTGCCCGGACGCCGCCTGCATCATGCACTACTGCCGCAGCGAGTCCGATGTCGACCGCAAGTCAAACAACCTCTGCCGGTATTGCCGGGTCATGCTGGATGATGA
>Ga0209253_10004168_pt1 | contig 12613 bp, 8 predicted proteins | sample FrelakmetBRP12BR_FD_187145 | JGI IMG/M metagenome (GOLD analysis project Ga0209253, IMG submission 187145) | Freshwater lake sediment microbial communities from the University of Notre Dame, USA, for methane emissions studies - BRP12 BR (SPAdes)... | ecosystem: Environmental > Aquatic >...
AGTACCTTCTCGAGCATGGCGAAGAGGTCGTCTGCATCGATAATTTCTTCTCCGGCAGCAAGGACAACATCCGCCATCTTTTCCATCATCCCTATTTCGAACTGATCCGCCACGATGTCATCCATCCGCTCTTCATCGAAGTCGACCAGATCTATCACCTGGCCTGCCCGGCCTCCCCCATCCATTACCAGCACAACGCGATCAAGACTGTCAAAACCAACGTTATGGGTACGATCAACATGCTCGGCCTGGCCAAAAGGGTCAAAGCCAGGATCATGCTGGCCTCCACATCGGAAGTCTATGGCGACGCCAAAGTCCACCCCCAGAAGGAAGATTATTGGGGAAATGTCAACCCCATCGGAGTCCGCAGCTGCTATGATGAAGGGAAGCGAGTGGCTGAAACCCTGATGATGGACTATTCCAGACAGAACAATGTCGATATCAAGATCGCCCGGATCTTCAATACCTATGGTCCGCGCATGGCTATCAATGACGGTCGGGTTGTTAGCAACTTCATCGTGCAGGCCCTTAAGGGAGAGGGCCTGACCGTCAACGGTGACGGGAAGCAGACTCGCTCTTTCTGTTATGTGTCCGACCTCATCACCGCCTTGGTGAAAATGATGAACCGCGAAAATTTCCAGGGACCGGTCAACCTGGGGAACCCGGCCGAATTCACAGTCCTGGAGCTGGCCAAGAAGGTCGTGAATCTCTCCCACAGTCGGTCCAAGATCGTCTTCAAGCCCCTGCCTTTGGATGACCCGGTCCGCCGTTGCCCGGATATCTCCCTGGCCAAAGACAAGCTCGGCTGGGAGCCGCGGGTCGGACTTAAAGAGGGCCTTCTTAAGACGATCGAGTATTTCCGGGGAAAAATGTGAAATTTTCCATCGTCATGCCCGTCTTTAACGAGAAGAACACAATCGAGGAGATCCTCCGCCGCGTTCAGGCAGTGGATGTGGGACTGGAAAAAGAGGTCATCGTTGTCGACGACGGCTCATCCGATGGGACCCGAGAACTCCTGCAAAAGCTCGCTTCGCCTCAAGTCAAGGTGATTCTTCACGAGAAAAATATGGGCAAAGGCGCAGCGCTGCGCACGGGCTTCGCTCAAGCCAGGGGTGATATCGTCCTTGTCCAGGATGCCGATCTGGAGTACGACCCCCGGGAGTACCCGAAGCTCCTCGAGCCCATCCTGGACGGTCGTGCGGACGTGGTCTATGGAAGCCGCTTTCTCGGAGGGCCTCACCGGGTGCTTTTCTTCTGGCATTCTGTAGGCAACAAGTTTCTAACCACATTCTCCAACGCGCTCTCCAACCTTAACCTGACGGATATGGAGACATGCTACAAAGTCATTCGGCGGGAAGCCCTTCAAAAAATCTACCTCAAGTCCCGGAGATTCGGGTTCGAGCCCGAAATCACGATGAAGCTGGCCAAATTGAAGTGCCGCTTCTTCGAGGTCCCTATCTCCTACTCGGGAAGACTGTACGAGGAAGGGAAAAAGATCGGCTGGAAGGACGGCTTGGCAGCTATCTTCCACCTCATCCGCTTTAGATTTTTCAGCTGATCTTCCTGTTCACCGCTTGAAGAAGAAGGCCGAGCGAGAGAAGACCAGAACGTTCAATCCAGACGGAAAATGCCGCACCCTCCCTGGCTCGCCAGGGCTTGAGTCTTTTGCTTTAGAAAACGAAAAAACGCTTCCCGGCTTTTCTCATCCAGCCCTCTCAAGGGATCGGTTATGGGAGCAAGGTTGACCATGAGATGGGTGACATGTTTTTCCTTGAAGAAGCGCTCTACGTCCTCCGCGGGCGGGTTTAGACTCAGCAGCGCCTCGAGCCTGTACCTCTCAAAGACGAAATCAGCTTCCCAATTTCGATCCAGGTAATAGCCATAATTTTTCATGTGGACCAAATAAAGTTTATCATCCGCCCTCAGCAGACTGTTAGCGAGGGAATACACGGCGTAAGCGGGGACCTGTTCCCGAAGGTAGGCTTCCCTGTCCTTTTTCCCGAGCCAGTAGCTGACGGGGTCTTTCTTAATGATTTCCCTTAGGCCGCAGAAAATATTGAAGGCAAGAAGCAATCCGACGAAGACCGTCAGTCCTTTTTTCCGATGTTCTTTGAGCCCCCAGGCCAGGAACAAACACAGGAAAGGCATGACCGGAAGCAGAAACCGAACCTGACGGGTCGTCACGGACCAGTAGAACATGTAGAACAGCACGAACCAGCCCGCCAACTGAAGCTCGGAGGTCATTTTTTTCCGGAAGATGAGAAGCGGGATCAAAAGAAAGACAGGCCCGACCATGCCATCATAGAACGAAAGCTGGTTAAATTGGCCCAGGATAAAAACCGCGGCCGGGGCCAAGAGCGCTTGGAGGATGCCGCTCGGACCGGGCCAGGCCCCAAATGATTGGAGATACTTCAGGAGCAGGCCGGCCCGCTCGGGGTCCCAGTTGAGGCCTGTTTTCAGGTGAAAGCCCGGCAAAGCAAAGGGGAACATCGGCCACCCCGTCAGCTGGAGATTCCCGAAAAAATACGGGAGGGCCAGGGCGAGCGACAGCCCGGAGATGATAGCGGCGGGCAGGATGAGAGGAAGAGTCCGGTCGTTGAGCTTGGCCGTGGCGAGAACACAGAGCACCAGTGCTGATAGCTGCAGACCGGTATATTTAACCCCGATCGCGGCGCCGAGGAATATCCCGGCCAGGACGGCGTGTCGAAGGGTCTTCTCCCGGCAATACGTTAGGACATGGAGCAAAGCCATAAACGCGAAGAAGGCAAAAGCCAAATCAACATAGGCTGCGGGCATGACGGTCATCACCGAAGGGATGCCCAGGAACAACGCCACCGCCCAGCGGGCCTGAATGCGGCCCAGCCAGCCAAGAGCCACCCGGTACAATCCGAACGCCGTCAGAACCCCGAACATTAGATGAAACATCTTCGCCTCAGCTTCTCCGAACGTGCCGAGGCCAAAGAGGAAAAACATCTCCGTAAACTTCGGGAAGTAGGCATAGACGTTGTCCCGGAATAACACCTCACCATGCGCGGCCAGTAAGCTCCTGGGAACTTCCAGGTGATAGACCAGCTCATCGCGGGCTGAGGCGGGCAGCGCGGTGAGGAAGGCCATCAGGGCCAGGTAAAGAACCAGGAATAGAAACTCCGGCTCCCTGAAGAAAACGTAGGGTGACGGCCGGGATGAAAGCTCGTGAAACAGGCGCTTCAGACGCAAAAGCGCCAGGAGAGCCAGAAGAAAAAGGAAGCCCCGCAAGACTCCGGAGTAGACCACCCGGAGGGCGACAAGGAGCCGTAGAGCATACGAAATCCCGACCAGCCCAAGAGCAAGACGGCTGATCTCGTCAAGAAGGATATCCGCAAACAGCCTCTTGTTCTTGAAGAAGAGCTTCGCCAGAAACCCGCCCAGCTCGTTCGCGGCCAGCCCGACGATCACAACTTCTATCAGGCCGTATATCACAGACAAACGCTTCTCTCCTTCTTCCTGACCAAAACCGGGCCCGTTTCGGCCTCAGAATCGAACCGAGGTTTTTATAGCACACCGTTTCTAACGTGTCAAAACGGCATGCGGCTTCGTAAGTATCTCCGTTTGTGTGATTGCATGTGCGCAGGAAGCCGCCCTCGGCCCCCGCACCCCAGGGAACCAGTCCCGTCGGTTCCTCCCGTCGGCGAAGCCGACGGGTCCCTCTTCCGCTACGGGGGCTTTAGGGCGGCCCCCTGCGCACATCATGAAGATCACATATTTAGAGATACTTCCAGCGGCCTCGATGACGTCCGTCTGACTTGACTTTGCCCGCCCATAAATATATTATTTTTATTCAAGTTAGCAAGGCTAGTCATACCCGCGAATCATATCCGGCTTGAATGATCACGGGCGAAGGAGGTCATTATGGGCCTTGTGTCCTCGCTTATCATCATCGGCATCATCGTTGTCGTCCTGGCACTTATCATTCTCATTATGGCCAAACAGTACCGTAAGGTCGGGCCTAATGAAGTCCTGATCGTATCCGGAGGGAAGAAAAAAACGGTCATCGAGCCTGACGGGACTAAAACCAAGATCGGTTACAGGTATCGCTTGGGGGGTGGAACCTTTGTTCTTCCCTTTGTGGAAAGCGTCTATAAGCTCCCCCTGGATGTGATAACCCTGAACATCAAAACGCCTGAGGTCCTCACCCACAGTGGGGTCCCGATTATGGCCGAGGCCGCAGCTCAGGTTAAGGTCGACTCCTCTGATTACTCCATCCGCCTGGCCGCCGAGCAGTTCCTGGGCTCCGGAAAAGAAGGCATCCATGACGTAGCCCTGAACGTCCTCGAGGGCCATATGAGGGAGGTCATCGGCACCATGACCGTGGAAGAAATCTACCGCGGCCGGCAGGAATTCTCGGCTAGATTGAACGAGGCCGTCCGCACGGATTTCAGCCGCATGGGCTTGACGATGCTCTCCTTTTCTCTCAAAGACATCAGCGATACCCAGGGCTACCTGGATTCGTTGAGCAAACCCCAAATTGCTGCGGCCAAAAGGGTCGCGGCCATCGCTGAAGCTGAGACGGAAAAAGAATCCATCATCAAATCCTCCCAGGCCCGCAAGGAAGCCGAGGTCGCCCGGCTCGCCGCCGAGGCCCTCATAGCCAAGGCCCAGTGGGAGAACGAGGCTAAAAAATCCGAATCCCAGGTTGCGGTCAACCAGAAAAAAGCCCAGGCCGATTTTTCCTACGAGCTGGAGCGCTACCGCCTGGGCCAACAGATCAAGAAAGAAGAAGCCAAGATGAAGGCGGTCGAGAAAGAAGAGTCCATTAAGATCGAAGAGCTGGAAATCGCCCGCCGCGAGAAGGAACTCGAGGCCAGCGTCCTCAAGCCCGCCGATGCCCGCAAATACCAGATCAAGGCCGAGGCTGAAGCCGAGGAATACAGGATTCAGACAGAGGCGAGGGGAAAAGCAGAGGCTCTTCGTCTCGAAGGAGAGACCGAGGCCGACCTGATGCGCAAGAAAGGCCTGGCGGAGGCCGAAGCCATGATGAAGAAGGCCCAGGCCTGGGATAAATACAATCAGGCCGCGGTCCTGGAAATGTATCTCCAGGCACTGCCGGAGCTGGCCAGGGCCGTCTCCGAGCCTCTTTCCAAAGTGGACAAGATCGTGATTGTGGGCAGCGGGGACAAGAGCTTGGGGACAACCAGGATCACCGGTCAAGTGGCCGAGGTTCTGGCCCAGATGCCCGACGTCGTCAAGTCCCTGACCGGCGTGGACCTGAAAAAATTCCTCAAGGATAAGCTTTCGCCCGAAGAGAAAGAAGAGAAATAGGCTCTTTCGAAAGATAGACCCGCTATGATTTCAGAAAAAGTCAACCAAATCGGCGCCTCTCCGACCCTCAGGATATCGGCCAAGGCCAAAGCCATGAAGGCGGAGGGGATCGACATCGTCGACCTGAGCGTGGGGGAGCCGGATTTTCCCACCCCTGAGAATGCCAAAAACGCGGGCATCCGGGCCATCCAGCAGAATTTCACCAAATACACTGAAAATGAGGGCATTCCGGCTTTGAAGAAAGCCGTCATCGCCCGCATGAAGGAAGACTACGGGCTCAGCTATGAGCTGAATGAGGTGCTCATCTCGCCCGGGGCCAAGGCCTCTCTTTTCCTGCTCTTCCAGGCCCTCGTCGATGAGGGCGTCGAAGTCATCGTCCCGGCGCCATATTGGGTGACCTATCCAATGGCCGTCATCCTGGCCAAGGGCAAACCTGTCATCGTCCCGACCAAGGAGGAGAACGGATTTCTGTTGACTCCCGAAGAGCTCAAAGCCGCGATCAACCCGTCCACTAAGGCTCTGATCCTCAACAACCCGTCAAACCCCACCGGAGCGGCTTACCCCAAAGCCCGGCTCGAAGCCCTGGCCGAAGTCATCCGCGGCGAGGACATGTTCATCATCGCCGACGAGATTTACGGCAAACTTGTCTTTGATGATTTCGAGTTCACGAGCTTTGCTTCGCTGGGTGAGGACATCAAAAAGAAGACCATCGTGGTCAACGGCGTCTCCAAGTCCTACTCGATGATGGGCTGGCGGATCGGGTACGCCCTGGGCCCGGCCGAGATTATCAATGGGATGGCCAAGATCCAGAGCCACTCCACGTCCAACCCCTGCTCTATTTCTCAATATGCCAGCCTGGAAGCCTTGACCGGACAGCAGCACGAGGTCTCGCGGATGGTGGCAGAATTCCAGAGGCGGCGGAATTACTGCCTGATGCGGCTCAGCGCCATCCCCAACGTCTCCTGCTTCAAGCCGCAGGGCGCCTTCTACCTCTTTCCCAATTTTTCCGCTTATTACAACAAAGAGGCCAACGGCGTTCAAATCCGCAATTCCTACGGCCTGGCCTATTATCTTCTGAAAGAGGCCCGGGTGGCCATCGTGCCCGGCGATTCCTTCGGCGCCGATTCCTGCATCCGCCTGTCCTACGCCACTTCCATGGAGAACCTGGAAAAAGGGATGGACCGGATCACCGCAGCCATGGCCAGGCTCAAGACGCCAAAAAAAGTCAGGCGGGTGGCCCTGAATAACAGCGTCACGCGGGTGAAAAAATCGGTCCCTGTGGATTCCTCGGTCAACCTCAAGATAAGGGATGCGCTGGTTGCCGAAATGGAGAGCCATCTCACGGCCGAGAGCTATTTCGAGTGGAACGCCAATATCGGCGGCGTCATCGTCCAGCTGCGGACAAACCTCTCCCATCTTTACGACTTCTGGGTAGAGAACTGGTACCCGGCCCGGCTCGAAGCGGACCTGGAACCCCACGGGATCATTTATGCCGTGGATGGCATCGCCGGACGGGAACCGCGCGTTTTTTACAGCTCTGAAAGCAAGACCGGCGTCATCGTCAATGCCGACAATTACGGCCCGCTGCGCAGCCTGGCCCTCGGCCTGGTCATGGATGTCTCGGAGAGAGTTTTCGGGGTTCACGGGGTCCGGGGAATGTCAGCCGATGCCGGAGGGAAAGGCCTTATTCTCGTCGGCCCTCCGGGGACTCGGAAAACCGAGCTCTTCTTCGGGCTTCTCGAGGACAAACGCTTTCGCCTCCACTCCAATGACATTGTCTTCGTCCGAAACGCCGGCGGACAGGCTATGGCCGACTGCGTAGAAAGGAAACTCTACCTCCCTACGAACACTGTCGAATCTTTCCCGCGCCTGGCTTCTCTGTTCGATGCCAGCCGCTGCGAGAACGTCATCACTCACAAGGAAGAGTGCCAGGACGCCGAATGCCTCCGCCTGGAGGACTGTCGTCTCGACCGCGGTTCCCTATTCTGCTACAAAGCCTCTAAAGAAGCCCATGCTATGCTCGACCCGTACTGGATCGGAGGGAAAGCCGCCTACACCAAGCGGACGTTACTGCGCTGGGTCTTCCTTCTTCGCAATGACACCCTATCCCCGGCAGCGGTCAAGCTCGAGAAGGGCGAGGCCCTGCGCATCCTCGAAGCCGGAGAAAGCGCCGGCATGAAGAAAGCCCTCAGTCCCTCCAAACCCCAGCCTTATTACAACCCGCATCTTTTATTCGTGACAGAGGAGCGGCTGGAACTCCAGCGGAATTTCTACGGCCGCTTGCTGGACAATGCTTCGTGTTATCTTTTCAATAGTGGAGTCGCCGGCGCGGAACACATAAGAAAGATCGCGCTCGGCGAGGAGTGAAGTTAACCCAGCCTCTCTTCCAACTCCTGGGCGAGGAGATGCAGGAGCAGCAGGTGAACCTCCTGGATGCGCGGCGTGCTCTTGGAGGGAACATCAAGAAGGAAATCCGAGAGAGGCCTAAGGCTCCCGCCCCCTTCCCCGGTCAGAGAAACGGTTAAGAGATTCTTCTTTCCGGCGGCTTTCAAACCCTCAACGATATTGGGGGAAGCCCCGCTTGTCGAGAGCGCCAGGGCGACGTCTCCTTTTTCGCCGAGAGCTTCAATCTGGCGGCTGAAGATGGAGTCAAAAGAAGAATCATTGCCGATGGATGTCAGGGTTGAGGTGTCCGTGGTCAGGGCGATGGCCCGGAGAGGCTTTCTTGTCCTGGCGAACCTGTTCACGAGCTCGGCGGCGAAATGCTGGGCTTCAGCGGCGCTACCGCCGTTGCCGAAAACGAGGATTTTTCGGCCGGCTTTGAGGCTTTTCTCCATGGCGCCGATCACTTTCTCAAAAAGAGGGATCTTAACGTGGAAAAAATTCCTGACGATCCCGGTCATCTCTTTATGAATGCCAGAATAATCCATGCTCCTCTCCTCCGTGTGAAATTCTCAGGGACCCTTCAGCCCTGATTCGATTATGCCCTTAACCCTGTCCATGAGCCCTGGCATATTCGTCGTATCGTAGCCCTGAACAGAGACCGGCGCGTGAAAGAGGACCTGGACCCTGCCTTTCTTGGCAAATTTAGTTCCCCGCGGCATGAGTTCATAGGTTCCCCTGATGCTGATGGGAACAACCGAGGCCTGACTCTCCAGGGCCAGGAAAAAACCACCCCGTCTGAAGGCCTGGATCCGGCCGTCATGGCTTCTCGTCCCTTCGGGGAAGATGAGGAAAGAATAGCCCTTTTCGCGCATCAGTCGGGCGGCTTTATCGATGCTCTTTTTTCCGCCCCGGCCGCCCTTTCGGTCAACGGGAACAAACCTCACGTAGCGCATTCCCTGGCCGATGATCGGGACGCGGAAGACCTCTTTCTTGAGGATGACCCTGATCAACTGGGGGATGAGCATGAAAAGCATCGGACCGTCCAGAAAACTGAGATGGTTGGCCATGTAGACATAGGGTGTTTTATGGTCGATCTTATCGACACCGGAAACTTCGATCTTGATCCCCAGGATCTCAGCGCTCAGTCCCATGGCCCATTTGCTGATCCTGAGAAGAGGGTCGCGGATCCCGAACGGGAGAAAGACAAGGAGAAGGATGAAAAGAACAATCGTCAAGAGAACATAGATTAGGAGAAGAAAAACTGTCCTCATCGTCAGCGGCCCAGATTATACCATAATCCCCGTCAGAAATTATTGGGGCTTGAAAGAAGATGGTTTTTTTTATGTAATAGAGCCGACTAAAGAAGAGTATGACAGGGAAAATATCCGGCCTTCCTCTCCCGGTCATTTTAGCTGCCGTCTTTGTCTTTGTCTTCTGCAACCTGTTTTCCTATTTTGTTTTTGACCACATTCCCCACGTCAACGACGAAATCGATTATCTTTTCCAGGCCAAATTGTTCCAATCAGGCCGTCTCTACGCTCCTTCCCCATGTGCCTCCGAATCCTTTGACTTCCCTCATATGATCAACAACGGCAGGTGGTACAGCCAGTATACCCCCGGCTATCCATTTTTGATGATGCTTGGACTCATCTTCGGGACGCCCTGGATCGTAAACTCCATCCTGGCCGCCTCTGCCGTCATTCTTTTCTACTTCCTCGGCCGAGAAATATATAGCCATAAAGTCGGCCTCCTCGCCTCTCTCCTTGGCTCTCTCTCCATGTGGTTTTTGCTGATGTCTTCGACGATGATGTCTCACACCGCTAGTCTCTTTTTCACCGCACTCTTCTTGCTTTTCCTCTTCCGCTCTTTAAAAAATCCTACGCTCTTCAACGGCATCATGGCAGGGGCTTCCTGGGGGATGGCGCTTCTCATCAGACCGTACAATGCTGTCCTATTCTCAATCCCGTTTCTGGTCTATTTCGCCTTCCATCTCTTCAAAGACCGGAAACAAAAGCTGAAAAACGCCTTTGCCTTCTCCTTCTCAGCGCTCATTTTCTTGGCTATTCTGCTGGCCTATAATCAATTGACCAACGGGCACCCTCTTCGAATGGGCTATGTCGTTTCTTATGGGAAAGAAGTGCTGCCCGGCCTCGGCCGTGCCGCCATATCTGAATTCACCCTCACGCCCTTGCGAGCCGCGTTAAATATCGGGGAGTATCTCAAAGCCATAAATGCAGACCTGTTCGGCTGGCCGTTATCATCATTATTGGCCCTCCTGCCGCTGCTCTGGCTCCGCAGGATAAACCCAGCTGACCGGAAAAAGGACCTGCTGCTGGCGACCGGATTTGTCTCCTTGCTTCTGGGTCTTTTCATTTACTGGGGAACGTTCGTCCTGCTCGGAGCAAGGTTGATGTTCGAAAGCGTGACGATCCTTGTCCTCCTGAGCGCCCGCGGAATCACAGAATTGCCCTGCCTTCTCGCCGGCAGGCTAAAAAAGCGGCCTCCCAAGACTGCCAAGAAAGCGATGGCCGGGGTTCTGCTTGTTTTTTTCGCCTATGCTTTTTTTGTTCGGTTGCCCCGCTGGGTCTGGCCGAACGATACGAAAGACCCGCTGAGAACCATCGGCCATAACTTCGCCGGGACAACACCGGCTATCCACAACTTGTTGAGCTCACTGGATCTTAAACAAGCGCTGGTCATTCTAAAGTTATTCGGCCCTCCTATGAGATATTTTCCAGCCGGCGGCTGGGGCTCGGGATTCCTCTACAATGATCCGGATCTTCGAGGAAACATCGTCTACGCCAGAGATCAAGCGGCCAAAAATATCAGGCTTTTTTCCTGCTTTTCCGAACGGGATATCTATCTCTATCTGGGAACCCTCGAAAAAGGGATGCTCGTCCCGATGACAGAGCAGCAAGGCAAAATCATCTACGGAAAGCCCCGGACAGCAAGCGCGAGCGGCATGAAAGGCGTTGCGCTGGTTGAAAAGCCCCAGCTCCTTTTTAGACTTTACTCCAAGGACTTCGAAGAATTCCTGGACAGGCTGTATGAAGAAAATAACTTTGCTGATGTGGATGCCGACCGGCTGCGGGAATTGGGGAGCCTCTATCAAGAGACCGACAAATTTAAAGACGCCGCCTATTGTTTTGAAGCCGCTCTCCAGGTGGAAAACGACCCGGAAATGAGGCAGACACTTCTCAATCTTCTTGTGCCCTGCTATCTTAAGACCGGACAGATCGATGAAGCCCGGAAAATTACCGATTTTATGGAAAAGGTTAATTTTGAGCAAAAAAAGCTATACTCTGTATTTTCGGAAAGAGGGTTTTAACGGCTTTTTTTCAAGATTAAATAAAGAGAGAAAAGAGTCGTGTCAAACAAGAGAGAGATCATCATCTTAGCGGCATTAAGCTGCGCCCTGGCCGCGATTCCTTTCCTGGTCGTCAATTTCCCGCCCATCATCGACCTCCCTCAGCATGTCGCACAGGTCCGGCTGTTCGGTGAGGCCATCAGCAATCCGGCGTCACCTTATCGGATTCAATGGATAACGCCCTACAGCCTTGTCTATGCCGTTCTTGGAGGCAACTGGCTGATCTTTGGCCCGATTAACGCAGGCCGCATGGGGATGCTCATGATCGTCGTATTCTGGGTTATCATGCTCCATCTCCTGTCCTATAAGATGAAAAGGCCGGCTTTGGCAGCTTCTCTGGCCTCCATTCTCTTTTTTGGCCATATCCTGTACTGGGGCTTCTACCAGTTCGCCTTCGGCTGGCCTCTTTTTATCGGCTGGATCCTGCTCTCAAAGACCGAATTCCAAACCCGCTGGAAAGAAGGCCTCGTGTTTTTCCTGGCTTCGATCATTCTCTATATGGCCCATATTTTCTGGTTTCTCGTAGCTGTGGGATGGCTTGTTGTCCGCCATCTCATCCTCAAAGGCGATTTGAAGAGATTGATGATCAGGGTTGCTGCGGCATCTCCGCTAATTCTTCTGGGGCTCGCCTGGTACCCTTCTTTGGGTGCTTATGGATTCATATCCCAGACTATTTGGGCGACAACGCCGTTCGAAAGGCTCTTTTCAGCCTGGCTTGTTGATGCCACCTTCGGAGGTATAAAGGGTTCAATAGAATACATCGTTTTTGGCCTTCTGATAGTCTGGATTGTTGTGGCGTGCCTGCAGAACCGAAAAGACCTTCTCTCCAAACTGGACAGGGAACTCGTCGTAATCAGCGCCCTTTTTATGCTTCTTGCTTTTATTTTACCGGACAAGCAAACGAATACGATCCGTTTCTGCCAAAGATGGGTGCCGCCGGCCTTGGCCTTTCTTTTGATCGGCCTCCCCAGCCCACGGCTCAAGAAAAGTATGCTCACCGGAGTTGTCGTCGTCATCGTGGCAGGCTTTCTCCTTCTGACTTCTTGGCAATGGATCGCTTTCGAAAGGACCGAATTATCTGGCCTCAAGGAATCGCTGGCCGTGCTTCCTCAGACTCCCAAGGTTTTAGGTTTAAGTTATATTAAAGACAGCCCCATCGTGAGAGGGCGACCTTTTATCCAAACCTTCGCCTACAGCCAGGTTCTCAAGGGAGGGGAATTGAACTTTTCATTTGCCGATTTCGGCCCCAGCCTGGTTGTTTACCGGGAACGCCGCCTGCCTCCCTGGACGCCAGAGCTGGAGTGGTTTCCAGAGAAAGCGAAGAAGAGCGATCTGCTCTTTTTTGATTATGCCTTGCTCAATGCTGATGAAAAACTCCACGCAGCCGCCTCTTCGAATCAAGTTCTCAAGCCCTTGACGAAGGGGGGACGCTGGAGGTGTTATAAAGTGGGACGATAAATGCTGGGGATTCCGTCAAGAATAAACTGGCCTGGCGCGGCTTGAGCGGGTGATTAGACTCGTCCCCGCAGAATCACGATGAATTCCATTGTCCAAACATGCTAT
>Ga0209253_10004169_pt1 | contig 12613 bp, 7 predicted proteins | sample FrelakmetBRP12BR_FD_187145 | JGI IMG/M metagenome (GOLD analysis project Ga0209253, IMG submission 187145) | Freshwater lake sediment microbial communities from the University of Notre Dame, USA, for methane emissions studies - BRP12 BR (SPAdes)... | ecosystem: Environmental > Aquatic >...
CACCTCGAGCAGCCACGAGGAAGGCGTCGAGCGCGACTGGGCGGTGACGACCAAGCGCTTCAACGACGACGGCAAGGGCAACGTGAAGAGCCTGACCGCTGCGCGCGTCGAATGGCAGAAGGACCCGATGACCGGCCAGATAAAGATGGTCGAGGTGCCGGGCTCCGAGTTCGAGCTGCCGGCCGACCTGGTGCTGTTCGCAATGGGCTTCGTCGCGCCGGCCGCTCCGGTGCTGGAGGCTTTCGGAGTGGAGAAGGACGCGCGCGGCAACGCGCGTGCCAGCACCGACGGCAAGGGCTGCTACGGGACCAACGTCGACAAGGTCTTCGCCGCCGGCGATATGCGGCGCGGCCAGTCGCTGGTCGTGTGGGCGATCCGCGAAGGCCGCCAGTGCGCGCGCGCCGTCGACGAATACCTGATGGGCGCGAGCACGTTGCCACGGTGATCTGCGACCGCTGACCCCATCGCTTTCGAGCCCCAAGTTGCGCGCTCATCCATGACCGACGTCCGCGGGGAACTCGCCCGCACGACGCTCAGCGTCCTGTTCATCGGCGGCCTGATCCTCGGCTCGCTGTGGATCCTGCGTCCTTTCCTCGGCGCCACCATCTGGGCAACCATGGTCGTGGTGGCCACCTGGCCGGCGCTGCTGTGGCTGCAGGCGCGGCTGTGGGGGCGGCGCTGGCTGGCCAGCACCATCATGACGTCGACCCTGCTGCTGGTGTTCGTCGTGCCGCTGTCGCTGGCGATCGTCACCATCGTCGTCGAGTCCGACCGGATCGTCGGCTGGTTTCGCGCGCTGACGGGGGCGCAGCTGCCGCCGCCGCCCGAGTTCATCCGCCAGCTGCCGGTCATCGGCCCCAAAGTGGTCGCCGCGTGGGAGCAGGCCGTACTAACAGGCCCCGAGGGCCTGGCGGCGCGGCTGGCGCCCTACGCCAACGACATCGTCAAGTGGTTCGTCAGCGAGGTCGGCGGCGTCGGCTTCCTGATCGTGCAGTTCCTGGTCACGGTGGTCCTTTCGGCACTGATGTATGCCGAGGGCGAAACGGCCGCGCTCACCGCCAGGCGCTTCGGCCGACGCCTTGCCGGCGAGCGTGGCGACAACGTGGTCGTTCTCGCCGGCCAGGCGATCCGCGCCGTGGCACTGGGCGTCGGCGTCACCGCCATCGCGCAGTCGGTGCTCGGTGGCATCGGTCTGGCCGTCGCCGGTGTCCCGTTCGCCAGCCTGCTGACTGCCGTGATGTTCATGCTGTGCATCGCCCAGCTGGGGCCGATGCTGGTGCTGGTGCCGGCCGTGGTGTGGCTCTACTGGAGCGGCGACGTGGGCTGGGGCACGTTCCTGCTGGTCGTGACACTCATCGCCGGAACCATGGACAACGTCCTGCGGCCGGTCCTAATCAAGCGCGGCGCCGACCTGCCGCTGCTGCTGATCCTCGCCGGCGTGATCGGCGGCCTGATCGCGTTCGGGCTGGTGGGCATCTTCGTCGGGCCGGTGCTCCTTGCCGTTGCCTACAAGCTGCTGGGCGACTGGATCGCCGAGGTCGACCTGCCGCCGGACGACAGTGCAGCGTCCGGCGCGCCAGCGGCGCAGAAGTAGCGCGGCTCCTGCCGCGCCGTCAGCGCGTGTCGGCGCGCGCCGCCTCGTCCAGGCGGCCGACGATCACCGGGAAGAACGGGTTGCTGCGCAGCCTGGCGAGGCTGCCGAGCGGCACGACCAGCGCGCCGCTCTCTCCGCGCGGCGCGGGACCGCCGAGCGTGAACACGCGTGCTTCGCCGTCGGGCTGCGGCGCCAGGCCGTAGAGCGGGTCGTCGAGCGGCATCGGCACGGCGATGTGGCCGAGTGACAGCACCGCGTCGGGCCACTGCAGCCCAAGGCTCACCGCAACGGTGTCGCGCTGGCCGGCTTCGCGCACCCACTCGACCACCTCCGCCGACGCGGGCGAGCGGTTGCCGACGACGGCGAGCCGGAAAGGCAGCGCTGGCGCGGCAGCCACCTCATCGAAGGCGCGCCGCGGCCCGGGCGCAATCAGACCGGCGAGGAATTCCTGGCGGTTGATGTCGAACACCACCAGTTCGTGGCCGCGCGCCGGCAGCCGCATGAAAAGCCGCCTGCCGACGTCCGCCGCGAGCACCGTCGAATCCACCAGCGACTGGAACGCGGTCACCGTCGGCATGCGGTCGAGCTTGCCGGCCTCGGCCGCGGCGCGCAGCTGCGCCTCGAGTTCGCGCGTCAGGCGCCAGACCTGGTTGGCCGCGTTGACCGGAAACGAGTTGTACTTGAACGGGTCGTACTCGGGCAGCACGTCAAGCCAGCTCGCCTTCTGCAGCCCGGGCACGAACGCCAGTGCGCCGGCGGCCTGCGTCATCACCGCGAACTCGGACACGCCGATGGCGGGCGAGAACAGGAACAGTCGCCGCGGCATCGGAGCCGACGGATCGTCGAGCGCCCGCAGCGAATACAGCAGCGCCAGCGGCGCGCCGGTCGAGTAGCCGGCAATGTAGAAAGGCCGCCCGCTGCCGGCCAGCGACGCTGCATGGCGGGCGGCGATCGTCACCGCGGCATCCCAGTCCTGCCAGCTCACGCGGGTCAGCGCTCCAGGCGTGGTGCCGTGGCCGGGCAGCCGCAGCGCGACGACATGGAAGCCGCGCTCGTGCAGCGCCCGGCCGACGGCGTGCAGCGAGTAGGGCGCATCGGTCAGGCCGTGCAGCAGCAGCACGGCACCGCGCCGTTCGCCCGCGAGCGTCACGCCGGACCGGTTGCCCGCGCTGTCCAACGCCAGCCGCGCCACTGGCGAGCCGGGGGTGTAACGCCCGTAAGGTTCCGTGCTGGCGGCGCCGGCATCGTCGTAGAGGCGCTGTCTCAGTTCCGCGAACAGCCGCGCCTCCTGTTCCAGATAGGCGGCAAAGCTCCTCGCGGCATCGGCATGGCCGGCGCGGAACTCGTGCGCGAAGGCGATCCGGTGCCAGGCGGACAGATCGGGCAGGCGCCACCAGGCCTGCGCGGCGAAGCCCACGGCAACCGCGATCCACAGCGCGGCCATTAGCGCGAGCGCCTTGATGGCCAGACGGTAAGCCTTGCGCAAGGCCATCGCTGTCAGCGTCGAAGCGGGTTGATCTTGCCGGCTCGCCGGCTCACGGCGTGCCGAGGAAGAAGTAGGCGTTCCACGTGCCGCTGGTGGAATAGCCGTAGCCGAGGTACAGCGGCCCGAGCGGCGTTTCGCCGCCGACGTACAGCGTGGTCGAGTTCAGCACCCCGGTGCGCTTCGTCTCCGTGTAGGCCGCGCCCCGGTAGCCGGCCTCCAGCGCGAGGCCGAGCCGCATGTCGCCGCGCAGGCCGATCGGGAACGTGCCGATGATCTTCTCCACCTTCAGCTGCGCGTAGGTGACGTCGTCGCCGACCAGTTGCCCCTTGGCGAAGGCCGACATGTTGAGGAAGCCGCCGAGCTGCCCCGCGTCGAAGATCGGCAGCCGGCTGCCCGGCGAGCCCGCGTAGGTGGCCTTGGCGCCCAGCACGTAGCTGTCGATCGTGTGCGCAACTTCCGCTCGCGCATCGAGGCGGCTGAAGTCCTCGTCCGACGACGAGAAGTACCTGAGCCGCGTTGCCCATCCCTTGCTGGGGAAGTGCAGTCGGTTGAACTGGTCGAACTCCAGGCCGACGAATCCGCCGCCGTAGCGGACCGTGCCGGTCGGGAAAAGCGGCAGGCCGGTTTCGATCGAGGCCGACAGCTTCTTCTCGTACCAGCCCGCGCGCACCTGTCCCAGCAGGCCGACGTTGACGCCGACCGCCACCTGGCCGGCCAGGCTGCTGACCGCGTACTCGGCGATCTTCAGGTCTTCCTGGAAGACGGCACTGCGTCTGCGCTCGTAGCCGGCAATGGGCTCGACGAAGAAGACCTGCTTCGCGTCCAGCGGCTGGTAGAACTCGGCGCCGGCGCCGTAGGTGCTGCCGATCTGGCCGAGCACCAGCAGTTCGCCGCCCAGCCGGTTCAGCCACGTCTTCTGGTAGCCGAGGCGCAGGTCGAAGGTCGCGCCCTGGCCGGCGAGTTCGAGATTGAGCCCCAGCCGCAGGTAGCCCGGCCCCCAGCCCTTCTCGACCGGCGTGATGCGCAGGATGTTGCGATCGCGCGTCCTCAGCAGGCTGTAGTCGACGCTTTCGAAGTAGCCCTCGCCGAATACACGCAGCAGGTCCTTGTCGAGTTGCTCGGTGTCGAGCGGCTCGCCTTGCTTCTGAGTGATGTGGCGCTCGACGATCTCCGGATTGACCTGCTCCAGTCCGGCGATCTCGATTTCGTCGATGCGCGGCGCCCGCTTCTTTGCCGGCGCCGCGAAGCGGCCCCACCAGTGCGCATATTGTGTCTCGCCGACCGAAAGCGTCTGCAGGCGGGCCGCCGCGCCTTCGGCCGCCACCCGGCCGCGCTCCGCGGCTTGCTCGTGCTTGTCGAAGTCGCCCGCCGAGATCTTCTCGAGGTCCGGCTTGATGTAGATGTCGCCCGGCCGCAGGGTGGCCAGCGACTGCGCGACATTCTGCTCGGTGAGGATGTTGACCATCTGCACCGAGACGCTGAGCAGGGAACCGACTTCCTCCGCCTTCAGCAGCGGCGAACCGACGTTCACCGCGATCACGACCTCGGCGCCGCAGCGTTCGCGCACCTCGCGGATCGGCACGTTGTCGACCAGCCCGCCGTCGACGAACTTGCGGTTCTGGTACGCGATCGGTGCCAGCAGTCCGGGCACGGACATGCTGGCGCGCATCGCCATGGTGAGGCTGCCATCGCGGAAGACGATCCGCTCGCCGGTGCCGATATCGGTGGCGATGATCGATACCGGCAGCGGCAACTGCTGCATCTCGGGCTCGCCGAGATTGGCGTGCACCAGCGAGTTGAAGAACAGCTTGACCTTCTGGCCGAGCACCACCCCCGGCGGGTACTGGATCTCGCCGTGGTTGAAGCCGGTCTCCGACGCCGGCAGGAAACGCTGCGACTGGCGCCGGTTGCGGTAGCTGAGTTCGGAGAACTCGGGGTTGTCCTGGAACATGTCGTGCCAATTGGCCTTCGACATCTCGATGCGCATCTGCGCCGGCGACATGCCGGCGGCCCAGGCGCCGGCGACCAGCGCGCCCATGCCGGTGCCGGCAACGCAATCGACCGGCACGCGCATCTTCTCGATCACCTCGAGCACGCCGATATGCGCCGCGCGCGCCGCCGCCGCCGAGCACCAGACCCACGCGCGGGCGCGACGAGGTCTCGGCAGCCTGGGCGACAGTCGCGAGGGCGAGGAGGCCGGCGGCGGCCAGCCGCAGGCAAGTAGCGAATAAGCACTCGTTCATGTCCTGTTCTGCCTGAATGCGCTGCAGCCCGCCCCGGAGGTGCGGTGGGTGGCCACACGAATGAGGCGAGAGTATCCAACGCGACCGGGCCAGCTGGGGCAAACTACGCGCCGCGGCGCGCCGGCGCCGGACACGACTCCGGCCAGATCCGCTGCGTCAACATCAGGAAAGCACGCCCATGACCGCTGCCGCACCCTGGCGCCTCGCCCTCCCGCTCGTCGCTGTTGCCATCGCCGCCGGCTGCTCGAAGCAGGCGCCGCCGCCGCCGCAGAGGCCCGCGCCGGAGGTGTCGGTCGTCACCGTGCAGCCGCGCACGATCCCCTACGCGATCAGCTTCGTCGCCCAGACCGAGAGTTCGCGCCAGGTCGACATCGTCGCCCGCGTCTCCGGCTTCCTCGACAAGATCGCCTACAAGGAAGGCGACATGGTGCGCGAGGGGCAGCTGATGTTCCAGCTCGATCCGAAGCCGTTCCAGGCGCAGCTCGAGGCGGCGCGCGGCGAACTGCAGGCGCAGAAGGCGCGCTTCACCACCGCCGAGGCGACGCTGGCGCGCGTGAAGCCGCTGGCGGCGCAGAACGCGCTGTCGCAGGCCGATCTGGACAAGGCGCAGGGCGAGTTCGACGCGTCGAAGGCGGCGGTGTTCTCGGCCCAGGCCAAGGTGACCGAGGCGGAGCTGAATCTCGGCTACGCGACCATCCGCTCGCCGGTCACGGGACTCGCCAGCCGGGCGGCGCAGCGCGAGGGCGCCTTCCTGAACGCGCAGTCGCCGGACGCGAAGCTCACCTACGTGGCGGCGATCGACCCGATCTGGGTCACCTTCAGTGTCTCGCAGAACCAGATCGCCAAGTTCCGCGAGATGGTCGCCAAGGGACAGGTCATCGAGCCGAAGAACCAGCACTACGAGATTGAGCTGGTGCTGTCCGACGGCAAGCGCTATCCGTACACGGGAAAGATCAGCTTCGCCGACCCGTCGTTCAGCCAGGACACCGGTTCGTTCATGGTGCGCGGCGTGCTGCCGAACCCGAAGATGGACCTGCGGCCGGGCATGTTCGTCACGGCCATCCTGAAGGGCGCGGTGCGGCCGAACGCGATCGTCGTGCCGCAGCTGGCCGTGCAGCAGGGTTCCAACGGTCACGTGGTCTACGTCGTCAACGAAGCGGGCGTTGCCGAAGTCCGGCCGGTGGTGGTCGGCGACTACATCGGCGAGAAGGACATCGTGGTCGCCGCCGGGCTGCACCAGGGCGACCGGGTGGTGGTCGACGGCGTACTGAAGGTGGTGCCGGGCCGGCCGGTGAGGATCGTCGAGCCCGGGGCGCCGGCGGGCAAGGCGGCGCCGCAGGCGGGCGAGGCCGCCGGGCAGGCGCCGGCCAGGTCGGGCGAGAAGAAGTAGGCGCCCATGTTCACCCACTTCTTCATCGACCGGCCGATCCTGTCGTCGGTCATCTCGATCCTGATCCTGCTCGGCGGACTGGTGGCGATGCGGGTGGCGCCGATCTCGCAGTTCCCGGAGCTGGCGCCGCCGCAGATCCAGGTCACGGCGCGCTATCCCGGGGCCACCGCCGAGGTGATCGCCAACACCGTCGCCGCGCCGCTGGAGACGCAGATCAACGGGGTCGACGGCCTGCTGTACTTCAACTCGGTTGCCTCGTCCTCCGGCAACCTGACCCTGAACGTGGTGTTCAAGCCGGGCACCGACCCGGACATCAACCAGGTCAACGTGCAGAACCGGGTCAGCCAGGCCGCGCCGATGCTGCCGCAGGTGGTGACCCAGCAGGGGATCACGGTCGACAAGAAGTCCTCCAGCCTGATGATGGTCTTGTCGGTGTTCTCGCCCGACGACCGCTACAGCGCCACCTACATCGACAACTACACCAACCTGTACGTGCTGGAGGAGCTGAAGCGGGTGCCGGGCGCCAACCGCGCCTCGGTGTTCGGCCTGCCCGACATCGCCATGCGCGTGTGGCTGCGGCCGGACCGGATGGCTCAGCTCGGCATCTCGGTGCAGGAGGTCGCCGCCGCGATCCAGAGCCAGAACCAGACCTTCGGCATCGGCCAGATCGGCGCCGAGCCGTCGCCGCAGGGCGTGCAGCAGACCTTCGTCATCACCGCGCAGGGGCTGCTGCAGCGGCCCGAGCAGTTCGAGGACATCATCGTCCGCGCGGCGAAGGAGGGCACGGCGATCGTCCGCCTGAAGGACATCGGCCGGGTCGAGCTGGCCAAGCGCGACTACTCGATCGCCAGCCGGATGAACGGCAAGGTGGCGACCACCATCGGCATCTACCAGCAGCCGGGGGCCAACGCCGTGGAGACGGCGCGCGCCGTGCGGCAGCGACTGGAGGAGCTGAAGGCGCAGTTCCCGACCGGGCTCGACTACAAGATCGCGCTCGACACCAGCCTGTTCACGCTGAACTCGATCGACAAGGTGGTGCACACCTTCTTCGAGGCGGTGGTGCTGGTGATCCTGGTGGTGTTCCTGTTCTTGCAGTCGCTGCGGGCCACCATCATCCCGATCCTGGCGGTGCCGGTGTCGATCGTCGGCACCTTCATCGGCATGCACCTGCTCGGCTTCTCGATCAACATGCTGACGATGTTCGGCCTGATCCTGGCCATCGGGCTGGTGGTCGACGACGCCATCGTGGTGGTCGAGAACGTCGAGACCAACATGACCAAGCACGGCCTGTCGGCGCTCGCGGCCTCGAAGCGGGCGATGACCGAGATCGCCGGCGCGCTGATCTCGATCGTGCTGGTGCTGGTGGCGGTGTTCCTGCCGGTGGCCTTCCTCGGCGGCGTCACCGGCATCCTGTACCAGCAGTTCGCCATCACGATCGCCATCTCGGTAGTGATCTCGGGGATCATGGCGCTGACGCTGTCGCCGGCGCTGGCGGCGATCATCATCAAGGCGCACCACGGAGAGAAGAAGGGCTTCTTCCGCTGGTTCGAGAACGCCTTCGCCCGCCTGACCGGCGGCTACGTCGGCGGCGTGGCGCGCCTGATCCAGGGCTGGCCGATCGCGCTGGCCGCCTTCGCCGCGGTCATCGCCGGCATCGTGCTGATGTTCCGCATCCTGCCCTCCAGCTTCGTGCCCGACGAGGACCAGGGTTACTTCTTCGTCGTCGTCGAGGCGCCGGACACCGCCAGCCAGGGCGTGGTCGGTCTGCTCGCCGACAAGGCGCAGCAGATCGTCTCGGCGGACCCGGCGGTGCAGGACGTGGCGCTGGTCAACGGTTTCAGCCTGGTCGACGGGCAGTTCCGCAACAACGCCGCGGTGCTGTTCGTGTCGATGAAGCCGTTCGAGGAACGCAAGGACGCCTCGCTGCTGAGCTTCGCCGCGCTGCCGCGGCTGAACGCGCAGTTCGCCGGCCTGAATGACGGATTCGTCTTCGCCATCAACCCGCCGTCGATCCCCGGGCTGGGCACCACCGGCGGCTTCGAGTTCTACATCCAGAACCGCGGCGCCGGCGATCCGCGCGCCACCGGCGCCGCGGTCCAGGCTTTCCTCGCCGCCGCACGGCAGCGGCCGGAGCTGGCCGGCGTCAACTCGACCTTCCGCGCCGCCACGCAGCAGCTGTTCGTCGACCTGGACCGCAACAAGGCCGAGGTGCTCGGCGTGCCGGTGCAGGAGGTCTTCCAGACCATGCAGAGCTTCTTCGGCTCGTCGATCGCCGGGCAGTTCAGCCAGTTCAGCCGCGTGTGGTGGGTGGTGCTGCAGGCCGACCCCGAGTACCGCGCCGACCCGGCCGACTTCGACAAGGTCTTCGTCCGCTCGCACTCGGGCAAGATGGTGCCGCTGTCGGCGCTGATCACGGTGCGCTACGTCGCCGCGCCCAAGCTAATGGAGCGCTTCAACGGCTTCCCGGCGGTCAAGGTCACCGGCAACCCGGCGACAGGGTTCAGCTCCGGGCAGGCGATAGCGGCGATGGAGGCGGTGGCGCGCGAGACGCTGCCGGGCGACTTCTCCTTCGCCTGGGCCGGCCAGGCGCTGCAGGAGAAGGAGGCCGGCGGCACCTCGTCGATCGCCTTCGTCGCCGGGCTGATCGTGGTGTTCCTGCTGCTGGCGGCGCAGTTCGAGAAGTGGACGCTGCCGGTCGCCGTCGTGCTGACCGTGCCGATCGCCGTGCTCGGTGCGATGCTGCTCACCTGGGTGCGCGGGCTGGAGAACGATGTGTACTTCCAGGTCGGGCTGGTGACCCTGGTCGGTCTGTCGGCGAAAAACGCGATCCTGATCTGCGAGGTGGCGATCGAGCACGTGCGCTCCGGCATGTCGGTGCTGGACGCGGCACTGGAAGCGGCGCGGGCCCGGATCCGTGCGATCGTGATGACCTCGCTGGCCTTCGGGCTGGGCTGCGTGCCGCTGGCGCTCGCCTCCGGGCCGGGCGCCAACAGCCTGCGGGCGATCGGCACCGGCGTGATCGGCGGCATCCTCGCCTCGACCGTGGTGGCGATCTTCTTCGCGCCGTTGTTCTTCTGGTTGCTCGAATCGATGAGCCAGAAGGTCGCGGGGAAGAAGGCGGCTGCCGGTGCGGCGCGGGGCGGCGCAGCGCCCGAAGGGGCGCCGCATGCGCAGCGGGAGGGCGACTGACATGCGCCGTCTTGCTGAAGGGCTCTCCTCGGCGCTGAGAATCGGCGCCGGCGCGGCGATAGTTGCCGCGCTGCTGGCCGGCTGCGCCGTCGGCCCCGACTACGCGCGGCCGACGACGGACGCACCGGCGCAGTGGCGGATCGACTACCCGAAGGCGGCAGACGTCGCCAACACGAAGTGGTGGGAGCAGTTCGGCGATCCGGTGCTGAACCGGCTGATCGAAGAGGCCCTGCGCGAGAACCGCGACCTGCGCGTTGCCGCGGCGCGCGTCGACCAGTTCATCGGCGCGCTGACGACGACCCGTTCGCAGTTCTATCCGCAGGTCGGCTACAGCCTGGACGCGAGCCGCAATCGCTCGAGCCGGGTGGGATCGCCGCCGATCCCGGCCCCCGCCGATCCGTACACCACGCTGTATCAGGGCGTGCTCAGCGCGCAGTGGCAGATCGACCTCTTCGGCCGCGTGCGCCGGCAGAACGAGGCGGCGCAGGCGCAGGTCTATGCGACCGAGCAGGGCCGCCGCGGCGTCGTGCTGTCGGTGGTGACCAGCGTGGCAGCGAGCTACATCAACCTGCGCGCGCTCGACCGGCAGCTCGAGATCGCCCGTGCCACCGCGACCAATTACGCCGAGACGAAGAAGATCTTCGACTTGCGTTTCAAGGGCGGCGTGGTGTCGCAGGTCGAGGTTGCGCAGGTCGAGTCGCAGTACCAGCAGGCACTGGCGGCGATCCCGGCGCTCGAACAGCAGATCGCCGCGCAGGAGAACCTGATCAGCATCCTGCTCGGCCGCAACCCGGGGCCGATCGAGCGCGGTAAGGCGATCGACGAACTGGTCGCGCCGGCGATCCCCGGCGACCTGCCGTCGACGCTGCTCGAACGACGCCCGGACATCCTGCAGGCCGAGCAGAACCTCGTCGCCGCGAACGCCAACATCGGCGTCGCGCGATCGCTTTATTACCCGACGCTGTCGCTGACCGGCGTGCTCGGCTCGGTGAGCACGGCGCTCGGCGATTTCCTCAGCAGCGCGGCTACCGCCTGGTCGGTCGCCGCCGGGCTGGCCGGGCCGGTGTTCACCTTCGGCGCCATCGAGGGACAGGTTCAGACGGCCGAAGGTGCGCAACGCGAGGCGCTCGCCTTCTATCAGCAGGCCATCCTCGGCGCGTTCCGCGAGACCAACGACGCCCTCGTCGGCACGGTCAAGAAACGCGAGGAATCCGATGCGCAGGCAAGGCGCGTGACCGCGCTGCGCGACTATGCGCGGCTGTCGCGCCTGCGGTTCGACAACGGTTACGCCAGCTTCCTCGAGGTGCTCTATGCCGAGAACGAGCTGTTCAGTGCGGAGCTCGCTGCCGTGCGCTCGATGGCCGAGCGCTACACGCAGGTCGTCAACGTGTACCAGGCGGTCGGTGGCGGCTGGGTGGACGAGGTCGACAAGTTGGCGCCGCAGCCGCAACTGGCTTCACCGGCGGCTGCCACGTCTTCGACCGCGGCGCGCTGACGCGGGCTGGTGCGCGCCGATGCCGGTGACGCGCTTCGGTCGGCTAACTGCGGTTCAGTTGCGCTGAGTCTTCGGCCGTCGGCAGACGCGGTCGGTCGCGCGTCTTGCTCACCAAGCAGAGGAAGCCGAGCGCGGAATCGGCCGCAGCGCGGAACTGGTGCCAGGTCAGCGGATCGATCGTCACCAGGTCGTGCTCGGCGACTGGTTGCTCGGCTGAGCCCAGTTGGACGATGCCGCGGCCGCGCAGGATCAGCACGGCGTGCGTGTGCTGGTGCCGCTCCAGCGTCGAATAGCCGCCGGGCGCGATCTCGAAGTAGCGCAGCTCGCAGTCCTGGTCCGGCTGCGCGAACAGCACCTGGCGCGTGATGTCGCGAAACGGCGCACTGCCTTCTTCCTTGTAGCGCAGGCGCTCGACGTCGGCCCAGCCGAAGTCGCCGGCGGCTTCCGGCGCGAAGCGCCGCACCTCGCTCATGCGGTGACCTCGCCGGCGGCCGCCACTGCTTCGACGAACGCTCGGCTGCGCTCGGCCAGGCGCTCGCGCGCGATCAGCAGCGAGCCGCCGATCAGCAGCATGCTGTCGTTGCCGTACTCGCGCTTCAGTTCCGGCACCCGCTCGACCGACATGCCGCCGGCCGGCACGGGCAGCGCCGGGTTCAGCCGGTGCCAGGCGGCGCGGTTGCCGCGGGCAATTTGCTGGCAAACATCGGCAGGGTAGGTGAAGCGGCCGCCGTGGTTGGGGAAGATCACCGCGTCGGCGCCGAACAGCCGCAGCAGCTTGCCGAGCAGCACCGGCGGCGCGATTCGACCCGCCCCGCCGAAAGCGGGGTGCGCGATGAAGGCGAGGTCCGGGTGTTCGCGCTTGAGCGCATTGAAGGTGGCCACGCCACAGACCAGCGGCGCGATCAGGAACGCGGCGACGCCATGGGAGCGCGCCAGTTCTATCTGCCGCTGCATCTGCACGTGCGTGCCGAACAAGCTTGGCGCGTACACCGTGCGGCGACCGGAGGCTGCGTTCGCTTCGTGAACCACGCGCTGGCAGGCGGCGACCCGCTCGGCGAACGGCGCGCTGCGCTGGTTGGCCCAGCCGTGGTCGTCCTTGATGACGTCGATGCCCGCCTGCGCGAAGGTTCGGCACAGTGCGGCGAGTTGTTCCACCGTCGAGCCGATCGGCTTCAGCGCCGTGCAGGTCAGCGGCCGGCCGAACGCGCCGGTCAGC
>Ga0209253_10004170_pt1 | contig 12609 bp, 10 predicted proteins | sample FrelakmetBRP12BR_FD_187145 | JGI IMG/M metagenome (GOLD analysis project Ga0209253, IMG submission 187145) | Freshwater lake sediment microbial communities from the University of Notre Dame, USA, for methane emissions studies - BRP12 BR (SPAdes)... | ecosystem: Environmental > Aquatic >...
CCCCGCCGAAACCGCCAACGGGGGGAGAATTGGTGAAGGGAGAATGCAGGTGCCTCGAGGATGGCTCAGCTAGACCAGCGCCAGGCCGCGTTCATCGGCTCCTGCGCTGGCTAACCTTTCGAGCGCAGCGCATCCACCATCAACTCGAAGGGCCTCGGCCGCAGCCATCCCTCCGAGCAGACCATCCCTCTAAGCTCGCCCCTCCCCACCTTTGGGTGTATTATACTCATCGCTGCCATAGCCGTGTCCTAAGGAGCCGACCATGGCCGAGCGCCCGCCCGACAGAGACCAGGTCATCCGGGACTTCGCCAGCTACGTCTCGCCCGGCAAGGTCGCCGTCTATCAGGCCCTGGGCACCACCATCGTGCCCGGCCGCCGCGAGGGCGTGCGCGTGTGGGACCTGGACGGGAAGCGCTCCTGGATCGAATGTCGCTCCGCCGGGGGCGTGTTCAACCTGGGCCACCGGCCGCCGCGCGTCATCGCCGCCGTGCGCCAGGCGCTCGATTCCCTGGACATCGGCGACCACGTCCTCATGAGCCAGCACCGCGCCGCCCTGGCCAAGCGCCTGGCCGAGCTCACGCCCGGCGACATCACCTACACCGTGTTCGGCGTCGGCGGCGGCGAGGCGATAGACCTGGCCATCAAGCTGGCCCGCGGCTACAGTCGCAAGCCGGGCATCATCTCGATGGAGGGCGGCTACCACGGCTGCACCGGCTTCGCGCTGGCCGCCACCACCGAATTCGGCGACAAGTTCGCGCCCCTGGCGCCGGGGTTCAGCAAGGTGCCCTTCGGCAACATCGAGGCCCTGGCGGCCGCCATCGACGAGGACACCGCCGCCGTCATCATAGAGACGATCCCGGCGACCGCCGGCATGCTCGTCCCGCCGCCCGACTACTTTCCCCGCGTCCGCGAGCTCTGCGACGAGGCGGGCGTCCTGCTGATCATCGACGAAGTGCAGGCAGGCCTGGCCCGCACCGGACGCCTCTGGGCCATCGACGAGTGGGGCGTGGTGCCGGACATCATGGTCCTGGGCAAGGGAATGAGCGGCGCCATCTACCCCATCTCCGCCACCTGCTTCCGCCCGCAGCTCCAGGCCTTCTTCGATTCGGACCCCTTCGTCCACATCTCGACCTACGGCGGCTCCGACCTGGGCTGCGTCGCCTGCCTGGCGATGCTCGACCAGATCACCGAGCCCGGCTTCCTGGAGCACGTGCAGGAGATGGGCGATCGCTTCGCCGACGGCTTCGATAGGCTACAACAGAAGCACCCCGCCATCCTGACAGGCGTGCGCCAGCGGGGGCTGATGATCGGCCTGGAGATGGCCGGCGACGCCTGCGGGCCGCTGATGACGCGCGCCATGGGCGAGCACGGCGTCATCGCCATCTTCTCCCACCTGCGGCCCTCGTCCCTCCAGATCATGCCGCCCCTGATCATCGAGGCCGCCGAGGTGGACGAGGTGCTGGACGCCCTCGACGCCTCTCTCGGCGAAGTGGCCCGCACCCTGAATCTGACGTAGGGCGCCATGTACTTCGTGGTCAACCCGGCGGCGGGCAGGGGCAGAGGGCGGAAGACCCTCGACCGCCTCCAGCCGCTGCTGAGACCCGACGACACCGTGGTCGTGAGCGAAGGGCCCGGCCACTGCCAGCGCCTGGCGGCGGAGGGCGCCGCCAAGCACCCGGCAGTGACCGTCGTCGGCGGCGACGGCACCGTCTGCGAGGTGATCAACGGCATCGGCGATGCCGGCTTCACCGCCGCCCTGGGCATCTTGCCCGTGGGCACTGCCAACGACCTCGCCAGCAGCCTGGGCATCCCGCGTGATTTCGACGTCGCGCTGGCCATCGTGCGGGCGGGGAACAGGCATCCGGTCGACCTGGGGCTCATCGTCCGTCCGCCTAAGGCGGAGCGCTACTTTGCCACCACCGTCGGCGCCGGCATCAACGCCCTCATCGCCAGCCAGGCCCAGGCCGAGACGGACAAGGCCGTGGGCTCGCCCATCGTCTACATCGGCGCGGCCATCCGGGGGATCTTCCGCTACTCGCCGGTGCCGGTGGAGATCGAAGCGGGCGAGTTCGCCCATCGCGGGCCGATCCTAATGATGAGCGTGAGCAACGTCCCCAAGGAAGGGGGCCTGTTCTGGCTCGCCCCCGGCGCCCGCCCCGACGACGGCTTCCTGCACCTGCTGATTTGGAGCGAGGTGCCGCTCTGGCTCCGGCACTGGTACGCCCTGAAGTTGGTGCTGGGCGGCACGCACAAGCTGAAGCGGGCCAGCCTGCGCGCCGTCAAGTCGGTCACCCTGCGAGCCATCGAAGACACGCCCTTCTACGTCGACGGGGAATACGACCCCCTGCGAGCGGGCGAATCGGTAGAGATGACGATCCAGGAAGGCAAGCTGGCGGTGCTGGCCCCGCCGCGCTAGGCGAGAAGGAGGACAAGCCATGTTTCAAACCGTCCTGACGGAGACGCTGGGCATCAAGTATCCCATCATCCAGGCGGGCATGGGGGGCGTGGCTACCGCCGAGCTGGTCGCCGCCGTCTCCAACGCCGGCGGCCTGGGCACCCTGGGCGCGGCCATGTTCAGCCCGGACCAGCTCCGCGACCAGATCCGCAAGGTCAAGGACAAGACCGACAAGCCCTTCGCCGTGGACCTCCTTCTGGCCGAAGACATGTTCGGCGTACCCGAGATGATGGAGACCATGTTCGAGGAGGGGGTCCCCGTCTTCGCCGCAGGCCTCGGCAACCCGAAGGAGTGGGTCCCCGAGATGCACCAGCGCGGTATGAAAGTCATAGGGGTGGTGGGCAACGTGAAGAACGCCCGCCGTGTGGCCGAGGGCGGCGCCGACGTCGTCGTCGCTCAGGGCCACGAGGCCGGCGGCCACACCGGTCGCATCGGCACCCTGGCCCTGCTGCCCCAGGTGGTGGACGCCGTGAGGCCGAAGCCGGTGGTCGCCGCGGGCGGCATCGCCGACGGGCGCGGGCTGGTGGCGGCCCTGGCCCTGGGCGCCTGCGGTATCTGGGTGGGCACGCGCTTCGTCGCCACCCACGAGGCTTTCGGTCACCTCAACTACAAGAACAAGATCGTGGCCATCAGCGAAGAGGACACGGTGGTCAGTCGCGCCTTCACCGGCAAGCCCTGTCGCGTGGTGCGCAACAAGTACGCCGACGACTGGGTGGGCCGCGACGCCGAGCTCAAGCCCTTCCCCCTGCAGATGGGTGTCGATTCCCAAAAGCTGGCCGCCGCCATCGCCCAGGGCGACACAGACATCGGCCTCATGCCCGCCGGCCAGGTCTCCGGCCTCATCCACAGCCTTGTCAGCGCCGGGGACGTGGTGCGCGCCTTCATCGAAGAGGCGGATGAGGTGCTGGCGCACCTAGCGGAAGCGCACCTAAAGCTCGAAGCAGCGTCGTAGCTGCAGGGCTTTAGCCCTGCCGTGGGACGGACCGCCGGAGGACAACGTCGTGCCTTACGAATTGCTGCTAGTTGAGACACGCGACAAGGTGGCGCTCGTCACCCTCAACCGCCCCGACAAGCGCAACGCCCTCTCCATCGCCCTGCGATACGAGATCAACCAGTGCCTGGCAGAACTGGAGGCCGACGACGCCGTGAGCGTGGTGGTCGTCGCCGGCGCCGGGACTTCCTTCTGCGCCGGCTTCGACCGCAACGAGTTCTTCGTCCAGACGCCGGAGCACCAGCAGGCCCTCATGGATTCCACCGACCGCTTCCACCTGCGGCTCATCAACTTCGCCAAGCCGCTGGTGGCGGCTATCCACGGCCCGGCCCTGGGCGGCGGCCTCGACTTGGCGGCGTTCTGCGACGTCCGCATCTGCGCCGAGGACGCCGTCTTCGCCCACCCGGAGATCAAGTTCGGGGCGCCCACTCTCTACGGGCCGCTGGCGGAGGTCATCGGCGGCGGGCTGGCCCGCGACCTCTGCCTCAGCGGCCGCCGCATCGACGCTCAGGAGGCGCTACGCATCGGGCTTGTGAGCAAGGTGGTGCCGGCCGACCGCCTGCTGGACGAGGCCGTGGCGATGGCCAACACCATCGCCGAGGCGCCCCCGGCGGCCCTCAAGATCGTCAAACAGATGATCGTCGACCGCTACTGCTGGCGCTACGTCAGCGGCGAGGACATCTTCGCCAGCCTACGCCCGCCGGGGAGCTAGGCCTGGTCAACGGATGTAGCGGAGGCCTTCAGGCATCCTGCGCCCTTCTTTGTCACCCCGAGCGAAGCGAGGGGTCGGGGGCGGGGCCGGCCAAGGTTAGGAGCAGCGGATGCTGTGCCCCCGCCCCACCAGATTCCTCGCTGCGGCTCGGAATGACAGATGACCAATGCCTCGCGCCCTACCGCACGTACTTCCCGAACTGCTCCGCCGTGATCCCGTTGGCGCGGGCGATGTCACGGAAGAGGTAGGCCAGGGGCTTGGGCTTACGGTTCAGGGTGCCCCTCTCCATGCCCACCATCCCGAACCACTGCTGCCATCCCTCCGCCCATTCGAAGTTATCGGTGAGCGACCAGTGCAGGTAACCGCGCACGTCCACCCCCTCGGAGATGGCGCGATGGATCTGCCACAGGTGGCGCAGCACGTAGCTGCAGCGGGCGTCCTCGTCCTGGGTGGACGTGCCGTTCTCGGTGATGTAGATCGGCGGGCCGTACTGGGTCAGGCGCTTGAGCAGATGGTAGATGCCTTCCGGATAGACCTCCCAGCCCATAAGGCTCAGCTCGGCGTCGGGCGGCGGCTCGCCCATATAGGCGCCCCTTGCCAGCATGTCTTCGGTGACCAGCGTCCGCGAGTAGTAGTTCAGGCCGATGAGGTCCCAGGTACCCTTCACCCCCGGCGCCTCCTCGCCGTGGCCGACCGGCGGCGCGAAGATGCCCTTGTCGATACCCGTCAGGAAGTACTGGTTGACGAGGGCCTCCGCCGCGTTGCACATGGCGACGTCGCCGGGCGAGTCCGCGTTCTTCGGCTCGAAGTAGGACATCGCCTGCACGATTCCGACCTGTGGCCGGTGTGTAGTCGCCTCCTTGATGGCCTGGTACATCCTGGCGTGGGCCAGGAGGATGTGCTTGGCGACCAGCATCGCCTCGGCCATGTCCTTGTGCTGAGGCGGGAAGTAACCCGCCATGAAGCTGGCGGTGACCGTGACCATCGGCTCGTTGATCGGTAGCCAGAATGGCACCAGGTCGCCCAGTTCCTTCGCCATGAAACCCGCGTAGCGTGCCAGCAGGTCCGGCGCCTGTGGGTTCAGCCAGCCGCCGCGGTCGCGCAGCCATAGCGGGTTGCAGAAGTGGTGCAGGGTGACGAAGGGCGTCAAACCGTGCCGGTGCAGCGACTCCACCACGCGCCGGTAGTGGTCCACCTCCGCCATGTCCCACCGGCCCTCCTCCGGCTCGATGCGGCTCCACTCGATCGAGAGGCGATGGGCGTTGTGGCCCAGCTCCTGGGCCAGCGCGAAGTCCTCCTCGAAGCGGTTGTAGTGATCGCAGGCGATGCCGGAGACGCCGCCATCGCGGATATGGCCGCCCTCCTGTTCCCAGGGCCACCAGTCGTTCTTGGTGCAGTTGCCCTCCACCTGATGGGAGGAGGTGGCGGTGCCCCAGTAGAACCCGGTGGGGAAGCGGATGTCGGTGTAATCGGCCATGGGAGCTCCTTTCGCGTCGTTCGCTGGTTTGGATCTCTGCGGGATGAATCCCGCAGCTTCCTGAAAGCTGAGGGTTTCAACCCTCAGAGCTGTTCTACACAAACGCCTGTAGCTGCGATTATTCTCCAAAGTAGACGCAATCTACGCCATTCTAGGCTCCCTTTTGGTGCCTGTCCATACGCCCTTTTGGTGGCGAAGAGCCATGACAGTTTTCTTAGCAAGCGCTAAGCTCCGCCGCGGGAGGTCGCCATGATGGAGCCTTCGCTGGAGAAGCTTACTTCTCGACCCGACAAGCCCGCCGCCGCGTCCTACCACACCTGGGAGGACATCTACCGCCAGGAGTGGACCTGGGACAAGGTGGCCTGGGGCACGCACTGCATCAACTGCTACCCCGGCAACTGCCTCTACCGCATCTACGTGCGCGACGGCGTCGTCCTGCGCGAGGAGCAGGCCGGGGTCTTTCGGCCCATCGAGGCGGGCGTGCCGGACATGAACCCTATGGGTTGCCAGAAGGGCAACGCCTGGAGCCAGCACCTGCACAGCCCCGAGCGAGTCCTCTACCCCCTGAAGCGCGCCGGCGAGCGCGGTGAAGGCAAGTGGACCCGCGTCTCCTGGGACGAGGCCCTCACCGCCGTGGCCGACGCCATGCTGGACACCATCCAGGAGAGCGGGCCCGATTCGATCCTGCAGATCAGCAGCTCCAACCAGGGCGGGCCCATGGCCGGCCTCCTCTTCGGCCGCATCATCGACCTGCTGGGGGGCACCGCCACAGACGTCAACGCCGACATCAACGACTTCAGCCCCGGCCTATATCTGACCTACGGCAAGTCCAACGGCGCCAGCAGCATCGACGACTGGTTCCACGCTGAGCTGACGCTCATCTGGCACCGCAACCCCGCCTACACCAGCATCCCCTGGTTCCACTTCGTGCCCGAGGCCCGATACGCCGGTGGCGAGGTCGTGCTCATATCCCCCGACTTCTCGCCCTCGGCCCTCCAGGCCGACTACCACCTGCCCGTGGAGCCCGGCAGCGACGCCGCCCTGGCCCTCTCCATGTGTCAGGTGATCATCGCGGGCGGCCTGTACGACGCCCAGTTCGTGCGGGAGCAGACGGACCTACCCCTCTTGGTCCGCACCGACACCGGTCGCTTCCTGCGCCAGGCCGACGTCCAGGCCAGCGGCCGCGACGACCAGTTCTACTTCTTCGACGCCAAGGCCCCCGCCGAAGGCGGGTCCGCCTCTGGCGGAGGCGCCACCGTCGAAGCGCCGCGCGGCACGCTGTCTCTCAAGGGCGTCGAGCCGGCCCTCGAAGGGCGCTTCTCGGCGACCATCGTTGACGGCTCGCAGGTGGAGGTGGCCCCCGTCTTCCAGCTCCTTAAGGAGCGCCTGACAGACTACGAACCGGAGAAGGCCGCCGCGCTGTGTGGCGTCCACCCCAACGTCATCCGGATGCTGGCCCAGAAGGTGGCCAGCAAGCGCACCAACATCCTCCTGGGGTTCAACGCGGGCAAGTACTACCACGGCGACCTCATGGAGCGCTCGATGTGCCTGCTACTGGCCCTCACCGGCAACTGGGGCAAGAAGGGCACCGGCACCCGCAACTGGTCGGTGGGCATGTTCGACGGGGCCTACCTCTCCTCCATGAAGACGAAGGCCGGCCAGGACGAGGCCAAGAACGTGGTGAACATGCGCACTATGATGACCCAGGCCCTGAAGGCCCAGGACCCCACCATGACGGAGGAGATGGCCGCCTTCGAGCTCATGCGCATGGCCGCGCCCATGGGCAACACGGTGCCGCCCGCCTTCTTCTGGTACTACCACTGCGGCTATCGAGACCGCTGGAACCGCCCCGAGTGGTCCGACCCAGCCATCGGCGCCACCTTCGACCAGCGGGCCCGCGAGGCGCTGGACAAGGGCTGGTGGCGCGGCGTGGACCGCCCAGCTGCCGAGACGCCGCCGCGGGTGCTGGTCGAGGTGGGCGGCAACTTCCTGCGGCGCATGCGGGGCGGCCAGACCCTGCTGCTGGAGAACCTCTGGCCAAAGCTGAAGATGGTGGTCACGGTAGACTGGCGCATGCAAACCACCGCCATGTGGTCCGATGTCTTCCTGCCGGTGGCCATGAGCTACGAGAAGGTCAGCTTCCACATCCCAACGCCCCATATCATGAACCTCACCTTCTCCGATGCGGCGGTGGCGCCCCCCGGCGAGGCCAAGCCCGAATGGGAGATCGTCCACCTGCTGGCCCTGAAGCTGGAGGAGCGGGCATCGGCTCGCGGCCTCACGGAGTGCCGCGACGGTCGCGGCGGGGTGCATCGCCTGGACAGGCTGGTGGAGGCGTTCACCCTGGGCGGCGCTTTCGCCCGGCCGGAGCAGGTGGCCGACGAGTGGGTGCGGGACACCGCCGCCCTGGGCAACCTGCCCGAGGGCACGAACCTCGAGACGATGCGCGAGAAGGGCTTCGTGCGCTTCATCGACTGGGGCGTCGTGCCCTTCACCCTGGCCCAGGCTTCTGACCTGCGGCCCGACGAGACCCACAACCCCTACCGCTGGCACACCGAGAAGAAGGTGCCTTATCCCACCCTCACCCGCCGCGCCCAGTTCTACATCGATCACGACTGGTTCCTGCAGGCGGGCGAGGAACTGCCCGTCCACAAGGCTAACCCCAGGATGGGCGGCGACCACCCCCTGGTCCTGACCAGCGGCCACTCCCGTTGGAGCATCCATTCCGGCAACGTCGTCAACCGATTGATGCTGGCGACGCACCAGGGCCGCCCGTCAGTCCTGCTGAACCCCCGCGACGCCGGCGCCCGCCGGATCGAGGAAGGCCAAGACGTGCGGGTGTTCAACGACATCTCGTCCTTCGTGGCAGCGGCCAAGCTATCGCCGTCCGTGCGGCCGGGCCAGCTCGTCGTCTACAATGGTTGGGAGCCGTACATGTTCCCCAACTGGCAGGACCCCGCCTGTATCGAGCCGGGGATGGTCAAGTGGCTGAGCCTGGCTGGCGGCTACGGCCACCTGCGCTACTGGCTCATGCAGTACCAGCCGATACCGATCGACCGCGGCATCGCGGTGGACGTGGCGAGAGCGCAGTAGCACTCGCGGAGAGAGGGCGATGGCCAAAGCACTCAAGAGTTCGCGGGAGAAGCTAGAACGCCAGGGCCTTCCCAAAGTGGTCGACAATCCGCGCGGCCGGGGAAGAATGCTCATCCCGAGTCCTTTGGACGTCGACGCCCTGGTGCGCCGGGTTCAGAGAGGCAAGCTGGCGTCCGTAGACCAGATCAGAGAGCGCCTGGCGAGGGACTTCGAGGCCGACCTCACCTGCCCATTGACCACGGGAATCTTCCTCCGAATTGCCGCCGAGGCAGCGGAGGAAGACGCGAGCAGAGGGGAAAGCGAAATCACACCCTACTGGCGCGTGATCAAGGGCGACGGCAGCCTGAACGAAAAGCTTCCCGGCGGCATAGAAGCGCAGGCGGCCCGCCTCAGGGATGAAGGCCACGCCATCGAGCCGGGCAAGGGCGAGAAGCCGCCTCGTGTGACAGACTTCGCGAGGTCGCTGCAGGACCTCTAGGCCGCTCATGGTTCGACAGGCTCCCGCCAGAGGCGGGCAGGCACCATGAGCGGAACCAGAACCCGAACCCCCTCACCCTGAGCTTGTCGAAGGGCCACCCATGCTATCCGTAGGGGCGCCCCTTGCGGGCGCCCAAAATGTCCGATGGAATGTAGGCGGGGGTCTGAAGACCCCCGCGGAATTGAGCGTCGGGGTCTAAAGACCCCGACCTACACCCTCGCGTAGGGGCGCCGCGCCTTGAGAGGCGCCCAGAGACGGGGGTGGGAGCAAGCCCTACCCCTACGGCAGCTCCGGTTTCACCTCCCGGGCAAAGCGCTGGACGACCTCCCGGAAGTCGTCCATAGAGTTGGCCCACAGCTCCAACGCCACGTGGCTGACGCCCGCCTCTGCGTAGGCCGTGAGCCGCTCGATGGCCTGAGGCGTATCTGTCGGCACCGACGCGCGGACCGTGAGGCCCACCGAACAGGGGTCGCGGCCGGCCTCGCGGGCGTAGGCCTGGATTCGGGCGTACTTCTCGGCCAGCTGCTCGGGTCGGTTGAAGGCGGCGTGCCAGGCGTCGCCCAGACGGCTCACCCGCCGGAAGGCCACCTCGCCGTCGCCGCCGATCCAGATGGGCGGGTGCGGCTTCTGTACCGGCTTGGGGGAGAAGCCCACCTCCTCGATCTGCCAGAAGCGGCCGTGGAAGCTGGGGTTCTGCTCCGTCCAGAGGGCCTTCAGGAGTTGGACGTACTCGCTCAGGCGTGAGCCTCGATGCTCGAAGGGCACGCCCAGCATGGCGAACTCCTCCGCCCACCAGCCAGCCCCAACTCCGAGGATGAGGCGCCCGTTGGAGAGAACGTCCAGGGTGGCCAGCTCCTTAGCGGTGATCACCGGGTTGCGCCAGGGCAGGATGCAGGCGCTGGTTCCCAACTGTACCCGCTGCGTACAGGCCGCCACGAACAGGAGAGTGCTGAGGGAGTCCAGGAAGGGCGTGTCCGGCGGCAGCGGGAACTCGCCTGAAGGCGAGCCGGGGTAGCGGCTGACCCGTTTGCGGGGGATGACGATGTGCTCGCTGACCCAGACGGAATCTAGGCCCACCTCCTCCACCGCCTGGGCCGCCGCCCGCAGGTTGTCGCCGGTGGCCAGCGGCCCCACCTGAGGGAGATGAAAGCCGATCTTCAACGCACACCTCCACTCTGGAAAGCTGGGACTCGTGATTGACAACGATACGCCAACTATGGCCAAATTGCTAGGGCACGATGGCCAGAAAGGAGCTCTCCATGCGCGTGCTTTGCCTGGGTGGAAACGGACACATGGGCCGCGAGGCCGTGCGCACCCTCCTGCGCGAGCCGAAGGTCCAGCGTCTGACCGTCACCGACCTCGACGGCGGCGCGGCGGCCCGCTTCGTCGCCTCGCTCGCCGACGAGCGGGCGCAGCCCCTGGGGCTGGACATCAGCAACGAGCGCGCCCTAAGGGAGGCCCTCGCGGCCCACGACATGGCCCTCAACACCGTCGGCCCCTTCTATCGCTTCGGCGTGCCCATCCTGCGCGCCGCCATCGAGACAGGCACCACCTATCTCGATGTCTGCGACGACGTCGAGCCGACGCTGGAGATTCTCCAGCACGACCGGCTGGCCCGCTCCACCGGCGGCCGGGCCATCATCGGCATGGGGGCCAGCCCCGGGGTCACCAACCTGGCGGCCAAAGAGCTGATCCAGCAGCTGGACGAAACTGAGGAGATCATCACCGCCTGGGCAGAGGGCGGCGGCGACCCCGGGGACTTCGGCCCGGCGGTCATCGAGCACACCTTCCACATCGTCACCGGCCGTGCGCTCACCTTCCGCAACGGTCGCCAAACGCGCATCCGCCCCTACGCGCAGCGAGTGGTGGTGCCCTTCCCGCCGCCAATCGGCCCACTGAAGCTGGGGAATGTGGCCCACCCCGAGCCGCTGACTCTGCCCTACGCCGTCCCCGGCCTGCGCACCTGCTCTAACCTGGGCGTCCACCTGCCGATGTCGGATATGCGGCTCATCCTGCTCCTGGGCCGGGCAATCGACATGCACCTCCTAGACATCCGCCGCGCCGCCCGTATTGTCCTTCGTCTGGGCGCGTGGGAATCGCGTCGCGGAACTATTCGCCCGCCGGCCGGCGGCATATACGTGGCGGCCATCGGTAAGCGTGGCGGCAAGCGAGTGGCGGCCGTCATCCGTGGGTCCAGCAACCGGCCGGAGCTAACGATGCCCACGACCACCGGCGGCCCCCTGGCCCTAGCGGCCCTCCACCTCATCGACGGCGCCGAGATCCCGCCGGGCGTTCACCCACCCGAGGCCGTGCTGGAGCGCAAGCCACTGATCGCCCTGGCCCGTCGCTACGGGCTGACCGTCCTGGCGGAGGCTATGGATACAGAGGTGGAGTGGATCGACGAACCGCGGGGCGTCCTCGACCCGAGCGGGCGGGTGGCGGGGTAAACCCAATCAGCGCACGCTTCGCTCCGCTCGGGCTGGCGGGAGTAGTGTCCTACCGTCATTCCGAGCGAAGCGAGGAATCTGGTGGTGGGGTGGTGTAGTACGTGCTTGCGCCATGATAGCGACGACTTCGCGGCTGAAGCGCGCGCCACCCCAGACCCCTCGCTGCGCTCGGGGTGACAGATAGGCCAGGTGCCAGTCTGAGCCCAAGGAAGGCCACGTCCTTACAGCCCGGCGGCGTGCAGGCTTCCTCACGGCCTCAACTCGCAGAGACTCGATCGGATCCCGAGCTGATCTATGGGTTCCCCCGCGCATTCCTGAGTCGGCACACGGTCCCGGCGGCGCTTGGGAATCAGCCTCGTCGGCGGATGTCCATGCGCAGCAGTTCGGACTCGTCCGAGATGCCCGGCGGGGTCTTGGTGGTTGTCGGCAGCAGTGGCCAGACGTCCCTCTTCTTCACCATCCGCGGGGACTCCAACTCGATCTCCTTGCCGCCTATTGACAGGCGTGCCGCCCCCGCGGCAAGCACGTTCTTGACCCAGTCCGTGCGCGGCCCGTACATCGGGATGAACAGGTAGCCATCGGGGAGGGGGTGGGCGTCGAGGGGAGTGCGGTAGGTCTTGCCCGATAATCTGCCCACGTGGATCAACACCGGCCGGACGCCCCGGCGAATCTCGATGGGGTTGAAGACGCGCTTGTTGATCCGGGCAAGCCAGCGCGGTAGGGGCATCCTGCTGTCCTCTCTTTACAGCCCCGCGGCGGCCCGACGAGTGCCGTAGCGGCGCGGAGCCGGCAATTCCTCCACGATGGGCCGGTAGACGGCGGCCTTGACGATACAGTACTTGATGTAGAAGTCGCCCACCAGGGATGACAGTCCGATAGCGGCCAGCAGCCCCCGCGAGGAGCCCGTAGTCGCTCCGATCGCCCCCAGGACGATGGGGATCACCAGGCCGAGGAAC
>Ga0209253_10004171_pt1 | contig 12607 bp, 15 predicted proteins | sample FrelakmetBRP12BR_FD_187145 | JGI IMG/M metagenome (GOLD analysis project Ga0209253, IMG submission 187145) | Freshwater lake sediment microbial communities from the University of Notre Dame, USA, for methane emissions studies - BRP12 BR (SPAdes)... | ecosystem: Environmental > Aquatic >...
GGAGACGTTGGAGCATTCGTAGAGGATCTGGTGAAAGCGATGGAAATGGCGAAGGTGCCAGCGCAAGAAAAGGGAGAACTCTTAGGTTTTTTGGGGTCAATGAAGAAGGATATTATTGAGGCACCGTAACGACTGTGGAGCAATGGGGGTGCTGAACCGTCATTGCTCGTATCTCTACATGAGAGATTAGTGGCGGTGATCGGTGCTCATGAGGACGGCACCGAGGTGCCGGAGTCGTTGAAAATAGGGTCGGCAATCTTCGTCAAGCTCGTTGGTCATGCCATCGAGATCAGCAACGCAATCTTCGAGGATCACGAGGCGCTGGGCATCAAGGCCCTCTGGACTATCGAGGAAATACACCACACATCCACTGATCACCGTGTCCAAGGTCATCAACGGCCCCTCATGTTGGCGTTCCACGTGAGGCCATTGTGCCTCCTTGTGGGCTTCCCAGAGGGATAACACGGCATCCCGATTCATTCTGCGGGTCTCCAACCATTCACCGGACTCAGTTTCGACCGATCCACCCTAGCGCATGGAGTAATAGGACGGCAAGCGCACAGAGGCCAAGCCCCCAGAATCGGTAGTCGATGTCTTCTCGTCCGACACACCACTTGATGACGGGTCCACGCCACGAGGGCGGTCCGATCGATAGGAAGGTTCCTTTGGCGATCATGCCGCCCGCTGTCACCATCCAGAGCCATGGGTAGGGCAGGTCTTGCGCGGCAAAGAACAAGAAGAGTCCTCCGATGATTGCGAGAAGTTCCCACCGCAATATCGTAGGGGACTGCTGCAGTAACTCGCGGACCTGCGTGATGATGTAGCGGGGAGCCACTAAGAGCACGATCCCGTCGGCCAGCCAAATCCCAGCGAGTGCGGCCAACGCATAGTCCTTCACTCGAGAGTCCCAGACTGTTGGAGGCCCTTGCCCCTGTGCCGTGTGAAGCTCACGGATAAAGACCACGATGGAGATGGGCTTGAGCCACTTTGTCGATTCCGCTCATCAATGCGGCCATACGCATGGAAGTTTTTTTGGCAAGGGAAAATTGCAACGTTCGACGGAAGGCATTGGTCAGAATATCTTGCAACCGCTCCTGAATGTCCGTGGCTTTCCAGAAAAAGCGCTGCACATCCTGCACCCACTCAAAGTAAGACACGATGACGCCGCCTGAGTTGGCCAGGATATCCGGGATAATAAAGACTCCCTTGTCCTCAAGAATTCGATCGGCTTCCAGGGTCGTCGGCCCGTTCGCCCCTTCGGCAAGAATCCGGCAGCGTAGTTTCGCGGCATTGCGTTCGGTAATTTGTTCGGAGAGTGCGGCCGGGACCAGCACGGTGCAGTCGAGTTGCAGTAATTCGTCGTTGGAGAGCCAGTCTCCCAGCTTGGTGTCACGGAGGGATTGCCCGTTAGTTTTGCAACGTGTGAGGAGTTCAGGAATGTCCAAACCGTTTGAGTTGTGAATGCCTCCGTTCACGTCACTCACTGCGATGACGCGAGCACCAGATTCCTGCATGATGCGGGCAGTGTGGGCCCCCACATTGCCGAATCCCTGGATCACCACAGTGCTGTTCCGGATATCGAGCTTGAGGTGACGAAGCGCCTCGATGGTGACATAGACCACTCCGCGGCCTGTGGCCTCTTCACGGCCAAGGCTTCCTCCGATTGAGAGAGGTTTGCCTGTCACGACGCCCGGCACTGAATATCCTACTTGTTGACTGTAGGTGTCCATGATCCAGGCCATCACTTGGGCGTCTGTGCCGACGTCAGGGGCTGGCACGTCCTTATCTGGCCCGATTAACGGGAAGATTTCCGCTGCATAGCGCCTGGTCAATCGTTGTAATTCTGGTCGCGATAACTGTTTCGGGGCGACTGCCACGCCACCCTTCGCTCCGCCATAGGGCAGGTCGGCTAATGCGCATTTCCAGGTCATCCACATGGCGAGTGCTGCGACTTCCCCGAGATTCACGTCCGGATGATAGCGAATGCCCCCCTTGGTGGGGCCGCGGGAAGAATCGTGCTGCACACGATAGCCGGTATAGACTTCGACTCGACCGTCATCCATTCGAATCGGCACGCTGACGATCAGCGACCGCTGTGGAAGCTTCAGGCGCTCGCGTAAGTTGGGATCGAGCTCCATGGTGTCGGCTGCTTGATCAAACTGCGCCACCGCCAGTCGGAAAGTTGGAGTATCGAGTTCGTGCATGGGTGGTTCCTCTGGTCAGATGTGCGTGAGCGCCGTCGCGGCGAGGGTATTCTCATGGTGTTCCTGCCCCATGATCTCGGGCGAGATGCCCTTCCATTGTATGTTGAACGTTCGTGCGAATTCCTGCGCGACCTGTTGCGCGACTAATGAAGGGGACACCGCGGACTGCCGGACTTCTGCCATAGAGGTGATGGGGCATTGGGTTAGGCCGCAGGGCAGGATATGGGAAAAGGGGGAGAGATCCAGGTCGACGTTGAGTGCAAATCCATGAATCGTGACCCCATGGTCAATCCGGACTCCGATCGCGGCAATCTTCGCATCGGCATGATTCCATCGTACCCAGACGCCGGGCCTCTTCTCGATGCGATAGCCTTCAACTCCCCAACGGGCAAGGGTCTGGATCAAGACCTCTTCCAACATCCGCACATACTGTTTTGGTCCTGAGCAATAATCTGTCAGTTTAAGGATGGGGTAGCCCACGATCTGCCCTGGTCCATGGTAGGTAATCGAGCCGCCACGATCGACGGATTGGAGACTGGCACCTGTTTGGCGGAGGACCTCTTCCCCGCAGTTCCAATGTGTGGGTTTGGTGCTTCGGCCCAGGGTATAGACTGGCTGATGCTCAAGGAGCAACAACGTATCCCCTCGTCTCTCCGCAATCCGTTCTTCATGTAATTGCTTCTGAAGCATCCAGGCTTCGTCATAGGGGATCGGTTTTGAAAATTGGACGAGGCTGCCATCTTGTGGGCTGGGGGGAGGCAGAGGCTTGTTTCCTTGCCCTGGGAAATCGTGAACGTGCTGCGACCATTCGGTGTGACTCATGGGACAATTTTCATCAGCGAGGGTTTCTGAAGGGTGATCGTGGACTGGACATTCTTTCTCTGAACGGTCAGTTGCAGACCGGGGAGGTCTCCCGACCGTCGGATGGAGTGCCACCAGTCGCCGAGATTATAGATCTGATGTTGGTCGACAGCGGTTACGATATCGCCGCTCTGAAGACCCCCAACGGCTGCTGGTCCCCCCGGTTCGACATTCAGCGCCAAGACCCCGCGATCACCGTCCAGTCCAAAACTTGCCATGATGCTCGGGGTGATCGTGACAGGTGTGAATCCAAGGTCCGGGCGAAGGACCGACCCACGGATGATCATCGATTGAATGTGGGGATAGATGGCCTCCATCGAAATTGCATAACTAATGGCCTGGGCGGATGGGGCGATCGCCACGTTGATGCCGATCACATGGCCAGCCAGGTCTACGAGCGGACCTCCGCTATTGCCCGGGTTGATGGCCGCATCGGTTTGGATCAGATCGTAGAGTGTTTCGCCATCCGGAGTGAGCACTGAGCGATCAACGGCACTGACGACACCGACGGTGACGGTCGAGCCTCCCTTGAGCGCGAGGGGATTGCCGATGGCGACAACCGATTCGCCAATCTCAAGCATCGGCACAGGACTGAGCGTGGCGGGAACCAAGTCCGTTGCCGTAATTTTGACGAGGGCCAAGTCGAGCAGGAAATCACGCGCAACGACACGACCTGGGGTGAGTCGTCCGGTTGAGAGTCCCACGACCAGGCTCTTGATGCCGGCGACCAGATGATTGTTCGTCAGGATGTACCCACTCTCGTCGATAATGACGCCAGACCCGGAACCTGATTGGGCTTGGGTGGGAGTTGCCGGCACGCCGCGCGTGAGAATGGTAACGACCGAAGGGCGGACTTTCGCCACGACCGCTGGAATCGACAGGGATTTTTCGTGGGAGGGGATTGATCCAATCACTGGCTCAGCATAGACAAAGGGCGCATCCAGTGCTAACGCCATGACAAGAAGGAGAATGAATTGAATGGTGAGGAAGCGAAAGAGGAGGGAACTCGTCTGTGTTCTGTGCACGGTCGTCATGAGGCCTCGCATACTAAGTCAGCCTCATTGTGGCACAAGTGCATTCAGGGTGAAAGCTGCAGAACAGGGACGAGAATGATTTTCGTCCCTGTTCTGCTAAGTGAGACCGAGCTTACTGGATAGCGGCAAACATTTCCTTGATCTGTGGAGTCTTCAGTTTCTTGAGCGCTTTTGCTTCGATCTGGCGAATCCGCTCCCTCGTCACCGAGAGGCTCTGCCCCACCTGTTCCAGGGTGCAGGACTGATCGTGGCCGATGCCGAAGCGCAACCGGATGACGGTTTGCTCTCGTGGCGTGAGCATGCCGAGAATACGTTCGAGTTGCTGCGCCATTTCCGTCAGGTGCACATTGGCATCTGGTGGGACGGCTTGCAGGTCTGGGAGCAGTTCCCCGAATTCCGTGCTTCCGTCCCCCACCAGTTTTTCCAGGGCGACCGGCTCTTGAAAGGCCTGCACGGTTTCGTGGAGTCGCTCCGGTCTCATCCGGAGCACGTCCGCCACTTCTTCGATTCGAGCCGGACGGCCCAGCTGTTGTCCGAGCCGTCTGGTCACGCGAAGGATGCGGTGCGAGGCTTCAGTCTGGTGAACCGGAATACGAATGGTTCGCGATTGATCCGCGAGCGCACGAGTGATGCCTTGGCGGATCCACCAGGTGGCATAGGTGCTGAATTTGAACCCCTTGCGGTATTGATACCGTTCGGCCGCTTTCATCAACCCGATATTGCCTTCTTGCACGAGGTCCAGCAGAGTCAGCCCTCGGCCCGTGTAATGTTTTGCGACATCCACGACGAGCCGCAGGTTGCAGCGTACCAATTCGTCCTTTGCCCGCTCAAGCACGACCCGAGCGGAGCGAAGGGTAGCCAACCCTTCCGTGATCTGTTTGGCGATAGTCACCGGAAGCTTCTGTTGTCCCGTTCCCTGGTTGATCATCTCCGTGAGACTTTGCTCCGCCTTATCGAGCGCGGTGGCGGAGAGTCCACTCAAACCTTTGACCATCTGGAGCGTGTGTTGTGCCTTGAGCACAGAGTCTGAACGCTTGAGTTTCGGGAAGACTCGTAAGGTGTCGCGTAAGGCCTTCCGAATCGTGCTCGTTCCGGAATCGATCTTTTTCGCTAGCGCAACTTCTTCTTCTCTGGTCAAGAGGGCCCGTTCGCCGAAGGAACGAAAATACAGTGACTCCAACATGAACGGTCCACCACTCACTGCGGCACGAGTCGCCGCTTTCACCGGCTCCTCTGGTTGTTCCTCTTCTGAGGTGTCTTTGCCGATCACATCTAAGAGGTCGCTCGCTTCGGAATCGTCTGCATCAACATCCTTTGCCATCGTGACAAGTTCTTCTGGCTCAGGGGTTGGGAATAGATTTTCTTTCATATCGTCGCCCCTCCTCTGACTATCTGATGTTTTGCTCCGCATGGTCGTGACCTCAATAGGTTTTGGTTCTTGTGTTCTACTTCATGAGAGACAGATATCCGCCAAACGATTCATGCTGGGCTCTGTGCTGACGGGCTGTTCTCTTACTCTCTCTATGGAGCAAATCCTGTGCTGGATTGTTCATGAGAATGGCAGATCGCAATCTTATGGAAAAGGCAGCACTATTAGAGTGGTTTAATGAGGATCTCAGAGGGGGAGTGAGGCAACCTTGCTGCAGATGTGTAGGGATGGCAATTGAGCAACAGGCTCAATTGCCACATCTACTTCTACTTTTGGGTCGGCCTTTTCAGAAAGGTGGCGATTGTATGGATGGAAGGCGAGAAAGTTGTGGTGGGAGTTATTTCCGCTGCGATCTCGACGAGCATGTAAGTCTAGCGCAGTTGTCATACGTGCAATGAGTTTCTCAAGAAGACTCATGTTAGAGGTCGAGAAATCGGTCAGTGCGGTCGTTTGTCTGGTTGAAAACCTGGCGTAGCGCTTCTAGAATGATCGGATGTCACATTTTCAATCAGGCGAACGTATCCATCTGGTCGACAAGAAGGGGCGGCAGTATGCCCTGACCCTGAAGGCTGGAGATCGCTACCAACTGAGCGGTCACAAAATTGCCCACGACGACCTTATTGGAAAGCCGGATGGCTCTCTGGTCATGCTCTCCGGCAACAAGCCGATGTTGGCGCTCAAGCCGACGTTTGGCGATTATGTGTTGAAGATGCCGCGTGGCGCGCAGGTGTTGTACCCCAAGGATCTTGCGCTCATTCCCATGTGGGCGGATGTCTATCCTGGCGCGCGCGTCTTCGAAGCGGGGACCGGCTCCGGGGCGTTGACGATGGCCCTCTTGCGCGCCGTGGGCCCACGTGGTGTAGTCGTGACCTACGAAGCCCGCGAAGATTTCGCTCAGACGGCGATGACAAACATCGAACGGTACATGGGTCCGATGCCGAACCTTATTCCCCTTCGTCGGAACGTGTACGAGGGGATTAGCCTGCTCGACGATGGTCTGCCTTTTGATCGTCTCGTCCTCGATCTTCCTGAGCCCTGGCAGGTGGTGCCGCATGCCGCACAGGTTCTTCGCTCCGGCGGCATGTATTTGAGCTTTGTTCCCACCGTTCCTCAAGTGGTGCAGACTGTTGAGGCCCTTGAGAAAGCGATGGTCTTTGGCATGATTGAAACGTTTGAATCGCTGTTGAGGACTTGGTCCATTCAGGGGCGTAGCGTACGGCCTGATCACCGAATGGTTGCCCATTCAGGCTTCATTACCGTGGCCAGGAAAATTGAATCGGGTTTGTGGCCTACCGCTCAAGCGGTGGAAGCGGCAGATGAGGCCAATGATGCTCGTGAAGAGCGAGAGGACGACACGCGATGAACCGGCTGAGTGGAAAGGTGGCGATCGTCACGGGGGGCAACGCCGGTATCGGTGAAGCGATCGCGAAGGCCTTTGCGCGCGAAGGAGCATCGGTCGTGATCACCGGAAGACGCCAGGGGGAGCTGGACCGGGTCGTGAACGACATTGTGAAGGCGCAGGGCAAGGCCGTTGCCGTTGCCGGATCAGTCACGGATGAAGTGCATGTCCAGGAGACGGTGCGTCGGACTGTGCAGCAGTTCGGGCGGCTGGACATCCTCATCAACAATGCCGGAGTCGGGGACTTTGGAAAGCGCCTTCATGAGACGGATGATGCAACCTGGGCGCAGGTCCTCGACGTCAACCTGACCGGGGTATTCCGCATGACACGCGCTTCCCTACCTCAGATGGTGAAGCAGGGGAAGGGGGCGATCGTCAATATTTCCTCCATCGCGAGTTTGGTCGGGCTTCCCACCTTGTCTGCCTATGCTGCCTCTAAGGGAGCACTCGATGCCATGACCAGAGCCCTTGCCGTCGATTATGCCAAGGATGGCATTCGCTGCAACGTGGTGAATCCAGGATTGATTGATACGCCCATGGCCGCTCCGCTGATGAGCAACCCCGAGCAACTGGATCCCATTCTGGCGCACTATCCTATCCGACGAGTCGGGAAGCCGGAAGAAGTGGCCAGCATGGTCCTCTATCTCGCGTCCGATGAGGCAGCCTGGGTCACAGGCGGGACCTTTCCGGTCGATGGGGGGATGACCATCTCGTAAGGCGCATGCCCTGCGATGAATGCCGGTCGGTTGACCGAAACAGGAAATAGCAGTCGCCCCTCTCGAACCTATGGATATCAACGCACATACTCAGTTCTGCGGCGTCATCGGCAATCCCGTTGAACATTCGCTGTCACCCGCGATTCATAATGCCGCGTTTCAGAAACTCGGTTTAAACTTCGTGTATCTGGCCTTCCGCGTGGAAGCAATCGGCGACGCGATCAAGGGTCTGCGCGCTCTGGGCAACTTTCGTGGCGCCAGCGTGACCATCCCCCATAAGGTGGCGGCCGTTCCCTTTCTCGATTCTGTCGAACCGACCGCCCGTCATATTGGCGCGATCAATACTATTGTGGCCGAGGGCGGGACTCTGACAGGCTATAACACCGATGCGACCGGTGCCTTGCGCGCGCTTCGCGAGGGCGGGGTTGCCTTAAAAGGGCGTCAGGTCGTCATGCTTGGATCCGGAGGCGCGGCTCGCGCGATTGCCTTCGCGCTCGGGACGGAAGCAGGGATCGATCGCTTGACCCTATTAGGAATCGACGAGCGGGAACGCATAGCTCTGGCGCAAGATCTTCAATCGAAGACAGGGCTGGCCGTGCAGGCATTGCCTCTTGATGAAGCGACCTTGCGGCAGGCCCTACCGGAGGCTCAAGTGCTGATCCATTGCACTCCGATGGGCATGTCACCCAACGTACAGGGAACTGCTGTGCCGGCGACGTTGTTGCATGCAGGATTGACGGTCATGGATATCGTCTACAATCCTCGGGACACCCAGCTGCTGAAGGATGCGAAGGCTGCGGGCTGTCGCACGGTTCCAGGGCTCGAGATGTTCCTCCATCAAGCCGCTACGCAGTTTGAGCTCTGGACGAATCAGGCCGCGCCGACCGACGTCATGCGCGCCGTGCTGGAGTCCCGCTTTTCATGAACATCGTCCTGATCGGCTATCGAGGGACCGGCAAAAGTACGGCGGGTAGACTGCTGGCGGCGCGATTGGGCCGAGCGCTCGTGTCAACCGATGCGGAGATCGTCACGCGGGCAAAGCGTACGATTCCAGAGATCGTGGCCCAAGAAGGATGGGAGTATTTTCGCGATCTGGAGTCCGATATCTGCAGGGAACTAGCCAACCGTGACCATCTCGTGATCGATACCGGCGGCGGGGCCATACTTCGCGCGCAGAATGTCGAGGCATTGAAGAAGACCGGCACGTTGTTTTGGCTCACGGCCTCCGTCGAGACAATTGTGAAACGAATCGGCGGTGATGATCAGCGCCCCTCGTTGACGGGGACCAAGTCGTTTGTCGATGAAATTCAGGACGTATTGCGGGAGCGGACGCCGAAGTATCAATCGGCCGCTGATCATGTCATTGCGACGGACGATCGATCGATTGATCAACTGGTTGAGACGCTCCTTACGTTAGTGTGAGTAGGCTCGACTCATGTTGCCGGCATGTCGGGATTACGGATCTGCCGATGTCCCATCCTTGACAAGGCCTCCCACGAAGTGTTTGAAATAGCTCATGCGCCCGTAGCTCAATTGGATAGAGCATCGGACTTCGGATCCGGGGGTTGGGGGTTCAATTCCCTCCGGGCGCACCATCCCATTCAGCGCGTCAAGCCTCAAAGCATAATCATCGCAGTATCAGCAGCTTGCAGTTCATCTGCTTAGTCTATTCGAGCGGGTTATCCCCCACCAAAGCTGCATAGATTTCTCTTATCCTCGGCAGTATCTTTACATCAAGAGGCAGGATCTATGGGGGCTGAATATGGTGCTATGCTATAGGCGTGGTTGTGCCGAGTTTCTGCGGGGGAGGCTCAAAGGTCGTGCGCAACGGAAGGCATGGACGAGGCATTGCCCCTGTTGCGGACGTTGGCTGACGAAGCAAGAGCCTGCAGAGCCATGGGTCTGTTTGTGCGGATGGCTGAGTGGATAGAGCATCGTCACCGAGAGGAAAGGCACATCATGAACCATGTAGTCCTTCATGACGTCCGGGCTAGTTTTTTCCTGATGGTGGGCCTGGCTATGCTGGCCTTTATTTGTGCCATGGCGGCGTTGAGTACCGTGATGCGTCCGGCTCGGTGGGCTGATCGTAAGTCGTCCCAGCTCTAGCTAATTTCTAATCCGGCCCATTCCATCACTGGGACGGAGGGTGGTTCGTCCAGGGTGTCGGCTCTCCTCAAGAGTCCCTCCTTCTCCAACTGACTGACATTTCAGGAAAATATCCCCCCAGCCGTGCTTGAGCCGCACATATTTCCTCAGGTGCTATATTTGATCTGTACAGGCTAAGTCTTATCGCGGTGTTAACTTAAGGATGGGGGAAGAAGTATGATCGGAAGTCCAATGAAAACGAGTGCAGTGGTTGCTATGGGGTTCGTCCTGTTATTCGGTCAAGGCTGTAGTATGAAATGGTTGCAGTCCGATGGAGAGACGAAAGCAGGGGCGTCGCAAAGCGGTTCGAGTCAGAGCTTTCCTGGTATGTCTCAGGGTGGTTCAGGCGGAGGGCTCAGTGGTTTCTCTCAGAATCCTTCGGAAGAGCGCTTGGGAAAGGGTGACAATATCGCATCGCTTTCCTCCACCATGATGAGTGACCGTCAGCGTGCAGAGTTAACCAGAGAGGAAAAAGCGGCCATCGAAGCCGGTTTGCAGGACGTGTTCTTTGGATATGATCAGTGGATGCTTTCAGATGCTGGAATGGAGGCACTGAACCGTGACGCACAGTGGCTAAAAGCTCATCCTGGTGCGGTGATGAAAGTTGAGGGTCATTGCGATGAACGGGGTACGACCGACTACAACGTGGTCTTGGGAGATAAACGAGCCAAGGCTGCGCGTAGCTATCTGGTCGAGTCTGGTGTGGCCCCCAAGCAAGTGGCGATTGTGTCGTACGGCAAGGAGCACCCCTTCTGCACGGACCCTACCGAATCCTGCTATCAGCAAAATCGTCGCGGACACGTACTTCTGAAAGTGCAGAAGTAACGAAGCGATTTACGATTTCCACAGAACCCCGGTGCCTCTGTATGTGAGCCCGGGGTTCCCTGTTTGTGGTTGGAATGAAGTAGGCATGGCTCAGTCAAGATTCAGCCTGATTCACGTCCGAGGCCTCCTCAGCCTCGTATGATCAAAGAGGAGCCGTATATGGAAAAACGACAACAGCCACGTTTTACCTCGCAGTTCAGAAGCACATTTTCGGGCGGGCAACGAGAAGGACAAGGTCGGACGTTGGACCTCTCCTCCGGTGGTTGCATGATCGAAACGGATTTGCCCGTTGTCGTGGGGGCATCGTTTGAGTGCCGCATTTATATCCCTGGGCTCGACTGGCCCTTGCGTATCGACGAAGCCCAAGTGCGTTGGGTCAAGGCCAAGACATTTGGAATCCAGTTCACGAAGGTCCAGCCCGATGAGGAGGTAAAGCTCAAGCAAGTTATTGCCAACCTCAACGCAGAATGTACTGCGTAACCTTTCCCCGCCTCAGCTTCTCATTACATCTAGATAGGTCGGATTTGGTGACTGCATCGCAAGAACGAGGCTTCTCGCGTGTGTTCTATGGTCTGTTCGCGACCGTATAGCACCCTATGGTATAAGGCAGCGGAGGGATCTAAAACAGAGACGCCCGGTCACGATAAATTCACAGGTTAGGGAGTGAGAGATCTATACGATGGGACAAGCGCCTCCAACGCAGACTGGACACGAGATTGCCACCGTCGCTGGCGGTTGCTTTTGGTGCCTCGAAGCGGTTTATGACCAGATGAAGGGTGTGGTATCTGTCGAGTCCGGTTACATCGGTGGCCAGATGGATCATCCGACGTATGAAGCGGTGTGTAGCGGCAGGACTGGACATGCCGAAGCCGTACGTATCACATTTGATCCTGCCGTTGTCAGCTATCGAGAGTTGCTCGAAGTGTTTTTTGTCATCCACGACCCTACAACACTCAACCGTCAGGGGCATGATGTCGGTTCACAATATCGATCGGCGATTTTCCACCATACTCTTGAGCAGAAGCAGGTCGCGGAGGATGTGATTGCGGCGATGATGAAAGAGGGAATCTATCCAGGGCCAATTGTGACGCAAGTCGAGCCGGCGGGAACGTGGTATGAGGCTGAGCCCTACCATCAAGAGTATTTTTTCAGAAATCCCTACCAGGGGTACTGTGCCGCGATTGTTGCCCCAAAGGTCGTCAAGTTTCGCAAGCTGTTCACCTCAAAACTCAAGACATAAGAAGTCGCGGCTCTTTTTTGCTCTCCATGCCAAACACATTTATTGATTTGGGTGTTCGCGTGATCGATGGATCACAGAAGCGAGTCGTTATCTGGAGGCTTCTCAAGTAGGGAAGCTGGTTCAGGTGAGAGTCGTGCGGTCTCTTCCCGGAGACTATGTGCTGTGGAGTGATCGAGGAGAGGGATTCAGGTCAAGCGTTTTGCTCGTCCAGCCATGCATCCTCGTGCCCCTCTGTCTGGTCCGATGCGCGCAAAGCCTCGAAGTCGAACAGCCGTCGGTCTAGAAGAAGGGCTGGTGCCACGTTCGACAGAGCAGCAAACATACTATCCGTGCAGCCAGGTGACCGCTGCTCCCATTCACGCAAAAACCCTTTGACCTCTTTTCGCTTGAGATCTTCTTGTGAGCCACAGAGGTTGCAGGGAATAATGGGGAACGCGCGTAGTTCTGCATATCGAGACAAATCCGCTTCTCGCACGGCGGCCAGCGGGCGAATGACCACATGCCGACCGTTTCTTGCACGGAGTTTCGGCGGCATCGTCCTGAGCTTCCCGGTATAAAACAAGTTCAGAAACAAGGTTTCCAGGATGTCATCACGGTGGTGACCCAGCGCGATCTTGGTCGCGCCTACTTCCGTGGCGACGCGGTAGAGGATGCCACGACGGAGTCGTGAGCAGAGAGAACACGTGGTCTGCCCTTCAGGGATGTGCCTTTTGACGATTGAGTAGGTATCTTGTTCCTCGATATGGAAGGGGAC
>Ga0209253_10004172_pt1 | contig 12605 bp, 12 predicted proteins | sample FrelakmetBRP12BR_FD_187145 | JGI IMG/M metagenome (GOLD analysis project Ga0209253, IMG submission 187145) | Freshwater lake sediment microbial communities from the University of Notre Dame, USA, for methane emissions studies - BRP12 BR (SPAdes)... | ecosystem: Environmental > Aquatic >...
GAGAGTTTCGTCATCACGACCCGGTACGGCTACCCCGCTTCCAACGAGAAGATGAATGAACTCCTCGGCATCCTCACCGAGATCCAGTCCATGGAAAAAGTGACTTCCCGGAAGCAGAACCATGAATCCCTGGGCGTCACGGTTGACCAAGGCGCCACGGTGATCCGGCTCTTTGACGAAGCCGACCGGAAAATGGCGGGGATCGTGATCGGAAAAAGGAGCGAAGGGGCCCCGGGTAACTACGTCCGACTGGAGGACGAAGAAACGGTTTACATCAGCAAAAAGGTCATCCCCCAGATCAGCTTCGCTTACACGGACTACATCCAGAAACATCTATTCCCCGGCAACCCCAATGAATATTCTAAACTGTCCGTTTCCATGAACCCCGACAACTACGCTATCGATATCCGGGACGGCGGCGGTTTCCTGAGCAGCCTCCCCCGCGGTGCCCACCAGGATGATCAGCGCATTGGCGAAATCCTGACCACATCACTGGATTTGAAGATCAAGAACGTTTTCAAAAAGGAGGATCTCAAGGACCTTCACTTCGACACGAAGTTACAGCTGATGAAAAGAGACCGAACGAGCTACCAGGTCGAATTCGCCGAGAGGGGCGACAGGTGTTACGTGACAGCCGCGGCCGATTACTCGAAGCCGGCAGGGGAAATCATCATTTACAAGAACGAGCCCCAGCATTCTCTCAAAACAAAAGAATCCCTCCTGCTCGCCCGTGACCGGACGGTCTCCTTCAACAAGACCCACGAAAAGTGGGTTTACGAAGTGGAACCGCATTACCGGAAGATCCTCCTCACATCGCAATCCAAGCTTTTAAAAAAGTAGAATTTGCCACGCCCCACGACCACGCCCGCAGACATCTTCGCCCCACCTGACCGTAAACATTGCACAGTAAGTCGATCCCTTGATCTCGGAGCGTTTTAGCCCGCACATTTCTTAGAGGAAAAACGACGTGGACAAGGATTGCCCCTTCAATCCTCGAGGGGAAAGGTGAGCTGTCCGCCGAAATAGGCAATGACAATCGTGATGACAAAGAGGGCGAGGGTCAGGAGGGCGTAAATAATCCGCCCCGGACCGGCCGCCGAGAGGACTGCCGGGTCCCACACCCTCCAGGCAAAGGCCGCGACAGAAGCGAAAAGGAGAATCAAGGAGAGATTCTTTTTGATCGTGACGGGGCGCATCGGCCTTGAGAGATAGTTCAGCCACCATGTGTAATAGCCTGTTGCCATTGCCACGGGGAGAAATAGAATACCCGCGGCCAGGCAGTGCAGGGCCGTCGTCTCGAAAGCCTCCACGCCGGTGAGCAGGAATAAGCCGTTGAAGAGAAAAACGGAAAACATGAAGACGATGGGGAAATGGACCATCATGGGGTGAGGATGGCGCCTGAGGAGCGGGAAGCGCCGAAGCAGTGCGGATATCATCGGCGGCATCGGTCTTTCGGAGGATTCCCGTCCTAAAGTTCCCACCTGGGGATACCGCTCGAAGACCTCGGGACCGTGAGGCGCCGCGTGGATATCCCTGGAAAGATCCTGCCCGGCACGGTGCCGCTTCATGTGGAGGCCGCCTTTCCACATCTTGCTTTCGCTGACGTCAAAGACCCTGCCGCCGTGGGCCACATAAACCGGCCTGCCGTCCTGCCCGTTGAACTCCGATAGCTCCTTCCGATCGAATTCCTTCACCGATGAATCCTTTTAACACAGTCTTTCAGCTCATCCCTCTTCTCAACCACAGGCCTTCCAGAACGGCGATGTAGAGGCTGAGCCCGATGGTGAGCACGGGCCAGATGATGTGAAACATGGCCATGGCAACGAAGTGTAACCGCGAAAGCACCAGATAGTTGAAAAAGGATTCCATAAACCACTCCCTGAGGCTCTCGTTCTTTTTTGAAGCAGGAAAGATTGCCCGGAGCGGGCTATTTGATTCGCGTCACCAGGAAGGTCGCCGTAACGAATCCCACGACAGAAAGAAGCCTGATCTCGAATAAGCCGCTTTCACCCACATCGAAATTCATAAATTCACCGATGTTGAGGCGTTCGTCGCGGTTCGGAAGCCCGATGGCGCCGACCCTGAGAAAAACGAAGTTGTGCCCCACGCTGAGCACACTCAGGAGGACCGCACCATCCCCGACTTTTTCAGTTGAATACTGCCTGATCGTGATTGTCTCGTTCGCGTATTTCATGACCTTTCGACTCTCCCGGAAAAGAATGATCGGAACAGGCATCCGGAGAAGGGCTCCACGGGAGGTATGCCGGCGAAGAATCAGGTTTCACGGCAAAAAAGGAAGGATACCCTCCGGCATCCCCTCCAGAAGCATTTCCGTATACAGGCCCAGTGAATATAATATCTATCTTTTTTACAGAGATGGCAAGACCAAAATTCCAGCCGGCCGGCGGGAGGCCGCCCTCCGTGGCGATCAGGAGAACAGCGCTTCCGGGTTCCCGGCATATGCCACGAATGCACAGACGAACAATCCACTGACTTTTATCGCGATCGAGTGTAAATGTTTAGGGGAGGTATTGCTTTTTTGATAAAATGTATTATATTTATAACAGATTCAATTTCACCCTCATTCTCCGGTCTACATTTTCCATTCTCCACCTTCTCTTTTGCAAAAGCGAAACTCGCCCCAGCCCTACCGGATCCGAAGGCCTGCAGCGTTACCCTCCTTGGCTGCTCGCCTTGAAGGGGTTTTTCCCCTCCTCCTTTTACCCCCGGTTTCCGGTAGGGCTGGGCTACAAGACAAAAAAAAGCAGGGCTTTCGCCCTGCTTTCCATTTTTCACTTCCGATTACACCCTCAAGACGATCTTCAGCTCAGGCGCTCGCCAAAGGGTGTGATCAGGTATCCCTCGTCAAAGCAGATGGCCATTCCTGTCGGTTCAGATCGCAGAACGGTCCCCGTAACCTTGATGAGCCCCTTGCAGGTGTCCTTCAATTTGCGCAGGCGGTCCAGGGGAAGAATGATGTCGATTCTTACCCGCGTGCCCTCGGGAAGCGCCTTCTTTGTCCGGAAATAGGCTCCACCGGCTGATACATCCCTCGTGTTCAATTCAAGGACTTCCTCAGCGTGGTCCTCCCGGGCCAGAATCTCAATCCGTGCGGGAACCTCGAGACTGAACCTCTCGAGCCTTCGCCTTTCGTAGATCAGATCGAAGGTGTCTGAACTCTGGTTGGCTGTCCTTTTCATAGGTTATGCCTCCTGTGACATCCAAACCCTGAAAAAAAGGCACTACAAGCGTTTTGCCGTATAAATATACAGAATTCGTGCCAATATCACGACACCCTATTTCACCGGTCATAAAAGAGGCCGAAATTCAAGGATTTTTGACAGTTTACACCCGGACGGGCGCGGCAGGGGAGTCAAACATGAAAAACGTCAACAAAATGACGGGCCAGGGACAAGTGTCAGAAAAACCCTCAGGGGCATTTTCTTCCCCGGAAAGAAAAATATGCCGTCTCACCGGTAGAGGGGTACCTTTCAGGGCTTCACATACCGGGTGATGAACGAGTCGATGCCGTCCGTGTAAAGCCTTCCGGAAATGACGGCCCCCTCGTTGTGGCTTCCTTTGATCTCCAGAAATTCCTTGGGGGGGTTGGCCGCCTCGTAAAGGCTTTTGCCGTGGTGAATGGAGATGATCTCGTCCTGTGGGCTGTGAATGACGAGGACCGGACAGGAAACCTCTTTCAGGAATCCGAGAGTATTGTAGTCATATCTCGAAAGCCACCGGACGGGAAGGTAGGGATACACCTCGGCCCCGATGTCCCGGACGGATGTGAAAGCCGATTCCACGATGAGCGCGACCGGTTTGCGATCCCGGGCGGTCCTCGCAGCGATGGCACCGCCGATGGATCGACCGAGGATCACGATCTCCCCGGGATTGAAATTCTTCTCCGACACGAGGTAGTCCCAGGCCGCCTCCGCATCCCGGTAGGTTCCCTCCTCCGTGGGCTTTCCTTCACTCCAGCCGTAGCCCCGATAGTCGAAGATCAGGGTGCTCATCCCCATACGATTCAGCAGATCGATGAAAAAGAGCCGGTGCGAGATGTTGCCGGCGTTTCCGTGACAGAAGAGGACGGTCCCCCTAGACCGCTCCGAGGGGATGTACCAGCCGTGGATCTTCACGCCGTCGGCCGTTTTGAAAAAGACGGACTCATAGGTAAGGCCGATTTCCTCAGGCGTGGCATCGTGACTGCGCTCGGGAAAGTAGAGGAGTTTGGGCTGCAGAACCCAGACGGCGGCTGTGAAAGCCAGGTAAATGGAGAGGGGAACAATGATGATGGACCAGAGCATGGGCTTTGGTCTCCTCTGCGGCGGGCCCATGGTCATGATCTTCACCCCCGGGTGAAAAAAGGACAGGAGGCCCGCGGGGCGCGAGTCTTTCGCCGCGATCGTCAGCGCGGGTTAATTGCGGTAGTCGAGGACCTCGCGCACCTTCGTCAGCATGTCCCTGAACTGGTAGGGTTTGTTGATGAATCCGGATGGCGGAATCTCGAAGGTTTCCCTCACCTGTTCTTCGGAAGCGGCACCGCTCGAGATGATGACCTTGAGGGTGGGGTTGATCCTTCGAAGCTCCTTATAGCACTTTGTCCCGCCTATCCCCGGCATGATGAGATCCAGAATGACGAGCTTGATCCCGTCCTTGTTCTGGATGTACATTTCCACCGCCTTCTCACCGCCGTCGGCCGTAATCACCCGGTATCCGTACTGCGTCAGGAGCTCCTTTCCGATATCGAGAACGGCCCTCTCATCATCGACGAGCATGATGGTTTCGGCCCCCCGGGGCATGACGGACTCCCTTTTAGCCTCGGCAACGGCATCAATCCCTTCGGCCCTGAAGGTGGGGAAATAGATCTTGAAGGTCGTCCCGCCGCCCTTTTCGCTGGTGCAGCGGACAAAGCCGTTATGGCTCTTCACGATGCCGTACACAATGGCAAGCCCGAGGCCCGTTCCTTTCCCGGCCTCCTTGGTGGTGTAAAAGGGTTCAAAGATGTGTTTGAGGGTTTCTTTGTCCATTCCCACGCCGGAGTCAGCCACCGTGAGCTGGACATACTCACCGGGTGCCGCGCCAAGAAGCGCCGTGTAGTAGCCCTTGGCCAGAGTGACATTCTCCGTCTGGAAGATCAGGGAACCCCCTTCGGACATGGCATCGCGGGCATTCACCCCGAGGTTCATCAGGATTTGCTCGAGCTGACCGGCATCGCCGCTGATGACCTTGAGGTTGTCGGCAAGTTTCATTTTGACGGTGACCATCTTGGGAATGGTCCTTTCCAGGATCCTCGCGACCTGCTGGACCTCGTGGTTGAGATCGAGGGGTTTCAGCTTCGTTTCCACTTTACGCCCGAAGATGAGGAGCTGCCGGGTCAGTTCGCTCGCCCGCTGGGCCGTCCCGTGAATCACTTCCAGTTTATCGTAATCGGCATCGGTCTGGTCCTTTTTCATCAGGAGGAGCTGCGTATAGCCGGAGATGGCCTGAAGGAGGTTGTTGAAGTCGTGGGCAATGCCGCCCGCCAGGGTCCCGAGGGCCTCCATCTTCTGGGAGTGAAGGAGCTGGTCTTCCAGTTTCTTCTTCTCTTCCTCCGCCTGTTTGCGCTCCCGGACCTCGCGCTTCAGCTCTTCGTTTGCCAGGATCAGCTCGGCGGTGCGCTGCTTGACACGCCGCTCGAGTTCATCGTGGGCCCTCTGCAACTCCGTTTCGGCAAGCTTTCTGGAATTGATGAGGTACTGGGTGAAGATGCCGTAAACGAAAATGAGGCAGACCACGAGCACTCGAATGAGGACCTGGTCCGTCACCATGGAATCAAACCACCAGTAGATGAGGGCCATCGCAACGGCGATGATAATCAACCCGTTTTGTTCGATCTGTTCTCGAACATTCATGCTTTCCTGCATTTTATCTCTCCACAAACCCGGGCCGTCATCGGCCCTGCAGGTTCAAAAAGGATCACATCTTCACCGGACTTCCTTCAGCCCGGTCACGCCCACCCCCATCGGCCCTTCATAAAGCACTTTACTATATCGACAGAAGGGGCAAAAGCCTTGAAATATTTCCCTGAAAAAGCCGGTTGTTTCAACAGATTATACCTCAGAAATGATATGAGCAAGAATTGAGCCTAAAAAGGAAACCGGGGGATATTTTTTCAGGGGCGATTCATAAGATATTTCGGCATCCTATAGCCTGTTCTTCACTCGTTTTGCAAGTGAAATCGGTGTCCTCGTTCCCGATGAAAAGTCATGCCCCGTCGAATCCGTCGCCACCGCAGCGCCACTGAGCGCAAAAAAGGGGGCGTGATTGGAGGTGAAAAAGGGGGGGTCGCGCCTCAGGATGACCGCTATCGCCGGGTGCCTCCTGAATTCCCTGTCCAGGAAGGCACGGACGGATTTCCGGTCCCAGCCGGTAGGATGAATGAAATCCCTATAGAGGGAAAGATCGCCCTCGTAAAAAGGCGATGTCCTGCAGGCTTCCGCCTCCGGCCCGTGGACCGGCATGTTGAAGATGGCAACATTGAGAAAGCTGATGCATTCCTTCATCGCCACGGTGAGCTCGAGTGTCTTCCTGGCCCCCTCGGGCGTTTCCGGCGGCGTTCCAAAGAGGAGATAGACATAGGTGGCAATGCCGGCCTTTTTCAGGCATCTGAGGGCCCTTTTTGCCAGCGAAAGATCGATACCCTTCTGAAGGGCATCCAGGACACCCTGGTCCCCCGATTCGAGACCAACCTGAAGAAGCACACAGCCTGCCCGCTTCAGTTTCATACAGAAATCCTCGTCGGCCAGATGGTCCGTCACCCTGACGAAACCGTACCAGGGAGCAGAGGGAGGCTCCTCGATGAGGGCCTGAAGAAACGCCGGGCTCAGCGCATTGTCAAGAAGATGCAAGAGGGCCGGCCGGAATCTCTTGACCAGACTTTCGATTTCGCGAAGGGCCCGCTGCGGGGCGACGGGCACATAGGGATTCCCCTCGGCCCTTTCGGGACAGAAAAGGCAGCGGCCCCAGTAGCAGCCGCTCGAGGCGCTGTAGGGAAGGACCCCGCCCGGCGAAAGGTAGGCATCAAAAGGCAGACCGTCGTAATCGGGCGGGCAGAAAACATCAGCGCCCCCCGGTTCAATTTCCGCACCCAGGATGGCGCAGAGTTTCTCCTCTCCCGGCCCCTCGACCATGTGATCGACGAGGCCGGTGAATGGATTTTTCCACTCCGGCCTTCGCATCCAGGAAGTGACGAGCCCCCCGCCGAGGATCATCCGGATACCGGGATACCGCCTCTTCACAATGCCGATCATAGCGAAAGCGCAGAGGGCCTGGCTTAAATAATTGAGCGAGAATCCCACATGGGAGGGGTGATGCCTGTCCATCGCCTCATCGAGGCTCTCCTGAAGGTGGGCGTGAAACAGGTTCTCTTCGGGCGTTTCGGCCATCCGGAGAAGATCGGTACTCCGCAGGGGGGAAAGTTTCCGGTGCACGAAATTGACGAGGCTCAACTCATGATCGCCCGAAGGGTCGGACACCGAGATGAGCCGGTTGAGATCATAAACAGCACGCCTGTAGCGGTCGAAGTGGCTGCGGGTCCGGAAGTCCCGGAGGGCGCCAAGATGGGAGGAACGGTTGCGCAGCGCCCGTGCAGTCCAGGTGTCCGCTGCCGGCCTTTCCTTCCGGAGAAGGTATGTGAGCCCTGCCATGTTCGCATCGAGAAGGGAACATCGGATGCCGGGGCGTTTCCGAAGATAACCGGCAATCTTCGCGATCCCTGCGGGCGGCTCACAGGGCTTTGCAACGGGAGGATGAACGAGCAGTATCACGGCAGGACCCTCAATACGAAGGCTTCAGGCCCATGTTTCTCTCCTCGAGAAACCTGAGCATTCTGTAGATGACGGCATTCACGGGCACGGCGACCCCGAGCCCTTCGCCCAGGCGAACGACGGACCCGTTGAGGACTTCGATCTCCGTCCTGCTCTGCCGCCGGATATCCTGCAGGGTGGAGGATTCGTGCCCCGCCGTAACCGGGAGGAGCTTTTCGTAAAATATTTTCAGATAATCCCCGGGGCGCTCCCAGTGGGTGCGATATCCCGCTCCTTCCATGACCTCGAATATTTCGCTGACGATGCCTTCCATGATGTGACGCGTATAGGTCCACTCCCCGAGAACCCCGTAGGGGACGCCGAAGATGGCACCCAGCGGGTTGAGAGCGCAGTTGTAGAGCATCTTGGCCCAGAGGTCTCGCTCGATCTCCCCGGTCAACCGGCATGGCAGCCCGCCGTCACGGATGGCACGGCAAAGCGTTTCCAGGGAATCGGGGGGTGCGCCGAAGAGGCTCCCCATGGTGACGGCGTCGGCGTGAACCGTGATGTCGACACGATTCGCGGCGGTCTTGATGAAACCCGTGATGACCCGGGCATTGAAAATCCGCTGATCGGGGAAAAAGGCCGAACAGGTCTCGGCATTTCCCCAGCCGTTCTGGGTGAGGACGACGGACAAGCGGCCATCGAGGATCCGCTCCAGGAGATCACGGCGGGAAGCCACGTTCTTCGCCGCTTCGGCAAGATCGTAGGACTTCGTACAGAAAAGAATATGGGTGTACGGGGCCTCGCTGATATCCTCGAGCCGGGAAAAGGCCTGGAGAAGCCCGGGGGGGGTGGCATGGGAGCCGAAAAAGCCTGTCCGGATGATCCCCCCTTCGCGGAGGACCGCGGCGGTCTCCTGCCGGGCGATGATGTCAACGGGTTGCCCGGTTTTGGTGATGAAGCTGGCGAGCCCCAGGCCGACAGCCCCCGCCCCATATATCAGGTAACGCATGTCTTTCTCCAGGGCCGACTCGCGGGAACCACGGAAAACACTCCCCCCCTTCCCCGCCGCCAGCCGAAAATCTTTAAAAATGGCTTTTTATCCTATCAAATTCACGTTGACAAGGCATAATTAATGTGTACTTTAACAACACCAATTCATCAGGAGGCTCGAATGTTCGAGATTACAGCGAAAGCGGAAGAGAAACTAAGCGAGTTCTTCAAGACGCGAACCGAAAAGCCCTTTATCCGCATTTTTCTCAGCGGAGCGGGCTGATCGGGTCCCGCGCTGGGCATGGCTCTGGACGAGTCAAATGAAAGCGACGAGACCTTCAAGGCAAATGGCCTGACTTTCATGATCGAGAAGGATCTCTTTGAGATGGTGAAACCCGTTAAAATCGATTTCATCGAAACACCCCGCGGCGCCGGGTACATCATCGAATCCGGCCTGAAGGCTGAAGGCTGCGGATCCTGCGGCGGCTCCTGCGATTGATCGAAGGGGTTCAAAGGCTACTTTCACAGAAAAGAAAACAAACGAAAAAGGGGAACATGCGTTCCCCTTTTTCGTTCCTGCCCGGGGACACTGTCCCTTCAGGGTGAGATGTCGGGCCCTTTTCTTGCCGTCATCCTTCTCTCTCCGTCGCGTCGACCTTCTCCTGGATCTCCGCCCATTCGGCATAGAGGGCATCGAGGCGGGCCGTCACCTCCCGGTACTCGATGGTGGCCGAGCGGGCCTTCTTCTCGTTCTGGTAGGTCTTCCCGTCCGCGAGGATTCCCTCAAGATCCTTTTTTCTTTTTTCCCCGCTACCGATCTCCCGTTGAACCCGTTCGAGTGACTCCCGCAGGGGTTTGAGGAGACGGAAACGCTTCTGCCTTTTTTCCGCCTCCAGGCGTCTTCGGGCCTTTTCTTCGTGAATCGCCGTCCTGTCCTTCACCTCCCGCCCCGCCGTGTCGAGGCGCTTCAGGGATTCTCCGTCCGTCCCGTAATAACGGCTCAAATAATCATCCACAGTCCCGTGTGTCACGCGGAGGGTCCCCTCATCAAAATCCCAGACCTTCTCGACGAGGGTGTCGAGAAAGTCGCGGTCGTGGGAGACGATGATGCAGGCACCCGGAAAGCGACGCAGGGCCCCCTTGAGGACCTCTTTGGAGCGGTGGTCCAGGTGGTTTGTGGGCTCATCGAGGAGGAGCAGGTTGGCGGGGGTGAGGAGCATCTTGGCCAGGGCGAGCCGGCTTCTCTCACCGCCCGAGAGGACCGCAACAGGCTTGAAGACATCCTCAGCCCGGAAAAGGAAACACCCCAGGAGCGTCCTCAGGTTTCCGTGGCTTTCTTGCGTGGTCACCGCTTCCAGCGTCTCCAGGACCGTTTTCTCCGGCTCGAGCTCTTCCGCCTGGTTCTGGGCATAGTAGGAAACGACGATACCACGACCCGGGACGCACCCGCCCTTCTGAAAGGGCTCCCCTCCTGCCAGGATCCGCAAAAGTGTTGATTTCCCCGACCCGTTCACTCCGAGAAGGGCGACTCTATCGCCGCGCTCAACGGTGACGGAGAGGTCCTGGAAAACAGTCTGCGTTCCATAAAACTTGTCCACGCCCTGAAGGGTCATGACGATGCGACCGGCCCGCGGCGGCTCGGGAAAGCTGAAGCTCATCTCATCTTCTTCTTCCTCAAGCTCAATCCATTCCATCTTCTCCATTATCTTGAGACGGCTCTGGGCCTGCCTCGCCCTGTCCTTCCTTGCACGGTTGCGTTCAACGAATCGCTTCGTCCGGCGGAGGGTTTCCTGCTGGTTCCGATAAGCCGCTTCCAGGAGCTCCCGCCGGGATTTCTCCTGCTCGATGTATGAAGAATAGTTCCCCCGGTATTCCGTCACCCGCCCGAGGGAAATTTCTATGACCCGGTCCACGATGTTGTCGAGAAACCGGCGGTCGTGGGACACGAGGATCACCGTCCCGTCGTAGGATTCCAGGTAAGACTCCACCCACTCGAGGGAGTGGATGTCGAGATGGTTGGTCGGCTCATCGAGGAGCAAGACCGTGGGCTCCCGAAGGAGGAGCTTGGCGAGTTCGATCCGCATCTGCCAGCCCCCGCTGAACTCGTCCGTCATCCGTTCGAAATCGGTTTCCCGGAAACCCAGCCCCGACAGGACCTGCCTGACCTTCACATCGATGTCATACCCCTCCAGGTGCTCGATGTGATGCTGGATCTTCCCGAGTTCCGAGAGGAGTTCCTCCATCTCCGGGGATCCCGTGTCTCCGAGAGCGCTCCGCGAGGCAATCTCGCGGCCGATTTCCTCCATCCGCGCATGGAGCTCCAGGATCTCGTTGAAGGCGAGCCTCGTCTCGTCGAGGAGAGTCAGACCGTGGTGACCGATAATCTCCTGGGGGAGATATCCCGTGGTAGCGGAGCGGGACAAGGCAATCTTTCCGCCGTCGGGATCCACAAAACCGGCGATCATCTTCATCATCGTTGATTTGCCTGATCCGTTCGATCCCACGATGGCGACGCGTTCCCGATCGCCGATGCGGAGTGTGAGATCCCCGAAGAGATCTCTCCCGCCGTACGATTTCGATATGTTCTGAATGGAAATCATCACAAACCGATGTTCTCTCTGTCTTGCAGACGCAGAGAAGGCGAGGACAGAAATCCTCGCCTCCTGCCATGAATGATTTCACTTGACCGGATAATAATTAAGCGTACTCCGTGTGGGAGGTCATAAGGCCCAGGGCCCTCTCGCTGACCAGCAGGATTCTCGTGTGGCTGAGACGGGAGGCCAGAAGCTTGTTGATCCCTTTCAGCAGCTGGTATCCCAGTTCGGCGTCCTTCTCCATGATCTCCCGGAGTTTGGCGGCTTCGAAGGAAACGAGCTTTGTGGCGTCCATGCAGACGGCGCTCAAGGTGTAGACGTGGGGTTCCACGAAAGCCGACCAGCCCATGCCTTCCCCTCTAATGATCACATCGGTGGTCACCTGAAGGGCCGGACGGGCGGGACCCAGATCCGTCTTCATCTCCAGGAAGACCTTCCCTTCCTCGACGAGATAAAAATGGTGGGCCGGACCTCCTTCCTTGTAGAGGAGCGCCCCGGCGGGGTGACTTTCACTGATGGCGATGGATGCCAGCTTTTCCAGCTGGGCGTCGTTGAGGTTTTTCAATATATTCGACTCCCGCAAAATTTTCAGTTGAACCATCGTCTCTCTCCTCTCTTTTTTTATTCCGGCCTCACATGAGTCATTGAGGTTCTATATCAATCTTTTTTACTAAATTCTATCGGAAATTTTCGTGCGCTCGAATGATCCCCTCTCCACCCGGATATGCCGGTACTGGACCGGAAATGTTCGTTGAAGGGGACCCATCCGGTGTGTCATACTTTCAACGATGAATCCTCAAGTCCTCCGGATGACTGAAAAGGGTCTTTACTGCGAAGTCGGGAATTTTCACATCGACCCCCTGAAGCCCGTGGACCGGGCCGTTATTACCCACGCCCACGCGGACCACGCGAGGCGGGAATGCCGGCGATATCTTGCCGCGAGAGAAGGTCTTCAGATCCTGCGCCTCCGCCTCGGGAACGAGGCATCGATCCAGGCCGTTCCCTACGGCGAGCACACTTACCTGGACGGCATCAGGGTTTCTTTACACCCCGCCGGCCACATTCTCGGTTCATCCCAGGTCCGGATCGAACACCGTGGTCAAATCATCGTTTTATCGGGGGACTACAAGGTTCAGGCCGACCCGACCTGCAGGCCCCTCGAAGTCATCCGCTGCCACACCTTTATCACGGAGTCGACCTTCGGCCTTCCCGTTTACCGGTGGCCCGAACC
>Ga0209253_10004173_pt1 | contig 12604 bp, 13 predicted proteins | sample FrelakmetBRP12BR_FD_187145 | JGI IMG/M metagenome (GOLD analysis project Ga0209253, IMG submission 187145) | Freshwater lake sediment microbial communities from the University of Notre Dame, USA, for methane emissions studies - BRP12 BR (SPAdes)... | ecosystem: Environmental > Aquatic >...
CGCGCATCATCCGCGACCACGTGGGCCTGCCCATCGAGGTGGCGATCTCGGTTGTGGACCAGCGCCTCACCGGGGAGGGGTTGAGGAACCGCGTGACCGTCTTCGCTGGAGGAAGCATCCGCTCCTCCGCGGACATGATCAAGGCCATCGCGCTCGGGGCCGACGCGGTCATGGTCTGCACCGCGGCCATGGTGGCCATGGGCTGCCGGGTGTGCCAGCAATGCCATAGGGGCGTGTGCTCCTGGGGCATCGCCACCCAGAGGGAGGAACTTGTCTCCCGCCTCGATCCCGAGGTCGGCGCAGCCAGGGTCGTCCGCCTCTTCCGCTCCTGGAACGAGGAGCTGAAGGAGATCCTGGGCGCGATGGGCATCGATTCGGTGGAGAGCCTGGTGGGCAACCGCGACCGCCTACGCTATTTCGGGCCGAACTCCAAGATCGCCGAGATCATGGGGGTCAAGCACGTAGGGGAGGGGTGGGGATGACCGCCTTCGACGTTTGGGGCGAGAGGAAGAAGGCCGAGGCCTTCGATCCTATGACCGCCATCGAAAGGAAGGAGGGTTGCGTTGTCATCCATGCCGACCGCCGGGACGAGAACGGCCGCCTGATCCATTACAAGATTCTAAACGAGCTCGTCCGCCAGATCATGCTCGAGGGGGAGAGGCACATAGTTCTGGATGGCGTAATGGGGCATCGATACATTGCCTCCACCGCCAACCGCAAGGACCTTTACCTAGAGATACACGGCACCCCCGGGAACAACCTTGGCGCGTTCCTGGACGGGCCGACTATCGAGGTTTTCGGCAACGCCCAGGACTTGACCGGCAACACCATGAACTCCGGCAAGATCATCGTCCATGGCAATGCCTGGGACGTGACCGGGCTGGCCGCGCGCGGCGGGACCCTCCTCATCAAGGGGAACACCGGGTACCGCGTCGGCATCCATATGAAGGAATATGGTGGCACAAAGCCCACCATGGTCATCGGGGGCACCTCCAAGGACTACCTGGGAGAGTACATGGCCGGGGGGACGATCGTCGTGCTCGACCTGGGCGGCCAGATCGACCGGTCCCCGGTCGGGATGCATCTAGGGGCAGGGATACACGGTGGCAGGATCTTCATCCGCGGCAAGGTGGAAAAGCATCAACTTGGTCCTGGGGCGGTCATGAACCAGGTGTGCGGGGAGGACGTCCCGGAATTAGAGGCATTGATATCGCAGTTCGAGCAGACCTTCAAGACCAGTATGCCTCGCGATTGGGAGAGGTGGGTGAGGATCTCTCCCGCCTCATCGAGGCCTTTCTCAGGGCATTACGACCCGACATCGGTGTGATCAGGCCCCGGGGAAGCGCATAACGCTCTCCAGAACGATGCGGAGCTCGACGTCCTTGAGCCCGAGGGGCAAGATGTCCTGGTTAATCGTTTCCTCGAGCGAGCGGTTGTCCTTGGCATTGATGCGGACCATGATCCGCCTGCGCCCGCTGATCTGTAGCACCTCGAGCACGCCAGGGACGTTCGCCAGGGTGCGCAGCCTTTCCGCGCTCGAGCCGTCGACCAGATTGGCCAGGAGGATGCCCTCCACCTTCATGCCCATGCGCTCGGCGCTGACCAGGGCGATGTAGCCCAGGATGACCTTGTCGTCCTCCAGCCTGCGGATGCGGTCGCGTATGGTCGAGGGCGACCTGCGCATCCTTTGAGCCACCTCGTTATAGGTCATCTTGCCGTCGGTCATGAGGAGCTTCAGTATCTTCCTGTTCATCTCATCGATTTGGACCATTCGCTCCCACTTTTGCAATTGAATCAATATCGGGAGAGATTAAAATAATACCGGCCTAATTCGTTCATTCTGCGGAAAATCAGCATTTGGATGCGTTTCAAGCGATTTTTGTGGTCAAAGCCCTTCGATCCTTATGGTCTTCATCAGGAAGGCGCATCCTTCACATGGTATGCTGACCACGCACTTCTCCCCGCTGGGGATGCCCTTGAGCGCGCATAGAATGGCGTTATCCAACGGCTTGAAAGGCGATTTCCTCCCGTTCGCTTTCAAGATGGAAAGCTCAGCCTCGGAGGAAGGCTTGCCGCAGGTGCACCCCTTTTCCACATACTTCAGGCACTTGGCAGCTTCCTTGTCCGTGCAGACGTCGCACCTCGTCCCCACCTTGGACAGGGGACCGAAGAGATTGGCCAATGGATCGAAGACGTAGAGCCTCTGTTCCTTCCCCAAGGCGATGAAGATGGTGTAAGGATTGCTGGGAGCGATGAGCTCCATCCTGGTCCCCCGGACCTTCTTCTCCTCCACCACGGTCCAGAAATCGCGTAGGTGGTTGTTGAGCTGATAGACCAGTTGATGGTAGTCCAGCTTGAGCCGGTCGGCGATGCTCTGCTTGGACACTGGGCCATCCAATGCGACTCGGTAGAGAGTGCGGAGTATCTCCTTCCTCAAAGGATGGTTCACGACGCTGGAGTAGGTGACCGGATCGATGTAGGCGATCTCGATCCTGCATCCTGATGTGGCGATCACATTGCTTGATTGTAAACTCAAATATTTAACCGTGTCATCCGACTGATCAGATTCCCTACTTATTCCTGCTCATGGCATAAACCCCTAATAATTAATAATAGAATTAAATAATTGATTATTTTACAATCTGGCTGAGCAAGTTATTTCAACACTCAAGCCGCTCCTGAATTAGGTATAGAGTTGAGCGACGGTAGCAAGAAGCTGTCCTTCCTGAACCGCTATCTAACAGTTTGGATATTCCTGGCGATCGGTCTCGGCATTCTGCTCGGCGCTTTCGTCCCTGGGATCTCCGATTGGTTGAACTCGCTTAGCATCGGGACGACGTCGATCCCCATCGCGGTCGGCCTTATTCTGATGATGTGGCCCCCGCTCTCGAAGGTCCGATATGAGAAGCTGCGAGGTATCGCAGGACAACCTGAGGCCAAGAAGATGTTCGCCGTCTCGCTCACCCTCAATTACCTGGTCGGTCCATTCCTAATGTTCTTCCTCGCGTGGATATTCCTTCCCGACCAGCCAGAATTCCGCATCGGGCTAATCCTCACCGGGATCGCTCGCTGCATCGCCATGGTCATCGTATGGAACACTCTTGCGGAGGGGGACTCTGAGTATGCGGCCATATTGGTGGCCCTCAACTCCGTCTTCCAGATCCTCCTCTATGCATTCTACGCGTACTTCCTGATCGCCGTCGCCTCCGAATGGATCTCGGCTGGGTCAGGGCAAGAAGTGGATATCAGCATATGGGAGGTGGCGCAGAGCGTAATCATCTATCTGGGGATACCTTTCGCCTTGGGCGTGATCACCCGTTACACCCTCCTTCCCCGGAAGGGTGCGGATTGGTATGACAACAGGTTCATCCCGGCCTTCGGCAAGGTCTCGCTGCTTGCCCTCCTATTCACCATCGTTGTCATGTTCTCTCTCAAGGGCGAATACATACTGGAGCAGCCGTGGGACGTTGTGGCGATCGCGATCCCTCTCATATTCTACTTCCTGATCATGTTCTTCCTCTCCTATGGACTGTCGATAAGACTGAAGTTCGACTACCCGCACGCGACGGCGCAAAGCTTCACGGCTTCCAGCAACAATTTCGAGTTGGCTATCGCAGTGGCCATAGGAGTGTTCGGGATCGAGTCGCTGGTGGCCTTCGCCGCGGTCATCGGGCCACTGATAGAAGTGCCCGTCCTGATCTCCTTGGTGAACGTGGCGTTCTGGATACGTAGGAGGTACTACACCCCGGAAGGAAAGGTCAGGGCACAAAAAGTCGATTGACTGAAGGCTTAATCGGGAATAATAAAAGGATTGGAAGGGATTGCGATCAGGGGCTCCTGGTTCCACGAACGGAGCTCACCGCGTGCGCCGCCGCCGATATCCCGCCGAAGGCGAGCAGGGAGACGATGAACACGGCGATGTTCTGGTAGATGTCGTAATCGCCCGCGTACATCAGCAGCCAGACCAGCAGGAATGCCAACCATCCTACCCCGGCAATGATGGACACGACATCCGCGCCCGTGGTCTTGTGCTTGGGCTCATTCTCGGCGAACTTCATCCCGAATGGCACCCAGATCGCCACGTTGAGGGCCACGAAGACTACAACTGATAGTATGATGATGGCGATGTTCTCGTAGACGTTGTAGTCGCCGGCGTAGAAGGCCAGCCAGAGTATGAAGAAGCCCAGCCAAGACAAGGCGCTGATGACGGACATGGATACCCGCCAGGCCATGCCCAGGCTGTTCATCTTCTTGAGCGTCTCGATGTCGCATTCGTCGTTGTTGTGACTCATTTCTTTCACCTCATCGCGCATTTCGCGCTTAGTGGTCTATGCGGTGGTCACGATACTTGAGAGGAATGAGCACAAGTGGCCGGTATCTGACCACACCTTGGGCTGATGCCCCTGATGTGCCGGGTCAAGCCTGCGGGAAACCAAAGAATCCAGAAAGGAACGGGCTCAGTCCGACCTACCTCTTCCTGACCAGCATGATGCCGTCCCGCACCGTCAGGAGGACCTTGTCCACGCGCACGTCCTTGGCCAGCTTGCGATTCATGGCGTGGATGGCCCGGGCGTCCTCGCTCTTGGGATCGAGCACTTGGCCTTTCCAGAGCATGTTGTCGAAGGCTATCACGCCCCCTGGCCTTAGGATCCTCAGCACTCTCTCATAATAGTGGTCATAGGACGACTTGTCCGCGTCGATGAAGGCCAGGTCGATAGGCCCCTCCACCCGCTCCAGGGTCTCCCTTGCATCCCCATGAATGATGGTGATCTTGCTCCCATAATCGACCTTATCGAAGTATCTCTCGGCCACCTTGGCATGGGTCTCGTCGAACTCCAAGGTGCATAGCTTGCCATCAACGGGCAACGCAGAGGCCATCATCAGTGCGGAGTAGCCAGTGAAGGTGCCGATCTCCAGAACGGTACTGGCCTTGGAGATGGCCACGAGCATCCTCAGGAAGGAGCCCTCGACCTTTCCCACCTGCATGCCCGGATTGTCGCACTTGGCATAGGTCTCCTTGCGTAGGTCCTCGAACACTCGGTCGACCTTGCCAGTGTATCTATCAGCATAATCCTCGATGCTCGCCTTCACTAGTTGCATGACTGACCCCCGATGATCATTCGGTTCCACCCTGAATTACTTTCCAAAGGCCCATCGTCGTGGCCCGAGGTTCTTATGTCATGTGAACGAATTACTGGTGGGAGATATGCGAGAGTTCGTCCTCTATTCCAGGACCGGCCGGACGGATGGAAGGTTCGAGAGCTTGCACCAAGCCGGAAGGCTGGACGTGGTGTACCAGTGCGCCCTCATGGCCCTGCACCGATCCCGCGCGCTTCGGCAGGACGTGGTCTTCCATGCTCTGCTGAACGGTCCCCCAGAACCCCCGAAGGAGCTGATATTCGACGGCTCGGTACTGCGCGACGCCCCCTTAGACGAGCGCGGGTGGGAGTCGCTCCTCAGGAAGGTCCTCTCCGGAAAGCCGCATCCAGGCATCACAGTGAGGAAAGGGAGCCTGCAAGCACTGACCAAGGAGAGGGACCACGTCTTCGTGCTGGAGAAGGGTGGCGAGGACATCCGCACCGTCGAACTGGGCCAGGACCCCATGTTCGTGATCGGGGACCAGGTTGGGCTCCCTAAGAAGGAGGAGGATTTCGTTCTCCGCCGCGGGAAAAAAGTTTCGCTGGGGGGGAGGGAGTATCTGGCAGCGCAGTGCGTATGCATCATCAACTACGTCCTGGACCTAAGGGAAGCGCAATGTTGACTATCTCCTCGATTAGTAATAGGCCCATGGAAGCAGGTGTCAGTTACCTCCAGGGCCGGGGGTCGAGTTAATGGCGCGACCGACCAAGGTCCTGATCCTAGAATGCATCCCGCACTGCCATGGCAGGGACGAGGGCCTGGTGCTCTATAATTTCCTCAAGATGAAGATGCCCAACAGCGTGCGCTACAAGGTGCTCAAGGGGAAGAAGGACCTCATACGGATATTGGAGAAGACGGCACCGGAGTATCGCATGGTCCATTTCTCCTCGCATGGCCACAAAGAAGGGTACTTCTCCCTGGTCCAGGGATTCCTCTCCGCGGAGGAATTCCCTGAGGGATGTTTCGAGGGCAGCGAGGTCACGTTCTCATCCTGCGAGGTGGGCCGCTCCGGCTTCATGGACAAGCTGAGGGAGCAGACGGGGATGAGCAAGGCCATTGCTCCGATGAACGACGTGGTCTACATCGATGCGGCCATGTTCTACATCCATTACTACTATTTCCGCTGCCACAAGAGGTACACGGCGCTGAACTCCTTCCTCCGTACGGACGACAAACTCAGCGACAAAATGAAAGGGGGGTTCAGGTTTTTCGAGTGGTTGTACCCATGAATCAAATGGCCTGGAGCCTGGTGAAGATACTTCCCGCGGTTTACTTCTTCTTATGGCGATGCCAGGTGATGGCCATCAGAAATAGGCCAAGTCCAGCGAAGATTAGGGCCATCAGGTAACCTTGCGTCTGAGAATCCATGATGCGATAATTGACCTCCTCGTATACTATTCTTGCGTGTTTGGCTAGACTGGGCCAAGATGCCAGGATGGCGGTTCACTTGAGGCCCTCGGGGTTCAGCCCTTTCAGCTCGTCAAGCACGAAGAGCCCGTCCTTGCGGACGAGGACGTCGTCGAAGTACATCCCTCCACCGCCCCACTCCTTGGTCTGGATGAGCACCATGTCCCAATGCACCGAGGACCGGTTGCCGTTGAAGGCCTCATCATAGGAATTCCCGGGCGTGAAATGGATCGAACCTGAGATCTTCTCGTCAAAAAGAGTGTCGAGCATGGGCTTGGTGACATATGGGTTGAGGCCGATGGCGAACTCTCCAATATATCGAGCGCCCTCGTCCGCATCCAAGATATGGTTCATGGCCTTGGTGTTGGAGGACGCCGCTTCCACGATCTTACCGTCCTTGAACCTAAGCCTCATGTTCTCGAAGACCATCCCATCATAAAGGGTCTTGGTGTTGTACTGGAGGACGCCGTTCACCGAGTCCTTAACGGGTGCGGTGTAGACCTCCCCATCAGGTATGTTCTTATCCCCGTCGCACTTGACCACGGGAATGCCCTTGATGGAGAAATGCAGGTCCGTCCCTGGGGCGACCAGCCTAACCTTGTCCGTCTGGCTCATGAGCTTGACCAAAGGGTCCATGGCCCGGGACATTCTATCATAATCGAGGGTGCAGGTGTTGAAGTAGAAGTCCTCGAAGGCCTCGGTGGACATCTCCGCGGACTGCGCCATGGAAGGGGTGGGCCAACGCAACACCACCCAGCGCGTCTTGGGAACCCTCCACTCCGAGTGCACCTGTTGCCACCAATGCTTGCGATAGAGGTCCATCTTATCCGCTGGTACGTCGGAGTTCTCCGTGATGTTGCTCGCGCCCCTCATGCCGATGTAGGCCTGAGCCTTCTTCATCTTGGCCAGCTCGATCTCGCCGATGAGCTTCATGGTGGCCTCGTCCGAGCCCTTGATGAACTGCCTGATGAGGCGCGGGGACTTCTGCGATATCAGTGGTATGCCACCGACGGAGTAGACCTTCTTCACCAATACCTCGATCATCTCCACCGGGATGTCGTAGGCCTCGATGTAGACGACCTCTCCCTGCTTCAGTTTGGTGGAATGGTCGATGAGCGTGTTGGCCAGCTTCATGAATCGTGAATCGTGCATGCATGGGCCATGGTGCTGGGGCATTATTTATTGTTAACCGGAACGGAACTGTATCGTACGATGTTCTCCTGACGAACCCCCACGAAGGGAGAGTTAAGATATGGTTCGCCCTACATTCACCCAGGAGGGAGATGATGAAGAGGATAGGTTGGTTCACGACCGCGAGAGGCCCTGGCTCGTTCAACCTTTTCAATACCATGATACAGAGGATGGAGAGCGGGGAGATTGAGACGAAGCTTGCTTTCGTGTTCATCAATCGCGAGGTCAAGGGAAACGCCTATCGCACCAAGATCATCGAGATGGCCAAGGAAAGAGGCATACCTGTGATCATCTTCCCCTCAGATACCTTCATGCCCGAGCTCAGGGAGCGCGACATCGCCGCCTGGAGGGACGAGTACGGGAAAGGCCTCCGTGAACGCATCTCTGCGCACGAGATGGATTTCGGAGTCCTTGCTGGCTATATGCTGATCTTCGACCCTGAGACCTGCCGAATATACACCCTGATCAACCTGCACCCTGCGCTCCCCGACACGTACAAAGGGACCTGGGAGGAGATCGTTGGCCAGGTGGTGGACAGCGGGGACTCAAGCTATGGCTCGACCGTGCATCTCTGCACCCCGGAGCTGGACCGAGGGGCGCCCATCGCATATGACTCCTTCCCCTTGGCCGACCTCAGGGAGCGCTTCCCTTCCCGGGAGCAGCTGGTTAAGGAGGTGAGGGCCAGGGAGCTGAGGCGGGAGGCCTATCTCCTCATGGAGACCATAAAGTTGCTTGTGGAGGGCAAGATCCGGGTCGAGCATTGTAAGCTGCTCGACCGCAAGGGAAGGCATATCATCGACCAGATATCCCTGGCCGCAAAGATCGATGCGATGGCCAAGGAAGGATAACGGAGATGGATGAGATCGACATAGCCATCAGCCGCAGCCTACTAGTCAATTCTCGCAAACCTATTCTGAATCCTTCGTCTCTTCTTTCTCCGAAAGACCCTTCACTATACTGGATGTGACGCGTTTGTAAGCTGATTTGTATGCATCCCAAAGGAAATAGGTCAATAAGATAGCCAATAGAAATGACGCGAGAAATGGAAGGAAACCCATCCCCTCCACCTGTGGAAGGAATGGAAGGAACATGAGGAAGAGGAGGATGGCGAGGAACGCCTCCCCTAGATCCTTGAATACCCTGCCCGCGGCACTGCGTCTACGGTTTAGGGCGCCAGATGCGGGATAGACCAATCTGGCCAATATTTGCGAAAGCTTCTTCAGCCTGACCACCAAGATGAATATCAATGGGATGGTGAGGATCAGCCCTATGAAGAAGGCGACCAGGGAAGGCACCACGCCCAGATCGGCACCAATATCTCCGATCAGGTCATCTAAGATGGCGAGCACGTTCACCGCGATGAGCACCCCGGCGATCAACACTAGGTCGATTATGATGAGGAGCAGCTCCTTTCGGACCTCCTTCTTTACTTCGGGCCTGGATGATTCCTTGACGACCAGTTCGCGGGCGCCTTCCGCTTCCCTATCCATGTCCTGGCGCACATCCTTGGGGAAGGCTCTCTTGACAACCTCGAAGAGGCGCGGGGCTCCACGGGAAATGAAGGGCATGAGGATCAAGGTGAAGAGAGCCGCCCCGATCACGGCGGAGTAGATGTATTGATCGATCAGCTCCCCGTCCAAGGCAATGGCTGCAATGATGAAGGAGAACTCGCCCATGGCGACCAAGCTGGTGGCGATGTAGAGGCAGGATCGGGAATTGAAATTGGCCAGGTAGCAGGAGGTGGATATGAGCACCAATTTGCCGACGATGAATACCATCGCGAGCACCGCCGCAAAGAATATTCCCTCAAGGAACAGGGTTGGATTGAACTGGAATCCAACGGAGATGAAGAATGTGGCTATGAAGAGCTCCTTCATAGGCTCGACTTTGGTGCAGACCGTGGATGCGCACGCGGACCGCGAGACGATTATGCCCATCAAGAACGCGCCGACGGCGACTGAGAGTCCTATCAGATTAGAGAACAAGGCCAGGCCGAATGCCAGTGCCAATGAGACGAGGAATAGGACCTCATCAGAATATCGCGCTCTGACCCAATCCAGGACCCTTGGGACCACCGCGATCCCCAGCAGAATCGACATGGCCATGAAAATAATGATCCCAGCTAACATCTCCAGGTTGGAATTGTAAATGGAGTCATTGGTTTGGGAGAGCACCGGCGCAACGAATGCGATGATGATCACCACGATGATGTCCTCCATGACCAGGATGCCGGTGATCGCCCTCTTCTCGTTCATGGTGAGATGCTTGCTGCTGGGCATTATGGTCAATATGGCAGCGGTGCTGGCGATGGACATGATTATCCCAAGGAACACCGCCTGACCGGGAGTGAAACCGAAGGCGATGGCCAACGAGTATCCTATCAGCATCATCATGGTCATTTCCGCGACCGCGATCACGAGCGCCAATGAGGCCACCTTCTTCAGGCCCCGCAGGTTCAGCTCTATGCCGATGAAGAACATCAGCAGCACTATACCCATGCTGGCGAAGATCCTGAGTATCTCCTCGTTTATGATATATTCAGGGAAAACAAATGGACCAAGGAGCACTCCGGCGAGGATGTAGCCGATGAGCGTGGGCATCTTGAGCCTGCTCAGGATCAACGTGCAGACGCTCGCCACAATCAGCATCATGGTGATGTCGATCAAGATCTCGAGTTCTGACGCCAAAACCTCTCCCCGATGTGCTTATTCTTTGCTATCATCATATTTAATTGTTAAGTTGATAGTCGACCGCCTCCTAAATGAGGATCGTATCGAGGGGCAGAGGTCCACTAAGGTATCTCTTTCTCCCTGAACGCCCATGCCCCTAGCGCCAGCAGTAACACGGTCAATGCAGCTAGCACGATGGCTGAAACGGTCGGGTCGCCAGAGAACTCAGTGATGTTCCCATATGGGATGAGCTCGGCCCCGATCACCTTCAGATTGTAGACTATCGTGTACTGTCCAATAGCTCCGGGCAGTGAGCCCACCAAGCTCTCCCAGACGAAGACGTACAACAAGCCGAGATAGATGGGCTGCTTGAGCAGCACGCCCATGGCCAGGAAGAGCGATGAGTACACGATGGAACCGATGACGAGAAGGAAGGCATAGGAGAGCAGCAATTCCAAAGCCTGGCTATCCACTTGGTCCTGGAGGAAGTAGCAGGACCAGCCTACCACGACCAGGATGACGAGCATCAGGGCCAGCACCACGATCAAGGAAAGGTAGTAGCCGAGGTATGATGCGCGCCTGTCCATGGGCGAAGTGAGCACTTGAGTGATGCTGCGATCGTCGATTTCGTTCCGTATCATCGACGCCCCGTAGATCAGGCTCATGACTGGCAATAGGAAGGACAAGATCAGCACATTGATCAATGTGCTGCCCAGGGGCAGGCTTACGCCCTCTTGGTTGGCCACGTATCCCATGACCACCGCCACCAGGGCGACCATCAGCGCCACCAGCACCCAACGGCGGTTCGTGAGCAATTTCTTGGATGAGAACCTGAACATCGCGCTCAGGCCGGTGATGCTCGTGCGCAGGTCCATGCTCACCACCCCGCCAGGTACTTGAAGAGCGATTCCAGATCATCGTCCAGGCTCCTCATGCTATCCAGCTTGCATCCGGTCTCCTTGATCAAATCCGGGATGGAGTCGAAGAAGTCGTCCGGCCTCTCCACCTCGACCGTGAGGGCCTTCCGGTCCTTCCAGAGCTGCACGGACACGGTGTAGGGGCGATCCACCAGGGCCTTGGCCAATTGGACCAGGCCTTCCCCCTCGATGATGATGTGGTGGGGATGGTTGCTCATCAACCCCCTTATCTCGGAGATGTTCCCGGTCGCCACGGCGCGCCCTTTGTACAACAGGGCGACATCATGCGTCATCCGCTCGACCTCGAACAGCACGTGGGAGGAGACGATGATGTCGTGGCCGTGCTCGCGGTTCAGGTCCTTGATCATGTCTATCAGCTCCTTCCTCACGACCGGATCTGTACCGCTCAGAGGCTCGTCCAGCAGGAGCAACTGAGGGTCGTGGAGGAGCACCCCGGCGACCTTCATCCTCTGCTTCATGCCCTTACTGTAACCTCCGATCCTCCGATCCGCGGCGGCGGTCATTTCCACCGTTCTCAGGACTTCCTTGGACCTGGTCGATAGCTCTTGTCCCTTTAGGCCGTGCAGGCCACCGGTCAGTCTCAGGAAGTCCGTGCCGGTCAGATCGGGTGGCAGGTACTCATAGTCGGGGCAGAAACCGATATCCTTCAGCTGGTTAGGGTTCTTCCATGGGGACTTCCCCATGACCCTTATCTCACCAGCGTTCACCTTGATGGTCCCCACCAGCAGCTTGAAGAAGGTGCTCTTTCCCGCTCCGTTGGGGCCGACGATCCCCATGATCCCCTTCTGAATTTCGATGTTGAAGTTGTTCAGCCCGATGACGTTACCATACCACTTGGAGACGTTCCTCGCGGTGACAACCTCGCCGTTCATTTCCCAACCCCCTTCCTTAGGACCTGATAGTAGGCGAAGGCCATGGGCGGGACGGTGAATACTAAACCCATTGCGAGCAGCAGCCAGGCGTCGATGTCCTCTGGCAGGCTGACTCCAAAGATGACGTCAAAGGAAAAGAATAGCACATTGCCAGGGTCAAGGAGCTGCCAGTTGGGGTCGAACTGCGAGAATATGCCGGCCACGAGCCCGAGCACGAAGACGAACATGAAGGTGCCAACGGCAGCGTATGTCCTCCTTCTGGTCAGCGATGATATCATCATCCCGATAGGGATGAGGAATACGGTCGCTACGACGCCCGCCAGAACTGTCTCAAGGATCACTTCCATGCTAGAGAGGTAATCGGACCCGGACTGGGTGGCGGTGATCG
>Ga0209253_10004174_pt1 | contig 12603 bp, 11 predicted proteins | sample FrelakmetBRP12BR_FD_187145 | JGI IMG/M metagenome (GOLD analysis project Ga0209253, IMG submission 187145) | Freshwater lake sediment microbial communities from the University of Notre Dame, USA, for methane emissions studies - BRP12 BR (SPAdes)... | ecosystem: Environmental > Aquatic >...
ATCGAAGCGGACAACCTCTCCATGCAAAACATTATCCTTTACAGTAGGGAGCAAATCTGGAAGGCGAACAGGATCCTGGATCAGGCCGCCAAACATGGAAAGTTGGACTCCTGACGCGAGATATGCTGCAGCAGGGGCGAAGACGTCCCGGCCATGGAAGGTGGTACTTACTTCCTTGCGCATGTATCTTTTATTCTCGATGGCAAAGATCCGCGTAGCTTCGTCGTATAGAAGGGTAAAAAGACCGTTGTCAGGACCAATAAAAAAGTATCCATCTTTACTGAAGACAATTGGCTTTCGATCGCTCCCGACCGTGGGGTCGACAACGGCAACGTGGATGGTTCCCTTCTCGAAATAGCGATAGTACTCCTCGACGAGAAAAGCTCCCTCTCTCACATCCTGGGGATCAACCTCGTGGGTGATGTCCACAATTCTCACATCAGGATTGGTAGAGAGGATAACTCCCTTCATAATCCCAACGTAAGGGTCTTTGGTGCCAAAATCAGTGAGGAGGGTGATTGTTTTCAAGGCTTTATGAAAAGAGCATCTTGATATATTTCCTGAAGGGCCGCTCGATGATACCTTTTTCGGTGATAAAATTTGATATATACCGGGCTGGAGTAACATCGAAGGAGTAGTAACGGGCTTTCACATCTTTTACGGTCAGAAGCTTACCCTGGAGGTATTTGACCTCTTTCCCGTCCCTCTCTTCTATTGGGATATAGACACCGCTTTCGATATGGTTGTCGAATGTTGAAACAGGCGCTGCCACATAGAAGGGAATGCGAAACTGATGGGCACAGAGGGCGATCATATAGGTCCCGATTTTATTGGCAGTGTCACCATTGAGTGCTATCCTGTCTGCCCCGACAATGACCTTGCTTATCCCTTTATTCGCGCTGAGAAGCCCTACGTGGTTATCAGGAATTAGCTCAACAGGTATCCCCTCCTGGGAAAGCTCCCAAACTGTGAGACGCGCTCCCTGCATGTATGGCCTGGTCTCCGTTGCCAGAACCTTAATCCTTTTACCGGACTCATGGGCTGCCCGAATTACACCCAAGGCTGTCCCATAACCACCCGTGGCGAGGGCACCGGCATTGCAGTGGGTAAGGATTGTATCGTCGTCATCGATGAGTTCTGCACCGTAGAGGGAGAGCATCCGGTTGTTTTCGATATCCTTTACATGAATGGAGATCGCCTCTTCTGTCATCACTTCGAGCACATTGCTCTCATCCACATTTTTTTTGAATGCGTCCTTCATCCTTTCGAGGGCCCATGCGAGGTTAACCGCCGTTGGTCTCGTCCCTTGCAGCCGCTTGCAGATGCGATCTAAATCGGGCTGACTACAATGTCCTTTGGATTTTACAACCTCGCCTATGCCAAGGGCAACTCCGTAGGCGGCAACAATCCCGATAAGAGGCGCCCCCCTGACGGTCATGTTCGTAATTGCTTTGGCTACATCAACAAGCCCTTTACACCTGATATATACCTTCTTAAATGGCAACTCCCTCTGGTCAAGGACATAGAGCGATCCATCCTTCCAGTAAATGTGATCAGTCATCAGCCCTTCAGCCTCCTCACGAGGAGTTCATTCAGGAGTTTCGGGTTTGCCTTTCCTTTCATCTCTTTCATAACCTGGCCAACGAAGAATCCCAGGAGCTTATCCTTCCCGCCCCTGAAATCCGAGACCTCTTTCGGAAAACGATCAATAATCCGGTCAATAGTTGCAATGATAGCCGATTCGTCGGATATTTGAAGCAACCCTTTCTGTTCCACGAGGCGTTTTGGTGAAATACCGCTTTTGTATAGCTCGGGAAAAATTTCCTTGCCAATTTTGATGCTGATCGTTTCGTCTTTGATGAGGCTGAGCAGTTCTGCAAGGATTGACGGTGGCAGGGGTGAATCCTTAGGAGAGATGTTGCCATCCTTGAATTCCCTTAAAAGTTCTGTCATGATCCAGTTGCTCACAGTCTTTGGCTCGGGGAAAAGTTTAATGGTCTCTTCGAAGTAGCGGGCAAGCTCCTTGTCAGACACGAGTATTTCCACATCATACCTGGGTAGGCCGTAGTCTTTCATGAACCGTTCCATCTTCTCCATGGGTAGTTCCGGCAGGCCTTGCCGAATTTCGCTGATCCACTGTTCATCAACAATAAGCGGCAAAAGGTCAGGCTCAGGAAAATATCGGTAATCGTGGGCCTCTTCTTTACCTCTCATAGAGTAAGTGATACCATCATCCACATTGAAGAGCCGAGTCTCCTGTATCACCTGGCCGCCGCTCATGATGACTTCAATTTGCCGTTCAATCTCATACACCAGCGATCGTTCAATTGACCGGAATGAATTGAGGTTCTTGAGTTCAGCCCTTGTCCCCAATTCTGAGGCATCCTTCTTCTTTACGGAAACATTGGCGTCGCACCGGAAGCTGCCCTCTTCCATGTTTCCGTCACAGATTTCGAGGTATATGAGCACATCCCGGAGCGCTTTCAGATATGCCACCGCTTCTTCGGGCTTTCCCATATCCGGCTCACTTACAATCTCAAGGAGTGGCGTACTTGACCTGTTATAATCGACAAGGCTATAGGTGCTCGTCTCAATGGTATTCTCGTGGACAAGCTTACCGGCGTCTTCCTCCATGTGAACCCGATTCACCCGAATCCGTTTCGTATCGCCATTAATGTATATATCGAGATAGCCGTTTTCGCATATGGGCTCTTCATACTGTGAAATCTGGTAGCCCTTTGGAAGGTCAGGGTAGTAATAGTTTTTCCTGGCAAAAATGCTCTTTCTGTTGACGGTGCAATGCAGAGCAAGGCCCAGCTTTATGGCAAAATCAACAACTTTCTTGTTAAGGACAGGCAACGCACCTGGAAGCCCCATGCAGGTAGGGCAGGTGTGGCTGTTTGGTTCTGCGCCAAATTTTGTGGAACAACCGCAAAAGATTTTACTATCTGTAAGCAGATGGGCATGAACCTCGAGGCCCATGACACCTTCAAAATCATTGTAATCCAAAGTTCACTCCTTTTTGGAATCTTATCGATCCTTGTTCTTAGTAATTTGTTGAAAATATACACCAGATAGCCGGTCTTTTCAAAAGGATTCCACAAGGTGTCGAAGGGCCTCAGTTTCAATTCCTGCGAAGCAACTACCTGGAAGATCTTTTTGCCGCAGATAAAATATTTGCCTGCGAGAAATGAAATGCGACAAAGAACGGGTAAGGCCCATTATTGCATGGCCATGGGTAACAAGATTGCTCTTCACTTCACGGCGGCATCACACTCTGTCATGATCCCTGTCGATGAATATGATCATTTTCAAACGGGTACCCTTATCGACCTCTGAAATGATGCGAAAAGTGTCTGAAAAGTTTCTCATATTGGATAACCCCATGCCGGCCCCAAAACCCATGCTCCGGATCTTATCTGTAGCTGTGGAATAGCCTTCCTTCATAGCTAATTCTATATCTGCTATACCTCGACCTTCGTCTATTGCTTCGATGGTTACAAATTTGGGTGTTACTCGGAGCACGATCTTGCCGCGCTCTGCATAAGAGCAAATATTGATTTCTGCCTCATAAGATATGACTGCGGCCCGCCGTACTATCTCCCTGGGAAGCTTCATTTCTTTTAGTAGGGCCTTGACCCGGGTGGAGATACGGCCGGCATTTTTGAATGTTCCTCCTTCTACGGGAAATGAGTTCTCGTAGATTAAGGTTTCATGAGATATCACGTGTTTCGTCGACCTTTTGTATGCAGCTAACGATTCCTTTAGTGTATAGCCTGCCGACGGTCTCAAAGAGGATATATTTTGTTGTCAGGATTGGGATTTGCAGCTTCTCTGCAAGCTGGATCGTTTCCGGAAAAGGGCGCTTCCCGCGAACCATGATAACCGCTGCAATATCAAGAACATCGGCTGTATAGATAACCTGAGGGTTGGTCAGTCCCGTCAACAACAGACTTCCCGCTTTGCAAAAGACCAGGACATCACTCATCAGATCGGCGCTGCCAGCTTCTGTTACCTCCAAGTCTAACCGATCATGACCAACAAGCACTTCTGCGTCCAGTATCTCTTTCACCTCTCGCAGCGTCACTTTGGGCTCCTTTTGTCCTTTGGAATATAATATGTTAAGAACAAGAAGATAATCAACCTTTAAATTTCAGCAACGAAACACTTTGCAAGAAATGACGCATCCTCGAACACGTCAAACAACCATGAAGTTGCATGTGCAGTCGATGGATTGGCCAGTAACAGAAAATCTGTTTTGCGATCATCGCTTATACGTCTTTGTAGTACCAAGCAATACGTAGATTCAGCCCGGATTAGTCAATCATCGAATTGAAGGGTTGGGGACAAGAATTTTTTACCACAGCCCTGCAGCAACCGGCACCTTTATGCGCTCTTCAAGCCGGATAGCGTTTTTCTTACATGCAGATCGGCAAACTCCACAACCATAGCACCATCTCTGATCAATGACTGCCTTTTTGTTTGAAGCGCTATAGGTGATGGCGCCAAACTGGCAGATACGCATACACTCGCGGCAACCCGAACACTCATCAGGGTCAATTCCGGCAACAAATTCAGCTCGAAACATGACAGGAGTTGCGTGTGTTACGGTGGTGCGCATGGCTAAACAGTCTGAGCGATCACAATTGCAGATTCCGCCGATGAACGGTGTGTGGAAGGTCCACACGGTGTGACAAAGCCCCTCACGTTCATGTTCGTGAAATGCTGAGAGAGCTTCGTCTTTCGTGAGGGTCTCAAATCCGCTGGCATCGGGCCCAGTAAAAAAACTCATGTCGAGAGCGCGGGACATTTCGGTGAGCCATCCACCGTCAGGCGACAGACTGATCCCATAGCAATAACGTTTCTCTTTGCCCAAAGTAATGTTGCGACAAAGACAGGCGACACGGACAATGGAATTTGTGAAATCGAAGATCTGTTTGATATCTTCGATTGGTACTACCTGTCCAAAGTGGGTTTTTTTCATCTTCCAGGTGACAATGCGACCTACGAGACCCTTGATAAATCCCGGCAACCTTGAGAGTCGGTCAATATTATGGGCATCCTTCGCCAGGGCTTCCGGGTGTGAGACAAACTCCTCGATGTATTTGCGCCTGCGTATATCACTGAACAAATCATCAGAGTAGTTCTTGGCCTGCAAGTACCACTTTTCCCCTTCACCATGTTTCAAACAGAATTCACACATTATTTTGCCTCACCTTATAATCATTCTATCCTTGGAAAATCTCATATATTTTTTGTAGTTCATAATGGATTTATCCATGAACCATCCCAAATGGTATCAGTTTTTTGCTCAGTACGATGGTGAACATCAGAAGGCGGAAAGCGTCCTGGTAATTAATACCGCTGAGTGCCATGCCTCTCTTCCAGAATAAAAATAACTTCCAGGGTGACCCTGTATTCAACTATTTTCCCATCCTCCACCCTGCAACGCTGATCGCTTACCTTTAATCCTGTAATACCTCGTAATGTTTTTGAAGCTCTCTGAAAACCGACCGTCACAGCATCCTGAAAACTCCTTGGGGAGCTTGCGATTATCTCTGTGGTTCTTGCGGCCCTTCCTTCACTGTTCATGTATCCCCTCCCTTTTTTGCAAAAGGTAACAGGAAGGGCATAGGGAGTCAAATTATTTTTGCGATGTTGTGTAAAAAATGAAAAGGCTTAGTTAAGCGGCGGCGGTTTTGGCCCGCTTGCGATCAAGACCGTTAAGGATCTGTTTGCGGAGCCGAATGGATTGGGGCGTAACCTCGACGAGCTCGTCGTCATTGATATACGCTATGCATTCTTCCAGGCTCATACGTACGTAGGGAGTTAAAATAACAGCATCGTCAGAACCTGCCGCCCGCATGTTTGTAAGCTTTTTCCCCTTTGCAGGGTTCACGATGATATCAGCCTCACGGGAATGCTCGCCGATGATCTGACCGGTATAGACCTTTTCACCGGGTCCGAGAAAAAGTCTTCCTCTTTCCTGGAGGTTAAAAAGGGCGTAGGCGACAGTCGTACACTCTTCCATGGCAATGAGAACACCTCTGTCCCTGTTCTTGATTTCGCCTGCATACTCATCAAAACTGAGAAAGACGTAGTTCATGATACCCATGCCACGTGTTTCCGTAAGGAATTCCGAGCGGAACCCCAATAACCCTCTCGTCGGTATTTTGTACTTTAGCCTTGCCATACCGTTGGCCTGGTGCATCTCAAGGAGTATCCCTTTCCTGCCTCCCAGGTTCTCAATCACCCTTCCCATGTACTTTTCATCAACATCGACCGTCAGATCCTCAAAGGGTTCCAGCCTCTTCCCGTTCGACTCCTTCCAGATAACCTGGGGACGTGTTACCTGGAACTCATACCCTTCCCTCCTCATCTTCTCGATGAGGATCGACAGGTGGAGTTCGCCTCTACCCGAGACCTTATAACCCTGCACGCCTCCCAGTTCCTCCACAACAAGGGCAACATCCGACAAAGTCTCCCGTAAAAGCCTTTCCCGCAGATGTCGTGATGTGACAAAACTTCCTTCTTTTCCGTAAAAGGGTGAGTCATTGGGAACGAAATTCATGGAAACAGTGGGCGGATCCACCTCAATTCCTGCCAGAGGAAGGGGATTTAAGGGATCAGTGAGGGTCTCTCCAATCGTGATAGCATCCATTCCTGCCACAGCCACGATCTCACCCACGCTTGCCTCATCTGCCTCGATCTTTTCAGCCCCCTTGAATTTATAGATCTTTTTGATATTGGCGGGATAGGGGGTTGTACCCATTTTCGATGCAACCACCTCCTGATCAACACGGAGTCGGCCCGAGGTTATCTTGCCTATGGCCAAGCGGCCAAGGAACTGAGAATAGCTTAAAGAACTGACGAGCATCTGTAGCGGCCCTGCCGAATCGCCTGCTGGTGGTGGAATCGAGTCGATGATCATATCGAAGAGGGGCGTCATGGTGCCGTCACTCTCAGTATGATCAAGGGTGGCATAGCCGTTCTTCGCTGACGCAAAAATAACCGGAAAATCAAGGATATGGTCTGGAGCATCAAGCTTTGCGAAAAGATCGAAGACTTCGTTAACGACCCAGTCGCACCTGGCTGCAGGCTTATCAATCTTATTCACCACCACAATGATGGGAAGGTGGAGGAAAAGGGCCTTCTTTAAAACAAAAAAAGTCTGGGGCATCGGTCCTTCTGCGGCATCGACGAGCAGAAGGGCTCCGTCAGCCATCTTGAGAACCCTTTCAACCTGGCCTCCAAAATCTGCATGTCCCGGCGTATCGATGATATTAACCAAGTGATCACGGTAGAGAAAGGAACCATTCTTCGACGCAATCGTTATACCCCGTTCCCGTTCAAGGTCCATGGAGTCCATGAGCCGTTCTTCAACAACCTGGTTATCCCGGAACATACCACTCTGCCTGAATAGCTGGTCCACGAGGGTAGTTTTCCCATGATCAACGTGTGCAATGATTGCGATATTTCTTATTCGTTCCTGTTCCATGCTCCCTCAAGATTGTATCGAAAATGATGCGGAAAGGTTTGTCAGAAGCTTTCAACTTTACCATATAAGCAGCCTTAACGCAACAGAAATTCACAGCAAGTCGATTGGACATCCCTGCGCTGCTGTATTATAATTATTTAATTGGTCATCATTTATCGGCACTGTTCTTTAGAATTATCAAACGAAAATTATCTGAAAAGGGAGGATATATGATTCACGGAACAACACAGGAATTTTTCAACGCTGCTGATTATTTTGTCGATCGGAACGTACGGCAGGGACGTGGTCATAAGGTTGCTGTCTACACTGAATTTCGGAATTACACATATAATAACATCCAGAAGATGACGAATAAAACAGCAAACGCCCTCCGTGAATTGGGCGTGCGGGTTGACGACCGGGTCATGGTGCTTATGCTCGACGTGCCACAGTTTTATGCTGTTTTCTGGGGTATCATTAAAATCGGAGCAGTGCCTATTCCTGTCAATACCATGCTTACCCCGGAAGACTATGAATATTATCTCAATGACAGCCGGGCACGGGTGCTTGTTTTGTCGGAACAACTTATCCCGATTATCACTCAAATCAAAGGAGATCTCCTCTACCTCCGCGACCTCGTTGTCATCTCAGAAACGGAAGGGGCCCATATCCCGTTCAGGCAAAAATACCGGCACGCACCGGCAGAGCTTAAAACTGAGTTCACAACAAAAGACGACGTCGGTTTCTGGCTCTACAGTTCCGGCTCAACTGGTTCACCAAAGGGCGCCATCCATTCCCAGTATGACATGGTGATAACATCACAGGCCTTTGCCCAGGGGATACTTGGCCTGACGGAAAACGACATCTGTTTCTCGGCAGCGCGGCTTTTCTTTTCCTACGGACTCGGAAATGGCATGTATTTTCCCATGTCGGTCGGCGGAGCTGCAGTGCTGAGCGCGCACTCGCCAACACCGGAGAATGTCTTTAAGCATCTTGAACGCTTTCGCCCCACCATATTCTTCGGGGTACCTACCCTTTACGGTCAGATGCTCGAGTATAAGGCCCATCAGGACCGGGAGGCAGGTATAACGCCCGATCCGAATGCTAATCATGAACTCTCATCGGTGCGCATCTGCGTATCCGCCGGGGAGGCCCTTCCCACAGAACTGTACTATCGCTGGAAGGATCGCTTTGGCATTGAAATTATCGATGGGATCGGTTCCACGGAGATGCTCCACATCTTCCTCGCCAACCGTCCCGGTGACATAAAGCCTGGATCAACCGGCAAGCCTGTGCCAGGCTATGAATTGAAGCTCCTGGACGAAGATGGCCAGCAGGAGGTCCCAGTGGGCGAAATTGGTACCCTCCATGTAAAAGGAGACAGTGCCGCCCAACAGTACTGGCGAAAACGGGAGAAAACCCGTCTCACCATGCAAGGGGAATGGATCAATACGGGTGACAAGTACTATGTCGACGAAGATGGCTACTACTGGTGTGCAGGCCGTGGCGATGACATGCTGAAAGTGGGAGGCATCTGGGTATCACCTGTTGAGGTCGAGAATTGCATGAGCAAACATCCCGCAGTCTTTGAGTGTGCTGTTGTAGGGAGTGCCGACAAAGATGGCCTTGTCAAACCAAAGGCATTTGTCGTTCTTCGTGAGGGTTTTGTGTCCTCAGATGAACTCGCCCAGGAATTGAAGCAGTGGGTTTTAGACAGGATCGCAAAATTCAAGTATCCGAGATGGGTTGAGTTCGTAGAACAGTTACCGAAAAGCTCAACAGGCAAGATCCAGCGGTTTAAGCTGAGGCAAGAGAGGCAGTGACCGGTTTTGTTGCTGCTATTTCAGCAAATAAATTTTATACTATGAATCAATGATATGCAGGACTTTATAATGCAAGTGGGGGGATAAAATGAGCAATGTAGCCATTCTATGGGATATGGAAAACGTAAATCCAGGATCGGGTTCCTTATTCCTGGAAGGCCTTATCGAATACGCTGAGGCCAAGGGGAGGGTTGTCGCTGCCCGGGCTTATGGAAACTGGAACCACGCCGGCCTCTCCAAGCTTGCCCCTTCCTTGACGAGAAGATACTTTTATCTTGTCCATATCCCGAAGGGCCAGAAGAATAGTTCAGACATGGTTTTGGTATCGGATGCGTTAGAGATACTGAGGGTCTCTGACCACATCGATACCTTTATCCTTGTGACCGGCGACAGTGATTTCCGATTTCTCGTCCTCTCTCTGAGGCGGGCAGGAAAGATTGTCCATATCGTCTGCAACACCAGGAACGCATCGGAGGATCTCCTCGCCCTCGCTGACAGCTATGTCGATTACCGTGAGCTCGTACCGGGAGGGAGCGACGAGGAGTCAGGCGTCAAACCGCAACGCCCCGCAGGTGACAAGGCTGCCCCTGAGAAGGCCCCTGCTCCTGCCATGGCCAAGGAAGATTGGTTTCAAAATCTTGCCGAAGCAGCCGACCTGATGCTCAAGAAAAAAGTGCAGCCCGGCATTGGCTCTCTAAAGATCAGGATGAAGATGCTCAACGCAAATTTTAATGAGAAGAAACTCAACTTCTCCCACTGGAGCGAATTTGTTGCTGCAGCAGTCAAGGCAGGCTTTGTAACCATCGAGGGTAAAGGGCCTGAGGCCCTAGTATACCCGGTTGCCAGCGTGTTAGAAAGGGCAGGGACGCAACAAAAGGCCTTCAGCGTTCTTCTCGAAGTTTTAAAGGAACTGGATAAGGGAAATAAACCTGTCTATCATTCCTACCGGAGTGTCAACTCGAAGCTTATTGAAAAAAAGATCTATATTAATAATCTCGGTTTCAACCAATTCAAAGAATTCATTCAGGCCGCTGAATCACGGGGTATCGTAGAGTCACAGGTTGAAGGATTGAAGCACTCTGTAAAGCGCCTGTAACAAGAAAGCAGGGTTCGAGGGGAATACAGTTCGGAGTTTCGAGTTCGGAGTTCGGAGTAACAAACGGTAAAAAAATGCAGGACGAGGGACGAAGATGCGTTGAACTGCTGTATCGTCCCAGAGAGTCCCGATTATAAAGGTACGTCTTCTTCTTCAATCTCCGGTATAAAATCATCATCTGTACTCGAATGCTGGCTACTTTGGGTTCTGCGCTCTTCTCTGTCACCTTGGCCGGCGGCACCAAGCATTCGAAATGTGGAGGCTACTATTTCAAAGGTCTTCCGTTTAACACCATCTTTGCCTTCATATTCACGGGTCTGCATTCTCCCCTCAACAAAGACAAGTTTGCCTTTTTTCAGGAATTCTCCTGCCTGTTCTCCAAGCTTCCCCCAGGCAACAACCCTATGCCATTCTGTTCTGTCCTGTCTCGTACCGTTTTTATCCTTCCACGACTCTTTCGTAGCAACATTGAAGGTGGCAACAGTCATACCGCCCGCAGTATAGCGTACTTCAGGGTCAGCTCCAAGATTTCCTATAATCATTGCTTTATTCAAACTTGACATTCTTTACCCCCGTCTTTTACAGTTTCAACCGTTTAAGCCCTTTGAACAGCTTGAACGGCTTAAAAAGCCACACAAATGTTAAAGCATTAAACCTCAAAAGTCAATCACATGAAATGGATAATATAAGGGTTAAAGTATACCAAAAGCCATGCCGATAAGTACCTAAAGCCATTGAAAAAAGAGAGGTTATTGCACTGAAAACAAGGATAGTCAAGGGCCCTTCAGTATGAATGATCGGGGTAAAACAAAAGAACAGCTCCTCAATGAGCTGTCTGAGATGCGCCGCCGGGTTGCCCTTTTAGAGAAAACCAGGCCGGTTAATGATCAAACAGAAGATGCCCTTAAAAGAACCGAAGAAACCCTGAAGCTTATTCTGAATCTTTCAACCAACTTTGTCATCCTGCCGTCAGATGAGGTTGATGAAGGAATAGACGATGTGATGAAGATCGTGGGCGAGTTCGCTGGAGTTGAACGGTTTTACATGTTTGAGTTCTCCGATGACAGAAGCATGATCCTCAATACCCATGAATGGTGTGCCCAGGGAATTTTACCACTCATTGAAACGCGCCGGGTCGTACCTGCATCCAAACTCCCTCCTTTTATTAAGCCAATCTGGGATCTCGGGGTAGTGAATATTCCTGATCTTCCAAAAGCTACCCGGAAGAATGGAAATGGTAAGGGCTTGGATGCACAATCTATCATCATTGTTCCCATGGTCTACAATATCTCTCTCATGGGTTTTTTGGGCTTCGAAAGTATACGCAAGAAAAAGGCTTGGCCGGAATCTGTTGTCTCTCTTCTTAAAATAGTGGGGGAAACCTTTGCCAATGCCCTCGTGAGGAAAAGAACAGAAGATTCTCTCAGGGAGTCAGAGGGTCATTTCCGGAATATTTTTGATTATGCCGTAGAAGGAATTTTTCAAAGTACCCTTGATGATCAATACAAGAGTGTCAACCCTGCCTTTGCCCACACCCTCGGCTACGAAACACCGGGAGAAGTCCTTGGTGCCATCCATGATATCTCTCTCCAGCTCTTCGTAAACCCTGAAAGCTACCGTACCCTCAAATCTCTCCTTACAGATAGAGGATTTGTTGAAGGCTACGAAACAGAGTTTTACAAAAAGGATGGTTCAAAGATCTGGGTATCAATCAATGCCAGGGCAGTCCTTAATGGCAATGATACCATAAGCTTTTTTGAGGGTTTTCACCAGGACATTACAGAGCGAAAACGTGCTGAAGAGGCTCTCAAGAAAAGCGTGGAGAGCTTGAAGAGGACTCTCGATGGAACAGTCGACGCACTTTCCACCACCCTTGAGATGCGAGATCCTTACACGGCCGGCCACCAGAAACGTGTGGCATTAATCGCCTGCAAGATAGCAGAAGAGATGGGTCTATCAGAGTATCAGATAGAAGGCATCAGGGTCATGGGCTTTCTCCACGACATCGGCAAGATTGTGGTGCCTGCAGAAATTCTGAGCAAGCCCGGTAAAATCAATGAATACGAGTTTCATATCATTAAGGCCCATTCCCAGGTAGGCTATGATATCTTGAAGGGCATTGAGTTACCGTGGCCTGTGGCCTTGGCTACCATCCAACACCATGAGAGATTGGATGGCTCAGGTTATCCGCAGGGGCTCAAAGGTGA
>Ga0209253_10004175_pt1 | contig 12603 bp, 9 predicted proteins | sample FrelakmetBRP12BR_FD_187145 | JGI IMG/M metagenome (GOLD analysis project Ga0209253, IMG submission 187145) | Freshwater lake sediment microbial communities from the University of Notre Dame, USA, for methane emissions studies - BRP12 BR (SPAdes)... | ecosystem: Environmental > Aquatic >...
GCTCGCGTGTCCAGTGTGCTGAGGGCTGGCTCGCTAAAACGTTCCTGAGCTGGTCGGTCATCTTCCCTGCCGCTTGGGTAGTGAACGACGAGAATCAAAAAGACGGCTAAGCATGTAGGTCCTGGAATGTAGGGCTTGCGGACGCGGGTTCGATTCCCGCCGCCTCCACCAGCAAGCGCCCCCGGCCGCGAGGCCGGGGGCTTTCTTTTGTCAGGCAGCGACCACTTCGACCGGCGTGCCGTTGAGCACCGCCGTGCCGGTCAGCGCGTCGATGCGCTGGTCGTCAACCAGGTCGTTGATGCTGACGCCGGCGTGAGCACCGGCGATTGACAGCCGCACACCGGCGCGACCGTGGCCCCAGCCATGCGGCAGGCTGATCACGCCCGGCTGGATGTCCGGCGTGATTTCCACGGCCACTTCGACCATCCCGACGCGCGAGGTGACGCGCGCGATCGCGCCGTCGGCCAGGCCCCGGTCCGCTGCGTCATCCGGGTGCAGCATGAGGGTGCAGCGCGGCTTGCCTTTCACCAGGCGCTGGCTGTTGTGCAGCCACGAATTGTTGCTGCGCACGTGGCGCCGACCGATCAACGACAGCGACGGGACGGGCGCGTCGAGCGCAGCCGCCGCACGGCCCAGGTCCGCGACGAACATGGCGGGGGCAAGCTCGATGCGACGGTTCGGCGTCGCGATACGACGGGGAAACGCAGCCTCGAGCGCACCGAGGTCGACGCCGTTCGGCGCATCGAGCAGGCGTTGCAGGGTCAGGCCCACCGGACGACGATCGGTCGCGCGCATGAGCTTGCGCAAGGCGCCGAAGCCGGGCAGCGCGCCCAGCAACTTCATTTTCCCGGCATTCGGCACGCCGTAGCGCCCCGTCTTGAGCATCCAGTCGAGCGTGCCGTCCGGACCGAGACGCCGTGCCACTGCATCTTTCACTTTGAGCGACACGCGCCCCGTCACGGAACCTGGCGCCTTGCGCAGGCGTTGCGCAATCTGCGCGAGAATCTCGTGATCGTGCAGCGCGCCCGCGGGCTTCGGGAACAGTGGCGGCGAATACTTGGCGACATTGCGCACCGCGAAGCCGCTCAACGCGATGTCGTAGTGGCTGCGCTCGAGCGGACTCGTCGGCGGCAGGATCAGGTGGGCGTGCCGTGTTGTCTCGTTCAGGTAGAGGTCGACCGAGACCATGAAATCCAGCTGTGCAAGGGCCGCATCGAGGCGGCCGCCGTTCGGCGTCGACAGCACCGGGTTGCCGGCGAACGTGAACAGCGCGCGCACCTGTCCCTGCCCTGGCGTCGTGATCTCTTCAGCGAGCACCGCGACGGGCAGCTCGTTCGAGAACTCCGGCAGCTTGCGCACACGCGAATGGAACTTGCCGTAGTGACCGCGCGAACCGTAGGCGCGCGTGAGGTCCACGGCCGGCTCGGCGAACATCATGCCGCCCTCGCGATCGAGGTGCCCCGTGACCGCATTGAGGCAATAGATCAGCCACAGCGTGAGGCCGCCAAACTCCTGCGTGCATGCACCCACGCGCCCGTAGACGAGCGCGCGCGGCTCGGCCATGAGGTCATGAGCGAGCGCAATGATCCGCGAATGCGGCAGGCTCGTGCGAGCCGCAAGCACTTGCGGGTCGAATCCGAGGACTGCCTCGCGCAGGGTCTCGAGGCCGTCGACGTGCGGCGCGAGATGCGCCAGGTCGACCTGCCCCCGCTTGAACACTTCGTGCAGCAGGGCGAGCAGCAGGTAGACGTCGGTGCCGGGCCGGATGCCGAAGTATTCGTCAGCGATGGCCGCGGATTCGGTGCGCCGCGGGTCGATGACGACGAACCGCCCTCCCCGCGCACGCAGCGCATCGATGCGTTTTTCGAAACCGGGCGCTCCCATGATCGAGCCGGCCGACGCGACGGGGTTGCCGCCGATGCAGACGAACAACTGCGTGCGATCGACGTCCGGCACGGGCATGAGGAACTGGTGCCCGAACAACGCCCATGACGCCACCATGTGCGGCAACTGGTCGACGCTGGTGGCGGAATACAGGTTCTTCGTGCGCAGGGCGCGGATGAAATCGCCGATACCGAGCATCGCGCCAAGGTTGTGCACCGTCGGATTGCCCGCGTAGATCGCGACTGCGTCATTGCCATGACGCGCGCGGATGTCGCCGATGCGCGCCTCGATCTCTTCGAATGCGGCGACCCAGGAAATCTCCTGCCAGCCGCCTGGCGTGCGCCGCAGGGGTGTGCGCAGACGGTCAGGATCCTCGTGCAGGTCCTTGAGTGCGACGGCCTTCGGGCAGATGTGCCCGCGGCTCAGGACGTCGTCGCGATTGGGCTTGATCGAGATCACCTCGCCGTCGCGATGTTCGACCACGATGCCGCACATCGCCTCGCAGAGGCTGCAGGTCCGGTGATGCAATCCCCCGCTGGTCATCGGCTGCCCCCCCCTGGCGCTGGCGCAGGATCAGGTCGTGTGACGCCGCAACAGGCCAAGGCCTGAGAACAGCAGGATCAGCGCAAGCCCAGCGGACCCGCCGCCACTGTTGTTCTTTTTCCGGCCGCACCTGGTGTTGCCGGTCACCGTGTCACCCGCGAGGCTGTAGCGAAAGACCGTGCCGTAACTGCAATTGCCCGTACTCGTGGCAATGCCGACGAATACGCCGGACGCCGTCTCGAGCAATCTGCTCGACGGCAGCGAGCCGTTCTTGCCGTCGAAACTGTAGAGACGCGCGAAATTGGTGCCGGCCCGGTCGATCGAGAAAATCGTCCCGAGCGCTGTCGTGGCGCCTTCCGAATTGACGCCGCCCGACGACGTCACGCCATACAGCTTGCCGCTGCTCGCCACCATCAGTTCCGCGGCCGGACGCGCGCCATCGGCGCCGGTGAAGGAATGCAGCACGGTGAACGTCGAGCCATCCGCCGGGATGGCGAAGACGACGCCGTTGCCATCGGTGCCGCCCTGCGCGGTAGCGCCGTAGAAGAAGCCGTCACCACCGTCGACCAGGCCGCCAAGCGGCGTGGCTCCGTCCGCGTTCTCGAGCAGCCCCGTCGTGGTGTCGGCAGTGGTCGCGCTGAAGTGATGCAGGACCTGGAAACCCGTGCCGTCGAACGCGATACGGAAGACCGTACCGCGGCCATTAGTGCCGCCCTGCGACGTCGTGCCGTAGAAAACGTTGTCGGTTCCCGCCACGAGCGGACCCAACGGCGCCGCACCGTCCACCGTCACGGTGAGGCCGGAGCCGGTGGCCGAGGTGACCGCCGCAAAAATGTACAGCAACTTGAAATCGGTGCCGTCGCGCGAAATCTTGAAGACTGTCCCGGTGCCGTTCGGACCACCCGCGCGTGTCGTGCCATACAGGTAGCCGTCCGCGCCCTCCACCAGTTCCGCTTCAGGGTACGCGCCGTTGGTATTGATCGGGCTCCCGTCCTGGTTCGACGCCGTAGCGGGCGCGAACCGATGGATGATCTGGAAGCCGGTGCCGGCCGCCGCGATTCTGAAAATCGAGCCCACGCCATCGATCTGCCCCGCCTGGCCGAACTTGGTCGTGCCGTAGAGCAGGCCATCGCTGGCCAGCACCAGGCCACCGGCAGGTGACAGCGCATCGTCCGGCTTGAGCTGGTAGAGCGTGCGGACGTCAGAGCCGTCCAGCGTGGTGCGGTAGATGATGCCGCCGGTGATCGAAGTGGCCGGGCTCGCAACACCGTACAGGGCACCGTCTGCGCCTTGCACCAGGTTGCCGACAGGGTTCGAGAGGCTGAAAGCGACGATCGTCGAAACGGCGGGGTTCGTCTGGGCATGGCCGGCAACGGCGAAAAGGCCCAGCGCGACGAGCGCCAATGCTGAACGGATACGGGACATCGGATCGGTGACTCCGGGACCCGGCGGAAGGCCGGGCAAGCTGACTGGTCGTGAATTGTGCCGCACTTCGTCGTCTCCCGCCAAAGTGGGAGAATGTGCGCCCCTCCTGTGACAGCCCGCCCTTGATCCAGTTCCGGCAACTCACCCTGACGCGCGGCGTACGCCGACTGATCGAGGACGCCTCGCTGCAGATCCACGCCGGTTGGCGGGTCGGAGTCGTGGGCGCCAACGGCAGCGGCAAGTCGAGCCTGTTCGCGCTTTTGCGCGGCGAGATCCAGAGCGAGGCCGGCGACTGCCTGATTCCGCGGGACTGGCGGGTGGCATCGGTCGCGCAGGAAACGCCGCCCTTGCCACAGGCCGCGCTCGAATTCGTACTCGACGGCGACGAGGAACTGCGGCGCGTCGAGCGGGCGATTGCAGCCGCCGACGCAACGCACGATGGCCGCGCGCTTGCGGAGTTGCACGTCCGGCTCGAAGCGATCGATGGCTACAGCGCCCGGGCCCGGGCAGCCGCGCTGCTCGCGGGTCTGGGCTTCGAGACAGCGGACCTGGAACGACCCGTCGCCGATTTCTCGGGCGGCTGGCGCATGCGCCTGAACCTGGCGCAGGCGCTGGTGAGCCGGGCCGACCTGATGCTGCTCGACGAACCCACCAACCACCTCGACCTCGACGCCGTGGTCTGGCTCGAGCGCTGGCTCGCAAACTACCGCGGCACGCTGCTGCTGGTTTCGCACGACCGGGACTTTCTCGACGGCACCGTTACGCACGTCGTTCACCTCGAGCGCGGTGTGCTGACTCTCTACACCGGCAATTACAGCGCGTTCGAGACGCAACGCGCCGCGCGTCTCGCCGTGCAGCAGGCGATGTTCGAGAAGCAGCAGCGCGAGATCGCGCACATGACGAGTTTCGTCGAGCGGTTCCGCGCGAAAGCGAGCAAGGCGCGACAGGCGCAAAGCCGCCTCAAGGCGCTCGACCGGCTGGAACACATTGCAGCCGCGCACGTCGATTCCGCGTTCGATTTCGAATTCCCCGAGCCGCTGCGTGCGCCGGATCCCCTGCTGACGCTCGAAGACGCGGCACTTGGCTATGGCGACCGCGCAGTCGTGCGCAACGTGCAGCTGTCGCTGCGTCCTGGCACCCGACTCGGCCTGCTCGGCCCGAACGGCGCAGGCAAGTCCACGCTGATCAAGTCGCTCGCCGGCGGACAACCGCTGCTGGCAGGCCGGCGTGTCGCCGGCCAAGGGCTGGAAACGGGCTACTTCGCGCAGCACCAGGTCGAACAGCTGCGCGGCGATGAGTCACCGCTGCGCCATCTGCTCCGGCAAGACCCGCGGTCGCGCGAGCAGGACCTGCGCAACTACCTCGGCGGGTTCGACTTCCGCGGTGAAATGGCCGATGCGCCGGTCGAGCCGTTTTCCGGCGGCGAGAAATCCCGGTTGGCGCTGGCACTCCTCGTGCGCAAGCGGCCGAACCTGCTGCTGCTCGACGAGCCCACCAACCACCTCGACCTCGAAATGCGCCATGCCTTGACGCGGGCGCTGGCCGGTTACGAAGGCAGCCTGGTGCTCGTGTCGCACGATCGCGCGCTGCTGCGCACCATCTGCGACAGTTTCATGCTCGTGGCCGACGGCCGCGCCGTTCCGTTCGACGGCGATCTCGAGGATTACCTGACCTGGCTGACGGCGCGGCGTGAATCAGCACCGCAGGACGCGGCCGCCGCGGGCACGGCCGAATCGAAAGAGAACCGCAAGGCACAGCGCGAGACGGCGGCCGCGGAACGCCAGCAGAAACTCGCACGGCGTCGTCCATTGCTGAAGGAGTCGACGCAGCTCGAGGCCCGCATGGCCAGGCTCGAGACCGAGCGCAAGGAACTCGAAGCGAAACTCGCCGACACCGCGTATTACGCGCGGACACCGTCGGCCGACGTCCAGGCGACGAGCCGACGGTGCGCCGACGTCATTGCGGAACTCGGCGACGTCGAAGAACGCTGGCTCGAAGTACACGCCGAGCTGGAAACGATCGGCGACGCGTGAGGAAGGGGTTAGTCCGACTATCCCCTATCCCCCATCCCCTAACCCCTCAAGTGGTGCGCAGCACCACTTTCCCCACCGCGCGTCGCTGCTCCAGCGCGGCGAAAGCCTGGGCGTAGTCGGCCAGCGGATGGACTTCCCCCACGACCGGTCGCAGCTTGCCGGCCTCGAACAGCTGCCACAGCTCGCGCACGTTCTGCAGTTGCACCTGCGGCTCGCGCTGCGCGAAGCTGCCGAAGAACACCCCCACCAGGGCCGCTCCCTTCAGCAGCAGCAGGTTCATCGGAATCTTCGGGATGTCGCCTGCCGCGAATCCGACCACTAGGTAACGTCCTTTCCAGGCCAGGCTGCGCACCGCGGGTTCGGCATACGGTCCGCCCACGGCGTCATAGACGACGTCCACGCCCTTGCCGCCGGTGATCTCCTTGATCCGCTCGCGCAGGTCCTGCGTGGAGTAGTTGATCAGGTGTTCCGCGCCGATGCTGCGTGCGACCTCGAGCTTGGCATCGGTGCTCGCGGCCGCGATCACCTGCGCACCCATCTGCCTGGCCAGCTCGATGGCGGTCGTGCCAACGCCGCTCGCCGCACCCAGCACCAGCATCGACTCGCCGGCGGCCAGCTGCGCCCGTTGTTTCAGCGCGTGGTAGCTCGTGAAGTACGTGAGGCAGATGCCGCTCGCCTGCTCGAAGTCGAGGGTCGACGGCATCGGAATCAGTCGCTCCTGCCGGACCACGGCGCGTTCTGCCGCGCCACCACCACCCGCATACGCAACGACGCGATCGCCCACCTTGTGGCGCGTCACGCCCTCGCCGACCGCGGCTATCACACCCGCGAGTTCGAGACCCGGGATGAACGGCAGCGGCGGCCGCTCCTGGTACAACCCGCGCAGCATCAGCACGTCGGGAAAATTCAACGCCGTCGCCATGACGTCGATCAGCACCGCTCCCGGCGTGAGCACGGGCTCCGGCCAGTCCTGCTCCAGCCGCAGTCCTGCGATGCCAGTGAGCGTGTGGCAGACGAGCGCTTTCATCGGGTTGCCTCAGGTTTGGTGCGACCCGGCGGGTCGGCAAGCGTCGCGCCCCAGTCGACCTGGCCGAGCGCGGCATGGAGATCGTCGTGGTATCCGCCCGGGCCGACGAGATCGAGCAGGCCGGCCTTGTCGAGTTTCGCCTTCACGCGCGGGTTGGCGCCGCACAGGATCACGTCGACGCCGCGGCGCTGCAGGTCGCGCAACGCCTCCTCCAGGCTCTGGATCCCGGTGATGTCGATAAAAGGCACACGCCGCAACACCAGGACCAGCTGCTGCGGATCCGTGTGCGTCTGCGCCAGCGAGCGTTCGAACGTGTCGACCGCGCCGAAGAAGAACGGCCCGTCGATCGAATAGACCATGACGCCGGGCGGCAATTTCGCCCATTGGCGCCGCTCGAGCGCCACGTCGAGTTCCGCGCCCTCGAGCGGCGACACTTCGACCGCCGTCGACATGCGGCGCAGGAACTGGAACATCGCGAGAATCACGCCCACGTTCACCGCGAGCACGAGATCCGCGAAAATCGTCAGCATGAACGTGATCAGCAGGACGGCAACGTCGGCACGCGGTGCGCGACGCACCATGCCGGCGAAGTGCGGCACCTCGCTCATGTTCCACGCGACCACGAACAGCACTGCGGCGAGCGCAGCCAGTGGCACGTGCTCGGCCAGCGGCGCCAGGAACAGCAGCACGAGCACCAGCGTCAGCACGTGCGCCAGGCCCGCCAGTGGTCCGCTGCCGCCGTTGCGGACGTTGGTCGCGGTGCGAGCGATCGCTCCAGTCGCGGCGAAGCCGCCGAACAGCGGCACAGCGAGGTTGGCGATGCCCTGCCCGATCAGCTCCTGGTTCGAATCGTGGCGCGTGCCGGCCATGCCGTCGGCGACGACGGCGGACAGCAGCGACTCGATCGCGCCCAGCATTGCGATGGTGAACGCGGGACCGATGAGCTCCAGCACGCGCGGCAGCGTGATCACCGGCAACGAGAGGTTCGGCAGTCCGCGCGGGATGCCGCCGAACTCCGTGCCGATCGTTGCCACGTCCGCGAAGTGAAAGGTCGCCTGCAGGACCGTCGCGAGGATCAATGCCACGAGCGGACCCGGCACCCGCTTCAGCCCGGGCAGTTTCGACGAGAACAGGACGGCGGCGAGACTCACCGCGCCGAGGCCGGCCGTATGCCAGTGCACCTGCGGCATGGCCTGCAGCAGCAGCCACACTTTCTCATGGAAGTGCTCGCCGCCCGTCACGGGCAGGCCGAGGAAATATCGCCACTGGCCGACGAAGATGATGACGCCGATGCCCGCGGTGAAGCCCGTGATCACGGGATCGGGAATGAAGCGGATGATGCCGCCCATGCGCGTCAGGCCGAGCGCGAGCAGTATCGCTCCCGCCATGAACGTGGCGATCTGCAGTCCGTCGATGCCGTGCTTGGCGGTGACGCCCGCCAGGATCACGACAAACGCACCGGTGGGTCCCGCGATCTGCAGCCGGCTGCCACCGAGCAGCGTGACGAGCGCGCCCGCGATGATGGCCGTGTAGATGCCCTGCTCCGGTTTCGCGCCGGAAGCGATCGCGAACGCCATCGCGAGCGGCAATGCGACGACGCCGACGACGAATCCCGCGACGAGATTGCGCAGCCAGTGCTCGCGCCGCAATAGTCCGGCCCGCCAGGCCTCGCGAATTGCAATCATGCCCTGATCAGGTGTGGACCGAGTTCATCGAGGGAGTGACAGCCGAGCAGCGTCATCGCGCGCTCCATCTCGACGCGCAGCAGGCTGAGCGCGTGAGCCACGCCTGCCTCCCCGCCCGCCGCGAGGCCGTAAAGGGCTGCGCGTCCCAGCATCACGGCGTCGGCCCCGAGCGCGACTGCCTTGAGCACGTCCGACCCGCGACGGAACCCGCCATCGACGATGATCGACAGCCGGTCGCCGACTTCAGCCGCGCACTGGCCGACGAGTTCGATGCCCGTCGCGCACGAATCGAGCTGCCGCCCACCGTGATTGGAAAGCACGATGCCGTCGGCGCCCGCCTCCACGCTGCGCTTGGCATCCTCGACGCAGAGGATGCCCTTCAGCACCAGCTTGCCCTGCCAGCGGCCGCGCATGCGTTCGATGTCGGCCCAGGCGAGCGTCGGGTTGATCTGCGTGCCCATGAACCGCACGCCCTGCAGCGCCGATCGTGCGCCTGCAGGCAGGAATTCGGTGAGGTTGGAAAATTCGGGGGCGCCATGGGGCAGCATCACCTGCCACAGCCAGCGCGGATGCAGCAGGACGTCGAGCACGCTCGAGGGACTCAGCTTGAGCGGGCGCGAGTAGTTGCGCTGGTCCCACTCGCGCGCGCCGAGCGCCGGCACGTCGACCGTCACTACCAGCTTGTCGCAGCCCGCCGCCTGCGCGCGTTCGATCAGGCGGTCGGAGGTCTTCTGGTCCTTGAGCGGATACAACTGGAACCAGGAGGGCCGCTGCAGCTGCGGATTCAGCGCAACGACGTCGTAATTGCTGACGGTGCTGAGCGTGAAGGCGATGCCCGCGGCGTCGGCGGCCCTGGCCAGCGCCAGGTCGCCCTGCGGCCACACCATCCCGTTGAAGCCCGTGGGCGCGATGATCAAGGGCAAGTGCAGCGCGTCGCCCAACACGGTACGGGACAGGTCCGGCAGGCCCGTGCCGACCAGCATGCGTGGCAACCAGGTGATGCGCTCGAAGATCGAGCGGTTGCGCTTCAGCGAGACCTCGTCCTCGGCGCCACCCTCGAGGTACTCCATTTCGAACCGCGGCAGCCGGTTCTGCGCGACCCGCCGCAATTCCTCGATCGAGAGCGCGCGGCGGAAGTCCGCGCCAGCGTAGTACCGTCGGGTCATCGTCGTGCGTCGTCCTGCACCATCTGGGTGATCTTCGTGGCCGTCTCCAGCGCGCGCAGGCCGTCCTCGCCGGTGACCACCGGCGGCGTGCCTTCGCGAATGGACCTGAGGAACGCCTCGATCTCGAATTTCAGCGCGTCGCCCTGGTCGTACGTGCGTTCCTCGATCAGCACCTGGCCCTTCGGCACGTTGGCGCCCGCGGGCGGCTTGCGCACGATGGTGAGCACTTTCTGCTGCAGATCGATCGAGATGTATGCATCGTCCTGGAACACGCGCAGCTTGCGCTCCATCTTCATGCTGACGCGGCTCGCCGTGGTGTTCGCCACGCAGCCGTTGGCATAGCGGATGCGGGCGTTGGCGATATCGAGACCGGCCGAAAACACCGACGCACCCACGGCGTCGATCGACGCGATCGGCGCGCCGACGAGGCTCTGGATCAGGTCGATGTCGTGAATCATCAGGTCGAGCACGACATTGACGTCCGTGCCCCGCTCCTTGAACGGCGCGAGGCGGTGCGACTCGACGAACCGCGGCGTGCCGAGCGTACCCGCGAGCGCGAGGATCGCGGCGTTGAAACGCTCGAGGTGCCCCACCTGCAGGACGCGGCCGACGCGTGCCGCCGTGTCGACGAGACTGCGGGCTTCTTCGAGCGTGGTGGTGATCGGCTTTTCGACGAGCACGTGGATGCCGCGTTCGAGGCAGTGCTGCGCGATCGGATAGTGCAGGGGCGTCGGCGTGGCGATACTCACCGCATCGACCTCGCCGAGGATGTCCCGGTAGTCCGCGACCGCGCGGCAACCGGTTTCGGCGGCAACCTGCTCGCGGTTCGCGGCGCTCGCGTCGACGACGGCGACGAGTTCCGCCGCCGGCAGCGACGCGTATTTCTGCGCGTGGAACCGGCCCAGGTAACCGACGCCGATGACCGCAGTCCGAACTTTCTGCATGTTCTGGGGCCCCTGGCTGCCCTGTGCGCCACGATCGACGATGATACTCAATGACGGGTCTTGCGGCCGGTGCGTCTTACCCTCACGATCAGGCCCTCACGATCAGGCGGCGGTCCCCGCGGCCGAGCCACAGCGACGAGGTCCAGACCGTGATCAATCCGCGCCAAGATCGATTCTGGCTGCTCGCCGCCCTGCTGTTCGGCCTGCTGGTGCTGCCATTCCTGGTGCATGTCACCGGCGTGTACGTGCTCGGCCCGTATGCCGACGGCGGTGCAGCTGCATTCTTCGGCAGCTACCTGCGCGGACTCGTCACCCTGCGCTGGTATTCCTGGGTCCTTGCGCTCGGACCACTCGTCATCGTCGCGTCGTGGGGTATCCTTGGCAGGTGGGCTTCCTCGTCACGGGGGTGAGCCTCGCGACCAGGCATACAGCGCCGCCAGGCAGGCCAGCGCGACCCACATCGCCCCGGCCGCCCAGTGCCGCCAGGCGGTTGCGCGCGCCTGGCCGATGAAACTGATGGCCGCGAGCGCGGTCAAACCGGCGAAGATGGCCACGTATACTGCCAGCAGCGGTAACTCCGCGCGAAAACGCGGGGTTTCGCCCGACAGCACCAGGAACACGATCAGCGTCGCGCCGAGGCCGAAGGTCGTCGCCACCGACGAGCCGAGCACGATGGCGGTCAATACAGTGAGGGGTCGCACGGATTCACTCGCTCCGGGGTGGGTCCGGCCCTTGATTGGGTGCCGGGGTGTCTCTAGCCTAGCGTTCCGGCGGACCACTGCGCGTCCGCCGTCCGGTCCGATGTCTGCCGAGGAATTGTCAAGTGTATCAGCCAGCTGAACAGGGGCCGTCCCCGTCGTCACCCTCGCCCGCAACCCGCCGCGGGGTCAACCGCGCGGGCGCGGCGGTGCTGGTTGCGCTGCTCCTCGCCGTGGGAACGCTGCTGCTCGGCACTGCCCGGTCGCCGTCGGCTACGGCCAATGCCACGACCACCACCGATTTCGCGCCGACCGAGCGGCACGCCAAGGTCGCCCGGCTCGTGAGCAGCATGTTCGAGCGCTCGCATTACCGGCAGGCCCCGGTCAACGACCCGGTGTCGTCGCTGGTGCTCGACCGCTACCTCGAATCGATCGACGGCAGCCGCAGCTACTTCCTGGCGAGCGACATCCAGGAATTCGAGAAGTATCGCTACGAACTCGACGACGCCATCACCACCGGCAGGCTCGAGCCAGCCTTTGCGATCTTCAACCGGTTCCAGAGCCGCAACCGCGAGCGCATGGCCTACGCGCTCAAGCTGCTCGAGACGGAGCCCGACTTCAAGGTCGACGAGTCGTTCGAGTTCGACCGCGAGCACGCGCCATGGGCCGCGTCCAGCGACGAGCTCGACGAACTCTGGCGCAAGCGTGTCAAGAACGATGCCCTCTCGCTGATGCTCGCGGACAAGACGTGGGCCGAGACGCGCGACGTCCTCAGGAAGCGCTACGAGCGAGTCGCGAAGCGTTCCGAGCAGATCACGGCCGACGACGTGTTCGAAAACTTCATGAACGCCTTCGCCCACGTATTCGACCCGCACTCGAGCTACTTCTCGCCGCGCAATTCGGAGGAATACCGCATCGCGATGAGCCTGTCCTACGAGGGCATCGGCGCTTCGCTGCAGTCGATCGACGACTTCGTGACCATCATGGAAATCCTGCCCGGTGGTTCGGCGCAGCAGAACGGCGAGCTGAAGGCCAACGACCGCATCCTTGCCGTGGGCCAGGGCAAGGACGGCAAGATGGTCGACGTCGTCGGCTGGCGTCTCGACGACGTCGTGCAGCTGATCCGCGGCCCGAACGGCTCGTTCGTGCGCCTGCAGATCCAGCCGGGCAATGCGCCCCCGGGCACGCAGGAACACAT
>Ga0209253_10004176_pt1 | contig 12602 bp, 9 predicted proteins | sample FrelakmetBRP12BR_FD_187145 | JGI IMG/M metagenome (GOLD analysis project Ga0209253, IMG submission 187145) | Freshwater lake sediment microbial communities from the University of Notre Dame, USA, for methane emissions studies - BRP12 BR (SPAdes)... | ecosystem: Environmental > Aquatic >...
GCCGGCCCCTGGCGAAAGAGGAATTGATCGTCTGCCCCCTGGTCCTGGCGGGCAAGCTGCGGATACTCGGCCGGGTTGAAGAAGTAGTTGGCCATGAACTTGACGATCAGGGCGATGTTGACGTGCACCGTCCCCTCGAGCTTGGGCAGGGCGCGGATGTCGCGGGCCGCCATCTCGAAGTAGGTGTCGCACTCGAAGCCCTTGGCGGCGATCACGTCCCACAGCAGGTTGATGACCTCCTCGCCCTGCGTGGTGACCTTCATCTTGACGATCGGGTTGTAGAGCAGGTAGCGCCGGTCGTCCGGCGAGGCGGCGCGCAGGTAGTCCGCCGCCCGCAGCGCGAACAGCTTCATGGCTACCAGGCGGGCGTAGGCGTCGGTGAACATCTGCTGCACGTGCGGGAAGTCGGTGACGGCCATGTTGTACAGGCGGCGGTTGGCGGCATGGTGGACGGCCTCATACAGCGCATGCGTGCAGATGCCGATCGAGGCCCAGCCCAGGTTGTACTTGCCGATGTTGACCGTGTTCAGGCAGGCGTCCCAGGCCGCCGGGCCGCGCGAGAGGATCTCGGCCTCCGTCACCGGGTAGTCGTGCAAGGCGTACTGGGCGACGTAGTTCTGCGAGGCGGTGACGTTGCGGATCAGCTCGTAACCCTTGTGGCGGTAGTCGGCGACGAAGAAGACGTAGTCGCCGGAGTCCGAGAGCTTGCCGAAGGTCGAGACCATCGGCGCCAGGTTGGCGTTGCCGATGTAGTACTTTTCGCCGTTCGCCCGGTAGGTGCCGTCCGGCTGCGGCGTGAGCGACATCTCGGTCGAGTAGATGTCGGCGCCATGCGCTCGTTCGGAAAGGCCAAAGGCGAAGACATTGCCGTCCTCGAGCAGCTTGGCGGCCTTGCGTTTGAGTTCCTCGTTCGGGCTCTGCCAGATCGGGCCCAGGCCGAGGATCGACACCTGCCAGGTGTACCAGTAGGACAGGCCGTAGAAGGCCAGGATCTCGTTGAACTCGCAGTTGCGCCACGTGTCCCAGCGGCAGTCGGCGGCGCCGTAGGCTGAGGGCGTGAGCAGCGTGGCGAACAGGCGCTCAGCCTTCACGAACTCGAGGAAGTCGGCGTACCACGTCCGGTCATAGTCGTCCTGCTTGATCTTCTTCAGCCCGCGAGCCTCGAACCAGGCGATGGTCTTGCGCATGATCTGGCGCGAGCGCTCGTCCGGGTAGAAGCGGTCGTGGTGATGGGGGTTGATCAGAAGCATGGATCCCTCCCTGAGCAGGCGGGTGCCGTCGCCAGCGATTGTCCCGGCCGGGATCGTGCTGCCGGTCTTTGCCGCTGCAGCCTCACGATCCAGACGGCAACCGCAGGCGATTCTACAGGCTCCCGGCCCCTTCCGCCCTCGGCGGGATCGTCTCCGCCGGTGCAAACCGGCGGCTTGGCGCGCTGCCCCTGGCCATCCCGCCGCCGCTCGCGGCCCCCATCCCAACCCGCACCTCTCCTCGGCAAGCAACGCTGGCGACCCCGATCGTGGCAGGCGCCGAGAACCGGGCTCATCAGGAACCCGTTCTGCAGCGGGCGCCCGCGGGCACCTTCGGGCGGCGACGGACTGATCGACTGCATGCACGATTGCGCCCTTCGCGGCGTCGCGCGCAAGGCGGGCCCTGCGCGCATCCCTGTCCCACTGTCGGGATGTAGAATCACGTGCCGGGCTTCCCCTCGCCGGTGTCGGAGTGACCCATGCCATCCATCCAGAAAGACATGCAGGAGCTTCAACGGCAACTCCAGAGCGGCTCGATCCAGAGAGCCTATCGGGGACTGCTCCGCTTCATGACGGATCTGCGCACGCACTTCAGGAGCAGGTACCCGACGTACTCCGTTTCCGGCCTGTATCAGGGGTACTTCGATATGACCTACTTTGCCCTGGTCCCGCCGTCGTTGGCGACGCGCGGCTTGAAGATCGCGATCGTCTTCAATTACGGTGCGTTCCGATTCGAAGCCTGGCTCGCCGCCGCCAATCGGCGGGTCCAACGCCAGTACTGGGAGTTGCTCAAAGACACCCGCTGGGCTGCCTGCCGCGTCGTGACGCCCGCTCCAGGCGTGGACGCCATCATCGAGTGCGATCTGGCTGACGGTTTCGACTTCGACGACCTGGACGCTCTCACTGCGGCCATCGAGAAGAAGGCCGCCAGGTTCACCAAAGACGTTGAGAGAGCCCTCTCTCAACACGGGGGCAAGTGAAGGGCCCGGGGCGCAGGGTCATCAGGTGCGTTGACAGAGGGATCGTCGCGGCAGTTGGGGCGGCCCCACAGTCCCCCGAATCCCAGGAAGGACGTCAGGACCTTCGGCTGCCCCAGCGGGTGGTGCTTGATTGGAGCTTGCCTGGGCCGCCGGCGTCCCGTACAGTCGAGGGGGTCTGCCCGCCTCCTCCGGGCAGCTTGGCGTGCAGCCGATGAGCCTCCGAGGGATGGCCCCGAGTCCCTGGAATGGAGGAGCAACATGAGACGCGACCTCCCCCGTCTGTACAGCACGTTCGCCGACTGGTTTCACCTTCTGACCGCACCCGAGGAGTATGCCGAGGAGGCGAACGTCTACACCAGCATGCTCAGGAGCCTGGTGACTCCAGGTCCACGGACACTGCTCGAGTTTGGCAGCGGGGGCGGGAACAACGCCTCGCACATGAAGGCTCACTTCGAACTCACCCTGACGGACGTCTCGCCGGAGATGCTTGCGGTGAGCCGCTCGCTCAATCCCGAATGCGAGCACGTACTGGGAGACATGCGTGAGCTCAGGCTCGGCCGCCAGTTCGATGCCGTCTTTGCCCACGACGCCCTTGCCTACCTCCTCACCCTGGACGACCTCGCCAGGATGACCGAGACCGCCTGGGCGCACTGCCGGCCCGGGGGAGTGGTTCTTCTGGCCCCGGACTGCGTCCGCGAGACGTTCAGGCCGGCGACCGAGCATGGTGGTCATGACAGTCCAGGGCGTGCGCTCCGCTACCTGGAATGGCGCTGGGACGCGGATCCCTCGGACCGAACCTACATCGCAGAGATGGTCTATGTCATGCGACACGCCGATGGCACCGTCCAGGTCGAGCATGAGCAGCACATCCTGGGACTGTTCAACCGGTCCGATTGGCTCGCCGCCATGACGGAAGCCGGCTTCCAGGCGAGGTCCATGCCCTATGACCTCAGCGGCGTGGAGCCCGGGTTGCTGGAGGTGTTCGCCGGTGTGAAGCCGCCCTCCTGACGGACGGCCCGGATCCTCAAGTGCCTGCGGAAGCCACAGAAGTGCACCAGGATCTACGACGGATCCGGCAGGCTGGCCGCCACCAGGCGGGGCGCCCGGCCCGCCGGATTGCGCGAGAATCGAGGCTGGTCTGCCCGCAGCCGCCGGGCCGCCTCGCTCGAGGCCGCCAGGCTCCACATCGGGCTACCGGCGGTGGCGCCGATCTGCGCTGGCAAGGAGACCCTCAAGTCCCATGTCTCGCTACTCAAGATGGGCTGAGAAGGAACACAGCGAAGGCACCCGCCTCATTGCCTTGCTTCCCGCGGGCATCCTCTTCCTGATACTCATTCCATTCACGCTTCTGGTTGTTTCTCCATCCCTGGACGCGCGGCTGGGCTTGGATCTCCTCAGCCCGAGCCCCGCTAGCTGGATCGCTGGTGCAATCCTGCTTGTCGCTGGGCTCCTCTTCGCCCAGTGGTCAATCATCACTCAATTCACCCGCGGCCGGGGGACTCCCTTGCCGATGATGCCTACCCAGAGGCTCATTACCACTGGCCCATTCCAGTATTGCCGCAACCCGATGACCCTCGGGACGATCGTTGCCTATCTGGGCCTCGCTCTTGCGGCAGCAACCATCGTTGGCGCCATCCTTGTGACTGCTTTCGCCGCGTTCCTTCTTGTCTACCTCAAGCGCATGGAGGAGAAGGAACTGGCCGAGAGATTCGGGGACGAGTACCTTGCGTACAGGCGAGACGTCCCATTCATCATCCCCAGAAGACCAAGAAGGGATTGATCCCCCGGCTTCCTGTGCTGCCCAACAGCACGCTGAAGCCCTGGACGATCGCCAGGATCTGCGACTGACCCGGAGACCTTGGACGGAGGCGCCGCTTGCCCGGCCAGCCGACGGGGCCCTCAATCCTGGTGCGCCTGTCTGGGCACAGCCTACGCAATCCACCCGCCGGCCTTTGTCCTCGAACTGGCCCTGGTCCAGACTCCGCCCAGCAGACTGACCCACCAACGGGCCTATCGCCACCACCGTTGCCCGTTCCGCCCGCGAGTGTCAGGCGACTGTCGCGATGCACGAAACGCCCCTCTCTGGCGGCGATGTAGAATCCCCGGCTGCATGCAGCTGCCATCCTGCTGGCGGAGTGAACCATGAGTTCAGCCATCCTAAGCGTACTGACCGGAATAGCAGGGATGCTTGGATGGGGACTGTATGACTTCCTGGGAGGTGTCTATGCAAAGCAGATAGGGCCTTTCAAGTCGTTCTTCTGGTCACAACTGGCTGGTTTGGCATCGGCCATCGTCCTCGCCTTCGTTCTTGCGACAAGCCTCAGCATCCCCGTCTTGGTCATCATGTTGCTCCCCATCGCGGCGATTCTGTACTCTGCGGGGTACCTGTTCTTCTTCAAAGGTCTTGCGGTCGGCAATGTGTCGATCGTTGCCGCAACCATGAATCTATGGGCTGTGTTCACGATGCTGTTTGCCTTCATCTTCCTGGGCCAGCGGCTGTCGATGACTCAGGCCTTGGGTGTCCTGCTGATTCTCTCTGGCGTCGCTCTGGCTTCGACGGATTGGAGCAACCTTCGATACCATCGATTCCGGCTTTCGTCAGGTGTCAAGGAAGCCGTTCTGGGGGCTTTCTTCTTCGGGGTCTTCTGGAACCTCAGCGAGGTCATTTCGGAGAGAATCGGGTGGCTCTTGACCACGCTGCTGGTGAAGCTCGGGATCGTGTTGTCCGTGCTGCTGTTCTCCCTGCTCACGAGACGAGAGCTCGGCATAGCCAGCGCCACCACCCGGACAAGGTGCATGATTGTCGTCATGGGCATGGTTGAAGCTGGCGCCGTGGCGGCCGTCAATTTCGGGCTGACGATCGGAGATGCAATCCTGATTACGCCCATAGCTTCGGCCTTGTCGATTGTGACCATCGCGCTGGCTATTGTCATCTTGAAGGACAAGGTCACGAAGCTTCAGGGCCTGGGAATGGCAGCGGCTATCGCAGGCATCGTGGTCACTGCGCTCTAGGTTCCAGCGGGAGTCTTGCCTGCCTCCGCCGGGCAGCTTGGCTCGAGGCCGTCAGGCGGCGGGAGGCTCCAGGGGGCAAGACATGAGCGACCGGGACATTCCGATGTTTGCCTTAATCGGTGGGCGGACGCCGACACCTTGAGCAGCGCGCAACTACCTCCCAGGGCATGCCCCTGGGCGAGTCGACGTCGTGGGAGGCAACCATGAGACGGATGGCATTTGTTCTACTGTGTTTGTTGGCTCTGGGCCTTGGATCCTGCAGACGCGTGTCCCCACCAAGTCTGGACAATGGGACTACCGTGGTGGATGTTCCCGCTGACGCGGGCCAGCACGTCGACCTGTCCCAGGCCTTGATGGCTTTGGTGCCGGAGGCTCAAGCCGAACTGGACCAAGCCCTCGACGTATCCTGGGCAGCGGGGATCTTGAAGGGTACCCTCTCATCCATCCCCGCCACCGAGATGCTGGGCCAGGAGTTGATCGACGATCTTGTGGCAGTCATCGACGAACTGCAGGAAACCTCGTCGACCTCGACCTCTGGGGGCTCAGGGCGCCTCGCTATCCTGGCCAGCCCGGCACGCAATGGGGATGACGGCGGCAATATCCAAGTGCAAAGGCCCATTGATGAGGACGGTTTCAGCGGCGAGATGTCGGTGAACATCTCAATCGAGGAGAAAGGCGATCGCGTCGTAACGAACGCCGAAGTATCCATGCAGCTTCACGGCACCGCCCCGGATAAACTCGGCCAGGCCCTGGAGGTGAGGGTAACACAGCAAGGCGACCAAGACGCCTGCCCCAAGGCGGAAGGCGAGACCGCAGGGACCTTCAGCGCGAGCAGCTACACCTACATTAATGGGACCCGTGATGGGGCAGCCGCGTCCTTTGGGCGAACGGTCATCGGGCAAATCGGCATGGAGGCATACAACGCGGAAGACGGAACCCTAGATCAGGCTGACCTGAGCTTAGAAGGCTCAGTCAACTACGAAATCACCGGCCAGTCCTGGGGCACTTCGTTTACGTCTCAGGCCAACGGCGTCAATCCGAAGGACAACAACAGCATCCTGTCACAGTTGACTGAGAATAGACAAGGCGACTCTAGTCTCCCTCCGACCGACTTGAGGATTCCAACCGAGAACTTTGTGGAGGCAATTTCGGAAGCCATAACGTTTCCGTTGTCAATCCTGGTTCCCGGAACCAGGTTCGCCGAAAAGCTCTGGCTGACCGCCAACAAGTGCATAGAAATCACGATCACACCAGAGGATCTGCGTTTGGCTCCGGGGGAATCCGAAACGGTGGAAGCCGAGGTCGTGCTGAACGCCGATGGCGGGTCGGTGGCAGCGGACATCGAGGCTGAGGCATTGGGGGAGGGGGGCCAGATCTCTCCCGAGAAGGCGAACTCATCACCGGGTGCAACGGCAAGCTTCGCCTACACTGCGCCGGACGATGGCCCCCCCGGTTCATTCTCGTTGGAAGCGACCTCGAAGGCAGGCAAGGCCTACAAAGAGGTGAACGTCAACTCCCCAAAGATCGAATGGTCCGGAACTTTCACTATGGCGGGCAGCTCGACCATCCAGGATGTGGGAACATCGCAAGGCACGACGACCTTCACCATCCGCTTTCAGGCTGACCTCAATCCATCAGGTTCAGAGGGAGGCGGGCTGATCCCCTTCGAACTGGAAAGCGATGCTTCCATGTCTTGGAGCGGAACTGCGACGGCGTTGGGAATAGTCCAACCCTTCAGCGGATCGACCTCCAATATCATCATCCCCAACTACTCGAATCCTGAGTGGGTGTCAGCCTTGCCAGATGGGGATTGCCTGGCGGGCGAGGGATACATTGACCTGTCAGCGAAGAAGCTCTACTTGTTCCTCCTCGGTATCGGAGACCAGACTGGGTATGGGACGTTCAATCTGAGTCCCAACACGACCTGCAACTACCATCATGACCAAACCACCAACCGCGTCTACCTGGTCTTCCCGCTGGACGATGAGTACAAGATCGCCGATGGTTCCTGCGGAGACAGGATCTCTGCTGATACAGGTGGCCAGGGAGGAATGAAGGTCCAAAGCACCCGTTCCTGGCACTTTGAGACCCAGTACGTTTCCGAGACGCAGGCCGGCCCATAGCGAAGCTCACTGGCCGGTGAAGGTGCTATCCCGGTGGAGGTAGCCCTCAGCGGGAAGGACCTCGCTCCCGAGGGCAGCCGGCGAGGCTTCGCCGGCTGCCTTGACGTACATCCGGTCCAGAGCTGGACAGGCGGCTCAGCTCGAGGCCGCTGGGCGGCCACTGCGTTGGTGCCGGAGGTAGGATGATGGACAGGTCAATCCTCACAAGCAGCGCGCTGATTTGTGGCGTAGTTGTTTCGCTTGTGCTCACCGCGATGTGGAGGAGCTTGGCCAGGCCCATGGCGTCGAGCTCATAGGTCTTGCCGAAGGTACCCGGCACGGGTGTTGCCGTTGCCCATCATGACCTTGGCCTTGGCAGCGTGTGTTAGGACAGGCAGGCAACCTGCGGCATCGATCTCGTCGGCGATCCGGGACCAGTTGCCGACGGTCTCCAAGGCGACCGGAGTACCTTCGGGCATGTTGTCCGGGAATACTTGGATGGCGCCGGGCTCGTGATCAACCCGGGTCTGCTGACGGAGTTGACCATCCTGATCGAGAACAGCGAACTGAGAGTAGTGCTTGCCCAGCCCTAGCGATCTGGGCCAGGGTGAGCGTCGCATCCGATCCGAGAATCCATGGCAGCTGCACCTCTCTCTGTCTGAGAGCGCGTCGGAAGCCAAACTGCGACGAGGATAGCGGGAGGTGCAGCAGTTCCATATGATCAACTCGCTGAACCCCTGGACGATCGCCAGGATCTGCGACTGACCCGGCGGGCGGATAGCTGCGGGCGCCTGGGCCGCCGACTGGCGCGACAATCCTTAGCGGCCAGCCCGCTTCCGCCGGGCAGCTTGGCCCGCGGCCGCTGGGCCGCTGATTCGGAAGTTCTCAGGAGACGAGATATGAAGCACCGGCTGCCTGTCCTATCGCTTCTTCTTGCCGCTGCGGCGGTCGCATGCCAGTACTTGCCCCCGGTTTCGCCGACTGCAGCGCCCACACCGACGACCGAATCCGCCCAGGCACTTTCGGGGAGCCTTGGAACCGAGGCCCTGGTCGCGTTCGTGAAAGACGGCAACCTCCTGATCTGGGACGAAGCCACAGCGGAGTCTCAGACCATCTTCGACGCCGGTGATGCCATCGGCGTCAGTGTCAGCGACGACGGCCAGGTTCTGGCCTTCTTGCGCCGGTCGGCGGTCCAGCTCGCGGAGGACCCCTGGACCAACTGGAGAGAGCAATCAGCGTTGTGGGCCATTGACCGGGACGGAGACAACTTGCGCGAGCTCATCTCGGCCGATGCCCTGCGGAGTCTGCTGAGCGCCGCCGAGACCGAGTCGACCGGTATCCCGCAAATGGAGTGGATCCCGGGAACGCATCGCCTGCTCTACAGCGCCTGGAGGTACATCGTCCAGGCCGAGGGGGAGTCGCACGCCGTCCCGGAAGGGCTGTTCCTTGTCGACGCAGATTCCCTTTCCGCGTCGGTCTTGATGCCGGCAGGCAGCATCTTGCACTTTGTCCCATCCCCCGACGGACAGCAGATCGCGTTGATGTCTCCCACAGGGGTGGGCTTCATCCGTGCGGACGGCAGCCACCTTCGCTCGGACGCGCTCACCTACCCTGAGGCAGCGCTGACCGGCCCACTCCTGCCCACCGGCAGTTGGACTCAGGATTCCCGCGCGGTTTTGATCACGGGATCGTTCGAGCTGGACCCAAGCTTCAGTATCAGCTTCACCCTGTGGAAGGTGCCAGTAGAAGGCTCCCCGCCCGAAGCCCTGGCGGCTATCCAGCGCAGCGAGCCTCGAACCGTGACGCTCTCTCCGGATGGACGGCAGGCGGCGTTCGCGCAATACACGGACCAGGAGCCCTCGGAGCTGGCCGGCTGGTCCATCATCTCCCTGCCCACAGGCGTCGGCCCATTGGCGATTCCCCGGCGCCTCGACCTCTCCTTGGGCGGCGTGCACTGGTCACCGGACGGGGTGGCTTTCAACGGAACCATGAGGGAGCTTTGTCCCGGCGCCACCGGGGATTCCGAGGTCTGCAATTCCAGGCTCTCCTTCAATGGCTCGCCTGCCGCCATCGAGTGGCTCGACGCCTCTCGCTTCTTGTTCCTCACGCGTGAACCGTCCGCCCTGTTTCTGGTCACGCTGGATCCCTCGGGCGCGTCTGATGCTGCAAGCGTGCCGATCGTCGCCTGGCCGTTGGAAGATCTCGCTGGCCCGGTCTCCTTCGCGGCAGTCGCAGGCAACCCTTGAGGGGCCGCCACTTGCGGATGGTCCGCACGGCGCAGCCCGATCCGTCTCCAGGAATTCCGGGCGCTCCGTTGCCCAGTCCGCGGGCAATTGCCGCCGTCGCTCCTGCCGTTCTCGCAGGAGCTGCCACTCGGCCTCTTGTCCGGAGCTGCGGAAAGTCCTTTCGTTCCTCGCCTGCCAACACATGGGCGGCCTGACAACTCGCTGAAGCCCCGGGGAGATCACCAGGATCTTCGTCCGACCCGGCGTGGGGCTTGTCTTGGCCGCCGACGGGGGCTAAAGTGCAGGTAGCCCTGCCCGCTTCCGCCGGGCAGCTTGGCTCGAGGCCGCTGAGCAGCACGTCGGCATTCGTGTATGGGAGGGGGAAATGGCAACTGACCGCCTCTTCCACGCGTTGTTCTGGACGCTCCTGGGCGGGATGATGGTTGTCCGTGTCCTATCGGTTGTGCAGGTGCGACGCTCCGGGGCAAGGTTCACGCCGGATCGCGACGCCGTTGAACAGGAGGGCAAGGCCGCTTTTGCCATCCGCTTCATCGCCTTCTTCTTCCTGCTGGGTATGCTGGTGGCCTACGCCCTGAATCCCCCCTGGATGCAGAGACTCGATCTCCCGATACCGAGTGCTGGACGGTGGCTGGGCTTCTTCCTCGGGCTGGCGGGCGTCGGCGTTGCCGGATGGGCCCAGGTCACCCTGGGCAGGCAGTGGTCGGCGCAATTGCAGCTTGTCGACGGTCATCGCCTGGTCACAAGCGGGCCGTACGCCTGGATTCGGCACCCCATCTACGCGTCACTTCTGGGGCTCTCGCTGGGCTTCGCCCTCCTCACGGCCAACTGGATCTTCCTTGGCTTTGGGGCGCTGGCGATTGGGATGCTGCTTGTCCGGATCCCGCGAGAGGAGAACCTGATGCGGGAAGGTGTCCAAGGGTACGGCGAGTACGCGGCAAGAGTGCGCTACCGGATCCTGCCGGGCGTCTGGTAGCGGGTGCCGCCCTGCCCAAAAACCCGCTGAAGCCCTGGGAGATCACCAGGATCTTCGACCGACTCACCGGGCGCGCCGCCCGCCCTCATGGGCGATCGAAAGGTCGACTTGGCCGCTCCGCCGAGTCGGTGTGGGGCTTGTGTTCGTCGCCGGCGAGGGCTAGAGTGTGGGCGGCGTGTCCTGTATCTTCCACAGGCTGGCCGGCCTCTCTCAGCCCCCGCGGGTCATCCGGCGGCTGGCCATCATGACCGTTGGCGGGAAGGCCTTCGACGAGGAGATCAACGGGTCCAACCCAGGCCTGAGCCGCGGATGCGGGCTATCGGGATGGTTCACCGGAGACTTCTGCAGCACCCAACGGGAAGCGATCACCCATGGTGGCTCTTCGAGCCCTGTGGGAGTGGTTGGCTGCGACGAAGGAGACTGCATCACCAAGTGCCTGCCAATTGCCGACAAGCCTTCCGTGAGAGTCCCGACCCTGAGGCCCACGATTGAAGGCTCAAGAGCCGGGAGCGATAGGAGACCATCATGAACAAAGCCCTTGCAGGCGTAGACATAGGCAGGAAGAACGTGATCTTCGGCGTGGTTCTGTTCCTGGTTCTCGGCCTTGTGGTCGGGGTTCCCCTAACCGTGGATCTCTTCGGGGGCTCCATGCTAAGCGAGAGCCAGTACCAAACCTGGAAGGTGCTGCACGCCTACGCAGTGTTCACGGCTTTCGTCAACTTCTTCTTTGGGTTCCTGGTTGACCGCATGAACCTCCCCAGGCCGCAGCTTGAGCTTGCGAGCTGGTCGTTCCTGGTCGCCGGATTGGTTGGTGGCTTTGGCCGGCCGATCCTGTTCGTTCTCTCCGTTCCAGGACCCGTCGGCGGCTACGCCGTCTCCCTCATCGAGACCGTCGGATTCGTCATTGGGACATTCCTGTTTGTGCGCAGCCGGATGAGGGAACGCGCGGGCTAGCGGCCCGGGCCAACAAGATAGCCCATCTCCTCAGCTGAGGCTTCCAACGTCGGTCGCGTATGGATCGGCGAGAAGTGGGCGGACGTAGGGACGGCTCCGGACCGAACGCGGCGGATGTAGCTCCATGCACATGTTTCACGAAAGGAACATCTGCCGGCCGCCCGACAACTCGCTAAGGCCGACTCGGCTGGCGGGCGGACAAGCAGCGGTGCCGGGCCAGCAGGGGTATCCTGGATACTTAGGCCCCAAGGCCGAGCCGCCGGGCGACATGGCTCGAGGCCGTTCGGCGGCGGCCGCGCCCTCCCGGTGGTGGCGCCGAGGCAGGGACCTGCCATGAACCTGTCGCAGGTATCACGAACGGCTATCCTAACACTGATCGCTCGTGCCGTTGCCTCCGAAAGGAAGAACGCCCTATTCGACGATCCAATGGCGGTCCGTTGCCTGGAGCGATTAATTGCCGTCGCGTCACCGGAGGAAAGGAACTGGATCCTCAGCCGCAGGCGCTTCTATGCGGGCGTGAGCCTGCATGACGCCCTAGCTGGTGCACGGCGGGCCAGGGTGTTCGATGGCATCGCCACACGGTACATGGCGGCCAAGTCCGGCTGCACGATCGTCAACCTCGGTTGCGGGTTTGACACCCGGTTCTGGCGCATTGCGAACGAGGATTGTCGATATGTAGAGGTCGATCTTCCCGAGGTTGTGGAGCTGAAGGCCGGACTCCTCAAGGATGATCTTGGCTACGAGTTGGTGGGCTGTTCCGTCCTGGACGCATCCTGGATCGATCGGGTCACTGCATCTGGAGCCACTCGCTTCCTGCTTCTTGCCGAAGGCCTGCTCATGTTCCTGCCGGAACCGGACGTGAGCCACCTGTTTCGGCGGCTGGCCGAGAGGTTCTCGGACTCGCAATTCGCTTTCGACATGGTTCCGCGCAAGTACCTGAGAGGTCTGTGGAGGGTACTGCTGCGCCTGGAGACGACCATCAACTGGCGCCTCAAGGTCTCGTGGGTCTCCGGCTTCAACGGTATCCGCCAGATCGAATCGTACGCGCCCGGCATCCGCGTGATTGGAGAAGAGGCGGGATCGGCGGG